>Ga0118677_10003331_pt1 | contig 30592 bp, 26 predicted proteins | sample AliMusrvi5mmetaG_FD_86154 | JGI IMG/M metagenome (GOLD analysis project Ga0118677, IMG submission 86154) | reverse complement strand
TGTCCACGCCGATCTCGAGCACGTCCGGCAGCGTGGCCGGCGTGTCGCTGACGCGGCTGAGCGTGGTCGCGATGTGCATCTTGGTGCGCGTCGCAACCGTGATCAGCGTCCGCGGGTCGCCGAAAACGGCCTCGAAGGTGAACCCCTCGGGGTTGAGCGCCGGATCCAGCACGACCACGCGGGAGTTGACGCCCCAGCGCAGCGGCACGCGCATGGGCCGGCGGTCGCGGTAGGCCTGCCAAATGGCCGCCTTCTCGGCATCGGTCGGGATCTCCACGCGTCTTGTCATGGTTTGACCGCAGGGGCGTAGGTCAGACACATGAGCAACATGTCGGCGAGATCCTCGTCCGACGCCACCTTGCCGGAGAAGTTTGCGGACGTCTGCGGGAATGTCACGTATAGCGTCCGATCCTTGCTGAAACCAAGAAGCAACTGCCGTCCTTGCACGACCTGTTCCTTGCACCACAGGAGATCGTTCTTGGCATGGGCGTTGACGGCATTCCCCGCGCCCCTCCCGATGTCGTACCGGAAGGTGAGGCCCCCTTCCTTCCAGACCTTGCCGATCAGGGTGTCCTTCCCCCGTTCCGCCTCGTGCCTGTATCCGGGCAGTAACTTGATGTCGCCCGGCGCGGGCGCGGCAACATCCGCCGCGCGACCGCTCGCGATGCATAAGGTCCCGACAGCCGCCAATACGGCGACGATGGTTCGAATCGGCATGGGTAGGCCTCCTCGCAGGCAATCGAATCCTGGCGTCATCGTCACCGGAAGAATATCCACATCCCCGGAACCGGCACCTTCACGTTCGTCAGGGTGATGGAACCGCTCGCATAACTGACGCTCCCGGTCGCGCCCGACGGGAGCCACGTGACATTCCGGAAACTTGTTCCAGAGAAGTTCTGGTTCGTGGCATTCACAATCATGTAGGTGTATGGGCTGTTGCCAAGGCCCTGCTTCGCGTGCACCACGAGGTCCACGGCCGAGTTGGCCGGCGCCAGCCCGCTGAGCACGGCGGTCGCAATGAGGACGCCGGTCGCGAGGACGAGCTCGGCGCGCGAGCTGAGGCCGAAGCGGCGCGCGGGCCGGTCGCCGCCCGGTGCCTCGTCGCTCTCCTGCGGTACGTCGTCCTCGAGCGCCGGCACGAGGCGGTAGTGGTTGAAGGCCCCGAAGAGGACGAGCACCGCGACGAGGCCGACCTTGACGAGGAGCGTGACGCCGTAGGTGGTGTGGAAGACGTTCGACAGAGGGCTGATCTCGGTCAGCGCGCGCAGCAGGCCGCTGACGAGCACGACCACGAGCGTGATCGTCGCGATGCGCGAGAAGGCGCGCACGGCCGCTGCGCGCTCCGCGCGCCCCTGGCCGCGGATGCCGAGCAGCAGCCAGGCGAGGCCGCCGGTCCAGACGCCGATGGCGGTCATGTGGATCCACTGCTCCAGGATGTTGACCAGCCGCAGCGTCGCCGGGGCGTTCGCGTGGCCGGCGAGTACATGCACGAGCACTGTGATCGTGGCCGTTGCGCCCACGGCAATCAACGACCAGCGGCCCGGCCAGAAGTCCACGGCGACCACGGCGACGGCGCACAAGACGACCGCCACTCCGAGGGCGAGCAGCAGCATCCCTTCGTGAGTAACGAAGAGGGGCAGCAGGGAGGCCACCCCGACGGCCTTGCGCTCGGCGGCGATGATGACGATCACGCCGAGGGCGGCGACGGCGACGGCGATACGCAGCACCCAGAGTCCGCCGCGAGGCAGGCGCGCGGCGAAGACGAGAAGCACTGTCGAAGCCGCGCCCACCAGCAGCGCCAGCCCGATGTAGAGCAGCCAGCGTCCCCCCGTCGATGCCGCACTGATCCAGCGCGAGGAGTTCAGGAGGCTCACCTTGACGACGCTGCCCGGTCCGGGCACGGTGCCGACGCCGAAGGCGAAGGCGCCGTCCGCCACGTGGCCGTCGGTGGTCGAGACCGAGCGCCAGTTCACCGTATACACGCCCTGGGGCAGCGGCTGTTTGATGGGCACAGCGAGCTGCGCGGGCTGGCCGGGCACAGCTCGGGCTGCGCCGACGCCGGGCGCCGGTCGCCCTGCGGAGTCCACGACTTTGACGACCGAGAGCGTCGAGTCCGGCGGCTCGGTGAAGGTGAGCAGTATCTGAGAGGGAGAAGACGCCACCGAGGCATCCGCGGCGGGCACGGAGCTGCTCAGCAGGGCGTGCGCAGAAGCCGGCGGCGCCCAGACTGCCCCCGCCGCAAGGCAAGCAGCCAAGGCCACGCAGGCGAGGAGAGTCACCCGTGACGTGGCGCGTTCCAGCAGCATGGGGAGTGTCGCCGCCACCCCTTACAGCAGGTACACGACGATGAAGACCGCGACCCACACGGCGTCGACGAAGTGCCAGTAGTAGGTCGCCGCATCCACCATCCCGCTGGTGCCGGGTGACGTCCCGAGCTCGAGGCGCCGCTCGCGGCGGGCGCGGAAGAAGAGGAAGACGAGCAGGCCGAGGCCGCAGAGCACGTGCAGGCCGTGGAACCCGGTGAGCGTGTAGAAGGTCGAGGCCAGCAGGCCGCCGGAAAGCCCGAAGCCGAGGTGCGAGTACTCCCAGGCCTGCCCGCCGATGAACAAGGCGCCCAGGATGATCGTCAGGACGAGGTAGGCGTTGAAGGCGCCCGTCCGCCGTTTGCGATAGCTCACCTGTGCGTAGTGCGCGGCCACGCCGCTGAGCACCAGGTTCAGCGTGTTGATGGCCGGGAAGGTGGCGTGCAGGTGCCCGGCCGCCGAGAGGCTGTTGTTGTGGATGTGCAGATGGATGTCGGCGGCGATGAGGGCGCTGAAGAACACCGACTCGGAGCCGATGAAGACGAGCATCGACAGGCCCATGAAGGAGAAGCGATGGCCGCTCATGTCCTCGGCCATCGGCTCGGTCCAGTGCTGGCTCATCCAGACGGCGGCGACCAGGAGGAGGAAGGCGCCGCCGATAGCCGTCACGACCAGCGTGGTGAGCAGGCCGATCGCCACGAGCAGGAAGCCGAAGGCCACGAAGAACGGCGCGATCGTGGACTGTTCCGGCTCGGGTCCGATCACGGTGCCCGCCTCGCCGGCGGCCGCCGCAAGCGCGATGAGCGAGCCGCCCGGGCGGTCCGCGTCGGGGCCCGCGCCGCCGCCCACGCTGCCGCTGGCGCCGCCGTCCGCGTCGAAGTCGACGCCGGTCGGGTCGCCCGCCACGGCGGCCTCCTGCTGGAGGTCCCAGATCGGGCGCGGGCTGCGGATCGGCGGCAGCCAGCGGAAGTTGCCGTGCGGCGGCGGCGAGGTGGTGGCCCACTCGAGCGTCCACGCGCGCCAGGGGTTGTCCCCCGCGACCTCGCCGGAGCGCGCGCTCGTGACGATGTTGTAGATGAACAGCAGGAACGACGTGGCGAGGATGTAGGCGCCGATGGACGACACCAGGTTGAGCGTGTTCCAGCCGAGGTTGGGCGCGTAGGTGTAGACGCGGCGCGGCATGCCCATCATCCCCAGCGCGTACATCGGCAGGAAGGTGAGGCTGAAGCCGACGAGCGTGAGCCAGAACTGGTACTTGCCGACGCGGTCGTTGAGGAAGCGGCCCGTGACCTTGGGGAACCAGTAGTAGATGCCGGAGAAGACGGCGAACACTGTGCCGGCGATGAGCACGTTGTGCAGGTGGCCGACAATGAAGTAGGTGTCCTCGGCCTGCCAGTCGAACGGCACCGAGGCCTGCATCACGCCGGTGATGCCGCCGATGGTGAACAGCGCGATGAGGCCGCAGGCGAAGAGGAGCGGCGTCTTGAAGCGCAGCGCGCCGCCCCACATCGTCGCCAGCCAGTTGAAGATCTTCACGCCCGTCGGGATGGCGATGAGCATGCTGGTGCCGGCCATGATGACGTTGAACATCGTCGGCAGCCCGGTGGCGAACATGTGGTGCGCCCACACGAGGAAGCCGAGGAAGCCGATGATGCCGAGCATCACGATCATCGAGTTGCGCCCGAAGAGCTGCTTGCGCGAGAACACCGGCACGACCTCGCTCATCACGCCGAACGCCGGCAGGATCAGGATGTACACCTCCGGGTGGCCGAAAAACCAGAAGAGGTGCTGCCACATGATCGGCTCGCCGCCCTTGGCGGGGTTGAAGAACACCGTGCCGTAGTGGCGGTCGAGGTACAGCATCGCGATCGCCGCCGTGAGGCTGGGGAAGGCGAAGAGGATCAGGAACGAGTTGATGAACGTGGCGACCGAGAAGATCGGCATCTGCCAGAGGCCCATGCCCTTGGCGCGGAAACGCAGCATCGTGACGATGAAGTTGACCGCGCCCATGATCGACCCGGCGCCCAGCAGGGCGAGCGAGATCGTCCAGATGGTCACGCCGTCGTGCGGCGAGTACGCCGTGAGCGTGAGCGGCGCGTAGCTGAACCAGCCCGTGTCGAGCGCGCCGCCGAAGAAGAAGCTGCTGTACAGCAGCAGCCCGCCGAACAGCGTCATCCAGTAGCTCATGGCGTTCAGGCGCGGGAAGGCCATGTCCTTGGCGCCGATCTGCAGCGGCACCAGGTAGTTGGCGAGGCCGATCAGCATCGGCATGGCGAAGAGGAAGACCATGGTCGTGCCGTGCATCGAGAAGACCTGGTCGTACTGCTCCGGCGTGAGGAAGTGCATGCCGGGCCGGATGAGCTGCGTCTTCATCAGCATCGCCATGCCCACGGCGCAGAGGAAGAAGGCGAGACCGGTACAGAGGTAGAGCACGCCGATGCGCTTGTGATCGGTCGTCGTGAGCCAGGCGCCGATGCCGTGCGGGCGCGCCGCCTCCGCCGCCACGTCCGCGGTCAGGATCACGTCGCTCACTTGAGCTCCTCCAGGTACGCGACCAGTTCCTGCTGCTGCGGCAGGGGGAGCGGGATCTGCGGCATCTGGCAGCCCGGCTTGACCGCCTGCGGATCCTGCAGCCACTTGAGCAGGTTGGCCGGCGTGTTGACCATCGCGTAGGCGCCGATGCCGCCGCGGCTGCCGAAGTGCGTGAGGTCGGGGGCAAAGGTGCCGTGCATCGTCGTCCCGCGCACGCTGTGGCAGCTGCCGCAGGCGATCGTCGGCATCAGCTGCCCGCCGGCCATCGCCGCCGCGCCGGTGGGCGTCACCGCCGGCTGCCCCTGGTGCTGCACCCAGGCGACGTACTCAGCCGGCGACACGACCTTCATCACGAAGCGCATCTGCGCGTGCTGCACGCCGCAGAACTCGGAGCACTCTCCCAGGTACGTGCCCTTGATCAGCGGCGTGAAGGAGATGTGGTTCACGCGCCCCGGGATGGTGTCGACCTTGCCGCCCATCTGGGGTACCCAGAAGGAGTGGATCACGTCGGCGGCCTGCAGGTCCGCGTACACGGTGCGGTCGTTGGGCACGAGGACCTCGTTCGCGGTCTTGAAGCCCTGCGGCCCGAAGTCGAACTCCCACCACCACTGGTGCCCGACGACGTTGAAACGCACCGAGGCGACGGGAAGCGAGAGCTGCTGCGTGGTGCGCACGGTGAGGAAGAACAGCACCGCCACGATGAGCGCCGGGATGAGCGTCCAGACGATCTCGATGGTCAGGTTGCCGGACGTCCGGGAGGCCTTGGACTCCGGCCGCCGGCGGCCCTTGACGATCACGTAGGCGAGCAGGATCCATACGGTCACCAGCACGACGCTGAGGATGCCGAAGACCTGGATCGCCAGCGTCCTGATCTCCTGAGCGGCCGAGCCGGCCGGGTTGAGCACGCTGGGGCGGCTGGCCGCCGCGGCCGCGCCGGCCAGGGCGAGGGTGATCACCCAAATGGAGACAAACAGCAGCGTGCGCGCCGTCAGGCGACGACCGCCGCGCCCGGCGCCGTCGCGTCCGCTCTTGTCGTCGCCCTCGGCCCTCAAGCTCGCTCCCCCCGGTCGCCCACGGCGCTCATCTTCGCACGTGCCGGCACCTTTGGGGCAGAATAGCGCGCATGGATCACATCGCGGCGGCACAGCCGCGCATCGTCGGGCTCTTCCTGGTCACGGTCGTCGCGGCGATGCTGCTCGCCGGCGCGCCGAGCCTCGCGCTCATCCTCGGCGTCGCGGCGGCGACCGCGCTCACCGTCGGCGGCGCGGCGATGCTCAACAACTACCTCGAGCGCGACGTCGACGCGCGCATGGAGCGCACGCGCCGCCGGCCGATCGCCGCCGGGCGCATCCCGGCGCGGCGCGCGCTCGCCATCGGGCTCGCGCTGGTGGCCGCCGGCGGCCTGGCCCTCTGGGCCATGGCCGGCGGCCTCGCGGCCGCGTTCGCGCTGCTCGGCGCCGCGTACTACGTGGTCGTCTACACGATGCTGCTCAAGCCGCGCACGCCGCTCAGCTCGATCCCGGGCGCGCTCGCCGGCGTCTTCCCCGCGCTGATCGGCTGGGCCGCCACCGGCGAAGCCTGGTCGGGCGGCATCCTGTTCCTGTGCGTGCTCGTCTTCGTCTGGTCGCCGCCGCACTTCTGGGCGCTCGCCCTGGCGCGCGAGGACGACTACCGCGCCTCCGGCATCCCCACGCCGGCGGTCGCCTACGGCGAGCGCGCCTGCCGCCGGCTGATCGCAGGCTTCGTGGCGGCCGTCACGGTGCTCACGCTGGTGGCGGCCGCCTCCGGCGCCTTCGGCGCGGTGTACCTCGCGGCCGCGCTCGCCGCCGGCGCCGCGCTCTGGGTCTTCACGGCGCGGCTGCTGACGCGGCGCGACGGCCGCGCCGCCTGGGCCCTGTTCAAGGTCACGGGCCCATACCTCGCGGTCGTCGTCGCGGCGGCCGTGCTCGGCCATCTGCTGAGCCACTAGGAGACGAGCCATCGCTCCGACCTCCGGCGCGCGATCGCATAGGTGAGCGCGGCCACCAGCGGCGGCAGCACGATGACGAGGATCTGCAGCGCGCGCAGCAGCACCGGCAGGCTCCACCCGAACGCGCTGGCGAACACGTCGTCGCCGCCGCCGACCAGGAGCACCGTGAGGAAGGTGAAGAAGCCGGCGCCGACCGCCATGCGGCCCGGTCGCTGGCTGGGGTACTGGAGCACGTTGACGAACCGGTTGTCGCGCAGCGCCAGCGAGTCGAGCCAGGGCCAGAGGAACAGCGGCGTGAAGATCAGCCCCGGCAGGACGACCGCCGGCCAGAAGATGGCCGGCAGCAGGAACCCGCCGATCTGGATGTCCCAGCCCGGGAACATGCGCACCGCGCCCTCGAGCCAGCCCATGTACCAGTCGGGCTGCGCGGACGTGGTGGCGTCGGTCGCCCGGAACGGGCCGTAGAGCCACACGGGGTTGACCTGCAGCCACGCGCCGAAGGCGGTGATCACCCCGGCGAGCAGCAGGAAGTAGCCGGTGGTGCGCAGCGCGTACTGCGGGACCATCGGCGACCCGACCATGGTGCGGTCGTCGCGGCCGGGGCCCGGGAACTCGGTGTGCCGCTGCAGCCACAAGAGGCCGAGGTGTGCGCCCAGGAGACCGGCGATGGCGGCCGGCAGCAGGAAGATGTGCACCGGGTAGATGCGCGCGATGATTCCCGTGGTGGGGAAGTCGCCGCCGAACAGCACCGTGGCCATGGTGGGCCCGATGAACGGGATCGACTCGGTGATCGAGAAGGCGATGCGCAGGCCGGTGCCGGAGAGCAGGTCGTCCGGCAGCGAGTAGCCCATGAGCCCGTTGAAGCCGACCAGCAGGAGCAGCGAGAGGCCGATGAGCCAATTGATGCGCCGCGGCCGCCGGTAGGCGCCGGTGAAGAACATGCGCATCAGGTGGATGATCAGGGCGGCGACGAAGACGAGCGCCGCCCAGTGGTGCACCTGGCGGATGAGCAGCCCGGCGCGCACGTTCCAGCTGAGGTCGAGGACGGAGCTGTAGGCGTCGGACATCGGCACGCCGGACAGCGGATGGTAGCTGCCGTGGTAGATCACGACGGCCTGGGAGGCGTGGAAGAAGAGCGCCAGGAAGATGCCCGTGACGACCAGCACGATGAAGCAGTAGAGCGCGATCTCGCCGAGGAAGAAGGCCCAGCTGTCCGGGAAGATGTGGCGTAGTTCCTCGCGCAGGATGCTGCTGCCGCCGAGGTTGCGGTCCAGCCAGCGCGCGGCGCGGCGCGCGGGCGTCGGCGCCGCGCCGAACGCCCGCCCGAGGCTCGTCTTGAGGCGGTGCTCGCTCATCCCTCGTCCCAGAAGCCGGGCCCGACGGGCACCGTGAAGTCGCTCTGGGCGATCAGGTTCCCCTGCGCGTCGACGGCGAGCGGGAGTTGCGGCAGCGGACGGCCGGCGGGGCCGGCCACGGGCTGGGCGCCGTTCATCAGGTCGAACGTCGACTGGTGGCACGGGCACACGAGCACCTTGGCCTGGTCCTCGTACTGAGCCACCGGGCAGCCGGCGTGCGTGCACACGCGCGAGTAGGCGACGTAGCCCTCAGGGCTCCAGCTCTCGCGCCCGGCGAGCGTCTTGAAGTGAGGGTCGGCGCCGATGCGCAGGAGCGTGATCTGCGAGTCGGCCGAGTCGAGGTGGCCCTCGGGGAACGCGACCAGGAACGTCCCGGCGGCCAGCGTGTCGCGCGTCACCGGGACGCCGTCGAACGTGACGAGGCGGCTGCCGGCGCGCCACGACGTGGTGCGCAGGCTGTTCTTGGGGCGCGGCCCGAGCGCGCCGAGCAGCACCACCTGGCTGAGCACGAACACGCCGCCGGCGAACACCAGCATCTTCGTGAGGAAGTGGCGGCGCGTGATCACCTGCACGCTCTGGTCGAGCGCGTCCCCGAGCGCGGCGCGACCCTCCGCGTCCTCGTGCGGCACCGGGTAAGGGCCGGAGATGACTTCGTCGCCGGCCAGGTCCCGGCCCCAGTAGGCGAGCGCCAAACCGATGCCGAGCAGCGCCGCCGCCAGGAAGCCGCCAAGCCACTGCGTGCTCGCGTCCCGGATGAAGGAGACGGCGAAGCCGACGGAGGCGACGAGCGTGACGACGAGCCCGACGGTGGCCGGCCACGTCGGCACCCAGCCGGGTCCACGGGGGCCGTGGCCGCCAGGCGCGCCGTTCTCGCCGGAGGGCGCCGGGGCGGCGTGCGTCTGGCGCGCATCGTCGCTCATGGCACGGCCTTGCGCGACTTCCACGCCAGCCAGACGGCGATGAAGATGAGGATCAGCAGCGCGCCGGCGCCGACCGCGCCCTCCGGCACCGGGCCGAGATAGCCGAGGCCGGCCCCGCCCGGCGAGGGCGCTTGCACCAGCACGTCGACGTACAGTGCGACCGATGTCTGCTGGCGCACGTCGAGCGCGTGGCCGGCGAAGACGGGCATGTTGCCACGGCCGAGGATCATGGCGGCGAGCGCCTCGGCCGCCGGGTACTGAGAGATATCGGGCGCGTTGCGGCCGCGGACCATGGCGCCGCCGCGCCCGGTGGTGCTGTGGCAGCCGGCGCAGTAGAGGCGGAAGATCTGGCCGCCATAGGCGGTGTTCGCCGTGCGCGCGGCCGGGTCGGCGATCTGCTGCGCGACGTACTGCGCCACCTGCTGGATCTGAGCGTCCGTGAGCTGCCGCGCGAACGACGGCATCTGGATGCCGCCCTGCCGCACCATCGGCTCCACGAGGCTGGCGAAGCCGGCCGGAGCCAGCGGCGGCGGCGGGAACGGCAGTGAGGGGACGGCGACCCCGCCTTGACCGGCCGCGCCGTGGCAGCCGGAGCAGTTGGCCGCGAAGATGTCGGCACCCGGACCGGGGGGTGCCACCGGCGACGGGACCGCGATGGGCGTCGCGCTGAGCGTCGGGGCCGATATGAGAGCCGGCGTCGCGGAAGGCGATGCGGACGCCGACGGCGCCGAAGAAGCGGCCGCGACGGCCGGCGCGGCCGCTACGACGAGGACGAGTGACGAGAGCGCGGCGACGAACACAGCCGCTGCCCGGCGACGCCCCTTCACCCGCGACCAAGCTCTCGGATCAACTCAGGACCCCCGCCCCTCGTCGATGCTCCGCCGCCCCAGACCATGATCCAGGGGCGGCACGACCCCTCTACTATGCGGACCATTCCCCCAATACCGGGTTTTGTCTACCATGAGACCGCGCGCGGGTCCAGCGTCGAGGAGGACGCCGCTGCGGTTGGGGGTCAGGCGTCATGGTTATAACCGCCGTGGTGGCATGACACACTTCGGGGGGTGGAGTGGCGGGATCTCTGGTAGGAACGGCGGTGTGGCCGGCGGTTCTGTACGCCGTCCTCGTGGTGTTGCTGGCCGCGGCGATCCTCGTGGTGTCGTCGCTGCTCGGCCAGCGCAGCCGCTCCCCGGACCGCACGATCCCCTACGAATCCGGCATCAGGCCGGCCGGGCCGCTGCCGAAGCGGCTGTCGATCGAGTTCTACCAGGTCGCCCTCTTCTTCGTGATCTTCGACCTGGAGGCCGTCTTCATCTTCGCCTGGGCCGTCAACGCCCGCCAGCTTGGCTGGACCGGCTACGCCGAGGTCGTCGTGTTCGTCGTGCTCCTGCTCGCCGGCCTCGTGTACCTCTGGAAGGTCGGCGCCCTCGACTGGGGATCGAGCGCGCGCCGGCGCGCACAGGATCGAGCCGGCGAGGGGCCGGCGCGCGACGCCGGAGGGCGCCGGTGAAGCCGCGCCGCGGCCCGGGGCCTTCGCGCACGTCCATCGCCCTGCGATCGCTGGTCGACTCCGAGCCGGCGCCGGGCGAAGGCGAGGCCGTCGTCCTCAGCACTGTGCAGGACCTCGTCGCCTGGGGCCGCAAGAACTCGCTCTGGCCGTTCGGCTTCGGCCTCTCGTGCTGCTTCGTCGAGATGGCCACCAGCCTCACGCCGCGCTACGACATCGCGCGCTTCGGGGCCGAAGTGCTGCGCATCTCCCCGCGCGAAGCGGACGTGATGATCGTGGCCGGCACCGTGTTCCGCAAGATGGCGCCCTCGGTGCTCCAGCTGTACCACCAGATGATGGAGCCGCGCTGGGTCATCTCGATGGGCTCGTGCGCCAACTCCGGCGGGATGTTCGACGTCTACAGCGTGGTGCAGGGCGTCGACTCGTTCCTGCCGGTGGACGTGTACATCCAGGGCTGCCCGCCGGCGCCGACGGCGCTCATGGAGGGCCTGCTGCTGCTACAGGCGCAGGTCCAGACGGAGCGCCGCCCGCTCAGCTGGGTCGTCGGCTCGCAGGCGGTGCAGAAGGCGCCCGCGATCTCGCTGCGCGACGTGCGCCGGGCGGACGTCACGGCGACCGACAAGCTCACGCCGCAGGACGAGGTCTGACGTGAGCACCGACGAGACGCACGCGGCGGCCGGGCCCGCTGCGGCCGGGCCGCTGGCTGCGGACGCCGGGCCGCAGGCGGCGGCTGGCCCGGCGCAGCCCTCGCAGTGGCCGGCGGCGGCGGTCGGCGCAGGCGAGCCGCCGCAGCCCGAGGTCGTGCGCGAACTGCGGGCGCGCTTCCCGGACACGCCCCTCGTCGGGCAGCAGACGGCCGACGGCATCCCGACCCTGTGGGTCCCGGAGGAGCGCGTCCACGAAGTGCTCGCCTACCTCAAACGGGAGGCGCCGAGACCGTTCGCCAGCCTCTACGACCTCGGCGCGATCGACGAGCGCCTGCGCCGGCACCGCGACGGCCAGCCGGCGGCGGACTTCACCGTCTACTACCACCTGCTCTCGTACGAGCGGAACGCCGACGTGCGCCTCAAGGTGGCGCTGCGCGGCGAGCCGGCCGCCGTGGACTCGATCACCGATCTCTGGCCGGCGGCCGACTGGTACGAGCGCGAGGCGTGGGACATGTTCGGCCTCGGCTTCCGCGGCCACCCGCACCTCAAGCGCATCCTCAACCCGCCCTGGTGGGAGGGACACCCGCTGCGCAAGGAGTCGCCCTCGCGAGGTACCGAGCTCGGGCGCTTCGAGATGCCACCGGAGGTCTTCGAGCAGTGGCAGGAGGACCTGGTCTTCCGGCCCGAGGAGTGGGGCCTGCCCACGACCGACGACGATCCCACGCTGATGTACCTCAACATCGGCCCGCAGCACGGCGCCACGCACGGGCCGCTGCGCATCATCGTCGGCCTGCGCGACGAGAAGATCGTGCACTGCATCCCCGACATCGGCTACCACCACCGCGGCTCCGAGAAGATGAGCGAGCGCCAGACCTGGCACACCTACATCCCCTACACGGACCGCATCGACTACCTCGGCGGCGTGACCAACAACCTGCCCTGGGTCCTCGCCGTGGAGAAGCTCTGCGGCATCGAGGTGCCGGAGCGCGCCCAGGTGATCCGCGTGATGCTCTGCGAGTTCTTCCGCATCGCCAGTCACCTCGTGTTCTACGGCACCTTCGCACAGGACATCGGCGCGCTCTCGCCGGTCTTCTACATGTTCGAGGACAGGGAGCGCATCTTCGACGCCGTGGTGGAGCCCATCTGCGGGGCGCGCATGCACCCCAACTGGTTCCGCATCGGCGGCGTCGCCGAGGACCTGCCCCACGGCTGGGAGCAGGCGGTGCGCGGCTACCTCGACTACCTGCCGCCGCGCCTCGACGAGTACGACGGCCTCGTCATGGACAACCGCATCATGAAGGCGCGCACCGTGGGCGTGGGCGGCATCAGCGCCGCCGACGCCGTGGAGTGGGGCGTCACCGGCACCAACCTGCGCGCCGCCGGCGTGCCCTGGGACTGGCGCAAGCAGCGCCCGTACAGCGGCTACGAGCGCTACGAGTTCGACGTGCCGGTGGGCACCACCGGCGACTGCTACGACCGCACCGCGGTCCACGTCGAGGAGATCCGCCAGAGCCTGCGCATCATCCGCCAGTGCCTTGACCAGATGCCGGCCGGCCCCTACAAGGCGTACCACCCGCTGACGACGCCGCCACCCAAGGAGCCGGCGACGATGCACCACATCGAGTCGCTGATCACGCACTTCCTGGGCGTGAGCTGGGGGCCCGTGGTGCCGCCCGGCGAGGCGTGCATCTACACCGAGGGCGTCAAGGGCCAGTACAGCTATTACGCCGTCAGCGACGGCGAGAACACCTCGTACCGCACCAGGATCCGCACGCCCTCGTTCCCGCACCTGCAGGTGCTGCCGCTGCTGGCGCGGGGCTTTGAGATCGCCGACCTCGTGACGATCCTCGGCAGCCTCGACTTCGTGATGGGAGACGTGGACAAGTGAGCCTCACGGACGAGGAACGCCGGGAACTCGAAGAGTTGCTGCCGCACTACCCGGACCGGCGGGCCGCCGCCGACTCCGCGCTGCGCGCGCTGCAGCGGCGGCGGCGCTGGCTCTCGGACGAGTCTCTCGCCGACCTCGGCGAGTTCCTCGGCATGAGCGTCGCCGAGCTCGACAGCCTGGCGACCTTCGCCAACATGCTGTTCCGGCAGCCGGTGGGCCGGCACGTCGTGCTGCTCTGCGACAGCTTCGCGTGCTGGTCGCTCGGCTACGACGGGCTGCGCGCCGAGGTCGAGGCGCGGCTCGGCGTGGCCACGGGCGGCACGACGCCCGACGGACGCTTCACGCTGCTGCCGATCGTCTGCCTCGGCGCCTGCGACCGCGGCCCGGCGATGATGGTCGACGCCGACCTCCACGGCCCGGTCGCACCCGGCGGCGTGGGCGCGATCCTCGAGGACTACGCGTGAGCGCCCGCGGCCCGAACGGCAGCGCTCACCGCCCCGGCGCGCCGGACACGACCGGCTGGGAGCGCCCGATGAGCCGCGCCATGCGCGCCGACGGCGCGCCGGCCACGCTCGAGGACTACGTCGCGGCCGGCGGCTACGAGGGCCTGCGCCGCGCGCTCGGCGAGCTCAAGCCGGAGGACGTCACCAAAGCGGTGAAGGACTCCGGCCTGCGCGGCCGCGGCGGCGCCGGCTACTCCACCGGCGGCAAGTGGAGCACCATGCCGCTGGGGCCGGACGCGCCGCACCCCAAGTACGTCGTGTGCAACGGCGACGAGATGGAGCCGGGAAGCTTCAAGGACCGCTACCTGCTGAGCCGCAACCCGCACCTGCTCATCGAGGGCATGCTCGTCGCCGCCTACGCCGTGCAGGCGGACGCCGGCTACATCTTCCTGCGGGCGCAGTACGACGAGCCCTACGCCAACGTGGAGCGGGCGCTCGCCGAGGCCGCCGCCGCCGGCTACCTCGGCGAGCACATCCTCGGCACGGACTGGTCGTTCGAGCTCTTCCTGCACGAGAGCGTCGGCCGCTACATCTGCGGCGAGGCGTCGGCGATGCTCAACGCGCTCGAGAGCCAGCGGCCGAACCCTCGCGCGCGGCCGCCGCACATGACCGGCGCCGGCCTCTACGCGCGGCCGACGGTGGTCAACAACGTCGAGACCTTCTGCGCCGTGCCCTCGATCGTGCGCAACGGCGCCGACTGGTGGAAGGGACTCTCCATCACCGCCGAGGGCGGCACCAAGATCTACGGCGTCGCCGGGCGCGTGCAGCGGCCGGGCTGCGTGGAGCTGCCGATGGGCACCTCGATGCGCGAGCTCATCGAGGTGCACGCCGGCGGCATGCAGCCCGGCTTCGAGCTGCGCGCCGTGAGCCCCGGCGGGGCGTCCACGGCGTTCGTCCCCGCCGGCCAGATCGACGTCCCCATGGACTTCACCGCCATGGCCACCGTCCAGAGCCGCATGGGCACCGGCACCATGGTGCTGCTCGACGACCACACGTGCCCGATCGGGATGACGCTCAACATGCTGCAGTTCTTCGCGCAGGAGTCGTGCGGCTGGTGCACGCCGTGCCGCGAGGGCCTCCAGTGGACGGCGCACCTGCTGCACGGGATCGAGGAAGGCCGCGGCACGCTCGAGGACCTCGACCTCCTCGCCGAGCACGTGTGGTTCATGGGCGCGGACAAGACGTTCTGCGACCTGGCGCCCGGCGCCATGCAGCCGCTCGAGGCGGCGCTGCGGCTCTTCCGCGACGACTTCGTGGCGCACATCGATTCCGGGCGCTGCCCCTACGCACCCGAAGAGACCGCGGCGGCCGAGGCCGCGCCGGCGCCCGCAGGTGAAGCCTCATGAGCGCCGGGCAGTCCAGCGGCGCTCCCGAGCTCGTGACCGTGATCATCGACGGCCGCGAGTTTCAGGCGGAGGCCGGGCGCAACATGCTCGACGTCGCCCTCTCCCTCGGTTTCGACCTGCCCTTCTTCTGCTGGCACCCGCTGATGGGCTCCATCGGCGCCTGCCGCCAGTGCGCCGTGCGCCTCTACTGGACGGGCCGCGACGGCGCGGAGAAGAGCGAGATCGCCATGGCCTGCATGACCGAGGCCCAGGAAGGCACGCGCATCGACATCGACGACGAAGAGGCGGTGCGCTTCCGCGCCGAGATGATCGAGCTGATGATGCTCAGCCACCCGCACGACTGCCCCGTCTGCGACGAGGGCGGCGAGTGTCACCTGCAGGACATGACGGTGATGACGGGGCACAGCTACCGGCGGTACGCCGGCCTAAAGCGGACGTTCCCGAACCAGGACCTCGGCCCGTTCGTGGCGCACGAGATGAACCGCTGCATCACCTGCTACCGCTGCACGCGCCTCTACAACGACTACGCCGGCGGCCACGACTTCGGCGTGTTCGGCCTGCGCAACCAGGTCTACTTCGGGCGCGACCGCGACGGCACCCTCGAGAGCGAGTTCAGCGGCAACCTCGTGGAGGTCTGCCCCACCGGCGTGTTCACCGACAAGACGCTGGCCGGCCACTACTCGCGCAAGTGGGACCTGCAGACGGCGCCGTCGGTGTGCCCGCACTGCGGCCTCGGCTGCTCCACGACGCCGGGAGCCCGCTACGGCGAGCTGCGGCGCGTCGTCAGCCGCTACAGCCGCGAGGTCAACAAGATGTTCCTCTGCGACCGCGGGCGGTACGGCTACGAGTACGTCAACGCGCCGCAGCGGATCCGCGAAGCGCGCGTGGCGTGGCGGCCGGCGTCGCAGGTCGCCGCCCAGGCTTCGGCGGACGCGCGGCGCGAGCAGGCGCTTGACGCGGCGTCAGTGCTGCTCCGAGGCCGCCGCGCCATCGGCATCGGCTCGCCGCGCACGTCGCTCGAGGACAACTACGCGCTGCGCGCGCTCGTCGGCCCGGACCACTTCTTCCTCGGGCTCTCCGAGACCGACTACGACCTCGTCGGCGATGTCATCGCGGCGGCCGGCGGCGGCGCCACAGTCGCAGGCGGCGGCGCGGCGGGCGGCTTGCCGCCGGGTGCGCTGGCCGACGTCCAGGCGGCCGACGCCGTGTTCATCCTCGGCGAGGACCTCACCGACACCGCGCCGATGCTCGACCTCACCGTGCGCACGTGGCTGCGCCTGCGCCCGACGGCGCAGGAGGAGCGCGTCCACATCCGGCGCTGGAACGACGCCGCCGTCGGGCGCGCCAAGCGGCGCGAGCCGAGTGCGCTGTGGATCGCGACGCCGCACGCCGGCAAGCTCGACGAGCTGGCGGCCGAGGCGTGGCACGCGGCGCCGGACGACGTCGCGCGCCTGGCGCTCGCGCTGGCGCACGAGGTGGACCCGGCGTCGCCTGCGGTCGCGGATCTCAGCGACGCGGAGCGCGGGCGCGTGACGCGCTGGGCGGAGGCGCTGCGCGGCAGCCGCCGCCCGGTGATCGTCGGCGGCGTCTCCGGTGGCTCGCGCGCGCTCCTGCGCGCCGCGGCGCACCTCGCCCGCGTGCTGGACGCGAGGGGCGGCGAGGCGGGCCCGGCGCGCCTGATCCTCACCGTCCCGGAGCCGAACAGCGTCGGGCTGCGGATGATGGGGGGCGGCCGCCTGCCGCAGGCGATCGCGGCCGTGGCGCGTGGCGAAGCCGACACCGTCGTGATCCTCGACAACGACCTGTACCGGCGTACTGCGTCGCTCCTGGTCGACGACCTCTTTCGGCGCAAGCCGGACGTGCTGGCGCTCGCGCCGCTCGAGGACCGCGTCACCGCCCAGGCCGGCGTCGTGCTCCCGTCGGCCACCGTGGCCGAGTCGACCGGCACGTTCGTCAACAACGAGGGGCGCGCCCAGCGCTTCTTCTCCGTGCTGGCCCCAGCCGGCGAGACGCGCGAGGCGTGGCGCTGGCTGCGCGACTTGATGGGAAGGCTCGACCGCCAGGAGGCGCGCGGCTGGCGTGACGTCGACGACGTCATCGCCGCGCTGGAGCACGAGCTGCCGCAGTTCCGCGGCGTGGCCGCGGCGGCCCCGGGAGCGGGCTGGCGCCTCGCCGGCTCCGCGGTCGCACGGCAGCCGCGCCGCTTCAGCGGCCGCACGGCGATGGATGCCGACGCGAGCGTGCACGAGCCCGCGCCAGACGTCGACCGGGACTCGGCGCTGGCGTACTCGCTCGAGGGCGTCGGACCGGACCAGGCGCCGGCGGCGCTGCTGCCGCGCACGTGGTCGCCCGGCTGGGACTCGGCGAGCGGCCTCCACAAGCTCCAGGAAGAGGTCAACGGTCCCCTCAGGAACGGGCCCGTGGGCGCGCGCCTGCTCGACGTTGGGCTCGCCGGCGGCGTTGGTGAGGGCGGGCTTGCGGGCAGCGCAGGCGCAGCAGGAGCGGCCGCCGGCCTGCCGGCGCCCGCTGCGCCGCCGGCGTTCGCGGCGCGCCCCGACGAGTTCGTCCTGGTGCCACTGCACCACATCTACGGCTCCGAGGACCGCAGCATGTACACGCCCGGCGTGGCCCAGCGGGCGCCGGCTCCGTACGTCGCCCTCTGCCAAGCCGACGCCGAGCGGCTCGGGCTGGCCGCAGGCGACTGGCTCGAGGTTTGGCAGCCGTGGATGGACGTGCGTGCACCCTTCCGGCTCGTGCCGTCGCTGCCCGCGGGCGTGGCAGGCGTGCCCGCCGGCCTGGCGGGCATGCCGTTCGTCTCTCTGCCCGGCCGCGGCCGCCTCGCGCGCTGCGACGCGCCGCCGCCGCAGCAGCCGGCCGGCCCGGCGCCGGCGCAGGGCGCGACCTGGACATCCACCGCAGCCGCATGGGCGCCCACCGGCGCCACGTGGGCGCCGGTGGGCGCCCCGGACGCGGCGGCGAAGCCGTGAGCGCTCTCGCGACCTTCCGCCTCGCCCCCACGCTGCTCGCCGGCACCGCACCCAGCTGGCTCGGCCCGCTGCTCACCGTGCTCGGCGTGCTCATCGTGGTGCTCACGGTCGCCGCCGGCCTGATCTGGTACGAGCGCCGGCTGCTGAGCCTGTTCCAGGACCGCCATGGGCCCAACCGCGTCGGCCCGGCCGGCCTGCTCCAGGTGCTGGCCGACACCTTCAAGATCCTCTTCAAGGAGGACTGGGTCCCGCCGTTCGCCGACAAGCGCGTGTTCGTCGTCGCGCCGGCGATCGTGCTGATGACGGCGCTGCTCTCGTTCATGGTCGTACCGGTGGCGAGCGGCGTCGTCGTCGCAGACGTCAACATCGGCCTGCTCTTCGTGCTCGGGATGTCGTCGCTGGCCGTGTACAGCGTGGTGCTCGCCGGCTGGGCGTCGCACAGCAAGTACTCGCTCGTCGGCGGCCTGCGCGCCGCCGCGCAGATGGTGAGCTACGAGGTGTTCATGGGCCTTTCGCTGGTCGGCGTGGTACTCATGGCGGGCTCGTTCGACCTGTCGCGCATCGTCGCGGCCCAGCACGGCCTCTGGTACGTGGTGCCGCAGTTTTTCGGCTTCGTCGTGTTCCTTGTGGCCGGGTTCGCCGAGACGCGCCGCATCCCGTTCGACATCCCGGAGGCCGACAGTGAGCTCGTGGCCGGCTACCACACCGAGTACTCGGGCATGAAGTTCGGCCTCTTCATGGTCGGCGAGTACGTCGCCATCACGCTCGTCTCGGCGCTCATCGCGACGCTGTTCTTCGGCGGCTGGCTGGGGCCGTGGCTGCCGGGCCTCGTGTGGTTCCTGCTCAAGACGCTGCTCTTCATCAGCTTCTTCATCCTCGCGCGCGCCACGTTCCCGCGGCCGCGCTACGACCAGCTCATGCAGCTCGGGTGGAAGGCCATGCTCCCGCTGAGCCTCGTCAACCTGCTCGTGACCGGCGCCATCGTCGTGGCACACCACTAGAGGAGAGATGAGCGCACACGCCGATATGAGCGCACCCGCCGACGGCCATCCGCCGCTCACCACGGACGTGGTGACGGCCGGGCGCCTCGCGCGGCGCGGCCAGTCTCTGGCGCCGCGCGTCTACCGCACGGTCGCCAGCACGCTGCACGGCATCGGCGTGGTGTTCGCGCACGCCTGGCACCGGCGCGACACGGTCCAGTATCCGGAGGAGATGGTCTACCTGCCGCCGCGCTATCGCGGCCGCATCGTGCTCTCCCGGGATCCGGCCGGCGAGGAGCGCTGCGTCGCCTGTTACCTGTGCTCGGTGGCCTGCCCCGTGGACTGCATCTCCCTGCAGGCTGCCACCGACGAACACAGGCGCCGCTACCCGGCGTGGTTCCGCATCAACTTCTCGCGCTGCATATTCTGCGGCTTCTGCGAGGACGCGTGCCCCACCTATGCCATCCAGCTCACGCCCGACGTGGAGATGAGCGAGTACGACCGCGCCAACATGGTCTACGAGAAGGAGGACCTGCTCATCTCGGGGCCCGGCAAGTACCACGACTACGACTTCTACCGGGTCGCCGGCCTCGCCGTCGGCGGCAAGGACAAGGGCGAGGCCGAGCGCGAGGCCCCGCCGCGAGACGTCCGCGACCTCCTGCCGTGACGGCCGGACTGCGGACATGACCACTCTGTTCTACATCGCCGGCGCGGTCGCCATCATCGCCACGATCATGGTGGTCACGCGCTCGCAGCTGGTGCACGCGCTGCTGTACCTGGTGATCTCGCTGTTCGCCGTGGCCGTCGTCTTCTTCACGCTTGGGGCGCCGTTCGTCGCCGCGCTCGAGGTGATCGTGTACGCCGGCGCCATCATGATGCTCTTCGTCTTCGCCGTGATGCTGCTCGACGTGCGCGCCCAGAAGCCGCCGCGGATGCCGCGGAGCGCCTGGGCCGGGCCGGTGATCCTGATCGCCGTGCTGCTCGCCGAGCTCGTCTACGGCATCACGCTGCACGATCATGCCCTTGCGGGCGGCAGCGTCGGCCCGACGCAGGTGAGCGCCGCGCTCTTCGGGCCCTACGTGCTCGGCGTCGAGCTGGCCTCGATGCTGCTGCTGGCAGCGCTCATCGGCGCGCGCCACGTCGCCGCCGAGCCGACCGGCGCGGCCGCGGGCGAAGCCGATGCGGGCACCACCGGCCCGGAGGAAGCGCCCGAGGTACCGCCGGCGCCGGAAGGGGTCCAGGGCTGATGGCCACGGTGTCCCTCAACAGCGGGCTCATCCTGGCGGCCATTCTCTTCGTGATCGGCTTCGTCGGCCTCATCACGCGCCGCAACCTCATCGTCGTGCTGGCATGCATCGAGATCATGCTCAACGCCGCCGGCCTGGCGTTCGTCGTCGCCGGCGCACGCTGGGGCCGCGCCGACGGCCAGGTGATGTTCCTCTTCGTCCTGGCCATGGCCGCGGCCGAGGTCGCCGTTGGTCTGGCGCTGGCGATCCGCTTCCGCCAGGCGCTCGGCCGGCTCGACATCGACGCAGCCGACGAGATGAGGGGCTAGGGGATGATGCACCTTCTCTGGCTCATCCCCGCCCTGCCGCTCGCCGGCTTCGTCCTGCTCACGCTGCTGAACCGGCGCCTCAGCCGCACCGCCGCCGCCGTCATCGGCGCCGGCTCGGTCGGCCTCGCCGCGCTCGTCGCCATCGCCGTCTCGGCGAGCTTCATGCTCTCGCCGCCGGCGGGCCACCACTTCCACCAGGTCTTGTGGACGTGGTTCGACACCGGCGGCCTGCGCCCGCAGGTCGCCTTCTACCTCGACGCGATGACGGTGGTCTTCATCCTCGTCATCACGTTCGTCGGCTTCCTCATCCACCTGTACTCGACCGAGTTCATGGAGCACGACGAGGGCTTCACGCGCTTCTTCATGTACATGAACCTCTTCGTCGCCTCGATGCTGGTGCTCGTGCTCGCCGACAACCTGCTCCTGCTCTACCTCGGGTGGGAGGGCGTCGGCATGTGCAGCTACTTCCTCATCGCCTTCTGGCAGAAGGACGCACAGAACGTCTACTGCGGCCGCAAGGCCTTCATCATCACGCGCATCGGCGACACGGCCCTGATCGTCGGGCTGTTCCTGCTGTTCACGCACTACCACACGCTCGCGATCCAGCCTCTGATGCACGCCGTCGGCCAGGCGCCCGCCGGTGCGGCGGTCGTCGTCGCCGCCGCATGGCTGCTGCTCGGCGGCGCCGTGGGCAAGTCGGCGCAGCTGCCCCTGCAGACCTGGCTGCCGGACGCCATGGCGGGCCCCACGCCGGTCAGCGCGCTGATCCACGCCGCCACGATGGTGACCGCCGGCGTGTACCTGATCGCGCGCACGCACGTGCTCTACACCGCGGCGCCGGACGTGCGCCTCGCGGTGGCCATCATCGGCACGGTGACGCTGCTCTACGCCGGGTTCAGCGCCTTCGCCCAGAAGGACATCAAGCGCTCGCTGGCCTACTCGACGGTGAGCCAGATCGGCTACATGTTCCTGGCCCTCGGCGTCGCCGGGTGGGACGCCGGCATCTTCCACTTCATGACGCACGCCTTCTTCAAGGCGCTGCTCTTCCTCGGCGCCGGCGTGGTCATCGAGGCGCTCGCCGACGAGCACGATATCTTCAAGATGGGCGGCCTGCGGCGCGAGCTGCCGGTCGTGTTCTGGACGTTCACGATCGGCGCCGCATCACTGGCAGCCCTGCCGCTCGTGACCGCCGGCTACTACAGCAAGGACCTCATCATCTCGACGAGCCTCGGCTCCGTCGACGGCAGCGCGTGGCTGTGGGCCGGCGCTGTCGCCGGCGCGCTGCTCACCGGCATCTACTCGTTCCGGCTCGTCTTCCTCGTCTTCTTCGGCGAGCAGAAGACTCCGGTCACGCGCCGCCCGCGCTGGCGCATGCAGACGCCGCTCGTCGTCCTCGCCGTGCTCTCCGTGATCGGCGGCTTCGTGTGGCTGCCCGAGTGGATGGGGGGCTGGAAGCCGTTCGAGCAGTTCCTCAGTACGGCGCTGCCGACGACCGACGCCGGCGGCTGGGCCTTCGGTCTCGGCGAGGCGACCATTCTGGAGGTCGTGTCGCTCACCGGCATCGCCGTCGCCTACCTGCTGTGGATGCGCCGGCGCGCCGCGACCGCGGTGTTCGCCGCGCGGCCGGCGCCCGACGCGCTCGAGCGCTACTGGCGCGCCGGCTGGGGCTTCGACTGGCTCTACGAGCACATGTTCGTGATCCCGGTGGAGTGGTTCGCGCACGTCGCGCGCAACGACCTCGTGGAGCCGGTGGTCAAGGGCATCGCAAGCCTCAACGTGCTGGCGTGGCGCGGCCTCAGCGCCTCCCAGAACGGGCTGCTGCGGCTCTACATCGCCGTCGCCGGCGCCGGGCTCGCCGTCATCATCGCCGTCGTGGTGCTGAGGTGAGGCCGGGATGATCCTCCTCTGGTACATCCTCATCCCGGCCGTCGCGGCGCCGCTCGCCTGGCTGTTCGGGCGCCGTCAGCCGCTGGCGGCACGCTGGATCGCCGTGGCCGGCACGGCCGCGCCGCTCGTGCTGCTCGTCGTGCAGTGGGCCACCAAGGCGGACGTCCTCTCGACGATCCCCGTCTGGCATACCGGCGGAGCCGCGGGGCTCAGCCCCGCGGAGCTCGTCCAGAGTACCTGGATCGTCCATCTGAAGGTGCCGTGGATCGCGCCGCTCGGCATCGATTTCTTCCTCGCCGAGGACGGCCTCACGGTGATCATGCTGGCGCTGACCTTCGCGCTCGGGCTCCTCGCCGTGCTCGCCTCGTGGCGCGGCATCGGCGAGCGCGTCGGCTTCTTCCACTTCATGATCCTCTGGACGACGGCCGCGCTCGCCGGCGTCTTCCTCTCGATGGACCTGTTCCTCTTCTACTTCTTCTTCGAGATGATGCTGATCCCGATGTACTTCATCATCGCGCTGTGGGGGCACGAGCGGCGCGTGTACGCGGCGGTCAAGTTCTTCATCTTCACGCAGGTCAGCGGGCTGCTGATGCTGATCGCCATCCTGGCGCTGTACTTCATCCACGGACGCGCCTCCGGGACGTACACCTTCGACTTCCCGGCGCTCCTGGGCACGAAGATGTCGTCCGGCATGGTCTTCGTGCTGATGCTGGGCTTCTTCGCCGCCTTCGCGGTCAAGCTGCCGGCGTTCCCGTTCCACACCTGGCTGCCGGACGCGCACACCGAGGCCCCGACCGCCGGCTCGGTGATCCTCGCCGGCGTGCTCATCAAGATCGGCGCCTACGGGATGATCCGCTTCATGATCCCGCTGTTCCCGCAGGCGGCCTACCAGTTCCGCACAGCCGCCCTGGTACTCGGCGTGATCGGCATCATCTACGGGGCGATCATGGCCTACGCGCAGACCGACATGAAGCGCCTCGTCGCCTACACGAGCGTGAGCCACATGGGCTTCGTGCTCATCGGCATCTTCGCCTGGAACACGCTGGCGCTGCAGGGCGTGGTGCTGCAGCTCGTCTGCCACGCCCTGTCCACGGGCGCCCTCTTCATCCTGGTCGGCGGCCTGCAGGACCGCATCCACACGCGCGACATGGGCAGGATGGGCGGCCTCTGGACGCTCGCGCCGAAGATGGGCGGCACGGCGATGTTCTTCGCGCTCGCCTCGCTCGGCCTGCCCGGGCTCGGCAACTTCATCGCCGAGTTCCTCATCCTCGTCGGCACGTGGCAGGTCGCCAAGTGGGCCGCCGTGCTGGGCGCCGTCGGCCTCGTGTTCGCCACCGTGTATTCGCTGTGGATGATGCAGCGCGCCTTCCAGGGTGAGGAGACGCACGGCTGGAAGCTCGACGACCTGGTGCCGCGCGAGACGGTGATGCTCGCCGCCATGATCGCCGCTTTGGTCGCGATCGGCTTCTACCCGCAGCCGCTGATCGCGACGGCGCGCCAGACGGTGACCGCCGTGCAACAGCTGACGGCCGGCAGCAGCCTCACGGCCGGGCCGGCCACGGCGGCGCGCGGGGCGCCGGCGCGGGCCGGCGGCGCGCTCGCGCAGGCCGCTGCCGCAGGCGCCGGGGCTGCCGGCGGCCAGAGCGTCGCCGCACAGACAGGCGCAGGAGTGGGCGCGTCGCAGACGGGCGCGGGAGCCGGCCCATGACCCCCGGCGACCTGCTCACGCTCTCGCCGCTGATCGCGCTCACGCTCACGCCGGTGATCGTGATGCTGGCGGCCGCCTTCCGGCGTTCGCACATGCTGGCGCTCGTGCTCACGCTGATCGGGCTGGCGGCGGCCGGCGGCCTGCTGGTCGTCTCCGCCGGCCGCTCCCCGCGCCAGGTGACGCCGCTGCTCTCCTTCGACACCTACGCGCTCTTCTTCGCGGGGCTCATCATCGCGGCGACGGCAGTCGTCGCCGTGCTCTCGTGGGGCTACCTGCAGAAGCGCCGCGTGCACCCCGAGGAGTACTACGTGCTCCTCGTCACCGCGGCGCTCGGCTCCGTCACGCTCGCCGCGAGCACGCACTTCGCCTCGTTCTTCCTCGGCCTCGAGATCCTCAGCGTCTCGCTCTACGCGCTCATCGTCTACCCGCTGCATCGCGAGCAGTACGTGGAGGCGGCGGTCAAGTACCTCGTGCTCGCCGGCTCGACCGCCGCCTTCCTCGTCTTCGGGATGGCGCTCGTCTACGCGGAGACGGGCACGATGACGGCCGGCGGGCTCGCTCCGCTGATCGCCGCCGGCCTCGGCGCCAGCAGCCCGGTCCTTGCGCTCGGCGTCGTGCTCATCCTCGTCGGCGTCGGCTTCAAGCTCGCGGTCGTGCCGTTCCACATGTGGACGCCGGACGTGTACCAGGGGGCGCCGGCGCCCGTGACCGCGTTCATCGCGACGGTGTCCAAGGGCGCCGTGGTCGCGCTGCTGCTGCGCTACTTCCGGCCGGTGAGCCTGCACCCGGACTCGACGCTGTTCCTCGTGTTCGCCGGCGTCGCCATCGCCTCGATGGCCGCCGGCAACCTGCTGGCGCTGCGCCAGGACAACGTCAAGCGCATCCTGGCGTACTCGTCGATCGCCCACCTCGGCTACCTGCTGGTGGCGTTCCTCGCCACCGGCGAGCGCGCCGCCACGGCGGTGACGTTCTACCTGGTGGCGTACTTCGCCACCTCGCTCGTCGCCTTCGGCGTCGTGACCGTGCTCTCGACGCCAGCGCGCGACGCCGACCAGCTCGACGACTATCGCGGCCTCGCGAAGCGCAGGCGCTGGACCGCGGTCGCGTTCACGATCGCCCTGTTCTCGCTCGCCGGCATGCCGCTGACCATGGGCTTCATCGGCAAGTTCTACATCCTCACTGCCGGCGCCGGCTCGGCCCTGTGGGCGCTGGTCATGGTGCTCGTCGTGACCAGCACCATCGGCCTCTACTACTACACGCGCGTCATCGTCGCGCTGTGGGTGCAGAAGCCGGCGGAGGAGACAGCCGGGGCGAACCTGCTGCCCGGCGCGGCGGGCTCGGGCGCTGCGGCCGGCGCGACCACCCCGGCGGTGGCCGGCATCATGCTGGCCGCGCTCACCGCCTTCGTGCTCGTCTTCGGCGTCTACCCAACGCCTCTCATCCACCTCATCGAGCGCGCGGTCTCCACGCTGCCCTGAGAGGCGGCTCCGCCTCGAGGCACGTTGCGAGGACCCGCCGCTCGCCGGCGCGAGATCCGGCGCGGCGAGCACGCGCGTCAGCGTCGCGGCGGCGCCCCGGATCCGCGCCCCCGGATCGGCCGCGGCATCGAGAAGTCGAGGCCGCGGCTGACGAACTTCGACACCGGGTCCGGCGCCAGCCCCTTGTCGGCCTGCGCCTCGCAGCGGCCGATGGCGGCGCGCACGATCTGGGCGCCGAGCGACCTCACCGGCTCCGGCGGCAGGTACGACGGCGGCTCGGAGACCAGGGGCGACGCCGCGAACTCGTCGTCGAGCCCCAGCGCGACGGAGGCCAGCGTGCGCCCGATCAGCTGCGTCGGGCACACGCCGTTGCCCGAGTAGCCGGTGCCGTAGTGGACGTTGCCGTGGGGTCCGAGCGGCCCGACCCAGGGCGTGCCGTGCTGCGTGCGCTCCACGGGGCCGCCCCAGCTCCACTCGATGGCCAGCCTCGCGGTGCGCGGGAAGAGGTCGTGCAGGTCGCGCACGATCTCCGCGGCCTCCGCCTCGTCGTGGAAGTGCGCGGGGATGACGCGGCCGGCGTAGCCCAGCCGCCCGCCGCCGCGGCCGAAGACGACGCGGTCGTCGGTCGTCCGCTGGCCGTAGTGGACCGCGGTCCGCGCATCGACGAACGGCCGCCCGCGGCGCCAGCCCATGGCGTCCAGCTGCTCGCCGGCCGGCGAAGTGGCGACCATGTGCGAGGGGATGACGAACAGGGTGCGGCGCAGCTCCGGCACCCGCGCGAGCCAGGGACCTTCGGCGAGCACGACCCGGTCGGCGACGACCGTCCCGGCGGGCGTCTCGACGACCGCCGGGAGCGTGCGCCGCAGGTCCGTCATGGGGCTCGCTTCGAAGATCCGCACGCCGGCGCCGAGGGCGGCGCGCCGCAGCCCCTGGACGAGCAGCGCCGGCTGCACGCTGCCGGCGTGGACCGAGGCCACGCCGCCGACGGCGCGCGGCGACCCGCAGGCCGCCTGCGCCTCCTCCCGGCTCAGCGTCCGGAACAGGTCGCCGCGCCCGGCGTCTTCGGCGGCGCGGACGTCGTTGAGCAGCGACTCCATCTGCGCCGGGGACATCGCCAGGTTGAGCCCTTCGGCGAAGGCGAGGTCGCAGTCGATCTCCGCCTCGCGGACGACCTCGCGGATCGCGTCGCCGCTGCGCAGCGACGCGTCGAGCAGCCACATGGCCTCCTCGCGCCCGAACCTGCCGAGCAGCGTCGACAGCGCGTCCTCCCAGCCGTTCACCCAGCCGCCGTTCCTGCCCGACGCCCCCGCTCCGCAGAACTGCCGCTCGAGCAGCACCACATCGGTATCGGGCGAGAGGCGCTTGATCCAATAGGCCGCCCAGAGGCCGGTGAACCCTCCGCCCACGACGCACACGTCGGCGCGCGTCGTGCGCGTCAGCGGCGGGCAGTCGCCGGGCGGGCTCCAGCGCGCGTCGCCGCCCATCCAGAAGACCGCCTCTTGCGCCTCGCGGGGCGCCGACCTCGCCGCGTCCGTCGTCCGCATCATGCGTGACCTCCTGCCGAGTCGTGCGCCGCCTGCCTCTGCCGGCCAACCTAGATGGCAGGCCGCAGGCTGTCAACGCGCACGCCGAGCAGCGAACGCCGACCCCCATTGGCTGGCGAGCGTCCCTCGACTAGCATGTGCCTTCGGCTCACGAGAGGGAGCTCCCCATGACGCGTACGAGGACCATCGCGTTCTTCCCGGAACCCGGCGCCTGGGGACCCACGAACAACTGCGCCGCGATGGCGAGCGTCCTGAGCGAGCGCGGCCACCGCGTCGTGTTCGTGGTCGACGAGTCGTTCGCCGGGGTCCTGGAGGCGCGCGGGCTCGAGGAGCGGCTCTTCCGGATGGCGGCGCCGGAAGGGGACGGGGGCGGCGCCGAGGATCCATGGGCCGAGTTCATCCGCGTGACCGCACCCGAGTTCCGTAAGCCCACCATCGAACAGATCGCCACGGTGACCAAGCCGATCTGGCAGGCGCTCGTGGACGGCGAACGGTACTCCCACGAGCGCGTCATGGCCATCTGGGACGAGGTCCGGCCGGACGTGGTCGTGACGGACAACGTCACCGGCTACCCGGCCGTCGAGCTGGCGGGGGTGCCCTGGGTGCGCGTCGTGTCGTGCAACCCGCTGGAGATGCGCGACCCCGACCTGCCGCCGGCGCTGTCGGGGCTGCCGGCCGGCGACCGCAGCGAGTGGCCGGCCTTCAGCGCCGAGTACCACCGCGTGCACGAGGAGCTGCTCGCCGAGCACAACGGCTTCCGCGCCTCGGTGGGCGTCGCGCCCTGCCCGCTCGACGAGTTCAACACGGCCTCGCCGTGGCTCAACCTGTACGAGTTCCCGCAGGCCGCGGACTACCGGCGCGCGCGGCCTCTGGACTCGACGTGGCACCGCCTCGAGTCCTCGGTGCGCACCGGGGAAGCAAAGTTCGACGTTGCCGAGCACCTCTCGAGCGAGGGCAAGGTGATCTACCTCTCGCTCGGCTCCCTCGGCTGCATGGACCTCGGGCTGATGCAGCGGCTCATCGACGCGCTCGCCGCGACGCCTCACCGCGCGATCGTCTCCATGGGCCCGCTCAAGGACCAGATGCGGCTCGGCCCGCGCATGTACGGCGACGAGTTCCTGCCGCAGCCGTCGATCTTGCCGCAGTGCGACCTGCTGATCACCCACGGCGGCAACAACACCATCTGCGAAGGTTTCCACTTCGGCCTGCCGATGATCGGACTGCCGCTCTTCTGGGACCAGTACGACAACGCGCAGCGCCTCGCCGACACGGGGTTCGGGTCCCGCCTCGCCACGTACGGCTGGACCGACGACGAGCTTGCCGCCACGATCGAGCGGCTGCTGACGGACGACGCACTGAAGGCCCGCCTGAGGACCGTCGCCGCCGCTATCAGGTCGCAGCCGGGAAGCGTGCGCGGCGCCGAACTCATCGAGTGCCTCGCGCTTGCAGGGGAGCCCGTGCTGAGCTGAGCGATCGGCGCCCGCGTCCGTTCATCCTCCGTTCATCCGTCGGCGGGAGACTCGCCCCAGGAGGTGATCGAAGATGACAGGCATGGACATGGCACCGATCGTGATGAGCTGGCTTCTGATGATGGCCCTGGGCGTCGCCACGGTGATCGGCCTCAACGGGCTGAACCGCGAGCGCGCCACTGAAGACGAGTGAAGAACGGCGCGTCAGGCCCGGCGACGAGCGAAGAGTCGATCGCGCCGGAGGGCTGAGCGGCAGAGACCGCGGCTCAGCCCTCCGGCGCGTCCGCGTACGATAGGCCGGCGCTACGTGCGCGCAGTCGGCGACACGCGAAGCTCGCCGGCGTGCTCGCGCACGAAGTCCTCGAAGCCGCGCGGGGGCCGGCCGGTGAGCTCTTCGAAGTCGCCGGCCGTCGTCGCGAACTCGTCGTGGCGCATCGCCAGCCAGAGCTCGCAGAGCGCCTCGACGAGCTGCTCGGAGGCCCCACGACGCCGCAGCGCCACGCAGGCCTCGTCCTGGCCGACGTCTACGTAGCGGATGGGCTGGCCGACCACGCGCGTCAGGATCGCGGCGATCTCGTCGTGCGGCAGCGACTGCGGGCCGGTGAGCGAGTAGATCCGCTCGTCCCTGCCGCTCTCGCGCCCATCGCGGTCCGCGCGCAGCAGCACCTTCACCGCGGCGTCGGCGACGTCGCGGGCGTCGATGTAGCTGATGCGTCCGCCGCCCATCGGCGTGAAGAAGGCCCCGCGGACGAAGATGCTGGGCCCGTACATCGTGAGAAAGTTCTGCATGTAGGAGTTGGGACGCAGGATCGTCGCGGGGATCGCCGACTCCCGGACCACTTCCTCGGCCTCCCGGTGCCAGTCGAGAAGAGGCCCGCCGGCGGTGCCGGAGTGCAGGAAGGAGACGCGCACGAGGTGCCCGACCCCGGCGCGCTCGGCCGCCTGAACGAGGTTGCGCGTCTGGGCGACCATCTCGGGCTCTTCCGGCGTGATGAGCACCGCCTGGTCGATGCCGCGGAACGCCGTGTCGAGCGTGTCCGGGCGGTCGAAGTCTACCTCGACGAAGTCGACGCGGCCCACACGGCCTTCGGCGTCATGGTCGGGGTAGTGGACGGCGCCGCGCACCGAAGCTCCCGCGGCGAGCTGTCGGACCATCTCGGTGCCGGCCCGACCCGAGGCGCCGGTCACGAGGATATGGCTGCTCACGGGTACCTCCTTGTGCGCCCGGCGAGGCGCCGGGCGGTTCTTCCGTACTGCCTTCTTGCCGCGTCGCGCCGATGGGAAACGCCGCCGCCGTCTGCCGGCCGCGGCGGCGGCGCGGCCTCGTCGGGCCGCCGCCGCCCGGGTGTAGCTTCGCCGATCCCGAGGTACCATCTGCGCACGCCTGCAACCCGAACGAGGAGATCCCCTTGGCCACGTCCGAGATCGACAGCGGCATCTGCGGCTTCTGCACCACCGTGCACACCAAGGCCGACGGCCGCGTCGTGCGCCTCGAGTTCGAGACCGGCTGTGAGTACGTGGGGCAACTCGCGGCGGAGCTCACCGAGGTCGACCCGTACCGCGAGATCAGCTATCGCGGCGAGGGTCCCAAGACCCTGCGCCTCGCCGCCGAGCACCTCGCCCACCCGGCCTGCCCCGTGCCCGCGGGCATCATCAAGGCGATCGAGGTCGAGGCCAGCCTGGCGCTGCCCAAGGACGCGAGCATCAAGCCGACGAAGGACTGAGTGGGGCGGCCGCCCGGCCGCCAACGAAGCGCCCGGCTAGTCGGTCAGCCGGAAGCGCCAGACGGCGATCACGAACAGCCCCAGCGCCCACGCCAGGGCGAAGCCGAAGGCCGGCATCACGTCGGGCACGCTGAAACCGCGCAGCACGATGCCGCGCAGCCCGTCGAGGATCCACGTCGTCGGCAGCAGGTGCCCGACGAACTGGAACGCCGGGCCGGTAACCTCGAGCGGGAACCAGGCGCCGGAGAGCGCCGCGACGGCCATCGAGGTGAGCACCGTCGCGGCGATCAGCG
>Ga0118677_10003330_pt1 | contig 30599 bp, 18 predicted proteins | sample AliMusrvi5mmetaG_FD_86154 | JGI IMG/M metagenome (GOLD analysis project Ga0118677, IMG submission 86154) | reverse complement strand
ATTAATAAGAAAAGCGCATGAATAGCCTGTTTCAATTTGCATTTTCAAAAAGGCTCCTGATACCTTTTTGTATCCTCTTCGTCGTTCTTTCAGGAATCGCCAATGCACAGGAAAAACCTCCAAGGCCCATTTTGGCTGTGAGTACTTCGCAAGGATTGCAGTTTGGCGCTTTTTGTACAGGAGCTATTGGTGGCACGGTGACTGTTACCTCCGGAGGGGTAAGAAGTTCAACTGGGAGCATCATCCTGGTGAGTCTGGGTTACGCCTTCACACCGGCGATGTTTCAGGTAACCGGAAATATAGGAACACTTGTCACCATCGCCAACGGAACTGATGTATCAATGACCGGTAGCAACGGTGGCTCCATCACTCTTCATCTGGAAAGTGCCTCAACAGGGTCGCCATTTATCATCACTTCTGGTACTGCAATGAATGTATTAATTGGAGGAACCATAACTGTTGGCGTTGGCGGAGCTAATCCTCCTGGTGCCTACAATGGAACCTTCAACATTAACTTCATTCAGCAATAAGAGAAATTGCTAACTTGAAAACAAAAAGACTATATGGGAGATAATTGACATATTTTACATTTCCCTAAAATTAAAGAAAAACGCAATAGAACAAATGAATTTTATAAGATCGTTTACGCACCTGCCCAATCCATTTATACATTTTATTCCCCTGGCAACCAAGGAATTTTATGATCCCTAGGAGACAAAATCCCTCGGGCAAATCATTTATCCAACCAGTTTTTAATCCATTATCCGATTGAAAATAGTTCAAATGGCAGGTATAGCTGAAATTAACATCACCCTGCCTTTGTTAGTATCCACAAAAAATGGATTGCTCCAGAAGAGTCATTCTATCCAGACTCCTCCAAAATCAAATGTTATATAGTCTCTAAAGGAACCAGTCGGCTTGATACGATTACATGCTGACCAGACCGGAAAAAGTACTCCGTGCAGGATCGCTATGGAGAAATTTATAGCCCAACTACTTGTTTTGTTAGTTATTTTTTACTGAAGAATAACCTGAATTAAGCCTAAAATTCAATTTTAGGTTGTTTACAAAAAGAAGATTCGACTATCATTCGTCAAAAAATAGATAGAAAAAATCAACAGTTTATTCCTATATGCTTTCACTCACTTTCGGTTCTATGCAAAATGAAATATTCACCTGGCCAAATCTTCTGTTTTTTACTCAAAATATCAGATTTTCTTGGAGTTATCAACCGCAAATAGTTGATAACAATATAGCGGGCCACCCCGGCGAAGAGCAAAACAAATTTTAAAACGAATAAATTCGCAAGAAAGCATGACTATACTTTGGCCGTTGAAATATGATTTTTTGTACTCAGTTCATTTTAAATGGAAATTTCTTGACCTAGAATAATAAATAACTATAAATTAAGTTATTATCAAATATTAAAAATAGTATTCATAATAAAACCATTGCCTGGTTTAAGCCAGGGAGGAAAATAAAGACCGAAAATTGACAGAACGTAAAAACGCATTTCACCCAACCAGATGTCTAAAAAGGCATTTGCATCAGGTGCCCTCGAAAATGAGGGCAGTGGGAGTGCTATGCCTGTTTTTGATCTTATCCTCAATTCAGCTCAAAGCCCAAAATGAGCCGGTTTACGATGAAATTTCCGTCTTTTTCCAGGTGCAGAACATTGGAACGAAAGAAGTTTCTGCCGTGGTCAGGGATCAGGAAGTACTGCTTCCCATTGCCGATATCTTTGATTTTCTAAAACTTAAAGCCACCATGTCGCAGAGCATGGACTCCGTTACCGGTTTCTTCATCTCCCCCGAGTCCACCTACCTGATCGACAAGACCCATCTGAAAATCGTCTATCTTGGGAAGACCTACCAGATGAAAAGTACCGATTTCATCCGGACAGAGACCAATTTATACCTTCTTTCGAAGCATTTCGGCGAAATTTTCGGTCTGAATTGCACCTTCAACATGCGCACCCTGGCGGTAACTATGTTTACCAAAATAGAATTACCTGCACTTAGGGACATGCGACTGGAGCAGATGCGGGACAATGTGAGCCAACTGAAAGGGGAAAGCAAGACGGACACCACTATCAGGCAATCTCATCCAATGTTCCATTTTGGCATGGCCGACTATTCAATTATTTCCTCACAACAACTTGGATCAGGTTCTGATACTCGTATTAATTTGGCCCTTGGGACAGTAATCGCTGGCGGTGAGGCCAACCTAATGTTGAACCTTGATAACAAGGAGACAATTAATGAAAAACAACAATTTTATTCTCTGAAGTACGTAAACAACGACAACAGCTTCCTAAGGCAAACCACTTTCGGAAAAATAAGCACTAATAGTATCGCTTCGATGTACAATCCAGTGATCGGCGTAACCCTAACAAATACACCAACTACCTTCAGAAGATCCTTTGGAACCTATCCCCTGAGTGATTATACTACGCCTGGTTGGATGGTGGAATTGTATGTCAACAACGTCCTGGCAGACTATAAAAAGGCAGATGCTTCCGGCTTTTTCTCCTTTCAGGTTCCGCTCGTTTATGGAACTTCCAATGTAAAACTAAAATTTTATGGTCCCTGGGGAGAGGAGCGATCAAAAGAACAACTGATCAACATTCCGTTCAATTTCTTACCGGCAAAAGATTTTGAATATAGTTTAACGGGAGGAATGGTGGAAGATGGAGTACATTCCATCCTTGCTAGGGGTGTGATGAACTATGGGTTAACCAGATCAATTACGGTGGGTACAGGTGTTGAATACCTTTCCTCTATAGTGACGGGTACCACTATGCCATTCTTCACGCTTGCCACCCGCCCTATTTCCAATTTGATTCTGTCAGGAGAGTATGTCCTCGGTATTAGAGGAAAGGGGGTAGTAACTTATCAACTACCTAAAAATATTCAATTGGAAATTAATTACACTAAGTACAAAGAAGGTCAAAAAGCTGTTAATTTTAACTATATAGAGGAGAAAAAAGCAATATTTTCTCTTCCCTTGAGAAATGATAATCTCTCTTTATTCAATCGAATGACATACTCTCAGACGATTCTTCCAGGACTTCAATATTCCTCTGCAGAGTGGTTAATTTCAGGTTCAATTATGGGCGTAAACACCAATCTAACCACTGATGCCATGTTTGTACCAAATAATAAACCTTACATATTTAGCAACCTTTCTATGTCATTCAGACTCCCCCATGGAATTACCATGATACCATTATTCCTTTATGAATATGGAAAACATGAATTAATTTCTGCCAAAGTTGGGATTGAAAAGTATATATTAAAAAATGGATTCTTCACTTTATCCTATGAAAATAATTTTGCGAGCAAACTGCAAGCCACTCAGTTTGGCTTCCGCTACGATTTTCCCTATGCCCAAATGGGATTCACGGCCAGAAAGACCAATGAAACTTACACTCTGATGGAATTGGGTAGGGGAAGCCTGATCTTCGACGGAAGGAACAATTATGTCAGTGCAAATAATAGGATAAACGTTGGCAAGGGGGGAATTGTATTTGCTCCGTTTTTGGACCTGAATTGCAACAACAAGCGAGACTCAGGGGAACCAATGGTAGTCGGATTAAATGTAAGAATCAGTGGAGGTATTGTTTTAGAAAACCGCAGGGATTCAACGATCCGTGTCGAAGATCTCGAACCATTTATCAATTATTACATCGAACTTGACCCCAATAGCTTCGACAATGTTGCATGGAAGATCAAGAAAAAAACGCTCAATGTAATCGTGGACCCCAACCAATTTAAAAGAATTGAAATCCCGATTGCCGTGGTGGGTGAAGTATCGGGTACCATCAATCGACAAAAAGGCAGAAATACGGATGGGTTGGGTCGAATCATCGTTAACATCTACGATTCGAATGCAAAATTGGCTGGAAGAACCCTGAGTGAACAGGATGGTTATTACAGCTATCTGGGTTTGAGCCCCGGCAATTACAGCATGGAAATTGATTCTACCCAGTTGAAACGGTTGCACTACGTGGCAACACCTGCAAAAATTACCTTCTCCATCAAAAAACTCAGGGAAGGTGACATTGTTGAGAGTAAAGACTTCCTGTTAAAGAGTACTTTACCGGCCGCAGCAGGTACAACTTCGGAAAACGACGATGAACCGATCGCTCCTGCATCTGACAAACCAGGAAAGTCAAATTCCACGGCAGCTAAATCTCAAACCGCCTTTACCGATGATAACACTGGCGTGCTTAAAACCGAAATGGATAAAACTAACCAACATAAAGCCAATGAAAACAATTATCCACCCGCAACAACAGATGGTACCAAGGAAACGGGCAAAGCAGTTCAACTGTCAGGAGAGAAAAGGATAACACCGCCTCCGAACAACAACCAGCAGGTGTCTGGGACACCTTCCAATCAAAAGGTGCCTGGATCACCCCTTAATCAAAAGGCTGCTGCTACCTCCCTTCATCAAGAGGCTTCCGATTCCAACAACAACCAACTATTCCTGCAGGTTGGAGCCTATAAAAACAAATTAAATGCAGGAAAAACAGCAGAAACGCTTTCTGCCACGACCCACTTTCCTACTGTGGTCGTCAAGGAAAACGGGTGGTACAAAGTCCGGTTCGGCGGATTTGCCTCTCCCAAAGAGGCTGAGGCTTGTAAAGCTGCCATCGTTTCAAACGGTATTTTGGCAGCAAACCAGATCCAGGAAATCAATTCAGCCCAAACCAAAGGAATTCCTGTGGAGGTGGAAACTTCCCAGCCAGTTGCACAACGACCCAACGTAGTAAGAAAATCAGTTGAAATGTCAGCAAAAAATAACCTGACTACCCCGGATAGAACTAATACAGCACCATCTCAGGAAACGCTGGTTAAAATTGACAACTCCCTGAAAAGACATTACTTTGTTCAGATAGGCTCCTTTAACAACCCAAGATACGCAACAACCCTGATCAAGGATATTACCCAACTGATCAGCTACACGGTTGGCATCGTTTACCGTGACCAAAAATACAAAGTCAGGTACGGACCCTTCGAAACCCAGGAAGAGCTGAACGACTGCATCGCCAAAGTAGAAGGTGCGGGAATCAGCAAGAGGTCGCAGATGAAAATTGACTTCGAAGAGATCGGATCGACTCCTTTGGCCGACCAACCCCATCTGCTGGATGGCTACCACGTGCAGATTGGCGCTTTCAAGGACAAAAACAATGCGAAACGATTCTTCCAGGAGATGTCCGCCAAATACCCCTATCCAATTCTGATCATCGAAGAAGAGGGCTATTATAAAGTCCGCTTTGGTCCATTCAAAACACTGGCCATGACCAAAAAATGCAGCAATGAGATGGGAAGTGCGAACGTTAGCTCCTTCATGCGAAGCAACAAGGTACGCTACTTCTAAATTGCAGCTCTCTAACCCCTTTTTTAGGATGTCTGGCTATTTTTCTATCAACCGATGAAATCTCGCCATCCAGTAGGGTAGCAGGAAAAAGGCACCATCATCCTCTCCCAAACCGTCTCCTCCCCCATCCAGTTGGTAAGGATTGCTGTTCCATTTCGAAATGGCCCGTTCTGCAGGTGAAATAGATTTAGTAGCCTGGGGTTTGAAGAAACGGTCATTGATGGCACTCTTACGAATGTCCCAGCGGTGCGAATTCACCATTCTCCAACTGCGAAGGTCAAGCGGAATCTGTTGCATCTCCAGCAAGGCATCGCCCAATCCGCAATCTTTTTCCAAGCCAATGCTAGAGATGTAATTCCAGATCGGAATCCCGTCTGCCTTCTCGGCATTCCAGCTTCTCGTCAGGCTTTTCACAAAAAATTCATGGTCCTTGCTTTCCTTTCCGTATCTCATCAGAGTATAATAGGGCAAAAATGAGAGTTCATCGTCAGAATGGTTGATCTCATAAGGTCCATACATCTTCTGCACCAGCATGTTCTCGAGATAATGATGCTCCCTTGCCAGGAAGTTGTAGGCTTTTTCGTACTTCGGGTTCTGCGTGACGTGTGCCGCACTCTTCAAAAATGCCAGAATCTGCAGCGAATTGATCCCCTTTTCATACAGCCATCTTTTAGAATGGTTGAGTGAATCCGGCGTCCAGACGGCCCATCGGGTAGCCAGTCCATCCAGATCATCCAGCTGGAAATTGTGGTCGACAATGTGTGTCATCAATCTGTCAACCATACCCCTGACCCGTTCCTTCATCTCACCCTTCGCCACCAGATCATAAAAAATAGGATAGGCGAACATATGTCCGACGATCTCATCCGAACTGGTATCACCCTTCCATTTCCATTTGCCATCTGCCGACAGGTGCCACTCCCCGCCATCCCCCGTACTCTCCTCCGCAGAAACATATGAACGGGCAACAAATCCCGGGATGGGATTTACGGTGCCCAATTTCTCCATGGCCAGATAGGTTCTGACTGCGTTATCGTATGCCTCCTGCTCACCGGTCACTGCATAGCGAAAACTCTCTGCAGCCAGGTAAATGGAGCTCCAAAGACCATCGTTGTCGTTGGTCGAATGGGAGTAGTTCGTCGTATCGGAAAGGTTGTTAAAACGAAGCTCTGAAGCAAAATTGTGGTGCAGATGCCGCTCATTCAACCGCTTCTCAAAATAGGCAGCTTTCTGCGCAAGAGTCATCGGCATTTTTTCCAGTTGGTTGATTCCTCCCGCTGTAGCTACCCAAACCCGTTGACTGTCTATAGGTAAAATATCATTGACGCGATTGTCATCCAGCCACCGTTTTCCTCCATAATAATGCCATGCATCACCAGCTTTACGGATGGCACCATCCGGTGTACCCAGCCAGATCTCCGCTCCGGACTGGCAAATCGTAGTAACAGGCCCAATGGGAAGACCATTGTCTGCTGAATAGAGCCGATGGTCACCTTTCTTCGAGATCAATCCGAGGGCGGGAAAGCTGCCAAAATAGAGGTCCCCCGGGGCAGCTCCTTCTGCAAGGCTGTAATAATTTATGCCCAGGCCAGGAGAAAGAATTGCATACGACAAATTCACCCAACTACCGTCCATTTTGTGGAACAGACCACCCTCTGTAGCTGCCCACAAATCCCCATCGCCACTTTGGATCATCTGATGAATCGCTAAAGATTTCAATTCAGGAATCTTTTGCCAGGTCCCATTCCATTGCCAGGCACCCTTGTTGGTTCCTGCCAAAAGTATTTTCGAGCTCTCCCATAACAAGGTATGGATCGTATCTCCGGAGGCTTCCGCTGGAAGTTGCATCTCTTTTTTAGCATTAAAACGGGCAATTTGGCCAATTCCGCCCAACCAAAGCGCACCATCAGGATCAAGACAACCCGTCTGCCAGACACCCGGAAACTGCTCCACACGCCATTTCCCTTTTTCAAAACTAAAAACCCGATTGGCAGAAATAGCACTGATAACAGTTCCCTGCCGTATCATTTTCACAATGTTGGCAACGCCTTCAGCGGGCAATTGGATTCGAACCATTCGCTCCTGCAAATAAATGGAAGAAGTGCCCTTTTTCTCAATGTCACTACCGAACGCACAGGGAGAAGATAAGATCAGGCTTCCCAGCAGGAAGCTCAATCCAAAAATATATTTTTTCATATTAATTGGTATTGCAAATGAAGTCCGAATAAACCAAAATAGTGCAGTCGCCTATTTTCTAAGCTTGTGCTGCAGTTCCATCAGGGGTCTGTATCCGATCAGAATCACCCCCTCCTCCCTGAGCAATTTCCGGATATCGGGATCCGAAGTAAAGCAGGCAGCCTCCTGCGAACGTTTTTCAGCCGTACCGGTGATAGACCGCAATTCATCCGTCAAATTCGAAGCATGAATGAAAAGTTCAGTCACACCCGGCTTCAAATTTTTGATGATGCCCGTCCAGAAAGGTTTCACCTCCTTGTAATTGTCCAACTCCTCGTATACAAAATGGTCAGTAAAGACGATTCCCTGCTTCGACAGCTCCTCCCGCAAACCGGGTTGTTTGAACTTCAACATGGTCGACTGGGAAGGCATCCGCAACGGCAAGTTGAATTCCATGGCCAACTGGACATAGGCCTTGAAATATTCGGGCGCATACTGCATGGTTCCCATGTGCGAATCAATGTGGGTCAAAGGTACTCCTGCGGCAAGTGCCTTCTTGATCTGTGCACGACCTTCAATCAAGGCCTCTTCCGGATTGCCGTGGGCATACACATCCTCCACCTCGTGCCACAGGTATCCATCCGGATCAATCAAATGACTGACCAACTCCCTGGGTGCTACAGGTCCCCAGCGGTAAAATTTCCACTCTGAGGTATGCGTCAGGTGCACGCCAAAATCCTTATCCGGATGATTCTTTGCATAATCAAAAATAGCCGGAGCCCAGGGACAGGGGGTCATAATGGTGCCGGAGGTGATCAAACCCTTTTCCATCCCTTCAATCACGGCCAGATTGGCCGAACTGCACATGCCGACATCGTCACAGTTGACGATCAAAACCTTGTCTGTTGATTGATATCCCAACCGTTCGCTCAAAAGCTTGTTCTGCGCGGAACAGAGGGAAATAAAACAAATGTTCGTCAACAGAATCAGGAATATTATACCCCTTTTACTGTCATTAAACAGCATTGTGTTCTTTGTTTGCATGTTGTTAATTTATAGTAGTTGTAGAAATTCCAAATTGCTGATCCGGAAATCTTTCCGCTTCAAAATAAGAACAAATTATCCAAACCCTGCTGTAATCAATTGTCCATTTTCAATTGTGTGGTATCAAATAGTGGATCACTCTTTTTTTGGCATCTTCAATCTGTCGCCTGTACCCTGAATCATCCTTCGTTCCCACGATTTACCGTAACCGGGAAAAGTTGGCTTTTGGGGTACATTCTTGCCGTTGCCATTATCGAGCAGTTGCTCCCCTTCCGTCGCCTTCAGGTTTCCATCAAGGTATTTCATGAAGAGATAACGGTAAAATATTTTCCAGTCCCCAACCAGTTTATTTCCTGTTGCGACTGAGAAAGAGGTCAGTAAATCAGCAGCTGCTTTTTGATCCTGTCCGAACAAGGCAACTGCAGATTGATCTGTGGCCGCTACTTCCGCAACAAATTGGTTTTCAAGTTTCGACTGTTTCTTTGCGATTTCAGGATGAATCAGGTTGTACCTGGTGTATGCCCAGTTATTGACCTGACTGAATGCCCAGTAGGCAGATGTCTCGGACCAGTTAATCATCGAGCCGTTGCCTACCGCATAACTCTCCGGTATACTCCTGATCCCGCAGTACATCGGTGCATAAACACATCCGTCTGCATCGTCCACGCCAAACCAAAAAATACCCCCAATGGCATCCGGGAGTGTGCTGCGCGATTGGGCAACAAAACTGTAACCCGTCTGCTGCGTAGCTACCGCCCTTTCGTTCAGGTACATCACGCTGTCTACCTCAAATTCCATGGGACGCCAGCGATAAGGCAATCCAAAAGGTCCAGCACCCGGATCATTTCGCATATCCAACGGTGTATCTTCATAATGATCACGCATCCTGGCCATTACATCCTGCAGGGAAACACCCGCATCCGGTTTCACCCAGAGGGGCAAACGGTTCGAAACAAATCCATTGGGATTGGCTGCATGATCCATAAGGGTATTGTTGTGTGCAAATTTTCCCAGCACATAATTGGTATACTCCTGATTTTCCCTGATCTCCTTGCTTACCGTCCTGAAAAATGACCATACCCTTGCATCACAAAAACGAGCACCACTAAATTTTACCGGATTGTATACATCAGAAAAACTAAATGTCTCATCCTTGCCCGAATAATAGCCAAGTTTTTTGGCAAAACTGATCACATCGGAGGAGTTATAAACGGTCTGTTTCGAATCGTTCCAAATGTTTTTCCTTTGGAAGGGGAAAGTCGTAATCCTAGCCTGGTTGGCATGTCCACTCACATAACCGTCAGGAATCTGCCTGGCCACCCATACTGCTCCTTTTTCATACTTCCCTTTTCCGATCAACTCCATGATCCAGGCTTCGTTGGTATCGGAAATGGAGAAGGATTCTCCTCCTGTTGCATAGCCATATTCGGCGATCAGCTCCGTCATCACCCGGATCATCTCCCTGGCCGATTTGGATCGCTGAAGACCAATTCTCATCAGGGATCCGTAATCCAGGATGGCTCCCGGTTGCGATGAAAGGGAATCGAGCCCTCCAAAAGTGGTCTCGCCGATGGCAACCTGGTGTTCGTTCATCAACTGTACCACAGAAAAAGTATGTGCAACTTCTGGAATGGTTCCCATCAGCTTTCCGGTTTCGTAGTGATATACCTCACACCGGCTTCCCGGTTGATGATCTGCCGCAGGAAAAAAAGCGATGGCACCATATCGGGTATGCGAATCGGCAGCATACGAGATCATCACGGATCCATCCTTGCTGGCACCTTTCGAAACAATAAAATTTGTACAGGCAAACACAGGGGACAAGGCATTCATCAGCAAAATAACGAGGCCGGAAATGACAATATTTTTTTTCATTCAATTTGATTTGGGAGACAAATTTAACAACTATTGACGGGTTAATGAAATAGGTTAACTGACTATGATATCAAACTGTAATCAGGGCTTCTGCTGCTTGAAAAGCTGATCATACAAATTCTGCTTGTAATTTTCAGAGAGTAACAACTTGTGACCGGCAAGATGGATGGTGTTCCCCTCAATATGGTCAATCTTGCTGATATTGACCAAATTGGTTCTATGTACCTTCAAAAAAGAGTATCCGCTCAATTTATCTTCCCAACTCTTCAACGTTCCGTGGACCACCAATTTTCTGCCCGTACAACACAAAGTCACATAATCCCCGCAGGCCTCCACGTACAAAATATCCTCGATCCCTATCTGGTAAATCCTGCGATCACATTTGACACTGATCCTCGAATTGACAGGAACCACAACCGCACCATTCAACCGTTCTTTTGCCTTGTTGACAGCCTTGCTGAAACGCTCGAAGGAAAAGGGTTTTAGCAGAAAATCAACAATTTCGAGATCAAAACCTTCTATGGCATATTGTGGATAAGCAGTCGTAAAAATGACCAAGGGTGGATGGATCAGTGACTTCAGAAAGCTAACACCCGACATCTCAGGCAGATTAATGTCCAGAAACATCAAATCAACCGTATGATGATCCAGAAAAGCCTGTGCGGCAAATGCATCCTGAAAAATTCCCAGACAACTTAAACCCGGACACAAGGAAATATTGTGTTCCAGAATGGACTGGGCAGCCGGTTCGTCTTCGATAACTATGCAATTCATAATCAAAGGTACGTGAAGTAATTCATTTCAAAAAATGACTTTTTTACCAATCCTTTTCTACACCTGTTACGGTGCTATTCAGAGCGAAATCTGCATCTCCACGGTAAAGATTCCTTCCTTCGCCTCAAACTTCAGGGAGTGCCGTCCCGGATAAAGCAAATTTAATCGTTTTTCGACATTGCTGAGACCTATTCCGCCATTTTCGGTTACGACCGATTCATCCCGCATGGCAATGTTATTTACCGTTTTGAAATGCAATACATTTCCCTTCAGTCCAAGATAAATCGCGATACTACCAGACTTTTTCCCTATCCCATGCTTGAAACAATTTTCTGCCAGAGGCAACAGCAACAAAGGTGTAATTTGACAATCGCCGAGACTCCCTTCTATGGTTAGGACGACGGCAGTCTGTTTCGCATTGATACGGGCTTTCTGAAGTTCAACATAGGTTTTGATGATTTCGGCCTCTTTCTCCAGGGAAATGAATTCACTTGCCGTATCATAAAGCACATATCTAAGAAAATCTGACAGTTGCAAAATAACCTCCTTGGTCTTTTCATCATTTTTCGAGGCCAGCGCATAAATGGTATTCAAATTATTGAATAAAAAATGTGGATTAATCTGTGCCTTCAGTGCAGAGAGCTCGGATTGAACCTTTTCACGATTGGAAATCAAAAGTGCCGCATATTGCCAGATCAAAAAGAGAATGGTCGTAAACCCCAAATACAGGCCGGTGATGAAAATCAATTCCCACATTTCAAAGTAGGAGACAAAATAAAGTTGCGGAAACAGTAGGTCAATTCCATAGTTGTAAACCGCATAATTGGCAACTGCAGCAGCAATAGTAAGGGCAGAAACCAACAACAGATAAAGTCCGAACTTGCTTACTGCCAAATATTTTCGGATCAGGAACTTAAGATTCAAATAGACTGAACCGGCAATCGTCAAGTGAAATACGACGACATACATAAACTGTGAAAGGAAAAAAGTGGTAAAAAGATCCCAATCATCCTTACCCGATTTGCCATGAAGAAAATCCCAAAAAAGATAAGCAACTGGGATCAGAAAAAGGATGGTTGCCGATATTTTCAACCACCTCCGGGTATTCCGCAGAACCCAGACAAAAGGCAACAAACAATACAGATAGAAAATGAAATTCAATAAAATCAATTCCGGCCACCAGTCCTGCAAACCCTTGATGGCACCAGCGGATTCTACACCGGGATTAAATACCACATACCAACAGTTGATGGAGATGATCCAGAAGAACAAATGAAGTGCTACAAGCAAATGCTTCCGATATTTTTGAAGGTCCATGACTTTTAATTTAGACGGTTTAACTTAAGTTGGGCTTTTTGATTTTCCCAGTCGATGAAACGGGGTTCACCTGCATACCTTTCAATCACACCCGTCAATTGTTCGGGACTTCCCGTCAGCAGAAGCCGGCCGGCATCACTGACCCACCGGTAGCTCACCCTTACCCGTTTTTTCTCAATCATCTCCTTGGTGTACTCTGCGCCCAGCCACGAAAACTCCGGATGTTGATTGCGAAAGACCAACTTCGCAAGCGTATGAATCCGAAAATAACTTTCAGCCGCAAAACGACTCTTTTCCAGTCCTGTATTATCAAGGGGCATAAAATCTGCGTACAAGGCCTCATTGACTTTGAAAATCACCATTTTAAACCGATAGATGACTGAATCGGCACCGTTACCAACCAATAAAACATGGTAAAAATTCAGCGGCTTCAGTACGATGGAATCCTTCCCCTGACGAGTCTTAACCGTTTCTTTGAAAATCATTCTTTCAATTTTCCAGACGGAAGTCGTATCAACCCCTTTCCATACTGGATTATCCTCCTTCTTTCCGGACAATTCCTTTCTTTGCAATGGCAATACAGACCATCGGCCTTCAATTTCAGGAAGCAGCGTCACATTCTTTTCAAGATAAAAGGGATTCAGGGAGCAAATCATGACAAAATCTGTACATCCTGTCAGGAACAGAACCAAACCTGTAAGAATCAGTACTCGTTTTCGATTCATAATGTCTGAATTTAGAATTACCGGACGAAAGATAGTTTGGATTTACCCGTGCGAAAAATATTTTCGATCAAAGGCCCCAAATTTTCGATGAATGCAGTAAAACCGTGGGAATTAATCTATTTTGGAGGAAGAGCTCCTGCCGGGATGGTTAAAAAAAGCAAGATAAAGACCCCGGAAGCTTCCGATTGGAGAATTTTGATACTGACTTGGAGGTATGCCTGCACTGCAGAAATGAGATATTTGGCAGGTGAAAATCGGTAATGAATGCCTTCCTCCGATTAAAAGTTGATAATTGCGTCCGTGTAGGGAGATGAGTGACGCTCAAACGGCCCTGTTTGTCCGTTGAATCTCAAAATCCGCGATCTCCTGTTCCACCATTTTCATTTCCAGAACCATCTCCGCAAGCAGTTCATTAAGTACCTGGCGGTTGTTGTTTTCAATCTCCAGTTCGAACATTCTGGCCAGCTCGGTAAGTTGTTTGAAATACATGTTCAGTGAAACACCGATCAGGTTGTGGATGGAATATTTAAGTCCGATCACATTGTTCCGTCGAATGGCCTCCTCCAGGGAATTCATGTCATTCAGTAACTGCTTTGGAATAATTTTCAACAAATCCATCACCACATCCACCTCACTATCGAGATTTTCCAAAAGGTTTTCCAGATCAAGATGCTGGTTTAACTTCTTAACCGGATGCTCTGTTCCGGCAGATACAATCTGGGGATAATCGGTATTCAAGAATTTATTAATCATAGCAGAAGGCAGATATTATTGATCAATTTTGCTGGCTATACATCTGACCATTCGCTAAACCTACGGAAATACCCTGTCCTCCGACCACACACGAGAACGAGAGAGAATCCCGCATTTCAGATAATGGGTAATGTCCTGAGATTTTACCCCGGGACAATACCTATACAGAACAAAGTATCGCCCTAATTGTTCAGATTATTTGAAAGATTTTCTTTCTATCTCCCGCAAATTTTCAATTTTCTTCTTCTGCAGAAAGCTGTAGATGTCGCCCAGGTGTTCTTTGACCTGCTGGTTTCCAAATTCAAAAACCTTGGTAACCAGTCCGTCAAGAAAATCACGGTCGTGCGAGACCAGAATAAGTGTCCCGTCAAAATCCCGGAGGGCACTCTTCAATATCTCCTTGGTCCGCATATCCAGGTGATTGGTTGGTTCGTCCAAAATCAACAGATTGACAGGCTCCAACAGCAATTTGACCATGGCCAGCCGTGTGCGTTCTCCCCCGCTTAGGACCTTAACCTTTTTGTTGATGTCATCTCCACCAAACATAAATGCACCAAGCAAATCCTTGATCTTGGTCCGGATGTCGCCCACGGCAACATCATCAATTGTCTGGAAAACTGTTAACTCCTCGTCAAGGAGTGATGCCTGATTTTGTGCAAAATAACCGATCAGGGTGTTGTGTCCCAGCGTCAGCTTGCCATCGAATTCAATCTCCCGCATCAGGGCCTTCACCAGGGTTGATTTCCCTTCCCCGTTTTTACCTACAAATGCGAGCTTTTCCCCCCGCTCAATGGTCAGTGATACATCCCTGAACACCAGATGATCACCGTAGCTTTTGGACAGCTCATCTGCAATGACCGGATAGTTGCCCGACCTAGGAGAGGGTGGAAACCTCAGGCGCAAGGCAGAACTGTCGACCTCATCCACTTCCACCATTTCCAGTTTATCGAGCATTTTCACCCGCGACTGCACCTGCAAGGTCTTGGAATAGGTACCCTTGAACCTTTCAATAAACTCGGTGGTTTCGGCAACCATCTTTTGTTGTTCGTCAAAAGCCTTCTGCTGCTGCTCCCGGCGCTCTCTCCTCAATTCCAGGTATTTGGAGTAGTTTACCTTGTAGTCGTAGATTCGTCCCATCGTTACTTCGATGGTACGGGTGGTGATATTGTCGATGAAGGCGCGGTCGTGGGAGATGACCATCACAGCCTTGGCACTGTTGACAAGAAACTCTTCCAGCCATTGAACGGATTCAATGTCCATGTGATTGGTGGGCTCATCCAGCAGAATGAGATCTGGCTTTTGAAGCAATATTTTGGCCAGCTCTATCCGCATTCGCCATCCCCCGCTGAATTCGCTGGTTGGTCGTCCGAAATCTTCCCGTGCAAATCCGAGTCCTAGTAAGATTTTCTCCACCTCGGCATCAAAATTGATCTCCTCAATCGAATAAAACAGCTCACTAAGCGTTGAAACTCGTTCAATAATGCTGCCATAACCCTCCGACTCGTAATCCGTTCGGACGGCCAATTCCTCATTCAGGGCGGCAATTTCGCGCTCCATTTCGTGGATTCGCGAAAACGCCTGAGCTGCCTCATCAAAAACTGTACGGTTATCCTCCGTAAGCAAATGCTGAGGCAAATAGGCAATCACCGCCTCTTTTGGCGCAGAGATACGGCCCTTGCTGGCAGATTTTACCCCTGCCATGATCTTCAGCAGGGTCGATTTCCCGGCACCGTTTTTTCCCATCAGGGCAATCCTGTCCTTGTCGTTAACGACGAAGGAGATGTCGGAAAAAAGGGTCGTGCCACCAAATTCAACAGAAAGTCCGTCCACAGAAATCATATCATCAGTTTTTGAAGCCGCAAAGATATCCTTTTTGGACAAAGAATTCAGGCAAAGATGGGGGCAGACACGGCATCCGGATGAGCTTGCTCCCTTAATATTGCAAAGCTTGCAAAAAATGTAAGGGTGATTAAAACCTTATTTCAAGTGGTTTGTTGACTCATCAGGGATTTGTAAAAATTGATAACTTTAACAATTATTATGAAATTTAGAGATTTCCGGGAATAATGCATGAATAGCATGAGAAAAAAAATTGAGGAGCTTGTTGAGTATTTATTCACTTCGCACGGCGTTGATCTTTCAGGATTTGACATTTCTTTCATTGAAAAATCGGTTGCGAGAAGAATGGAAAGCCAAAATCATTCTTCATACAGTGATTATGTTACTTTTTTGAAGGACAACCAGTCGGAAGTGACGCCTCTGGTCGACTCCATGCACATCGCCTACAGCGAATTTTTCAGAAATCCACTAACCTTTTCTTCTCTGGAAATGCTTCTTTTACCACACCTGTGGGCAAAAAAAAGAAACGAAAAATCAAGCGAACTGAGAATTTGGTCTGCGGCCTGTGCTTCCGGGCAGGAGGCTTACAGCATCGCCATTTTGCTGGATGAACTGAAGCAGAAATCGAACCACAAATTCAGTTATCGCATCTTTGGAACTGACAACAATCCAGCCGAATTGGCGAAGGCAGAAAAAGGAATGTTTACCCCAGAAGCCTTGAATAACTTGAGTATGAGGCGGATCGACACTTACTTCACCCGCAGCAGGGACAGCTATTTCATCTCTCCCTTGCTAAAAAATCAAGTTGATTTCTCCTACTTTGATCTGCTCACAGACGAGCGAGCCTGCCCGACACCCAGTATCTTTGGCAATTTTGACCTGGTATTTTGCAGCAACCTGTTGTTTTACTACAAAACGGAAGCCCAAATTCAAATTCTGGAAAAAATCGCAAATACCCTGGCCCCCGGAGGCTATCTCGTAACCGGAGAGACCGAGCGCGAATTGCTAAAGAAAAATAACTTCCAGGAGGTGTATGCCTACGCTGCCATATTTCAGAAAAATTTCATAAATTAACAGACCCAAGCTAAATAAATTTATGAAAAAATTGTCTGATCTGAAATTAGTCACCCAACTGTCCATCAGTTTTGGAATTATTCTTATTCTCTTTCTGATTATGGGAGTGAATTCATGGTTCCAATCAAACCAATTGGCCCAACAGACCAGCGATTTATATGAGCATCCATTGGTTGTAAGAAGAGCCATCAGTGATCTGAAGATTGATATCAGGTCAATCCGGCTCGAACTCCTGAACATCCTGCAGACAGACAATGACAAGGAAAAACAGAAAGCGCTCACCAACATCGTCGTGTACCAGGCAGATGCATCCAATGACTTTGAAATTTTGAAGAACCACTATCTCGGACCAAAAACCGATGTAGAGGAGGCACGTCTCGTCTTTTTGCAGTGGATATCGCTGCTCGAGCACTTTAAGGGACTAGTCAGAGCAGGAAAAAGCAACACGGAATTGAATCATTTTGACGACTCTGCTGATATGGAAAAGGCAGGAGAAAAACTTTATGATTCCATTCTGAAGATTGACAGTTTTGCCTTCAACAAGGCCGAACAGCTTTTTACCCATGCCAAAGGGGTTAAAGAATCACTTGACAAACAGCTGCTTATCCTTCTGGCCGGCATTTTGGCACTGCTAAGCATCATCATAACTGTATTTTCAAACAACATCATTCGACCCATTAAGCAACTGATCGGTATCCATAAAATTTTTGGCGAGGGGAAAATGGATATACGTAGCTCCTACGCTTCAAAGAATGAATTGGGTGAACTGGCTGATTCGTTCAACAAATTGGCCAATACCATCCAGAATGAATTCAATTTCAAGGACCGGTCCGTCCGCTTGAACTCATTTCTGTTGAAAGGACTGGAGTCCAGCTCACTGCTTGAATATGTGCTCGAACCGCTGATGAACCTGACCAATGCCCAGGTGGGGGCCATTTATCTGCTCAATGACGAAAAAAGTCATTTTGAGCATTTCGAATCCATAGGTCTCCCTGCTAATTACACGCGATCCTTTTCCGCCCGAAACCACGAAGGCGAATTTGGACTTGCACTGACTACCAGAGAGATTTCTCACCTCACCAACATACCAGAAGACACCAATTTCGCTTTTACGGCTGTCACAGGGGCGATGAAACCAAAGGAGATCATTACCATTCCGCTCATCGACAAGAAGGAGGTAATTGCAATGATCTCCCTGTCAAGCCTCTCCGGATTCGATCAAGTTTCCGTACGACTCATTACAGACATGCAAAGTACCCTGACTGTCTGGATGAATGCCATCCTCGCCGGCAGAAAGATCCTCCTCCTGAGCGAAAACCTCCGTCTGCAAAACAGTGAACTGGAGGCTCAAAAGACGGAGTTGTCGAGTCAGGCTAAAGAGTTGGTTGAACAGAATGCGGAACTCGAGATGCAGACAAAACAGCTCAATGAAAGCAACCATTTAAAATCCAGCTTTCTTTCCAACATGAGTCACGAGCTCAGAACTCCACTTAACTCCGTGATTGCGCTGAGCGGCGTTTTAAACCGTCGGTTGGAAAACAAGATTCCGCACGAGGAGTACGGCTACCTCCACGTGATTGAAAGAAACGGGAAACAGCTGCTGATGCTGATCAACGACATCCTCGACCTCTCCCGTATTGAAGCAGGATACGAAGAGGTACAGGTCAATCGATTCGATGTAAACCACCTGCTGAACGAGGTAGTTCAATTGATAGAACCGTTGGCCGCACAAAAGAATATTGAACTAACCTGCAAACTAAACAGTGACTTGCCATTCATCCACAGCGATTATGAAAAATGCCGGCATATACTCCAAAATATAGTCGTTAATGCCGTCAAGTTCACGGATGAAGGAAAAGTTGCCATCGCAGCAGAATCCAGCGCTCATTCCATTCGGTTGGACGTTACAGATACGGGAATAGGCATTGGCCAGGAATTTCTTGCAAGCATTTTCGAAGAATTCAGACAGGCCGACAACAGCAATGCCAGAAAGTACGGTGGTACCGGTCTCGGATTGTCCATTGCCAAAAAATATGCCGAATTGCTGGGTGGAACCATTACCGTGGAGAGTGAAAAGGGCAAGGGCTCCCGTTTTTCGGTGATATTGCCAATTCAATGCCCCGCACGAACCATTGACACCAATCACCCTGTAGTTTATGCAGACCATCAAAAATTCATTCTAACGCAGGCGCCCATGCCTGGAAACACCCAGGATAAAACCATTTTACTGGTAGAAGATTCAGAGGCAGCCATCATCCAAATGAAGGAAATGCTCTCCTCCGAGGGATATGCCATTTCCGTTGCCCACAATGGAATGGAAGCATTGGAGCAAATTGCAATAAAAATCCCTGATGCCATGATTCTGGATTTAATGATGCCGGATGTGGATGGATTCGAAGTGCTCAAACAAATCAGAAACCACCCGGAGACTGCCCGACTTCCCGTAATCATTCTCACGGCAAAATTTGTAACCAAGGAAGAACTTGCCTTTCTGAAACACAACAACATCCATCAATTGATTCAAAAAGGGGATGTAAAAAAAGAGCAGTTGCTGACCTTTGTCTCCCAAATGATCTTCCCCGAAACCCGGAAGGAGCACCTTTCCCGGAAGGTAACCAGCAAGCCCCTGCAAAGTCAGTCTCCAAACATTCTCGTTGTGGAAGACAATCCGGATAATATGTTAACCATAAAAGTATTGCTGGAGGGTTTTGGAACTGTCATTGAAGTCAACGATGGCAGTACAGCACTCGAAACAGCCTTGCTTCATGCTCCCGAATTGATTCTGCTTGACATTGCCCTGCCGGGAGAAAACGGGGAGGAGATCTTACGCAAAATGCGCCAAACAAACCAATTGAAGGAGGTACCTGTGATCGCAGTTTCAGCCAGTGCAATGAAGGGGGACCGGGAGCATTTTATAGCCATTGGATTCGATGACTATATTTCAAAACCCATCGACCACGAAATATTTAATGCAATAATTGGCAAAGTCATTGCCAGAAGAAATCACCTATCATGATTAAAATCCTGGCCATTGACGATAACAGTGACAACCTGATTAGCCTAAAAGCCATTCTGCAGGATGTGTTTCCTGAGGTTGTCGTGTTAACGGCCCTGAACGGGCAAAAGGGCATAGAACTTGCCGTAGCCGAAAATCCCGATGTGATCCTGCTTGACATCGTTATGCCGGGAATGGATGGCTTTGAAGTGTGCAGTAACCTGAAGAAAGACGAAAGAGTCCGCGATATCCCTGTCGTCTTTCTAACAGCCCTTAAGGAAGACAGGGCCAACAGAATCAAAGCGCTGGAATATGGAGCCGAAGGATTTCTGGGCAAACCCATCGATGAACCCGAACTGATTGCCCAGATAAGGGCCATGGCAAAGATCAAATCAGCCAGTCTGCAGAAAAAAGACGAAAAGTTGGAACTCGAAAGATTGGTCTCTGCGCGAACACTGGCACTGGAAAAGGAGTTAGCCAAACGCAACCTGGCAGAAGAGGCCCTCCGAAAAACTGAAACTCACTTCCGCGCGCTCATTGACAAAGCCCCTGATGGAGTAGCATTGGTCAATGCAGCAGGAAAATTCACCTTCATCAGCCCCGCTGCAAAAAAGATGTTTGGATTTGCGGAAGACCTCGATGATTATGGGGCCCCAAATGAACTGACCCATCCGGAAGATCTTCCCAGGGTGTTGGAAGAACTTGGGAAACTGTTCCTGGACCCAGTCTATTCACCTACCCTACAATACAGGTTCGCTACTGCAGAGGGGGATTACAAATGGATTGAAAGCACCTTCAGCAACATGCTTTCCAATCCTGACATCAATGGCATTATCATCAATTTCAGGGATATCAACGAAAGAAAAATTGCAGAAGACCTTTTGCGGGAAAGCGAATATTTTTTCAAGGAATCCCAGCGTGCTGCTTTTATGGGTTCCTATCGGTTCGACCTTCAGACCAATCACTGGACCTCCTCCGAAGTACTGGAACAGATATTTGGAATAGATAGGGAGTACGATCGCAATTTTCAAGGATGGCTGGATCTGGCTCATCCAGAGGATTTGGAGATGATGTCCAAATATTTTACGGAAGAGGTAGTTGGCAAAGGTTTGCCCTTTAACAAGGAGTACCGGATCATTAGAAAATCGGATGGTGAAGTGAGATGGGTTTTGGGTTTGGGAAAACTGAGTACTGATGCCAATGGGAATATCCAATCCATGACCGGCACTATCCAGGATATTACGGATCGGATTCAGGCAAGGGAAGCCTTGAACGAAAATGAGAACAAATACAGGGAACTTTTTGAGGCAAATACCGACAGTATTGCCATTTTTCTGATCTCCCCTGAGGGCCAACCCCAATTTATCGACTGCAACGAAAACAATGCCCGTTTACTGGGATATTCGAATGAGGAAATTTATCATATATCACCCGATCAGATTGAAATCAGAGTATCCGAAGAAGAACAAATGTTCAGAATTAAAGAATTGAGAGATAAGGGATTCGTCGATTTTGAAACAAAATTGATTCACAAGTCCGGACGCTTGATAGATGTGGAAATTAAAGCCAAGGTGATCAAATTTAAAAATCAGCTGGCAGTGATGAACATCAGCAGGGACATCACCAATCGAAAACAGCAGGAAGAGTCGTTGAAGCAATCGAACGAACTGAACAATTCGTTGCTTCAAGCCATTCCATTTGGCATTGACATCGTCGATGAATCAGGCAATATCCTGTTTATGAGCGATAATCTGAGAAAAAATATTGGTAAGGACACGGTCGGTCACAAGTGCTGGGAACTCTATTGTGACGATCGGGAACAATGCGAAAAATGTCCTTTGAAGCGCGGAATAAAGATAGGCGAGACCAGGTTTTACGAGGCGGAGGGCATTCTTGGCGGTAAAACTTTCCATATCAGCCACACAGGAATGATGTTTCACGGGCAGCTTGCCATGCTGGAGATATTTCAGGACATCACAGACAAGAAGGAGGTAGAGAAAAAAGTAAAATTACTGGCCTACTCTCTGGAAAGTATTGGAGAATGTGTATCCATCACAGACAATGACGACAAGATCATTTACGTCAATAAATCATTTGTCCACACGTACGGATATTCCTATGAGGAATTAATGGGTATGCATACCAGTGGTCTGCGCTCTCCAGACCTGGCCTTCGAACATGTCAGAGACATCTTGCCAATCACCATTGAAGGGGGATGGTGCGGAGAGATCATGAACAGGAAGAAAGACGGATCACTTTTCCCTATATCACTTTCAACCTCCATCATCAAGGATGAATATGACAATCCCATCGCGCTCATCGGAGTTGCCAGGGATATTACAGAACACAGAAGGGCCAGGGCGGAACTGATAGCCGCCAAGGAGATGGCAGAGGAGAGCAATCGACTAAAAACAGCTTTTCTGAACAACATGAGCCATGAGATTCGGACCCCAATGAACCACATCATGGGCTTCTCCAGTTTGATGGCCGAAGTTCAGGGTGCAGAAAAGGATGAGTTTGCGCAAATCATCCTAAAAAGTTCCAACCAACTCCTAACCCTGATTGAGAACGTGATACTCTTGTCGAGGTTGCAGAGCGAGATAAGTGCCGTATCCAGGAATGAGATCAATCCGGGAAATTTGATCACCAATCTTGGCAAATTATTCAGCAGTGAATGTACCAGGAAGAACATTGGACTGAATCTTCGGATTCCGCAGGGACATTTAGAGCAATCCATCCTTTCGGACCAGGAAAAAATTAAACAGATTTTAACCAACCTCATTTCCAATTCCATCAAATATACCACAACTGGATTTGTGGAAGTTGGCTACGAGCTTCATCAAAAAGAGATAAAATTTTACGTAAAGGATTCCGGAATGGGTATTCCATTACACGAACAGCAGAAAGTGTTCGATTCGTTCTATCGGTCCGAACAGGCCCTTACCATGGCCATTGGTGGTACCGGTTTGGGATTAAGCATTGTCAGGGAGTTGGTCCATGCACTTGACGGGACGCTGGAACTTGAATCCGAGCCCGGCAAAGGCTCCTGTTTCACACTAACAATTCCAGTCGAGCACACCGGAACATCAAGGGTGAAGGAGGCTGTCTTATCCAAACCTCATCTTCCCCTGCAGGAGGTTACCATCCTGATCGCTGACGATGAGCAAATTAATTTTCTATATTTTGAAATCCTACTCAAGAAGAGTGTAAAAAAACTGGACCATGCAGGCAACGGGGAAATAGCGGTTGCGATGGCTGCTAAAACCAAATATGATTTGATCTTCATGGATTTAAAGATGCCAGTTCTGGATGGCTATGATGCCACCAGGAGGATCAAACAGCGACACCCCGGGACTCCTGTCATAGCCCAGACCGCCTATGCCACCACAGAAGAGCGAGAAAAAGCGCTGCTGGCGGGTTGTGACGATTTCATCCCAAAACCAATGAAGAAGAACCTGTTGCTCGAGATGATTCAAAAATATAGTTAAGGTCTGTTTTGATATGAACGAAAATTCGAAATCAAACAAAGCTGCACTTTTAAAGGTACAGACACTCATTGAGCATTTGCACGATGGCATAGTGGTGCATGCACCCGACACGAGCATCCTGATGGCCAACGAAGAGGCTTCCAGGATTCTGGGACTGACTATCGACCAGATGCAGGGTAAAGAGGCCATTGATCCTGCCTGGTCATTCGTTCGGGAAGATGGCACGTTGCTGCCCTTGGATGAATATCCGGTGATGAGAGCCCTGAAAACGCGGAAATCCTTTACCAATTGCATACTGGGAAGAATAAATATCGTTGATGGAACCTACATCTGGGCCAGGGTGGAAGCATTTCCTGAATTTGACGAGAAGAGTGAATTGAGCCAAATCGTAGTGACATTTGTCGAAATTACCAGGGAAATTGAAACGAAAAAGGCCCTCGCCGAAAGTGAGGAAACTTTCGCCAAATTCTTCCATTACAGTCCTGGTATCATGATTGTCACGAAAATCGAGGACGGTCGGATTGTCGAGACCAACAACAAGATCTCAAGGGCTGGTTATGAGCGCAAAGAACTGATCGGGAAGTCGATCCTTAAACTTGATTTTTGGATGGACCAAACCGCCAGAAACCATTTTTACAACGAAATTTATAAATCTGGAAAGATTGAAAATTTCGAAACTAAATTTAAGAACAAGAACGGCCAGATTTTTACCTGCCTCATTTCCGGGGAGAAAATCACTTTTCGGAATACCCCTTGCATTATAAGTGTGCTCATCGACATTTCTGATCGCAAAAAAGCCGAAAATGAGATGAACGTGCTCTTCGAAATAGTACAGGGAGTCGTGAATACCTCCGATCTGTACGAATTGCTGAAGATCATTCATCAATCCCTGAAAAAAGTTTTGTACGCCGAAAACTGTTTCTTTGCACTTCACGAAAGGCAGACGGGGTTGTTCAGTTTCCCTTATTTTGTGGATAAGTACGATCAGCCACCTGAACCACAAGAGTTATACAAAAGTTGTACCTCCTATGTGTACGAAACTGGTAAATCCATTGTGATTACACCCGCTGTTTTTCGGCGTCTTGTTGACTTGAATAAAATCGCACTGGTCGGTTCTCCCTCTCCTTCCTGGATCGGCATCCCCTTGAAAACATCCTCGCGAACCATTGGGGTATTGGTTTTACAACACTATTCCGTGGAGAATGTTTACAGGGAGGAGCACCTTCAGTTTCTGGACTCCATTGGAAGCCAGGTTGCCAATGTCATCGAACGGAAAAGGGCAGAGAATGAACTGGAAATATCGCATTCACTTGTTTCGGCAACCCTTGAATCTACAGCTGACGGAATACTTGTGGTCGACAAAAGTGGCAAAATCACCAACTTCAACAGCAAGTTTGTGGAGCTGTGGCGAATTCCGGAATCTATCCTCCAAATGCGTGACGATGAGACGATGTTGGCCTTTGTATTGAACCAACTCAAAGAACCTGAACAATTTATGAACAAAGTCCAGGAGATCTACAACAACGACGAGGAGGTATCTACAGACTTTATCACCTTTAAGGATGGGAAAATCTTTGAAAGATATTCCCAGTCACAAGTTTTCAACGGGAAAAGCGTAGGCCGGGTTTGGAGCTTTCGAAACATCACAGAGCAGAAAAAGACCCTGAAGGCCTTGCACCAAAGCGAGACCAAGTTCCGCGAACTGAATGCAACCAAGGACAAATTTTTTTCGATCATTGCACACGATTTAAAGAGCCCGTTTAATGGGATTCTGGGCTTCAGCAATTTATTGACGGATCAAATCAGGGCAAAGGATTACGATGGAATTGAAGAGTATGCCGAAATCATTCAGTATTCTTCCCAAAAAGCCATCGACCTTCTGATGAACTTGATGGAGTGGTCGCGGTCTCAATCCGGGCGCATGGATTTTAATCCGGAGCGAATTGAAATAGGATTCCTTATCGGAGAAGTGTTTGAACTGTCCAATATTGCGGCCATCCAGAAATCCATTCAATTTACGACAGTTCAATCCGAACCTTTGATGGTAAACATTGATAAGGAAATGATATCCAGCGTCTTAAGAAATCTCATTTCCAATGCCATCAAATTCACCCATCCAGGCGGAAAAATTGAACTTAAGGTGGAAAAAACGGAGAAGGATTTATTGGTAACCGTATCCGACAATGGAATAGGTATAGAGAAAAAAGAGTTGGCCAAACTCTTCAGGATCGATGAAAGCTATTCCCTGCCGGGAACGCACAATGAAAAAGGGACAGGCCTGGGTCTGGTACTCTGCAAGGAATTTATAGACAAGCACAAAGGTACCATCTGGGCCGAAAGTGAAACTGACCTTGGAAGCAGGTTTTGTTTTAAAATTCCATTGATTTCCAATTAATTACCAACGAATCGCTACCATCAATCTCTGTTTCCCCTCGCTGGAGCAAAGGGTTATGGGACAGAAAAAACGCTTGTTTCACAAAAACACAAAATCCAACCATTGATAATCAATTAGTTGGATTTTTTCGAGTGACCCGGCTTGGGTCATTTTTTTGCAATATGGCACAATATAACAATGTACTACAATCAGCCATTTATAGTTTAACACCTTTGATTTACTGCATATTATAACAGCTTGTGTGTTGCAGAACATTTTATTTAATTGCAATCAGTTGCTAAGATGTGGTGCAAGTTTTATATATTTGCACCACACACCTAAACAATTCTATTATGGCAACCGTAAATGTTTTCATTAGGGTATCAGCAAAAAAGGAGAAAAAAGCAAGTGTTCGCTTTCGTCTCAGGGATGGCAGAATGTAATAATCGGTCAAACTGACCACCCTGTGCCGATTTAAATTGACCATGTGTTGCCGATTTAAATTGACCACCTAAAAATGCCATCTAAAAACTACCTTTTTTCAATGTCGTAATTGATTTTCAAAATTGTAAAAATTATTCTTTGTTGATACTCTTTTTCTTTCTCATTGATTCACCATGTAATTCGATGCGGTGAGCCTGATGGATAAGCCGGTCTAATACCGCGTCAGCAATGGTTTTTTCACCAATAATATCATACCATCCCTGAACTGGTATTTGTGAGGTAACAATAATGGACCCTTTATTGTGCCTGTCTTCGATGATTTCCAATAGCGTTATCCGGTTCTGACTGTCGAGAGCCTGGAGTCCAAAATCGTCAAGTAAAATAACATCTTGCTTCTCGATTTTTACAAGTTCCTTCAAGTATGAACCGTCGGCTTTTGCCATTTTTAACTTGGAGAACAGCTTCGATGTATTGAAGTAACTTACCTTGTAGCCTTGAATACATGCCTGATAACCGAGTGCTGTTGCCAAATAGCTTTTACCTACTCCGGTGCTCCCGGTGATTAAGATGTTCTCGTTTTTCTCAACAAATTCGCATTCGCCAAGCCGTAAGATGAGATTGCGTTCCAGATTCCGTGACTGATCGAAAATTATGCTTTCGATGCTGGATTTGTAATGGAACTTTGCATTTTTAATGATCCGCTCTATTCGCCGGTTGTGACGTTCGTCCCATTCGGCATCAGTGATCATAGATACAAACTGATCGATGGAATAATGGTCAGTTTTTCCGGTTTCAACAGCAGTCTTAAATGCACCATGCATTCCATAAAGCTTCATCTGTTTCATTTTAGTCAATGTCAATTCATTCATAATGCTTTGATTTTAAATTTATTTGTAATAATTCCGTCCTCGTATGTTGTTGTGTTCGGGCAGTTCCGCATCTTCGGTTGTCTCATCTCTGATCATATCCAGATTATTGCCAAGGATGTTTTGTATGGCTTTAAAACTGTAGGATCCAAAGTCAAGAGCTCGTTTACAGGCACTAATCAGTCGTTGTTTGCCAACCTTCTTTTCAAACGAAAGTATCCCCATACAACTTTTAAAAGCCTGTTCAGGATGGTTTCTGCTTTCGATAATCTTATAGATGTATTCACCCACAACAGGGTCAATCGTGTTTGCCCAATCGACAAATCGGGGTGCAGTCCAATCAGTTACAAATTGATGGGTACTTGCTAAATGTTCGGGTACGGTCGTGTAACTGTAAAGGGAGTAGTTGCGGGGATGTGTAGCCAGCCGGTTGTATTTGTAGTAAACCTCGACCGTAGTCCTGGTGTAAAGGATCTTCACCTTTTTGCGGATGTATTGGTACGGTACACTGTAAAAATGTTTGTCACAACTGAGCTGCACGTGTCCGTTTTGCATCACCGTTGCCAGTGCCTGATATTTGATCTCAAAACGTTGACTGGGCAGTGGTGATAGTTTGTCTTTCTCAAGGTCATTGTAAAGCTCAAAACGAGTGTATGGGCGTCCGGTGAACTTTCTGTTGTTGTGTGCATCCAACAGGTCGCCAATGCGATCGTTCAGTTCCGCAAGGGAGAAAAAAGTTTCGTCCTTCAGTACCGCATAAATCCTTCGGTATAGTATTTTAACAGCACCTTCAACTAAAGATTTGTCCCGTGGTTTATACGCTCTGGCAGGCAAGATCGTGGTTTCGTAATGTTCTGCCATATCTGCTAGTGTTTCGTTGATGGTGGGCTCAAAACGGCTGCTTTTTATCACCGCTGACTTTAAATTGTCGGGGACTATGGCTGCCGGAACGCCTTCGAAAAAGCGCATGGCATTCTCAACCGATACAACAAAATCTTCCTTCTTTTGGCTTGGCGTTGCTTCGGCATAGGTATATTGACTTGCGCCTAAAATGGCAACAAAAAACTCAACTTCAGTCATCTCACCCGTGTCTTTATCCGCGATTGAAAGCTTTTTGCCGGCATAATCAACATACATCTTGTCGCCAGCCTTGTGGTTCATGTGCATCACCGGGTTTACCTTCTTTCCCCACAGTTTGTAATACTCCCGGAACTGAGAGTTTTTATAGCCATCGGGATGCTTACTGATGTATTCTTCCCACATCCCATAGGAGGTAACACCAACTTTTTTGAGTTCCCGTTCCATGTACGGAAAAAAGTCATAAAGCTTTTGCACCCGGGCGCTGATGGGTTCATCGGTTTGATGGGAGAACAGTGTTTCAAGTTCAAGATCAGTCTTTTGATTGATATCTTCAAGGGTCAGTCCTTGTACTTCAAAAAGGGAAATGTATTTTTTTACCGTGTTCCTCGATAAGGATAAGTATTGGCTTATAAACAGCTTACTTTTTCCACCGCAATTAAATTTAATTGCTTTTCTAATCTTACTCATGTCCGTTAATTTATTTGCCATAATCCGTTCCATTTTTGAACGAAAGTATGGGTAACGACATGAAAAAAAGTAAGCGTTTTAGGTGGTCAGTTTGCTCCGGCAAAGGGTGGTCAATTTGCGTCGGCAACCGGTGGTCACTTTGCTCCGAAACTGGTGGTCAATTTAAACTGAAATCAGGTGGTCAATTTCACCGTTTTTTCCATATTACTGCGTATTTTCTGTTTTGTTTCCAAATTAAATTGACGATCATGGAAACCTCCTTCTTTGATTCAATCCAGTTCAAGTGCTGAAAAGGTAAGATCCAACTCATCTCCAACTTCTCATCAAAGGCAAAACCCAGGAATCCTGGTATACAAGAGAAACCCTCATGCACCTTCGTTCGCAAAATAGCATGTAAATTATCCTGAGGGTTCCATACGTACGTTCTAATTATCAATAAATTAATACAGTTTTTTACGTGTGAAAAATGGATGTGAAAGATAGTTTAAACCATTGCTATAAGCCATAATTACAAATCCATACGCACCAAGCAAGGATGTTAAATCCCGGCTAAGTTCCTTGTATTTTATCTAACGACGATTCTATCAAAAATTTACTGCTTTGTTGGAGCCATCGGTGCTGCCGGTGAAAACTCCGGCTCAACCTTCTCAGTTTTCCCAGCCAATGATCCCAGATTGAAATGCAGCGTAAAGCGAACCGTGTTGGCCAGCGGATTGTTCTGGTTGACCGGGATCAGGTAGGCAAAGTCGATCGTGCAGACACTCATCTTTACCCCCAGTCCGGTGGAGAAGAATTTACGGTTGCCCTTGTACTGGTTCTCATTGAAATACCCTGCCCTGACGGCAAACTTGCGGTCGTACCAGTACTCTGCTCCCAGCGAATAGTTGATCTCCTGCAGCTCTTCCTTCATCCCGCCCGGTGCATCTCCAAAGGAGGAGAAGATCGAGCTGATCGCCGGCTTGCTTGCATCACCCGAACCTGTTAGCTGCGGTGTGGGCACCATCAGCTTGTTCAGATCCAGCGAGAAGGCCAGCGAGTTGGACGAACTGAACTCCGTGGTATAGGTGCCTCCCAGTTTCAGATTGGCCGGAAGGTACTCCTTGTTGCTGCCGTTGTCGTATGAGATCCTCGAGCCGATGTTCGAGAGATTGATACCCCATGCCAGGATTTTCTTGTTGTCAGTTTTACTCATGTCCCTGTTGTAGAAGAAGGAAACATCGGTGGCAAAGGCATTCCCTGGTACATAGGCACCCGAACTAATTCCTCCGGAGAGGTCCGAGCGGATGTACCTCAAAGCCACACTTCCTGAAAAGTTATCTGAAAGCTTTCTGGAATAACTAAAGTCCAGTGCAAATTCACTTGGTTTGACAGCGGCCAGGTTACTTCCATTCTGGTCTGTGAGCTGAATTTCCCCCATCGAAAAATAGCGAAGGGAAGCTCCAATGGTTTGGGATGGGCTCAACTTATAGTATCCGGCCAGATAGGCCAGGTTCACATCGCTGACCAGTTGCCTGAGCCAGGGGGTAAAGGAGAGGGATAAACCAAATTTCTCCTCCGCGAAGGCCAGTTTGGATGGATTCCAGTACTGGGCATTGGCATCGGGCGAAGTGGCTGCCCCAACATCACCCATGGCACCGTGGCGCGAGTCGGGCGTGATGGTCAGAAAGGGTACGGCGGTAGTAATTGGATTGTACCTGGTTTCCGTTGTAGATGTCTGAGCTTCACATACCAGACCAAAGAAAAGTATAAGACCAAAAGGCAGAACCTTTTTGCTGATAAATCGATTCATCTTAAATGGGTGTTCACTAGTGTCCCATTAAAATTGAGACGTTATTAAAAATTAAATAAACTTGGCTCATTAAGCCTAAATCGTTCTTTGTCATTTTGAAATTTAGTTTTATCAAAGAGATCTCGAAGATGAGT
>Ga0118677_10003329_pt1 | contig 30611 bp, 18 predicted proteins | sample AliMusrvi5mmetaG_FD_86154 | JGI IMG/M metagenome (GOLD analysis project Ga0118677, IMG submission 86154) | reverse complement strand
GCTCCGAAGAGTGCGGCAAAAGTGGTCATCATGATGGGCCTAAACCGAAGGAGACAGGCTTCGTAAATGGCCACCTCCGCAGGCTTGCCCTCCTTTCGTTCGGCATCCAGAGCGAAGTCGATCATCATGATGGCGTTCTTTTTCACGATCCCGATCAGCAGGATAATGCCAATAAGTGCGACGACTCCAAGCTCACTGCCACAGATCATGAGCGCCAGAATCGCTCCGACGCCGGCGGATGGGAGTGTGGAAATAATCGTGATCGGGTGGATGTAACTTTCGTAAAGCACGCCGAGGACGATATAAACCGTGATGATTGCTGCGAGAATCAGCAGCGGCTCATTGCTGAGTGATGACTTGAATGATTGTGCCGTTCCTTGGAATGAAGCCTGCACACTTAATGGCATCCCGATTTCTCGTTGCGCTTTTTCAATCACTTCCGTCGCGTCTCCAAGTGCCACTCCAGGTGCCAGATTAAATGAAATCGTGACGGCTGGGAATTGTCCCTGATGGTTGATGGTCAGAGGTGCCGCCCCCGATTCAAAATGCGCGAACGTGCTCAAAGGCACCGCTCCGTTGGGCGCTGTCGCACTTCCGGTTAATACCGTTCCGCTGCCACTGACGTAAATGTCATTCAATTTATCCGGGTTTTTCTGAAACTCAGGCAGGGTTTCAAGAATGACATGATACTGGTTAAGCTGAGTGAAAAGGGTGGAGATCTGGCGCTGACCAAAGGCATCGTAGAGCACGTTATCAATCGCTTGCGGTGTAATCCCAAGCCGTGAGGCGGTGACGCGATCGATGACCAGCATTACCTGCGAGCCTCGATTTTGTTGATCGTTCGCAACATCACGCAATTCAGGCAGGGCCTGTAGTTTTTTCATCAGCTTTACAGTCCAGAGATTGAGTTCCTCAGCGCTCGCATCTTCCAGAGTATATTGAAACTGGGTGCGGCTCACGCGATCTTCAACGGTCAAATCCTGCACCGGTTGCATGTAAAGGACGATCCCCTCCACTTTTGCCAGCTCCGGTTGCAGACGGCGCATGACCCCTGTCGCATCAATGCCGCGCTTCTCCAGCGGCTTAAGGTTAATCAGAATCCGCCCACTGTTCAGCGTGGTGTTGATCCCGTCCACACCGATAAATGAGGAGAGACTTTCCACCGCCGGATCCTTTAAAATCACCTGGGCCAGAGCTTGCTGCTTTTTAGACATCGCGCTAAATGAGATGTTTTGCGCGGCCTCGGAAATCCCCTGGATGACGCCGGTATCTTGAACTGGGAAAAACCCCTTAGGAACGATGATATAAAGGCCGACCGTGAACACTAGCATTGATGCGGCAACGATGAGGGTTACGCTCTGGTGTTTTAAGACCCACTGCAAGGTTCGTCCGTAAAACTCAATAACCCGTTCGAAGGCGCGTTCTGAAGCCAGATAAAAGCGACCGGATTGAGCGGCGGGTTTATGATGAAGCAAGAGTGCACACATCATTGGAGTTAACGTAAGTGATACAAATGCTGAGACGAGAATGGTCACACTGAGGGTCACTGCAAATTCGCGAAATAAACGTCCGACAATATCGCCCATGAACAGCAACGGAATAAGCACCGCAATGAGCGAGATGGTCAATGACACAATGGTAAACCCGATTTGTTCAGCGCCTTTTAATGCGGCCTGTAACGGTTTCTCACCCTCTTCAATGTAGCGAACAATATTCTCAATCATCACGATCGCGTCATCCACGACAAAACCGGTTGAAATGGTGAGTGCCATAAGCGTGAGATTGTTCAGGCTATAGCCGAGCAGATACATCACTCCCAAAGTTCCGATGAGCGATAGTGGGACCGCCACGCTTGGAATAACGGTTGCCGAGACATTCCGCAGAAACAGAAAGATCACCAGCACGACCAGCGCAATGGTTAGAAGCATTGAAAATTGCACATCGCGAACCGAAGCCCGAATGGTCACCGTCCGATCGGTAAGAATTGAAACCTTCACGTCTGCTGGCAGGGTCGATTGAAGTTGTGGAAGAAGTTTTTTAACCCGATCCACCACCTGAATAATATTGGCTCCGGGCTGTCTCTGGATATTGACGATGATCGCCGGCGTGTCATTCGTCCAGGCAGCGAGCTTCGAGTTTTCAACATCATCAATCACGGTTGCTACTGCGGAAAGCACCACTGGCGCGCCGTTCCGATAGGCGATCACCAGCGAGCGGTAGTCCTTGCTGCCCAGCAGCTGGTCGTTGGCGTTGATCTCGTAGGCCTGGTGCGGCCCGTCGAAGTTGCCCTTGGCCTGGTTGAGGCTCGCCTGCTGGAGGGCGGCGCGGACCTCGTCCAGGTTGATGCCGTACGCCAGCAGCGCGGTGGGGTTGACCTGGATGCGCACCGCCGGCTTCTGGCCGCCGCTGATGGTCACCAGCCCCACGCCCGGCAGCTGCGAGATCTTCTGCACCAGGCGTGTGTCCGTGTAATCCTCGACCTTCGACAGCGGAAAGCTCTGCGACGTGACGGCGAGCGTGAGGATTGGCGCGTCGGCCGGGTTGGACTTGCTGTAGATCGGCGGCGCGGGCAGGCCGGGCGGCAGATAGGTCTGCGCCGCGTTGATCGCCGCCTGGACCTCCTGCTCGGCCACGTCGATGTTGAGGTTGAGCGAGAACTGCAGGACGATGATCGAGCTGCCGCCCGAACTGATCGAGGTCATCTGGTTCAGGCCGGGCAGCTGGCCGAACTGCCGCTCCAGCGGCGCGGTGATGGCCGAGGCGGCCACATCCGGGCTCGCGCCCGGATAAAAGGTGACCACCTGGATCGTCGGATAATCCACCTGCGGCAGCGCCGATACCGGCAGCTGCTTGTAAGCCACCATGCCCGTCAACAGGATGGCGATCATCAGCAGCGAGGTCGCCACGGGCCGGAGAATGAAGAGACGCGAAGGGCTCACTGCGGCGGTTTCTTTCGGGTGGTTTTCGGCGCGGCGGCCCGGCCCGCCGCGTTGGTGGCGGAGGCACGCGCCACCACCTTCGCGCCGTCGGTGAGCCGGTTGAAGTTATCCGCGGCCATCTGCGCCCCCGGCGCGAGGCCTTCGACCGCCGACACCGTGCCATCGGTGGCGCCGACGGTGATGGTTTGCACGGCGACGGTCTGGTCCGGCTGGAGCACGTAGACGAACGCGCGATCCGCGCTGTGCTGGATCACCGTGTTCGGCACGAGCGTCACATGGTGCAAGGTGTCGACGAGCAGCCGCGCGTTGACGAACTGGTTGGGAAAGAGCGCTTCGTCTTCGTTGGCAAAGAGGGCCTTGAGCTTGACCGTGCCGGTGGTCTGGTCGATCTGGTTGTCCAGCGTCTGGAGCGTCCCCGTCGCCAGCTTTTTGGTTTGCGCGCGGTCGAACGCGTCCACAACGAGGGTATGCCCCGCGCGCAGCTGCTGCTGGATTTGCGGCAGGTAATCCTCCGCGACGCTGAACACCACCGTGATCGGCTGCAGCTCAGTGATGACCACCAGCGGGTTCGCATCGCTGGCGTGCACCAGGTTGCCCGCGTCCACCAGGCGCAGGCCCACGCGGCCCGAGAGGGGCGCGGTGATGTGGCAGTAAGCCAGCTGGACCTGCGCGTTGTTCACCTGGCCCTGGTCGATTTTCACCACGCCTTCATATTGGTGCACCGTCGCGAGCTGTGTGTCGAGCTGCTGTTTGGGAACGGCATTTTTTGCGTAGGCCTCCTGGTAGCGCGCGAGGTCGAGCCGCGCGTTTTCCAGCAGCGCGCTGTCGCGGGCAAACTGGCCTTCGACCTGCAGCAGCGCCGCCTGGAACGGCGCCGCGTCGATTTCCACCAGCGGATCGCCGGCGTGGATCACTTGCCCTTCCGCGTAGTTCACCTTCACGAGCTGGCCGTCCACGCGGCTTTTCACCGACACGGTATTGCACGGCGTCACGGCGCCCAACGCGTTGACGTAAATCCCGATGTCGCCCTGCTGCGCCGTGACCAGGCCGGCCATGATCGGCGGCGGAGTCGCGGCCGTTTCCGGCCGCGCGGCTGCCGCGTGCAGCCGCTGGAACAGGAAATAGCCGCCCGCGGCCACGACGAGGACCACCACCACGACCCAGACCCAGCGGTGACGAGGCCCCCCGGACGCCGGTGTCGAAGGCCCGCGCGGAGCGTCGTCGAAGTGCGCGGGTTGCGAGGTTGATTCAGCCATGTTTAACTCCATTCGCTTCTCTTTGCGTCAGTCACATCTCAAGCGTGTAACGATAATTGCAGAGCAACGTCAAGCTATTGGGGAACTCCCTTTCCCCCCCCGCTGCGCGCCGGCTTTCCCCGGCACGCCGACAGGCGTGGCGCTGAGGCCGCGCAGGCCGGGCTCCGGGAAGCGGACGAGGAAGGCTTTGAAGCGCTCAGCCTGCTCCGGCGTCAGGCGCTGTAGGATATCCTTGTTGGCCTGCGCGGCGAGCTGCTCCACTTCCGGCTGCGTGCGCTGACGGATGAGGAGCAGTTGCTCCCGGTTCGCAAGGATGACCGCCCTGGCTTGCGCGTGCTGCTCGGAGTTCAGCCGGACTTCGACCTGCAGCCGCCGCAGGAAATACTCGTGGTAGCGCTCCTGCTCGCCGCGCATGAGGCCCCTCAGCCGGGTCGGGAAATAGACCTGCATGAGCGCAGCCCCGGCCATCAGCCCGGCGAGCAGCGCCATCGCGATCAAAAACCTGAAGCGTTGCCGGGTGTTCATGCGCACGCCCGGTTCCCGTTATCCGAAAGATCCTGCGCCCCGGCGAACGCGGTGCGGGCGAGCTTCAGGCTGCCGCGCAGATGGCCAAGAATATCGTTGATGCCTACGGTGCGACCCGCGGGCAGCCGGGCCGGGCCGGTACCCGTTGCCAGGCCACCCGCCTTGTCGTGGACCAGGCAAGGGACATACTCGGCGTGCTCGTCGCGGGCCGGTTCAAAGTCGTCGTAGTAGATATCCAGGGTATGGTCGCCGTAGATCACCAGCAAGGTATCCTCCGGCAGCTGGGCGATGTACCGCTGCAGGGCGCGGTCGAGGACGCGCAAGCTATTGAAATAATTCTCCTCGACGCGATGGCTGCCGGGGAACAGTTCCTTCTCGGAGGCCTCGATTTGCGCACACGGCGTGTGGGTGTCCAGCGTGATGATGAATTGAAACGAGGCTAGGGCGCCCGGCATCCGTTCGAGGGCCAGGCGGGCCTTTTCAAAGCTGCCATCGGCTAGATCCATCATGGCGAGCTGGTAGGGCGGGGCGACCGAATCGGGACGCAGGCGCGCGGCCTTTTGGAAAAACGGGGTGGCGTCCTTGTTGAGACGATCCTCTTTGAGCATGACTCCTGTTTGGAAGTTCGCTTCGTAGTTATTGGGGTCCACCTCGAGCTCCGCCCGGTAGGCTTTCATCGCGCCCTCGCGGTCGCCGGATTCGAGCCGGGCCTGGCCGATCAGCGAATTCGCCATGGCCAGTTGGGGATTCAGGGCGAGTGCCCGCTCAAACTCTCGGATCGAGTCCACCATGCGTGCCGCCAGCAGGTATGCCGTGCCCATCATGAGGTGCGCCTCCGGCGAGTCTCCGCGGCGCAGAATTCGGTCCGCGAGCGCCTGCCCTTCCGGGACGCGGCCTTCGCGGATGAGCGCGGTGCCTAGCAGATAGTCGAGGGCGGCATCGCTGGCGTGCTGCTTTTCCAGGGGTTCCAGGACGGCGATGACGGCCTTGTAATCGCCCATCAGGAAGTGACAGTTGGCCAACAGCAGGCCGAGCTTCAGGTCCTGCGGATTCTGTTTGCGCAGCGCCGTGAATTCGGCCATCGCTTCCGGAAGCTGCTGCGCCTTGAAATAGGCCAACGCCAGATTCAACCGCAGCGCGGGATGGGCAGGGGCTGCCTTCAACGCCAGGCGGTATTCTGCGATCGCCTCCTGATAGCGGCCTAATGCCGAGAGTGCAGCGCCCAGGTTGGAACGCGCTTCGAGCGATCCAGGGGTCGCCTTCAGTACCTTCCGATACTGCTCCACGGCGGCTGTCAGTTTGCCGGCCTGATGCAGTTTCACGGCCTCGACGAAAGCAGGGTCCGGCTGCGCGGCGGCCAGCGCCAGCCACAGGGACATCGCGGCGATGATCATGGTTCTTTCACCGTCATGACGCGGTCCACGGCAACTGCAGTCAACCGCTGCACGCCTCCCGCGGGCCAGCGGATCTCCACGTCTGTCGCGGTGTCTGCGCCAAGCCCGAAGTGCACGGGTCCGGCGCTTGACGAAGCGTAGCCTACGGCAGAGGTCTGGTGGTTGTATTGCGTGATGGTCTTCGAGACCACCTTGATCTTCGCGCCGATGCCGTCACGATTGCTGCGCGTGCCTTGCAGCCTGAGATCAAGCCAGTGCGCGTCTGCGGCGCCGGTGTTGAGCCACAACTCCGCCGGTGCGCCGAGTGCCGTGACGACGACGTCCACTTTGCCGTCGTGATTGAAGTCACCCCATGCCGAGCCGCGGTGCCTGAGTGCGGGTCCAGCCGAAAAGCCGTCATCGGCGGCGAGTGCGAACTTGCCATTGCGCAGATTCCGGAAGACGGAGTTCGGCTGCTCCACGGTCATGCGGCCGCGCAGATTGAGCGATTGCACGTGGCCGCGCGAGAAGAAGAGATCCTTCCAGCCGTCGTTGTCGAGATCGAAGATTCCGGGGCTGTAGCCGGCCATGGGGCGGGTGGCGACGGAGAGACCGCTTGCGTAGGTGATCTCCTGGAAGCCTTTGCCGGTGTTGCGGAGCAGGGGAAAGGTCTGGTTATCGAGCGCGACATAGACGATATCGGGGCGGCCGTCGTTATCGATGTCGCGGAAGTCGACGCCCATGCCGGAGATGAAGTTGCCGCTTTCCACCAGCGCCACACCCGCTTCGAGTCCCACTTCTTCCAGTTTCTTCCCGCCGACATTATGGAAGAGATAGTTGTAGAGCGTGTCGTTGGATACGAACAGATCCGGGAAGCCATCGCCATCATAATCGGCAATGGCGACACCCATGCCCTTGCCCACGGATTTGTTCAGCCCGTACTGCTCGCTGACATTGGCGAAGTTGCCATTGCCTTTGTTGAGGTAGAGCGAATTGGCGCTGCCTTTATAGAACTTGGGATGACAGTAGTCGTGCTTGCCTTCGTAGCGGCAATCGGCTTCGGCGGCGGCATCCCAGGAAAGGTAGTTGACCACGAACAGGTCTAGCAGGCCGTCGTTGTTGATGTCCACCCAGGCGCCGCCCACGGACCAGAGTTTTTCGGTGCCTGGCTGAGCGAGGCCAGCGCGGTTGGTGACGTCGGTGAAGGTGCCGTCTCCATTGTTATGGTAGAGCGTGTTGCGATGGACTCCGGCGACGAAGATGTCGGCGAAGCCGTCATTGTCATAGTCGGCGATGGCGACGCCGGTATCGTAGCCCGTGCCCTGGAGGTTGGCTTTCGCGGTGACGTCAGTGAAGCCGCCTTTGCCATCGCCGCGCAAGAGGCGGTTCCAGTATTTGGGCGAGGTCTTCTTCAAGCCGGGCATTTCGGCGCCGTTGGTGAAGAAGAGGTCGAGGTTGCCGTCGTTATCGAAATCGAAGGCGGCTACTCCGCCGGCCATGGTCTCGGGCGCGTAGCGGCGTTCGGTCTCTCCGTTCTCCAGGGTGAAGGGCAGGGACTGCCAGGCAAAACGGATCGACGGGGACGCGGCGAAGAGGCCCAAGCCCAGGGCCGCGATAGCAATGCGCTTCATCCTTTCCACAGTAACATTGCCCGGCAGGCGGGCTGGTGAGACGCAGGCATTCTGGCAAAACGTGGGGCAGTAGCTTACCTGCAGCCGATTGGAAATCGGCCCCGGAAGCGGCGATTGGCAAGCGCCGCGCAGATTAACAATCTGCCCCACGTGCCGAACAGCAAAACAGCTAGAAGCTATACGTGACCGCCAGCTGTACGACGCGGTGGCCTTGTTTGGTATTGACCGTGCCGAACTGCGGCGTGTTGATCAGTCCGGTAGCGCCGGTGAAACCCAGGTTCAGGTTGCTGCCGTTGAACGACCACAACGGATGATTCAGGAAGTTGAAGCCGTTGGCCCGGAACTGTAGCGAGTGCTTCTCCGTGATCTTGAAGTTCTTGAACACGCCAAGATCGGAGTTGAAGTACCACGGTCCGTAAAAGACCGGCAGAATGGCGCCCTGGTAGTCGCCGGCCGACTTGGGAGGAGCGAAGCAGGCCGGGTTGATGTACTGCTGCGGGGCCAGATTGGCGGTAGCGTCGCAGGTGACAACAGGCGTGAGCGTGATGTTCGGCGTTCCGAAGAATGACGTGCTGCTGACGTTCTGCGTGGTGCCGGGAATCTTGTAGCTATTGAGAGCCATGCTGAAGGTCTGGCCTCTCTGGCCGGTGAGATTCACGCCGCTTTGCAACTGCGTGATGCCGGAGAGTTGCCAGCGGTTGACGAAGCCGCCGAGCAGTTTGTTCTTCGAGTACGCCGGGAAGGTATAGGAGTAGGCGGCGTTGAAGATGTGTTTGCGATTGTTGGACTGCACACCATAGTCGTTGTTCAGATTGAACGAGTCGAGCGTGGGGCTGAGAATTCCCATGGCCTTGCCGAAGGTGTAATTTGCCGAAAGGACGGTGCTGCCCTTGGTGCGGCGGTAGGTTGTCTGCAGCGAGTTGTAGTTGGCAAACAGATTGTGCGTGGAGATGGGCAAAGCGGAGAAGCCCTTCATCGGCCGGAAGTTATCCGCTGTCAGGCCGTTGGGATCGACGTTGTTGTTGTTCTTGGAGAGCATTGCGCCAATCGGCACCAAGTTGATATCGCTGCCGGCGCCGCCGGAGGTATTCAGCATGTCCTTGGTCTGATTGCCGACGTAGGCCACTTCCACAAGTCCGCTCCACGGCACGCGCCGGGAGAGCGTGAGGCTGTAACTGTCCGTGTATGGACTGCGGTCGTCCTTGCTATCCACTGCGCCTGTCGAAAGCGCTGTCGTGTTGAAGGTGATCTGGTCCAGGATGCTGACTTTCAGGGGCGTATTGCCACCGAGTCCCTGATTGTTGCTGCGCGTGACGGTCTGCATGCCGGCCGAGACGTTCAAGCCGGTGGTGAACTGGGAAGAGTGGTAGTAATACCTGCCCCAGCCGCCCCTGAGGACCGTGCTGGTGTTGAGTGAATAAGCAAAACCGAGCCGCGGTTGCCAATAGATGCCACGAGTCGGGAAGCCGCCGTTAGGGACCGACTTATCACGGCCGTTCCAGAGGAACCCGCAGTAGTCGAGCGGCGCGCAGGTGGACTTGTACTGCGAATAATCGAAGACAGAGAAGCCGAACCCGAGACGGTCCTGCCAGGGCTGGAAGTGCGTCATGCGCAGACCGGCCTCCACGCTCAGGCGCGGAGTCACTTTCCACGAATCCTGGACGAAGCCTTCCCAGGTGCTGTATGCCTCGTCGGCGAGACGGTTGAAGGAGGTCTCGTTGTACGAGTTCATGATTCCCATCACCATGTCGGCGTAGACATTGCCGAGGGTGTTGGAGTTGCCGTTGTTGAAGCTCATCTGGCCCTGCGTATTGTTGCTGAAGGGCTGGGCGTTGCGGATCCATTCCCAGAATATGCCTGCTTTGAGAGTGTGGGTGCCCCACACTTTGGCCACGGTGTCACTGACGCTGGGCAGGTACTTGTTGGCGAAGAAGCCCTGCGATGCGCCACCGACCTCAAAACCTCCGTAGGTACTGATGGCAGCGGCTTCCGAGGAGTTGCCGGCGATGTTGGGAATCTGCGCGACGCCATTCTTGAACAGGCCCTGGACGTTGAAGCCCACGGCTTTGCGGTCCACCGCGGCGGGATTTTCAAAGACGTTGGGGAAGCCGATGAAGGTGTAGCCGAAGACGAACTCGTTGGTCATGGTCGGGTTCAGGACTTTCGTCAGCGAGACGGTGACCGAGTCGGTGCGGTTCTTGCCATCGGTGATGCTGGGGTAAGGGATCTGTTGCAGCTTGGTCGTGGACCAGAGGCCGATGGGGAACAACTGCAACTCGCGCTGCATGTTGTAGCGGACGTAGAGTTTGGTGTTGTCGCTGATGCTGTAATCGACGCGGGACATCCACTGGAACTGGTTCTGCGTGAACTTGATATCGTCAACCCAGTTGTAGCCGCCGTTGGCGTTGGGGTCAGCGTTGGGCAGCGGATAATTCTTCATCATCGGCTTCATGTTCGGATCGAGCTGAGATGCCGGGATAATGCCGCCCGGATAGAGCAGCAGGCTCTTGGCGTTGATCGGTGTTGCCGCGGCGCCGGAGGCGGTGATGCGGCCGAGTTTGGCCAGTTCGGCGGGGGAGAAGTCGCCCTGCCGCTCGCCTTCGGTCGGCACGGTGGCGCGCAGCAGGCCGGTGTCCTGAATCTGGCGGAAATACTGGTATCCGGTAAAGAAAAAGAGCTTGTCGCGGTTGCGGTTGAATTTCGTGAAGGGCAGCAGCACCGGGCCGCCTAGGTTGAAGCCCGGGAACTGATACTTGTTTTCGGGGCGTGCCACGCGGCTGTAGTTGGAGAGCCAGTCATTGGCGTTCATGACGGAGTCGCGCAGGGTCATGAAGGCGGAGCCGTGGAACTGCTGGCCGCCGCCCCTGGCGACGGAGCTGATGACGCCCGGGCCTTTCTGGCTTTCGGCGTTGAAATTGGAGATCGTAATCTTGAACTCGGAGATCATCTTCGAGTTGGGATTGACCGGCGTTGCGCAGTTGCAGCCAGGGTCGGAGACGTGGGCGCCATCGGCTGTGATGTCGAGCGAGTTGCCGGGGAGTCCGTTGTAGGAGAACGCACCGTTCAACGGGCTTTGGTTGCCGCCGTTGCCGTTGCCGTTGATGCCGATGGCTTCACCGGTATAGCTGGCGATGTTCGAGGTGCCGTTGGAGATGCCGAAGCCGGGCATCATCTTGATGAACTCGGCGGCGTTGCTGCCAATCTGGATGAAGTTTTCGAGCTCCTTCTCCGTGAGGCGGTCGGCCTTTTCGCCGGAATCGACTGGCACCGTGAGGTCAGCGATGCCGGTCACTTCCACGGTGTTGGCGGTGTTGCCGATCTTCATAATGACGTTTACGTTCAGCTTGTCGCCACCGCCCAGGCCGATGCCCGATTGGGCGTAGGTTTCAAAGCCGGCGACGGTTACCGTAATCTGGTACGCGCCCGGGGGCACGGATATGAATGTATAGAATCCATCGGAATTGGTGACGGTGTCGCGCAGCGAGCCGGACTGCTGGTCTTTCAGTTTGACTGTTGCATTGGCGATTACGGCATGCGACGGGTCGGCAACGATCCCGGTTATGGTGCCGTAGATCGACTGTGCGGACGCATCGGGGGCAAACAGTGCAGCGAGCACGATTGCCGGTATAGACAACTTCCAAGCGGTCATTGAACCTCCCACCTGCTTTTCGACGCTTCGATCGGGCACGGTTCAACTTCATGCCGCTTGCGCCTACTATTTCGGATATAAGTATAAGAAAATCATATTCTGGTTGCAATGCTTTCATTTGCGCCGCTTGCGCGCAATGGGAACGCGCTACGGTGAGTTCCGCTACAATCGAGGTTTGTGGATCTTGAAGTCAAGTTAATCGTGTGGTTTGGCTTAGCCACGCTGTCCGCGCCAGCCGCGGAATTGGCTATCCCGTATGTTTATACGGAGACCAAGGATTACTCTCAGGAGCCGGTGCGATTCCCTGGCGGAGCGGCGATTCAGATTGTCCGGAATGGACGGAAGTCAGCGCTCTTTCCCACCTTCGCGGCGTCTTCCGATGCGGCCATCTCGTTCGACGGGCGGCGGATTGTTTTCGCCGGCAGGCAGCGTGCGCAGGACCCGTGGCAGATCTGGGAGGGTCCGGTGGGTGGACCTCCTGTGCGGATCGTGCAGGAGGGGGACGCCATTGCTCCGTTCTATTTGCCTGGCGGCAAGATCGTTTACTCCAGGCGGATAGCAGGCGGATTTCAGATTGAAGTGACCGCCTTGGATACACGTCTGGCGCACCGGCTTACGTTCGCCCCGGGCAACTTCGTGGTGTGCGGCGTACTGCGCGATGGGCGCATCCTGTTCGAGGGGCGGCATCCGGCGGGTGGGGCAGGCAGGCGCGATCTCTACACCATTTATAGCGACGGCAGCGGCGTCGAGACGTATCGCTGCGATCATGGCAAGGACCGTGGCGCGGGCAGAGAACTTGCTTCGGGCGATATCCTGTTCGAGGCCGGCCGGCGGCTGGCGAAGTTCGTTTCGGCGCGAGCAGGCGAACAGGCATTCGAGCAACCTGATGGCGAGTTTGCCGGACCGGTAGCGGAGATTGCGGCGGGCGACCTGCTGGTGAGTTACCGGCCGAATCCGTCTTTGCCCTTTTCGCTCTATCGCTGGCGCCAACTGCCGGCCAAGCTCGAAAAGCTTCAGGGCAACGCGTATCAGTCCGCGCTGGTGCGCCCGCATGAGATACCCAGGCGGCATCCCTCGGCGCTGGGAGACCGCGACGGCGCCAACCTGCTGTGCCTGAACGTCTATGAGACGCGTGAAGCAATTCGCCCAGCATCGGTTGCCGCGGTGCGTGTATGGACGCAGGATGGCGCCGGCGCCACGGTCGAACTGGGGCGCGCGCCGGTGGCGGCGGACGGTTCGTTCTTTGTGCAGGTCCCAGAAGATCGCCCCATCCGCTTCGAGCTGTTGGATCGAAATGGGAAGACCGAGGCTGCCGAACATGGGTGGTTTTGGGCGAGGCGGGGCGAGCAGCGGATTTGCGTCGGGTGTCACGCAGGCCCGGCGAGAGCCGCGGAAAACTTGGTCCCCGGCGTGCTGGAGCACAATCCCGAGCCGGTGCAGTTGAAAATGCCGGCACCGCATAGGAGTAGCAACTAACGATGCTTCGATGGCTCATGAGCGTCCTGCTGATTGCCATTGCCGCCGGACAGCCCGCGGCCGGGCCGATCCGGTTCGAGGATGCGACGCAGGCATCGGGGATTCGCTTCACGCACAGCTTCGGCGCTGAGAAGTTGGGATCGTTGTTGGAGAGCACCGGTTCCGGCGCGGTGTGGTTCGACTATAACAACGATGGACTGCTCGACCTGTTTGTCGTCTCGGGCAAACCGTTGGGTGCGGGCATGCATCCCTATCCGCTGCGCAAGCCTTCGCCCGTGGCGCCTCATAATCATCTTTATCGAAACGACGGCAATGGCAGGTTCACCGATGTCACGCAACGCGCGGGCGTGGCGGGGGACCTGTACGGCATGGCTGCCATTGCCGCCGACTACGACAACGACGGCAACGTGGATCTGTTCGTAACCGGCTATGGGAAGGCGGTGCTGTATCGCAATCGAGGTAACGGGACCTTTGAGAATGCGACGGCCAAGGCCGGCATCGATGTGCCGGGATGGTCCATCGGCTCGGCGTGGCTCGATTTCGATCGCGATGGCTGCGTGGATCTGTTTGTGGGGCGGTACGTGAAATTCGATGCGAAGTACAGATCCTATTACGCGGCGGACAATTATCCGGGGCCGCTGGATTTCCGGCCGGAAACGAACATGCTGTTCCGCAACAACTGCAACGGCACGTTCACGGATGTGTCGGCGAAGGCGGGGCTCGCAACGCTCAAGGGGCGGGCGATGGGAGTGACGGCCGCCGATTTCGATCTGGACGGGTATCCGGATATCTACATTGCCAACGACAAGACGGAGAACTTTCTGCTGCACAATCAGCGTGACGGCACCTTCAAGGAGATCGCCGTGACTGCCGGGGTGGCGTACGGACAGAACGGAGAGAACACGTCGGCGATGGGGCCGGTGTTCGGCGATTTCGACCGTGACGGGCGCGTGGATCTGTGGGTTTCGGATTCCAAGTACAACCGGCTCATGAAGAACATGGGCGGCCTGCTTTTTGAGGATGTGACCGAGCGGGCGGGAATCTCGCTGTTTGCCGCACAGTATGTCAGTTGGGGTACCGGCGCCTACGACTTTGACAATGATGGCTTCGACGACCTGTTTGTCACGCACGGCGGACTGATCCACCTGGTGCCTCAGGAACACTCGATATTCCGGGGGCTTGGCGGCTTCCGCTTCGAGGATGTGTCGCGCATGGCGGGGCCGTTTTTTGAGTCGAAGAGTGTGGGGCGAGGGACGGCGTTTGCGGATTACGATAACGACGGACGCATTGATGCCATGGTGCTGAATCTTGGCGGACCGGCGGTGTTGCTGCACAATTCGTCGGCGAAGACGCACCACTGGATTTCAGTGAAACTGGTTGGCCACAAGAGCAACCGCGACGGCATTGGGGCGCAGGTGGAGGTGATGGCGGGAGGAGTACGGCAGCAACGGGAACGCATCGCCGGTTCGGGGTATCTTTCGCAGGATGATCCGCGTGTGCATTTCGGCTTGGGCGCGAGTACGAAGGTGGAGCAGTTGCGGGTGAAGTGGCCGTCCGGGATTGTGCAGGTAGTGGAGAATCCGGCGGTGGACCGGGTGATCAAGGTGGAGGAGAAGTAGTGGCGCATTGGCGAAAACCGGGACTGCTGCTTCTGGGTGGGCTCACGCTGCTGATCAGTGCCGCCAGGCCCGCCGCGCAGCGCTATCCTTCGCCGATTGAGATGGTGTTGAGTGCCGATGGAGCGCGGCTGTTCGTGGTCTGCGAAGGGACTGACGAGGTGGTGGTCTTCGACACCCGCAGCCGCGTGGTACTGCGGCGCATTCCCGTTGGGCATGTTCCGAAAGGAATCGCACTTTCGCGAGATGGGCGGCGCGCCTATGTGGCGAACTCGTGGAGTGATTCGGTGTCGGAGATCGACACTTTGGCGATGCGGGTTCTGCGCAAACTGCCTGGAGGCTTCGAGCCAAACGCCGTCCTCCCCGACGCGAAGAACGAGTTCCTCTATATCGCCAACCGCGTGAGTAACGACGTGTCGGTGGTGAACCTCTCCACCGGCCTCGAGACGAAGCGACTGGCGGGCGGACGCGGTGCGAGCTATCTGGCTGCGTCACCGGACGGGAGCCGCATCTACTGCACGCACATCTATCCGCTTCCGGGCGAATTCCGCAAACCGCCGCAATCTGAAATCGCCGTGATCGATACCGCGCGCCAGGTGGTCGACGACCGATTGATCCTGGCGGGCGCGGCGGGAGTATTCCATACTGCGATATCGGGTGATGGACGGTTCGGGGTGACCGCCGTGCTGCGTCCGAAGAACCTCATCCCGCTGGCGCATGTCGCGCATGGCTCGGTCTTCGGGAACGCGCTGGCGATATTTGGCGAGGATGTGGGCGCGCCCGTGCAGATTCCGCTCGATGAGTTGGACCGCTATTTCACGCCGCCGTTCGACGTTGCGCTGGCGCCCGATAAGTCCTTCGCCTATGTCTCGACGACCGGTTCGGACAGCATCACGGTGATTGACATCGCGAAGCTGCTGGCGGTTGTGCGGGTGAGCTCCGAGAAGGACCGGCGCGTGATGGCCAATGACCTGAGCGCTTCAGCGGCTTATGTGGCCGCGCGGATTCCAGTTGGGCATGCGCCCAAGGGACTGGTGCTCTCAGCGGACGGCAGGCGGCTCTACATCGCAGAACGTACTGGCGACACTATCTCCATGATCGACACCACGTCACGCCGAATTCTGGGGAAACTCTCACTTGCGGGGCCGTTGCCGCTTACTGCGCAGCGCCGCGGAGAGCGCCTTTTCTACAGCGCACGGTTTGCCTTCCAGGCCCATTTCGGCTGTGCCAACTGCCATCTGGAAGCGACCTTCGATGGCCTCTCGTGGGACCTGGAGCCGGATGGCTTCGGCAAGGATATCGTCGATAACCGCCTCCTGGAAGATGTCGCGGAGACGGGGCCTTTTAAGTGGAACGGCAGCAATCCGAATCTGGAGACCGAATGCGGTCCGCGGACCGAGAAGTATTTTTATCGCGCAGAGAGCTACGACGGACAGCAATTGGCCGACCTGGTGGCGTTCATCAAATCCATCCCGCTGCGCCCCAACCGGTTCCTGCACGAGAAGACCGAGTTGACCCCGGCGCAGGAGCGAGGCAAAGCGATCTTCGAGCGGACCAGGAGCAAGAATGGCAGGCCGATTCCGAAGGAGAACCAGTGTGCGGTGTGCCATAGCGGCCGGCACTACACGAATCAAAAGATGTTCGACGTCGGCAGCGGCAAGGCGACTGACCGGTCGCCTGTCTTCGACACGCCGCAGTTGACGAACATCGCGATGACCGCGCCCTATCTGCACGACGGATCGGCGCGGTCGCTCGAGGAGATCTGGACGGTGTTCAATCCCAAAGACACGCACGGGGTCACCAACGATCTGCAAAAGGACGAACTCAACGACCTGATTGAGTATCTGAAGATGCTATGAGGATGATCATTGCAGCACTCTTTGCCGTAGTGGGGATGGCGGCGCCTCCCGACATGCCGAGGTTCCGCTGGGAACACTTCACCACGGCGAACGGCTTGCCGGACGACCACGTGTTCAACGTCTGCGTGGATGGAGAACGTGTGTGGGCCGCGACCGAAAACGGACTCGGAGTTTACGAAAAGGGCAAGTGGCGAACGTATCGACCCAAGGATGGCCTGGCGCATCGGGCGGTGCTGTGGGTGAACGCGGACCGCAAGACCGGCGACGTGTGGGCCGGAACCATGGGCGGCCTGAGCAGGCTGACGGCCGGGCGCTTCGACACCTACACGCAGTTGAACAGCGGACTGCCGAATGACGTTGTCTATGGTGTGGTGACGCAGGGCGATTTTGTATGGGTCGCGACCGCCGCGGGCGGAGGCAGGCTGAACAGGCGCACCGGAGAGTGGAGCCTGTTCAACGAGCGCAACACGCCGATGTACGAGATCTGGACGTACGCCATCAGCGCCGCCTCAGATAAGGTCTATTACGCGGTGTGGGGCGGCGGCGTGCTGGAATACGACGTGAAGACGGAGCGCTGGAAAGACTATAACGATCCGGACGGCGAGACGGAGCTGGTGTTGTACAAAGACCAGGGGCTGATTCACGAGATCACAACTTCGGTCAGCTACGTGGAGAAAGACAAGATTCTGTGGGTGGCAACCTACTTCGGCGCGAGCCGGTACGACGGCCGGAACTGGAAGAACTTTCTGCAAAAGGACAGCGGGCTGCCCAGCAACTTCCTGAATCAGGTGAAGGCCGTGGATGGCGATCGGGCATGGTTTTCGACGGACAAGGGACTGGCGTATTTCGACAGAGGGAACTGGGCGGTGTATCGTCCGGCGCTCGATACGCAGAAGCCGGAGATGCTTGTGCGCGATGCGCAGGGCAGGGTTACCAAGGTGGAGACCAGCGGAGCCCCGGCGCACAACTATGTGTTGGGCGTGGATTTTCAAGGTGACGACATCTGGGTGGCTACGGCAAAGGGGCTCAGTCATGGGATCAGGATTCATTAGGCTGGCGTTCGTGCTTGGTGCGGCGGTTTGGGCGCAAGGCGGGCCCACCTGTGAATGCGGCGCGAAGCCACCGCAACGGCCGGCGAATCGCGAGGCGCATCCCTATGCGAACGAGCCGGCGGACATGCGGCCCTTTGCCAAATTCACCACGCCGTATTTCGAACACTACACGAATCTGGTGGAGTACAACGGTGCGGCTCGAGATGTGCGCACCGTACAACCGTCGGAGGTGAACGAAGTCCGCATCGGGTTTCTGGGGCCGGTCGAGAAGCATCCCGATGAGCGGTTGGGGAAGCTGATGCTCAACGGCGCACAACTGGCGATTGAGGAGGCCAACGCGCGCGGCGGGTATGGTGGCAAACCTTTCCAGCTGATGGTGCACAATGACAAGGCTGTCTGGGGTGCGGCCAGTAACGAAATCGTGAAGATGACCTACGACGAGAACGTGTGGGCGATTCATGGATCGATCAGCGGCGACACAACACATATTGCGCTGCGGGCTTCGCTCAAAACCGAAGTGCCGATCGTGAACAGTGCCTCGACCGACCCCACCATTCCGGAGACGATTATCCCTTGGTCACTCACCACCATTCAGGACGATCGCATGCAGTGCTTCACGCTGGCCCGCCGCATCTACTCCGATCTCGGTTTGAAACGCATTGCGCTGCTTCGCCTGAATGACCGCTACGGACGTTTCGGCGTCGGCAAGTTCAAGGATGCTTCGCGCCGCTTGGGCCACCCCGTGGTGATCGAGCAGAAATACTATCCAGACGATACCGACTTTCAAAGTCAGCTGCTGGTGATTGCCGACAGCCAGGCTGATGGGATCGTGATCTGGGGCGATGCCCCTGAAGCCGCGCTCATTCTGAAACAGATGCGTAAGCTTGGCATGAAACACCGGGTTTTCGGTAGCTTCCGGGTTTTGGGAGACGAACTGCTGCCCGCCGCGGGCGAAGCGGCCGAGGGGCTGGAAGTTGTTTATCCGTTTGATCCGTCTCGCGACGATCCGGCCTGGCTCGGCTTCCAGCGGCGCTTCAACGGACGCTTCGGCCGCCGTCCTGAAGCGTTCGCCTCGCTCGGGTTCGACACTATGAACATCCTGCTTGAAGCTATCTGCCGGGCGGGACTGAACCGCGGAAAGATTCGCGATGCGCTTACGAGCATTGAGCATTACAAGGGCGTCACGGGCGAGATGAGTTTCGATCCGAACTGCAAGAACGTCGTTCCTATGTATCTGGCCACTGTGGGGAATGGGAAGATCGCGTACCGGCGCTATTCGTTCGATGTCCCGCATGCACGCGTTGGAGAAGGCGGGGTTGGGTATCATGGCCCGGCGGTGGCCGACGCGCCGGCCGGTCCGATGATCGTCGGTCTGTTCGGACCCCAGGCTGCGGATGTTGTGGCGTCACTGGAGGAGCAGTACCGCGGGCGGGTGCAGGTTGTTCCGGTTGCTTCCGATGTGCAGTGGGGGAAGGCATCCACGGAACTGGTCAAACTGATTTACGATCGCCAGGCGATCGCGATCATCGCCACTGACCGCAATGCCGCGCATCTGGCCGGTCAACTGGCGGCCAAAGCATTCCTGCCGGTGGTGGCGCTGTCGTCCGACCATACCCTGACGTCGACCAATATTCCCTGGATTTTCCGGCTTGCGCGCGAGACGGCGCCTGGTGCGGCGATTGAGTTACTTTTGGGCGCGGCTGCGCGGTCAGGCCCGAATCGCGGAAAACTTCGTGATGCGCTTGCCGCCGGTGCGGGTCCGGATGGATGCATCAGCGGTTGTCAGGACTGACCGGCGACGGATCGGGCACCAATGCCCGCCCGCATATAATAAAACCAACTATGAAAGTCCTCACCGCTGCCCTGCTGGCAGTCCAAATCGCCCAGTCCGCGCCCCACCCGCGCCTTCAGATCAATCAACCGCTGATTGAGCAAATCCGCACCCTGCGCGACGCAAACCACCCCGCCTGGGCCCGCCTCGAAAAGTGGTCGCGCACCGCCCGCCCCAACGCGCAACCCGGCCCCTACGTCCTCTCCAACCTCATGCTGCACCTGGTCAGTAACGACGACGCAGCCTTCCAGCGCGCCTCCACCTACATAGCCGCCCGCATCTACACCAACAAGAAGGACCGCACCGCCGGCCTGGTCTCCCTGCTCGACCTCTACAACGGCGACCACCACAAAGCCGCCTTCATCGGTGGCGACTTCCTCGGCATCGTCGCCCACTACTACGACTGGGGCTTCGCCAAGCTCACCGCCGAACAAAAGGAAGACCTCGCCAAGTGGCTCATCGACGGCGCCCGCTTCACCGCCCTCGAAAACAAAAGCGCCCGCGCCTTCCTGCGCAACGACGGAGCCTCCGCCACCTTCGGACTCGCCTCCGCCGCCTACGCCCTCTCCGGCGACACCCCTGCCGCCCCGCAAATCCTCACCTGGTTCCGTTCCAATTGGAGCGAGACCATGAAAGGCTTTGACATCATGGGCCGCGGCGGAGCACTCGGCGAAGGCAACGCCTACGGCACAGCGCCCACCGCGCTCCACATCATCGCCGCCGCCAACGTGGCATTCTATGCGGCCGGCGAAGACCTCTTCCTCAGCCACGTCTGGTTCCGCAAGCGCCTCCTCTATGACGCCTTCGCCGCCTACCCCGGCACCATCGGAGGCCGCGACGCCGCCGTGCCCTATCCCAACTTCCCTATCATCGAGCAATCGTCCATCGGTGGCGACGGCCGCCGCGCCCTCTCCTGGCACAGCATCAACCTGCGTTCCAACGGCATGATCCTCACCCGCCGCTTCGCCGGCACCGATGAGGCAAACACCTGGAACTGGGTCTACCGCCAGCCCGCCGTCGACCGCATGGTCAACGAAGACCAGGCCGTCTACGACCTGCTCTACTACTCACCGAAACCGAAACTCGAAAAGCCGAAGCAACTCTCCTACTACGACCCGAGCATGGGCTACGTCTTCATCCGCTCCGACTGGGACTCGCCCGACGCCACCTGGATCGCCATGTGGGCCGGTCCTCACATCGATACCCACCAGCACCTCGACCAGGGCGCCTTCGTCATCTTCAAGCGTCGCGACCTCGCTCCCAAAACCGGCCACTACGATAACGACAACGTGAAGTCCTCGCACCACCTTGCCTGGTACACTCGCACCGTCAGCTCAAACGGCATCTTGATCGGCGATCCGAAAGAGGTGTTCCGCAGCTTCATTGCAGGCATGGGTTGCGACTCGAAAGGCAAAGGCGACCGCATCCCCTCACCCGATAACAGCGAGCAGCTCTGCATCCCGAATGACGGTGGCCAGCGCACCTTCACACCCAAAGGAATGGCCGTCGGCAACGCGGCGAGCTTTGCCGAAAACCCTGAGATCTGGGACGTGGCGCGCGTCGTCTCCTTCAAGGACGATGGCGAAACCGTCACCGTCGTCGCCGACATCACCAATGCCTACAGCAGCACGCGATATGCAGCGCCAGGCAACACAGCCAAGGTCGCGAAGGTTTATCGGCGACTGGTCTATCTGCGCCCCGCCGACCTGTTGCTGATCGCCGATACCGTCGAATCCACCAATGCCAGCTTCGAAAAGAAGTGGCTCCTGCACGGGCTCGATCGCATTGAGATCCCTGGTGCAGGCGAGAAGCTCCGCGCAGGCGAAACTGTCTATGGGAACTCCGCCACCGCGAGGGTCGTGGTCGATGATACCGACCCTTCCGACAAGCACCAGACCTCTTACGATCTGCGCAAGGGCTACGCCGCCCTGCTCCTCCGCACCCTGAATCCCGCGCCGTTTCGCTATCGCCTGATCGGTGGCCGCGAGCCCGCCGATACGGCCGATGCCGACCTCTACGGCTCCGGCAAAAACGCCGATCACTTTCATCGGCATGTGAATGATTTCTGGGTGAAGGACTTCAGCGAGGGCGTCCTCCCCGGTCACAAGTCCGTGAACTGGGCGCCCGCGTTTCCAATCGAAAGCTACGCGCAGGAGTACATCCCCACCTTCAACGGAGGCTACGGCCGCTGGCGCATCGAACTCGAACCTGCCACGCCCAACAAGACCGACTATTTCCTAAACGTGATGAAGCCCACCACTGATCAGGCCGCCGCGCTCCCCGCGATGGAGAAGCTTGAAACCGCCACGCACTTCGGCGCAGTGATTCATGCCGCGGGCCGGGATTATCGCGTCCTCTTCCCCAAGGAAACGCTGGACGCCCCGAGTATTGGAAAATGAATTATGTTAGCTCTCGCTGGAATACTCGCCGCCTGCACCACTGTTACTCCCGATTGCACGGAGTGGGTCCGCCTCGGCTCTGGCCAGGCCCGGTCGATGGTGTATCGCTCGCATTCACTCGAAAAGCCCAACCCGCGCATCAAGCGCGCATTGATTGTGGTCCATGGCCAGGGCCGCAACGCGGATGGTTACTTCCGCACCGGCGTCGCTGCCGCGTTTCTTGCGGGGGCGCTCGATGACACCATCGTCATCTCGCCGCGCTTCGCCTCGAAGAATGGCAATTCCTGTAAGGATGATCTTTCGAAGGACGAAGTGAACTGGCGCTGTTCGGGAGATAGCTGGCGCTCGGGCGCAACGTCGGTGAACGATCCGAAGCTCACCTCCTATGACTTTACCGACGAACTGCTGCGCAAACTCGCGCGCAAGAATCTCTTCCCGAACCTGAAGGTGATTGTCGTCTCCGGCCACTCCGCCGGAGGCCAGTATGTCTCGCGCTACGCCATGTCCACTGGCGTGCATGAGAAACTCGGCGTCGAAGTTCGCTATGTTGTCTCCAACCCGTCGAGCTACGCTTATCTCGATTCGTCGCGCCCCGCCGCCACCTGTGATGGCTTCGACAACTGGCCCTACGGCATGCAGGATCGCAAGGGCCACGCCGCCGGCCTCAGCGAAGAGCAACTCAAGAAACAGGCAGCCTCACGGCCGGTTACATTTCTGTTGGGCGAACTCGATACGCTGCCGCTGGCAGGCTTCGACTCCTCCTGTCAGGCTATGGCACAAGGCCCCAATCGATTGGCAAGAGGCAACTCGTACGCCGAATACCTCAACACCAAATACGGAGCCCATCACAAAGTAAAGGAGGTCCCCATGTGCGGCCACAACGCCCGCTGCATGTTCACCGCAGACCAGGCCCTGCCAATCCTCTTTCCGTAGCACGCCGGGGACTGCCCTCGCTGTCCCAAGCGAAGCGCGTGGACAGTGCGGGCTGTCCCCATCTACGACGCCCAGGTCACTTCTTCTTTTTCTGCTGCTGATTCGGCCGTCGCGTCTCATCCAGCACCGGCGGAACGAAGTCGTAATCGCGGATGATCTTCTCCTGCATCGCGGCCATCAAGGTCTGCTGCGCATCCTTGTATTCAGGCCTGCCCGCGACGTTGTTCAACTCGGACGGGTCCTTCTCGAGATCGTACATCTCGAACACCGGCCGCGGCCGCGTGAAGTAAGCCTTCTCATGTTCGGGCTTCAGCTTGCCCGCTTTGTGAGCCTCCAGAATCTGCTGCCAGCCCGGATCGCCGCCGCTATCCACCGGCCAGTACTCCATCTGCGGCGTGAGGTTGTAAATGAACTTGTACTTACTGCTGCGGACGCAGCGCGAGAGATCGAAGTTCGATGCCTTGGTGTTCTCGTTGAACGCAGACGCCCCATGATGCAGCCGGGCCCCGAAGATGTACTCGCGTGGTTCGTAGTTGCCGCCCATCAACAGCGGATAGAAGCTCTTGCCTGAGACGCCCTTGGGCAATGCCGCGCCGCCCGCATCCATGAAGGTTGCGGCCAGATCCTCGCCGGAGATCAGGGTCTTGGTGACCATCGGCTTTACGCGTCCGGGCCAGCGTGCGATCAGCGGCACGTTGAGGCCGGGGTCATAGAGCGAGCCTTTGCCGTGAGGGAAGGCCATGCCGTTATCGCCCATGAACAGGACCAGCGTGCTGGCTTCCTGGCCGTGCTTGCGCAGCACCTCCATGGCCTGGCCGAACGAGCGGTCGGCGCGTTCGATCTCGCCGCAATAGCGGGCGAGGTCCTCGCGCACGCCGGGCAGGTCAGGCAGGTGCGCGGGCAGTTTGATCTTGGCCGGGTCCACCTTGCCCGCGTCGGCATCCCAAGGGTGATGCGGATCGTTGTAGTTGATCCAGAAGAACCACGGGCGTCCGGCGGGCACCTTGCCGAGGAACTGATCGAAGAGGCCGACTGTCGTGTTCTGGTTCGAGACGTCCAGGAAGTCGACGCGATTCTTGAACGTGCGCATGTCGTACTTCTCATAGACGCTCTGCGTGGTGGGCGCCGCGGCGTTGACCGGCGAACCGTCCAGGTGGAAGTAGCGGCCGCAGATGCCGGTGTAGTAACCCTTGGTGCGCAGCACCTCGGGCGCTGTAATCATCTCAGGAGGCAGCGGCGAGCTGAAGCGGCCCATGCGCGCGGCCACCGGGGAACGGCCGGTCATTAATGCGGTCCGCGACGGCACGCACTGCGGCGCGGCGGTGAAGGCCCGCTCGAAGAGCACGCCTTCGCGCGCGAACTTGTCGAGGTTGGGCGTGGACATCCAGGTGGCGCCATAAGCTCCCAGGTAAGGAGCGCTGTGGTCGTCAGAGAGGATGAAGAGGATGTTTGGCGGCGCCTGCTGCGCGTGCAGCAATGCGGGCGAGGCGGCGATGGATTTCAGTAAGGCTCGGCGGGTGATGTTCATGGGAGTCCACGAACATCATATCCGATCAGCCTTCGAACTTGCCGATCACGATGATCGCTACCGGAGTCTCACCGATCTTCGTTTTCAGAATCCAGTCGTTGCCGGCATGTTCCAGTTCCGGTTTCGCCACCGCATCGCCTTTCCAGAAGCTGAGGCAGAGTGGGTGGGCGGTGCCGGAGGCCTTGCGGCTCAACTCCATCAGGGTGTTGAAGTTCGGCCTGGTGTTCGGTTCCTTGTCATCGGCGACCGGGGAGAGGATCAGGAAGTCGCGCTGGGGCGCCGCGCCCTGGTGATTGCCGTCCGTCGGATAGTAGCTGAAGCGCAGCGTATAAAGCCCCGGCTTGATGGGTAGTCCGCGCCGGTCGGAAGCTGCGGCAGGAAAGCGGATGATGCCGAGCAAAGCGCCGTGAGGGATGGTGGGAAGCGTGACCGAGTCTTCGCTGACGGCCGCCGCGTTCGGAATAGTGGTAGTCACCCAAAGTTCCAAAACGGCCGGGCCGGCAGGGGAGATCAACTGCAAGCCCGACTGTTGCAGCATCGCCGCGACGGCAGGGGCGGTTTCCGGCGGTGGCCCGCCGGCCGGCTTTAACTGGTACTGGGCGTGAAGGTTAAGGGTAGAAAGGAGAGCAAAAAGTAGGATGGATCGCATATTATCAATCAGGACCTCATTATCTTTATTGTATCTCCGCGAAAACGCTTACTTTCCAAGCGGCGTCAAGTTACAATATAATCAGAGTCCCAAGATGGACCTGGATCAGCTTCACACATTTCTGGAGATCGTGCGCCTCAAGAGCTTCTCGAAGGCGGCGCAGACCTGTTTCCGTACGCAACCCGCGATCAGCGCGCAGGTGCGGCAGCTGGAACAGGAGTTGAATACTACGCTCTTTGACCGCCTCGGCACCCGCATCTCCCTGACACCGGCCGGCCGCATCTTCAGCGAGTACGCCGAGCAGATACTGGAATTACGCAAGCGAGCGCAGGATACCATCAACGAACTGGAAAAGATGCCGCGCGGTGAACTGGTAATTGCCGCCAACGAATCCACCTGTATCTACGTGCTCCCGGAAGTTTTCGCCAACTATAAGGGCCTGTTCCCCAACGTACAGTTGCATGTTGACCGTTCGTACGGAGCGCGAGTCGTGGACGCGGTTGTCGATAACCAGGCCGATTTCGGGATTGCGCAACTGCCGATTCAGGAAAAGAAGCTCCAGGTGGTCAAGATCCACTCCGATGAGATCAAAGTGCTGGTTCCTCCGGGGCATCCCCTGGCCGGTAAGCAGCAGGTGACGGCACAAGAGGTTCAGCCCTACACGTTGCTGCTGCCGAAGAGCGGGACGACGAGGGCGCGGCTCAATGCGTGGCTGGAAGTGGTGGAGGATGAGATCCAGGTTTCGATGGAACTGGACTCCACGGAAATGATCAAGCGCTTCGTGATGGCGAACCTGGGAGTATCGTTCCTGGCCGCCTCAAATTGCGCAGAGGAAGTCGCTTCCGGAAGACTCGCCGCCGTTGGGTTGGGACCAGAACCGATGGTGAGGCGTCTCGGGTTAATATACCGGAAAGATAAGGCACTCTCCAAGGCTGCTTTGGGCTTCATTCAGGTTATTCTTGAACAAGCAGGCAAATTAGAGGTAGCACACTCGGCGGCGGCGGAGTCGCGGCTTGTGCGTGTGTGATTGTCAGGACTAGATGATGAATCGTACTACCGTCAAAACATCGACGATCTTCGTTTCCGAGGGGAAACGGACCCAGGTCTTCCGGTCACTGGATGAGATGCCAGTCGACATGCGTCGGCGGCTGGAAAAGACGACGAGTGGCATGCACGCGGCGACGATTCTGATCGCTGACCGCCGCGGCCGCGACGAGATTGCCCGGGCCATGAATGGCCAGCCCAGCGAGTACCAGTCGAAAATAGCCGCTCAGGTCAGTGGACAGCGCAAGGCTAGTGAACGCGAAGAGTTGTTCGCGGAGACGGCGCGGCGGATTATCTTTTCGAAGTGGGTACGTTATGGCGTACCTGTTGCGATTGGCGTTTCCATCTGGCTGCTGTTCCAGATCCGCTAATTAGAGATTGAGCCTTACTTAAGGTGTGAAAAAAGAACAGGCGAAACCGCCTGTTCCACCTTTGAGAGCACGGGACTTCCGGTTAGGCTAGCACGCTGCTTTCACAATCGCGGCGATACTTCGGTCCACATCCTCATCCCTGGTTGACCAATTCGAAACGCTGATACGCATGGCCGTTTGGCCTTGCCATATGGTTGGTCCACACCAGCAGGTTCCATCCTGTTGCACCCGCTCGATCACTTGGCGAGTTCGTTCGGCGTCCCCGAATGAGACCAGCACCTGGTTGAGCACGACTTCATTCAGAATCGGGAAGCCGGCCTTTTGCAGTCCCTCCGCGAAACGGCGTGCGAGGCGGCAGTTGCGGTCGATCATTTTGGCGAGGCCGGTGCGGCCAAGGGACTTCATTGCGGCCCAGACGTCGACACCTCGTGCGCGGCGGGATAGCTCTGGTGTGTACTGAGAGGGTTCGCGGTGTTCGCCTTGCGGCAGGTAGGCGGCCGTCACTGACATGGCGCCTTTAAGTGCGGTTTCGTCGCGGACGAAAGCCAGGCCGCTGTCATAGGGGACGTTGAGCCACTTGTGGGCGTCGGTCGCCCAGGAGTCTGCTTGGCTCACCCCTTTTACGCGGTGAGCGAGGTTGGGGCTGGCGGCGGCCCACAGGCCGAACGCGCCATCGACGTGGACCCAGGCACCGGCGTCATGGGCACGGGCGCAGATCTCTTCCGCTGGATCGAAGGCTCCGGTGTTGACGTTGCCCGCCTGCATGCAGACGATGGCCGGTCCGCTCAGGGCAGGGATTTTCGAGGCGATCATGCGGCCCTGGCCGTCGACGGGAACGCGGATGACGCGCGAGCGCCCCAGGCCCAACATGCCGAGCGCTTTGATCATCGAGGGGTGGCCCTCATCGCCGATCACCACGGTGATGGGCGGTGCGCCGAAGAGTCCATCGGCTTCCACGTCCCAGCCTGCTTTCTTCAAAACGGAATGCCTGGCGGCGGCGAGTGCGGTGAAGTTGGCGACTGTGGCGCCGGTGACGAACGCTCCGGCGGAACCAGCGGGAAGTTGCAGAGCGTCGAGCAGCCAGCCGAGCGAGATCTCTTCGAGCACTGTACCGATGGGCGAGGCGACGAACAGTCCGGGGTTCTGATCCCACGCGCCGGCCAGCCAGTTGGCGGCGAGCGCGGCGGGCAACGAGCCGCCGATCACGAAGCCGAAGAAACGCGGACCTGCCATGGCGGTGGTCGCGGGAGAGCCGATGCGGTCGAGCGTTTCAAGCACGCTGGTTGGGTCCGAGGGTTCCTGCGGGAACGGCTCTTCCAACTCGCGCAGTCCGGCCACTGCTTCCGCCGTGGGCGCGACGCCGCGGGCGTCGAGGCCTTCCAGATAGTTGGCGGCGGTCTCGGCGGTCTGTCTAAGCAGATCGCGGGTACTCATGAGATGAGCTTCTTGACGGCTTCTCCGTGAACGTCAGTGAGGCGGTAGTCACGCCCCTGGAAGCGGTAGGTCATCCGCTTGTGATCCATGCCGAGCAGGTGGAGGATGGTTGCCTGGAAGTCGAAGTTGGTGACCGGGTCTTCGACGACTCGATAACCGAGTTCATCGGTCGCGCCGACCCGGGCACCGGCTTTGACGCCGCCACCTGCCATCCACAGGGTGAACGAGCGGTGGTGGTCGCGGCCCAGCAGCGGATCGTTCGCGCTGCCCTGCAGCATCGGAGTGCGGCCGAATTCGCCACCCCAGATGACGAGGGTTTCATCGAGCAGGCCGCGCTGCTTGAGGTCGAGAACCAGAGCCGCTGAAGCCTGGTCGACCTCATTGCAGATCTTGGGGAAGTGCTCTTTCAAATTGATGCGCGGGCCGCCGTGGTGGTCCCATTCGCCGTGCGTGAGCATGACGAAGCGGACGCCGCGCTCGACCAACCTTCGGGCGTAGAGTGCATTGTTCGCGAACGATTTCTTGCCCGGCTCGGTGCCGTAGAGCTTGTGCGTGGCGGCCGATTCTTTCGAAAGGTCGATCAGGTCAGGCACGCTGGTCTGCATTTTGTAGGCGAGTTCGAAGCTGGCGATGCGGGTGCCGATCTCGGGATCGCCGCATGCTTCGAACTTTTCCTGATTGAGGTCGCGTAGCGTATCGAGCGTGGCGCGGCGCATATCGCTGCTCATGCCCTCGGGGTTGGAGAGGGCGAGCACGGGGTCGCCGCCGGAGCGGAACTGCACGCCTTGATAACGCGTAGGAAGGAAGCCGCTGCCGATGCATCCGGAGCCGCAGCGGGCGGCGCGTCCGGAGGCCATCACGACGAAGCCGGGCAGGTCCTCGGATTCGCTGCCCAAGCCGTAGTTGATCCACGCGCCCATCGACGGGCGGCCGGGCCGCTGCGAGCCGGTGAACATCTGTAGTTCGGCCGGCACGTGGTTGAACTGATCGGTGGTCATGGAGTAGACGAATGCCGCGTCATCCACGATTTTCGAGATGTGCGGCAAGTGCTCCGAGACATAGGTGCCGGTCTGGCCGTATTGCTTGAACTGGAACGGCGTGCCGAGCAGCGAGGGGACGCCGGAGAGGAAGGCGAAGCGCTCGCCTTTGATCAGCTCTTCGGGCACCTTTTGGCCGTTCAGTTGTTTCAGTTTCGGTTTGTAGTCGAAGAGGTCCAATTGCGAAGGCGCGCCCGCCATGCACAGGAAGATGACGTGCTTCGCCTTTGCTGGGAAGTGCGGTTTGAGTGCGCCGCCGAAGGCGCCGGGGTTCAGCAGATTGCCAAGGGCCATGCCGCCGATGCCGAAGCCGCCGTTACGAAAGAAGTCTCTGCGTGTCATGGTGATTACTCCTTGGTTACCGTTTCATCGAGGTTGAGGAGGACGTTGGAGACGACCACCCAGGGCGCCAGTTGCGCGTCGTCGCCGGCGTGGCTCGCGCGGACCAGTTTCACAGCCGAGGCCTGATCGGCGCGGTAGCGGCTGGAGGCCTTTTCGAGCAGGGAGAGCAGCGAGTTCATCTCCTTCTCTCGCGGGTGTCGCGCGGCTACCAGTTGGAAGCCGTAGTCGATGCGATCGCGCGCTGTCTTGCTTTGTGCGGCGAGGCGCTTGGCGAGTGCGCCGGCGGCTTCGACGAAGACTTCGTCATTCAATGTGGTGAGCGCTTGCAACGGCGTGTTGGAGCGCGGCCGTTGCAGTGTGCAGACCTGTCGCTCGGGCGCATCGAAGGTGAGCATCGACGGATAGGGGCCAGTGCGTTTATAAAAAGTATAGAGGCCGCGCCGATAGCGGTCTTCGCCCTGGCTGGCGGGCCAGGCCTGGAAGCCGCCTTCGATGAAGATGGTGTCAAAGATGGCGGCGGGCATGGGCGGATAAACGCTGGGGCCGCCGATCTTGGCCGAGAGCAGCCCGCTGGCGGATAGTGTGAGATCGCGGACGCCTTCGGCTGTGAGGCGGAAGCGCGGGGCATGCGCGAGCAGCTTGTTTTCGGGATCCTTTTGCAGCATCTCCGGCGTGGCGTTCGAGGACTGGCGGTAGGTGGCGGATGTGACCATCATGCGGACCAGGGCCTTCATGTCCCAACCGCTATCCATGAAGTTGACGGCCAGCCAGTCCATGAGTTCGGGGTGTGTGGGGAGGTCGCCTTGCGCGCCGAAGTCTTCTGCGGTCTTGACCAGTCCCATGCCGAAGAGGCTGCGCCAGAAGTGGTTCACTGCGACGCGCGCGGTGAGCGGATTGTCACGGCTGACCAGCCATTCGGCGAGCGAGAGACGGTTGGCCGGTTTGCCGGCGGGCAGCGGCGGCAGGAAAGCGGGGACTCCGCCGGTGAGCGGGTCGCCGTGGTTGAGGAAGTTGCCTCGGATCTGCACGTAGGATTCGCGCGGCTTTTCGAGCTCGCGCATTACGAGCGTGGTGGTGGAGTTCGCTTCGGTGAACTCGTCGAGTTCTTTTTTCGCCGCGTCGTGCTTGGCGCGGACTGCGGCGAGCATCGGCGTGATGGTGCGGAAGTGGGCGCAGATTTTAACGCGATTGGGAGAGGCGGAGAGGAGCTCCTTCTTGATGTCGTCCGGAGTTTGCAGCAGATCGTCGAGCATGTCGCCTTCGAGCGTGGTGGCGAAGGCGGTGAGCTTTTCCGCTTTCTTGCCACGTGCGTAAGTGGCCTTCCATTTCAGAGTGAGCGGGGTGGCGGATTTGACGGGGGTTTCGAGGGCCCATCTGCTTCCTACTTTCCGGAGTTTAGCGATGTGCTCGGTCTCATAGCCGGTGAACTTATCGAAGAAGAAGTTGTAGTAGCCGGCGGCGTTGGTGTACTTGAGCAGCAGCTGGTTCTCGCCTTGCTTGAGGTCGAGCTTGAACATGCCCTTGGCGGGATCGAGCTTGTCGAGGGGCGCGGTTTTCACGAGCGGCTTGCCGTTGAGCCAGGCTTCCACGCCGTGGTCGCTGCCGATGGAGACCCACTGGAAGCCCGCAGTTTTAGCGGTGATGGTGCGGTATAGATAGGTCGCTGC
>Ga0118677_10003328_pt1 | contig 30611 bp, 21 predicted proteins | sample AliMusrvi5mmetaG_FD_86154 | JGI IMG/M metagenome (GOLD analysis project Ga0118677, IMG submission 86154) | reverse complement strand
GCCATCGAGACTGTCGCCAATCCCCGAGCCGAGGGCTTCTATACCAAGCTGGGTTTCGCCTTCACCGGCCGCACCCAGACCCCGTTCGGCCCCGCCAACCGGATGCGGATTTCCGCCTTTTCCGCGCAATCTTGACAGGCCGGGGCACCCATCCTAAACCCCGCGCCCGGACCGCATGCGGCCCGCACCCCGGTTTGGCAGCGTAGCTCAGTGGTAGAGTAGGGGAATCATAATCCTTTGGTCGCAGGTTCAAATCCTGCCGCTGCTACCATTCCATTCGGTTTGCCCGGCAAACCGAATGGAATGCCAAGCGGCGTCCAGCCGCGCGGCAGGCGAAAACATCGCCCTGTGGAGATCATCGCCGTCGCCGCGCTGCCTTAGGAAACGGAACCCTCTTACGTCCGGCCCGTTTGCAAACCAGCATCACGGGAGACACGCCATGGGTCAGTCCGAAACCGGCCGTATCTTGAGCCTGCTGGTGACGCGCGACGGCGCGCATGTCGATGCCCGTCCCATGGGAGCGATGGCCAGGCAGGCAGACGGCTGCATCTATATCCTGGCCAACAAGGGCGAGGACTCCGACCAGCAGGTGCAGCAGGACAGCGAAGTGGTGTTGTCTTTCCAGAAGGGCGCCAGCTTTGTCGTGGTGCACGGCATGGCGCATGCCAGCGATGACCGCGCCAAGCTCGCCGAGCTGTTCAATGTCTTCGACAAGGCATGGTGGGACCGCCCGGACGATCCGCGCATCCGGCTGCTGATGGTAACCCCGCGCGACTGCGAATACTGGGAAAGTCCCGGCAAGCTGGTGGCCTGTGCCGACATGCTGCTGGCCGCCGTCACCGGCACCAAGCCCAACACGGGCGAACACGGGCGCGTACCGCTTTAACCCTGTTTTTCAACTGCGACGTGGTTAACCCCCTGTCGCGGTTAACCGCGTTCCCAACGCGCGTTTCATTCTGGCACAGCGGGTTCCTAAAACCGCCGGATGGGCGGCTTTTGGCAATTCATCCCCAGAAGTGTGGCGCAGCTGACCGGCGTGATCGTGGCGGGTATCGTGGCTTTTGGCACCGATACCGACCTGTTCGTTGCCGTGCCGCTGGGCGTCTTTGCGGGCGCATTGGCGACGCTGTTTGTTTCCATGTCGGAACAACGCTTTACCAGCACGCGGCCACGCCAGCCCAGGCCGCAGGAAGACGCCTATCGCCGCCGTTACGAAAGGTATCGCCGCTAGACAGAAATGATCACGCGCCTTCAGGCGGGATGGAATTGAGCGCCGCTTCCAGGGTCTGGAAGCTGGGCTGATACTCGCTGGGCACGCTGCCGCGGCCGATCTCGACGCTGACCTGCGCGGCGTTGCCGTGCAGATGCGCGACCAGGATGTCGCGGATGACGTGATAGAAAGTGGAATCCTCGTCGATCACCGCCTTGAGCCTGTTGCCGAGCGGACCAACAAGTCCGTAAGCCAAAAACACGCCCAGAAACGTACCGACCAGCGCCGACCCGATCATGCCGCCCAGCACTTCGGGCGGTTCGCTGATCGCGCCCATGGTCTTGATGACGCCCAGCACCGCGGCCACGATGCCCAGCGCCGGCAGGCCGTCAGCCATGGTCGTCAGCGCATTGGCGCCGACCAAAGCTTCGTGATGGTGTTTCTCCAGCTGCTTTTCCATGTGGGTTTCCACCTGGTGCGGATCTTCCAGGCTCATGGTCATCATGCGCAGCGTGTCGCAGATGAAATCCAGCGCGAAGTGATCCTTGCAGATCTTGGGATAGCGCTTGAAGATCGAGCTGTCTTCCGGTTTCTCGATATGCGCTTCCAGCGCAATAAGACCCTTGGACTTCATGGTCTTGGTCAGCAGGAACAGCAGGCAGAGCAGGTCGTTGTAATCCTTGGGCTTCCATTGCGGTCCCGAAACGGCTTTGCCGAGCGAGCCGAAAATCTTCTTCATGTTGAACATCGAGCCGGCGATCAGCATCGCGGCGATGGCCGAACCGAAAATGGTCGCCATTTCGTGCGGCGCGGCCTCGATCACGACGCCCAGCGAACCGCCGGTCATCAGGAAGGGTACGAAGACGCAGATGAACAGAAAGACGATGCCGCCAATTTGAAGCATGAAACGACCCGGAATATACGGATGTCATTATTAATGACAGGGCTTAAGGAGGGGTGAACCGGCCGTGGCCCGCCACGCTTTAAAGCGTTAACAGCGCTTAGGAATTGGCCGCGCTTTGGGCGTCCAGCAGCCGGCGCGTCACAAGCTGCGCCAGCTGCGCCGCCACCATCTCGCCCATGGTCACATCGTCATCCTCGGCGCGGGCGGCACGGTTGATGGCCGCCACATGCAGGGTCACGATCTGGCCGTCCAGGGCCATGCCCAGCCGATTCATGTCGTCCATGTAGCGGCACAGGATGTCGGCGATGCGCCCGGTGGTGACCAGGCCTGCCGTCTCCGCGAAACCCCGGATTTCATGCACCGTGTCGAAAACGCGCGCCATGTCCTGGCCGCACGCTTCCAGATCGTCGACCAGCTGCAGGATGGCGGCGCGCATGGGCGGGGCGGCGGCGTTCATCGCGCCTTGCGCCTTCGCCTCGGTCTGGGCGCTGCGCAAGGTCGCCATGGCCTGCGCCACGTCCTTGCCCGTCATCATCTGGGGATAGGCATCGGGCGCGATCATCTGCGCCTGCGGCTTGGCGGTCATCAGCGCACCTCGGTGTCGGCGAAGTCGTTGGCGCGGCGCCAGGGGCCGGCATAGTCGTCCCGCTGATGCCGGCGGCGATCGGGGCCGAAATAGCCTGGCGTGCGCACAAAAGCGCGCGGCCGTTCCACGATCTCGGCGGTGCGCGAGGCACCCTCTCCGATGCCGAACAGCAGTTGGTCTATTTCTTCTTTCAGGTAGTCGTAATCAATATCAGCTTTATATTGTTCTATTTTCTTTTTCCGGTCCTCTATCGTAGTGCTGCCACCGTCTAGTACCATCTGTTCCATCGCATCTACCGTCTCCAGCAGTATCTGCACGTCCCTGTTCAGGGGCTTAACATTTGAGGTTACAAAGTTGATCGGGTTATTGATCTCATGGGCGACGCTGGCCGCCAACTGGCCGAGTGAGGCGAGCCGGTCGCTTTGCTGCAGCTTCTGATGGATCGCCTTCAGCTGTTCGGTACGTTCGGCGACTTTGCTTTCCAGTTGCGTGGTGAAGCGCGCATTCTCGTCGCTGGCTTCGCGTAGCCGTTCGCGCATGGTGTTGAACGACGCAGCCAGTTCATCGAGCTCCTCGCTGCGGAAGCGGATCTGAATCGGTTTGTCGAGATTCAAATCGCTGACGGCCTTGGTGCCCTGAATGAACTCGTGGATCGGCATCGTCACAAAGTGGCGGGTGAAGTAGAAGATGAAGATGCCCATCAGCAGAATCTCAACCGCCGTCACCAGCACCGTCTGCCACCGCATCTGGCGCACCTGCGCGTCCACCGGATCGAGCGAAAGCGTGACGTCCAATATCCCCAGCACCTTTTGCGTTGCCGGATGGGCGTGGCACTCGGCCTGGCTGCAGGAGGGTTCGTTGTAGACCGGCGTCACCATCGTGAGGTTCCGCTCGCCGTCGGAGCCGCGGAAGATCTGAACGCGAGAAGCGCCCTCGATTTTGGTCAACGGCTGTACCGAAGAGTGGCAGCGCGAGCAGGTCTCGGGACCGTCGGTCATCTCATGCTGCCCTGTGCTGAACATCGGGCGGCCGTCACGATTGAACATGCGGATGCGGTCGATGCCTTGCTTATCGGCGATCGTGCGCATTACTTCGTAGGCGGCCTGGCGGTTATCGGCCAGCATCAGTTGCCAGGTTGCGGAGGTGATGCCTTTGGAGAGCTGGTCTGCGCCCAGGATCATGGCGTCGAGGATGCGGCTTTCCTGCGTGCGGCTGCTCACATAGCCGGAGATCGCAGAGACGAACGCGACCAGAATCGTCAACGCGATGATCAACTTTTGGGCCAACCGGCTGGGCACAATAGACACCGTTGCCTTGGAGCTAGCACGTTATGAACCACTCGTAAGCCAAGGAAAATGCAGATATTATGCTGGCCATCGGCGTGAAATTACCTCATCCCAGCGTCATTTGGCGCGATTTCCGCGACGGAGAGTGCGGCTGCTTCTCATAGAGGGCACGATTCTGTCGATTAGACTATTAGTTGAGCCGCTTGCTATCTTAGATTTGCCGCGCCTATTGCAGAGTCGATGATCCGAATTTCAATTCCGTTCGCAATTGCGTTTGCCTGCGCAATACTTGCCACCCCTCTGTCATATGCCCTTGATCCCTCGAAGGCGCTGCCGGAATATGGGCGGGATCTCTGGCAGACTGAGCAGGGACTGCCGCACAATTCCATCCGCGCCATCACGCAAACTACGGATGGTTATTTGTGGATCGCGACAACCGCTGGCGTCGCACGGTTCGACGGCGCCGAATTTCAACTCCCCGGTAAATTGGGCTCCGATGTTCCCCTTTCGCTGGCAGTATCCCGAACAGGACGCCTGCTGGCCGGGACCTTCGGCATGGGGCTTCTGGGGTTGAGCGGTGGCAGGTTTGTTCCTGAACTGCCGCCTGCATCCACGATTTTGTTTATTGAGAAGATCCTCGTCGATTCCGACGGTTCTTTGTGGCTGGGGACGCAGTCCGGTCTGTGGCATGGAGACGTGCGCCGGCCCGCCTCCTTCGAATTTGTGGAAGCGTTCCGAGGCCACAATGTCCGGGCGCTGGTGCGGCGAAGGGACGGCTCGCTGTGGGCCGGGACATCCAAAGGACTCTACCGCCTGGATGGGGACATCGCCCGCAAAGTGCCTTTGGGATCCGTGGAATCTGAAGTCTCCCTGTTGTTTGAGAATGCAGCCGGCAAGCTGTGGATCGGCACCGATGGAGATGGATTGTTCTCTGATCAATCGGGCCGCATCGCGCCAGTGGCGCTGCCGCCAGGGGCGGCGAAGAAGTTCATGGCGGCCATGGAAGACCGGGACGGCAATCTCTGGTTCGCCACCTGGGACCGCGGTGTTGCCAGGCTTGGGGCGCACGGATTTGAATGGCTCGATTCGTCGCGCGGTTTCCCTCACGATCAGGTACTGGCGCTGTTCGAGGACCGCGAAGGCAGCATCTGGGTGGGAACCCGCGGTGGCGGCCTGGTCCGCTTCAGGGACCAGCGGGTGAGAACCCTGACCACCGCGCAAGGCCTGCCGCACAATATCGCCTGGGCGGTGCGGGCGGCGCCGGACGGTTCGTTGTGGATGGGGACCGATAGCGGGCTGGTAAGGTATCGGAATGGAGTCTCCTCGGTTCTCAGGAAGCGCGACGGACTCGCCACTGATTCGGTGAGCACTCTGGCGGTGGACCGGGCGGGTGCTGTCTGGGCCGGGTCGATTGACTCAGGTCTGGTCCGGTACCAGGACGGTGTGTTCCGCCGGTTTGGCCTCGATGACGGCCTGCCAAGCCTGGTGATTCGATCGATGGTTGTCCGCGGGAATGGCGAACTATGGGTTGGGACCTCAGGCGGCGTAAGCCGTTTCCGGAATGGACGTTTTGAGAAGGTGGACGGAGATCTTGAGGTGCCGCTGAAGTTGGTGCGGACGCTGTTTGAGGATCGCGATGGGGCAGTCTGGGTCGGGACTCCGAAGGGCGTCGCGGTGCTGAGCGAACGCGCATCTGTAACGTACACGACGGCGAACGGCCTCTCCAGCGACTCGATTCGATCGATCTTTCAGGACAGTTCCGGAGATATCTGGATCGCCACCGCGGACGCAGGCTTGAATCGTATGCGGGGAGGACAATCGGTCCACTTCGGCTCCTCTAACGGACTGCCCTCCGACGATATTTATTCCCTGTTTGAGGACGATTCAGGCAATCTCTGGTTGACCACTGCGGTGGGAATTGCCCGCATCGCCAAAACCGAGTTCGATCGCGTGGCAGCGGGGGATTCCCGGCCCATGGATGTCCGCCTGCTGGGAGTAGCCGATGGCATGCGAACCGTGGCCTGCACGGGCGGGATGCAGCCGGCCGGCCTGCGCCTGGGATCCTCCTTGTGGATTCCGACCCTGGGCGGGATCTCGATTGTCGACCTCTCGCCGGGCCGCAAGCCCGAGCCGCCCCCCGTTGCGATCGGCAGACTCCTGGCCGATCGGGTAACGATCGATACCTCCAAAGCCGTAGTGATTCCCCCTGGCCGCGGTGACCTGGAGTTCACCTACAATGCGCTCACCTTCCTGAATTCCAGTCAGACTCGATTCCGTTACATGCTGGAGGGGTTCGAATCCGCCTGGGTTGAAGCAGGTACAAGGCGGACTGCGTGGTTTACCAACCTTCCTCCGGGCAGCTACCGTTTTCGTGTGCAGGCATGCGATGCCGAGGGTGTCTGGAATGAAGCCGGCGCGGCATTAGCCCTCACCTTGCAGCCGGCTTACTATCAAACGATCTGGTTCCGGATTCTGGTGCTTGGCGCAATCTGCCTGCTAACCTGGCTGGTCATTCGCTTGCGGCTGCGGGCGGTGCAGGACTCCGAGCGAAGGCTCGTTCAGTTGGTGGAACTGCGTACCGCGGAGTTGGCGGAAGCCAAGGCCTCGGCTGAGCGCGCGGCTCTGGCCAAGGGCGAATTCCTGGCGTCCATGAGCCACGAGATCCGGACCCCCTTGAACGGCATCCTGGGCGCGGCAAGCCTGATGGCGGCGTCCGGGGACCAGGCTGCGTGGGCCGACGGACTGGAGACGATACGCAGTTCCGGAGAGGCGCTGCTGTCGATCATCAACGACATCCTCGATATGACCAAGATCGAGACCGGCAAACTCGACCTGGAGTCGATCCCGTTTCAGCCCTCCGCTCTGCTCGATGAAGTCGCCGCGATTATGGAGCCTTTGGCGTTTCTGAAGAGATTGGAGTTGAACATCCAGCTGCAGCCGGATTCTCCCCATTGGGTGATGGGCGATCCGGGCAGGTTGCGGCAGATCTTACTGAATTTGGTCGGCAACGCCATCAAATTTACACCGGTTGGGGCAGTATCCGTGGCGGCCTCAGCCTCCGAGGATGGCGCCTGGCGCTTCGAAGTATCGGATACAGGTATCGGGATTCCGGTGGAACTGATTCCCAAGCTATTCCAGCCCTTCTCACAGGCGGACATGTCGACGACCAGGAAGTTCGGCGGTACCGGCTTAGGGTTGGCAATCAGCAGGCGCCTGGTAACCATGATGGCTGGCTCTATTTCGGTCGTCAGCGAACCGGGAAAGGGCTCTTGTTTTACGGTCGCCCTGCCACTGCCATCCGCTGCGGCGCAGAAGCCCTCCCGTCAGGAAACGAAACCGTACGTTAGACTTGCCGGGCACGTACTTGTTGTCGACGATAACTCGGTGAACCGTATCATCACCTCTCAGATGCTGGTGAAACTGGGGTTCACCGTCGCGACGGCCGAAGACGGACTGGAGGCCGTGGAGGTCACCAGGAAGACCCGGTTCGATGCCATCCTGATGGATTGCCTCATGCCGAGGTGCGACGGGTTCGATGCCGCTGCGCAGATTCGGATGGACGAGCGCGGTAGGCGCCGGGTGCCGATCATCGCCCTTACCGCAAGTGCCTTCGATTCGGATCGCCGGCGGTGCTTTGACTCCGGCATGGATGCGCACCTCTCCAAGCCCATCCGCCTCAACGATCTGGCCTCATGCCTCTCGCTGCATGTGAAGGCGACCGGCCCTTCGAACTAGCGGCAAGGTTTCCCTCAGATGAACATCTCTTCACGTTAAGTCCACATTAACTCAGTAGCTTACCTCCACACTGCGGCGTCTTCTACTGTGACGGCTAATGAATAGCCGCAACGATCAAAATTTAGAAAAGTGGAGAAAATCAAGTCATGAAAACCTTAGCAACCATCCTGCTCGGCGCTATCGCGGCCCTTGGCATCGCAGCCGCAGCCCAGACCACTCCGGCAGCCCCGGCGAAGAGCCCTGCCCCGGCAGCCAAGACCGCCCACGTGGCGAAGGAAGCTCCCGCCTCCAAGCTGGTGGATATCAACACCGCTTCGGTCGATGAACTGAAGGCGCTTCCCGGCGTCGGCGATGCGTACGCACAGAAGATCGTCGCCGGCCGCCCCTATAAGGGCCGCAACGAACTGCTCGACCGCAAAATTGTGCCGGCCGACGTCTACAGCAAGATCCGCCTCAGCGTCAAAGCCCGTCAGCCCAAGACCGCAACCACGGCAACGCCGGCCAAGGCCGCCGCGCCTGCCGCAAAGCCTGCGCCCGTAGCCAAATAGTTGAATCCGCCTGTTCCACCATGGAAGCCACATGACTTCCGGTGGTGGGACAGGCGGTTTCCCCCAATGCCGCGGAGTTCTTCAAAAAACCAAGCCTGGTCCGTCGAAATCGTAGCGCGGACATTCATGTCTGCCGCGTCGAGATTCGTCTCGACGTGTGTTTTCAACACCTCGCCAAACCTCGACAAGAATGTCGAGGCGGCACGCAGGAATCCGCGCGCTACAAAACCGCGAAAACCGTGCAGCATTGGGCGGTTTCGCCTGTCCGCTTCAAATACTTCCCCCAAACTCCGAGTAGCCGGACGCACTCAGAAGTTCGGAATTCCGTGTACACGTAAAATCATGAGCCGCGGACGCCCTGCGGCAGGCCTCCAGACGAAACTTTGATCCTTCGTATGGGTTATTATTGTTTAACCGATGCTATCTCTACGCTGGATCTTATTGATATTGCTAAGTCTGCCCGCAAGCTATGGGGCAACCTTCGGTACCGTTGTCCCGTTCACGAGCAGCGCGTCCGACATCATTCTGGATGAGCCGCGGAGCCGCCTCTATTTTGTGCGCCCGCTGGCCCCGAATCTGATCGACTTCTACTCCATCACCCAGAAGCGCGTCACCATCTCGGTCCGGACCGACGCCACTCCCGTCGCCGCTACGCTTTCGCTCGATGGCAAGCTGTTGTGGGTCACCTGCTACGATGCATCGTCCCTGATCGCGATCGATCTCGATGCCCAGAAACTGGTTACCCGCGTGAGTCTGCCATCGAAGCCCGAAGGTATCGCCATGGGCTCAGACGGCCGGATCCTGATCACCACCATCGGCACCGGCGCCAATAATCTTCTCGATACGCTGCTTATTTTTGACCCGTCGGCTACCGATACCTCCAAGCAGTTAGGCGTTGTGGCCGTTGCCCCGCCTCCCCCCCAGTCTCCGATTCTTCCGCCCGTCGCCGGCCGCGCGTTTCTCTCCATGCGAAGCCAGTTGATCGCCACTCCCGATAAGAGCAAGATTATCGGCATCAACGCTTATGCCAACACCAATCGCGTTATTTTCGTGTACGAAGTGAAGTCCGGAACGGTACTAAAGAGCCGTGAGATCATTGGTGACCAGTCCACGGTCCTTTCGGTTTCTCCGGATGGTTCGAGGTTTATGGCCGGCCTGCGCCTTTACGATACGGCCACCCTGACGGTGATTGGGCAGATGAATGCCGCCAACGCGCCGTTTCCGCTGAACGCCGCCACCACCACGCAAGGGTTCAATCAGGTTGCTACGCAGTTCAATACACAGCAAAATCAGGGTGGCAGCGTGTTCGCACCCACAGGCGCCAACATCTACGCCGCGTTCAACGTCGCGCCGATTCAGAGTCCCCCGGCCCTTACCAATACCACGCAGTTGATGATAGCCGACCCCGACAATCTGCTGATCAGCATGGGCCTTCAGCTTCCCGAGAATCTGGCCGGGAAAATGGTAATCACCAAAGACGGAGCAACCGCCTACGCGCTTTCCGATTCCGGTTTCATGTCTCTGCCCTTCGGAACCTTGCAGGATCAGCAACTGGCCATGCCCTCCAGTACCGTGCTTCTGCTCGGCAATGATCAGTGTGGCGTCATTCCGGATGCGCGCAAATCCACCGTCACCATTAACAACCTGCAGCGCAACTCGGGCGGCCGGGGTATTCTGGCTACGCCGACACTTCTGGCAACCCTGAGCGCGACCAATGTCCCGACTCTCGGTGGTGGTGGTTTGCCCGGTGGCGGAGTCATCATCAATCTCCCCGGCGTTCCTGGGGCCGGCTTCCCTGGTATTTTGCCAACCGGTCAGACCACGCAACAGGCGCAGCTGAGCCAGTTGGCTCCGCAGACCCAGACCGTGCGCGACAATGCGACCGGCGCAACCGGTTTCCAGTTCACCTTCAGCAGTCTTGCCGCCCGTTCGATCGGGACCCAGGCCCCCAGCGACTTCCTGATCTCTGCCCCGCAGGCGGTCAACATTCCTCCCTCAATCCGGGTATTTCAGAACAACCGCGATTCTGAATCGAGAGGCTCCATTGTTCCGATTCCGGTTGGCTTATCGCCCAACGAAGGTTTGATCGATCTGGTTTACGATTCTATCCGTCAACGGATCTACATCTCCAATTCAGGGTTGAACCGGGTCGAGGTTTACGACATTCGATCTGCGAGACTGTTGACCCCGGTCAAGGTCGGCCAGCTTCCTCATGCGCTCGCCATGACTCCCGATGCAAACACGCTCTATGTTGCCAATACCGGCGGCGAATCCATCAGCGTGGTGGACCTGAACCAGGGCAAGGTGATCAATAACATCCAGTTTCCAGCGCTGCCTTTCAACGGCAGTGCGGCCGTGATCAGCCCGAGCGTGATCGCCTACAGTCAGCGCGGCTTGCAGATCGTGATGAGCAACGGCACTTTGTGGAAGGTGATTGGTAACACGGCGATTCCGCGTACGGTGAGTGCGGTGATTGGAACTTCCGTGATTCCTGCACCCAGGACGATGGCCTCTACTCCCAACGGCGAGTACATCCTGCTGCTCGATGGCAATGGCTACGCCAACCTTTACGACGCCCTCGCAGACGACTACGTCCAGCGCCGCCAGGTGCAGCCCGCTCCGATTCAGGGCTACTATGGCCCGGTCAGCGCCGGTCCGCGTGGACAGTACTTCCTGGTGAACGGCTTTGTTTTGAACTCCTCGCTGTCTCCGATCGCCTCGGCCGGAACCACTCTGGTTTCAAACAACGCGGGAGGATTTGGCGCGACACCCGGCCGCGGCGGTACGACGACGGTCCAGACCGTCAATCGCCCGGTCCCGGCGGTCTTTGCCTCGGGCACTTCTACATTCGCCCGCCTTACGACGCCCGTTGTTGCCAACAACACGCAGACCACCACCGCCGCGCCGCAGTTGGAAATTGTGGATGTGAATTCGGGTTTCGCCACCAGTTCATCGCCTGCCCTGGAAGGGCCGTTGTCGACCGTGGTTGGTACCCAGCGCGCCAATGTGGCGGGCCGGACCCTGGCTATCGATTCCACAGCAGCCAACGCCTATATGATCACCACCAGTGGATTGAGCATCATTCCACTGGATGTCATTCCTCAGACCGCCCGGCCGGCCGTTACTCCCAACAGCATCGTGAGTACGGCCAGCTATCTGCCGAAACTGGCCCAGGGATCGCTGGCCTCAATCTTTGGCCGCAACCTGGCAAGCGACGCCAGCGCCACTTCCGGTTCGACACTTCCCACGTTTATCGGCGGAGTTTGTGTAACGTTGAACAGCCTTCCGCTGCCGCTGATCATGACCTCCAACGGACAGATCAATGTCCAGGTTCCGCCTGAATTGAGCGCCGGTAACTATCCGCTCATCGTCCGGTCAGTTGACAGGAAAGCAGCCTCGCTGCAGATTCCTCTTGCGATCGTAAAGTATGCCCCGGCCGTATTCGTTGACCCCGCTACCGGGCAGGCTTCCGTCTTCCACATCAATGGCAAGCCAGTCACCAAAGACAACCCCGCTGTTCGCGATGAACAGATCCAGATTATCGCCACCGGCCTGGGCCTGCCCACCGGTACCGCACGCCTTTCGAGCGGCGTTCCGCCTACCTCGCCGTTATCGACAGCAGCAGTGAAAGTCTTCTTCGGTGACACTCGCTACTCCCAGGCGGCAATGATCGTCAACTCCAGCACGGTGCTACCCGGTGCTGTTGGCCAGTATCGCATCGTCGTAACCGTACCTGGCGATCATTTGAAGGGTGACAAGCTGTTGGTCACGGTCCAGGTTGGGGGCGTAAACAGTCCCAACACGGGGCCGTCCGTGCCAACAATCGCCGTTCAATAGCCAGTACTGCCTATCTCAATCGTAATAGATCGCATGCAGCCCTTGAGGCGATTGCATGTCCGTGCGATTTATGGTGAAGTGGATAGAAGCCGTTTATAATTAGGACATTCCCATGAAAAATCGTTCGTCACGCACTTTCCTGTTGATTCTGATTGCCGTACTCTCCGTCGGATTTGTGTCTTGCACTACTGATCCCGAAAAGAAGAAGAAAGACTTCGTGGAAAAGGGAAACAAGTACTTCACGGCCGGCCAATTTAAACAGGCATCCTTGATGTACAAGATGGCCCTCAAGGTTGATCAGCGCTATGGCGAAGCCTACTACCGGCTGGGATTGTCGGAGCTGAAGACCGGACGCATTGGCGATGGCGCGAGCGCCCTGCGCCGTGCCGTGGAGTTGCAGCCGGATAACATCGATGCGAATTCCAAGTTGGCTGATCTCTATCTCGCCGCGTATTTTGCGGACCCCAATCGGAATAAGTCGCTGCTGAGTGAACTGCAGGACATGTCCGCAAAACTTCTGAAGAAAGATCCGAAATCGTTTGACGGCCTCCGGGTGAACGCCTATATCCTGCTTGCCAACCGCAACTTCAAAGAATCGATTGAAGGCTTTCGCGCAGCCAATGCCGTCAAGCCCATGCAGCCCGAACTGATCATTGCCTTGTCGAATGCCCTTGGTGCGGACGGCCAACTGGAGGAAGCGGTCCGGCTGCTGCATGAACTGGTGGCAAAGTCGAAATCGTTTGCACCTGCCTATGATCTTTTGTACGGCATTGCCATCCGCGAGAACAAGCTGGATGAGGCAGAGCGGTTACTCAAAGAGAAGTCACAGAATAACCCAACCAATGCACAATTTGTAATGCAGTTGGCCGGTCACTATTATGCGTCCAGGAAGACTGCCGAAATGAAAGCTACCCTTCAGGGGCTGACCGCGAACCAGAAAGATTTCCCACAGGGCTTCTTGAATGCAGGAGACTTCTATTTCCGCATTAGGGAGTTGGACTCGGCCGTTCAGGCTTACAACGACGGTATGAAAGCATTCCCCAAGCAGCGCGCAACTTATCAGAAGCGGCTGGTTGAGACCTATTCCGCACAGGGCAAGCCTGTCGATGCATTGAATCTGGTGGAACAGCTCCTGAAAATGGACGACAAAGACCCGGAGGCCATCGCGATGCGTGCCTCACTGTGGTTGCAGGCGGGGCGCAGGGAGCAGTTGCAGACAGCGATCACCGACATGCAGTCGGTGCTGTCCAAGATGCCGGACAATTTCGTGCTGCGTTACAACCTGGGCCGCGCCCTGCTGGCGAAAGGTGAAAACGATGCGGCCAAGATTCAATTCCAGGACTCCATCAAGATTCGAGCCGATTACCTTCCGCCCAGGCTTGCGTTAACACAGGTTCAGCTCCAGAAAGGTGAAATGGGCGCCGCTCTCCAGACCGTAAATGAGATTCTGGCAATCCAGCCGAGCAATCAGGCCGCCCTGCTGCTCCGGACCAGCACCTTGCTGGCAATGAAGGACTACCCCAAAGCGAAATCTGAGCTGGATGCCATTCTGAAGCAGTACCCGGATTCCCGCGATGCGAAGTTCCAGACGGCGATGGTTTACTTCAGCCAGAAAGACTATAAGAAGGCCGACGAAATATTCCGTGGCTTGCGGGCGCTCAATCCTCCCGATCCGCGCGGCTTGATGGGGCTCACCGAAACCTACATGGCCAGCCTTCAGTATGATGCTGCGCTCACTTTGATCAAAGAGGAACTGGCCAAGAATCCGGACCGTCTCGATTACCGCATTGCCATCGGCAACACCTCGGCCCGCGCCGGAAAGTATGACCAGGCGATGAATGAGTTCCGCGCTGTCCTCGCTAAGACGCCCAACTCTTCCGATATTCTGGTGAAGCTCGGCGAAGTCTGCAAATTGAAGAAGGATGACAACTGCGCGTTGGACTACTTCCGCAAAGCTGCCGCGGTCAACGATAAAGACCCGAATCCGCAGTTGCGCCTGGCGCTGCTGTACGACAATCTCGGCATGCGCGCCCAGGCTCGCCCCGTCTACGACCAGATCCTGAAGGTGCAGCCGGACAACTGGGTCGCCTTGAATAACATCGCTTATATTCTTGCCGAAGAAGGCAAGGATCTTGATCAGGCGCTGACCTTGGCCCAGCGTGCCAAGCAGAAAATGCCGAACGAGCCGAACGTCGCCGATACGATGGGCTGGATCTATATCAAGAAAAACCTGAGTGAGCCAGCAATCCAGATCTACAAGGATCTCACCACCAGGGATGGCAGCGTATCCACCTGGCACTATCATCTGGGAATGGCGCTCTATCAACGCGGCGATAAGGTTCAGGCCAAGAAATCTCTGGAAACAGCCATTTCCAAGAATCCTCCCAAGGAAGAATTGGGTAAGATCAGGGAACTGCTTGCGAAGATCGGTTAACGTTTCGTGATCAGTCCTCAGGCTTTACGCTACGTATTACCATTCTTAGTCTTTGTCGCCTTCCTGGCCGGGGGGAGTTATATCCCCGTCCCGGATGTGTGGGAGTATCCGCTGCGCGTCGCGGTAATGGCGGCCGTCATCTGGTACTTCTCCAGGGACGTTTTGGACCTGCGGATACGCAACTGGCCAGGTACCATCGCCCTTGGCATCGGAGTCTTCGTCATTTGGGTTGCTCCTGACGCGCTCTGGCCACATTACCGGGAAAGCGTACTCTTCCAGAATCAGATTACCGGTAAGATTGTGAGTTCGGTGCCCGAGCACCTGCGCTCGTCGCTCCTTGTTCTGGTCTTTCGCACCATCAGGGCGACGCTCATTGTCCCGATTGTGGAGGAGCTGTTCTGGCGTGCGTGGATGCTGCGCTGGATCATCAATCCTGAATTTGAGAAGATCCAGCTCGGCGCCTATGCCCCGGCTGCCTTTTGGGTCACGGCAGCTTTGTTTGCCTCCGAGCATGGACCTTATTGGGAGGTCGGCCTGATCGCCGGCATCGCCTATAACTGGTGGATGATCCGCACCAAGAGTCTCGGCGACTGCATCCTCGCCCACGCAATTACAAACGGCCTGCTGTCCGGTTACGTGATGTTTACCGGCCAATGGCAATATTGGTAGAGAGGAACCGGCACAGCCTGTGCCATAATCCGATATATGAGAACTGATTGGGTATCCCCGCGCCGGAACGACAAAATCCGCACGCAACTGCACTATGCCAGAAAAGGGCAGATCACGGAGGAGATGGAATACGTCGCCACCCGCGAACGTCTCAGCGCTGAAACCGTCCGCGACGAAGTCGCCCGCGGCCGCATGATCATCCCTGCCAACATCAACCACACCGTGCTCGAACCGATGTGTATCGGCGTAGCGTCCAGCTGCAAAATCAACTCAAATATCGGAAACTCCTCAACCACATCCGACATCGATGGCGAACTCGAAAAACTCCGCTATTCGATCAAGTACGGCGCCGACACCGTGATGGACCTCTCCACCGGCGGCGACATTCCCCTGATCCGCAAGTCGATCATCGCCAACTCTCCGATCCCGATCGGCACCGTGCCGATCTACGAAGCGCTCTCGCGCGTCCGCCGCGTTGAAGATCTCAATGCGAAGGTCATGCTCGAAGTCATCGAAGAGCAGGCCGAACAGGGCGTCGACTACATGACCATTCACGCCGGCGTGCTCATCCAGTATGTGCCCATGGCCGCCAAGCGCGTCACCGGCATCGTCAGCCGCGGCGGGTCGATCCTAGCCGAATGGATGGTGAAGAACCACCGCCAGAACTTCCTCTATGAGCACTTCGACGACATCTGCAAGATCATGCAGAAGTACGATGTGAGCTTCTCTCTCGGCGACGGCCTGCGCCCAGGCTCTCTCGCCGATGCCAGCGACGAAGCACAGTTCGCCGAATTGAAGACCCTTGGCGAACTCACGCGCAAAGCCTGGGAATACGATGTTCAGGTCATGATCGAAGGCCCCGGCCACATTCCGATGGACCAGATCCAGATGCAGGTGGAGAAGGAAAAGGAACTCTGCTACGAAGCACCGTTCTATACCTTGGGTCCGCTGGTCACTGACATCGCCCCCGGCTACGATCACATCACCAGCGCCATCGGCGCCGCCATGATCGGCTGGTATGGCGCGTCCATGCTCTGCTACGTCACCCCCAAGGAGCACCTCGGCCTCCCCAACAAAGAGGACGTGAAGGCCGGCCTCATCGCCTACAAGATCGCTGCCCACGCTGCCGACATCGCGCGCCACCGTCCCGGAGCCCGCGACCGCGACGACGCTCTCTCCCGCGCCCGCTACCGCTTCGATTGGAAAGAGCAGTTCGCCCTTTCGCTCGATCCGGAAACCGCGCAGGCCATGCACGACGAAACCCTGCCCGAAGACGGCTTCAAGGACGCGCACTTCTGCTCCATGTGCGGCCCCAAATTCTGCTCCATGAACATCTCCTCTAAAGTGGGCGAGTTCACCGCCGCAGACGCCCAATCGGTCCTCGTTCAGGTAGCCTCCACCGCCTCGGCGAATGACTGACTTGAAGCCTGACCTCAAGCCTGACGACCGCGTCCTGATCCTATCGCTGGCCAACCGCGAGTTCCTCCAGGAACTCGCGGCCACGCTAGCCGGCGGTCTGCTGGTAGGAATCGGCACACCCGATGACGTCTACGAAGCCCGCCGCGCCCTGGCGAATGCAGATAACGTCATGTTCCACCCCGCCGAGCCCGAACAGATCCCCTGGCGCGAAGCCTACTTCACCGTAGTAATCGCCCCCCCTACGCTCAGCCCCCAAGCCGAAAAAGAAATCCGCCGCGTCCTGGTCCCCGAAGGCCGCCTACATCCGCTCTGCAAACCGGGGGACTGACACCAATTTCCGGCGTAGTTTGCCGGAATTTGGCTGTCTGTCCCCGGTTTGCCCCCCCACGACGATTCCCAGTTCGTAAATTCCAAAATTATTTCCCCCCACCCATCAACCACTTACAAATTTCACTCCTCAAACTCCCCCAACCCGCGTGACACTATATAACCGAAGCATGCATGTCCGGCCGGACAGCTTCGTTGCGTACGGTGTCCATCGCGGGCCCACGAATCAGTTCCTATAAGTCTTGCGAGCACGGGATTGAGGACGAGCCCTTACAGCATTCCGCACATGAATCATCAGGAGAATGCAAAGTAGATGGACGGGAGATCGATCTCCGACAACCAGCGTTAGTAACAGTTCATTGAAAACCAGACAAGGTGAGCGGCTAAACACCTGAGCCACTCGCGCTAGGATCATAACCCATGCGCCGATCTCCAGGATGCCTTCTGAAGCCAGTCTGGTCGAACTGCCAAAACCTCCCCACCGGGCCCAGGGCGAATGCTCCCTGGGCCGCAGCGAACTTATTTTAAACGCCACGCCACAAGTAACACCCCGCAGGGGACTGACCACACTGTCCCAAGCGAACGCAGTGAGCGCGCGGACAGCGCGGTCTGTCCCCGATCACTCCCACTCAACCGCCCCATCACCGCGCCGGCGTAAGAACAATCTTCGTCTCCGTCGCCTTCTCTATCGCCCCCCGCGAATAGAGAAGTGGAACATACTCCCCCTTCACCCAAAACGACGCCAGGTCGCTGTAGTGCCTGTTATCCGGATCCCCCGACTGCCCCGGAAAATTCACCACTCGCGAGTTGTCCCACTGCCCCGCATCAAGCACCATCCGGAATGAAGGCCCGCCAGTGATGAAGAAATCCGTCTCCCGGAACGTCGCTGCATTCGGAGTATACCCGCTGCCACCAACCGCGTAAGGCCCCGGCTGCAACTTGCGAAGTAAGTCCCCTTTCACCGCGCCAGTCATCGGATGCGTTGGCTTCGCATGATGCAGCGCGCCCCACTTCCACTTCGACGAGTCCGCGCCCAGCAACTTCTCCACCGCCACATAGGCCGAAGTCAAACTGTCCAGCAGCACTCGCTCCCACCTCGGGTCGGGTCGCTCAAGAGCCGCCAGCATCACTGAAATATCGGTCGACGCCATAGCCGAAGCAGCAGCCGCCGGCATCACTGCCCCACGAAACGCCCGTCCAAGATACCGTGAAATCCAGACCTCCATCAACGCCGCCTGCGCCGACTCCGCCCGCTCCACCGCATCCCACCCGCGCAGCAAATCGAGCGCCGCGCGAGTCTTCTCATCCCGCGCCCGCAACGGTGCAAGCAGCGCGACCAGCCTTCGCGCCGGAATCGAGAGGACATCGTTCTGCAACTTCATCGAGTCCTCCATGGAAACCTTCGCCAGCCCGCGCAGCACTTCGTCAATGCGCTTATGCCGCGAATCGTTGGTCCACTCAAACCCAGGCTTGCGCTCCTTGTATGGATAGTCAGCAGGCAGGTTGAACTCGTTCGACGTCGTGATGTACCCCGCCGCCGGATTCGACCGCGAAGGCAGTTGATCGTAGGTCAGGAACCCATCCCACTCGAACCGTCCATCCCCAGGCACCGGCATCAGCCCATCCCAGTTCGGCCGCTTCGGAACCATGCCTGAAGCCACCCATCCAATGTTGCCCTTCGTATCCGCGTAAACCTGGTTCACCGGCGGCGCGCCCCAATGCTTCATGCCGCCGCGAAACGCCGCGAAGTCGCGAGTCCGCATCGCCGCAATGCTGCCGAAATATGGCGCTGTCCCCGGCTCCAGCCAAACCGTGCGAACTGCATAGGCGCGATGCTTCACCGCATCCACGTAGATCACCGGACCATGCCGCGTGAACAACAGCTCTTCGCTCCGGGCCGCAATCGATTCCCTCACCACCCGCATCGCTTCCCAGCCGCCCTTATACCGGTATTGCCGCGCATTCGCCGGATTCAATTCGTAAACATACAAGTCTTCCTGGTCGGTATTAAAAATCGTCAGCCCGAACGCGGAGGTGCCATTGTGCCCCATCGCTATTCCCGGCAATGCCGGCTCGCCCGCGCCGATCACGTTCAGCCCCGGAGCACTGATGTGTGCAATGTACCGCAACGCCGGAGTCGTCTGCGCCCGATGCGGATCGCCCGCCAGAATCGCCCGTCCCGTGGCCGACTTCGATGGCGCGATGGCCCAGTTGTTACTGCCCTCCATGGCCTCACTCGCGATCTGCGCAGAACCTTTCGCGAGGTTGAATACACGCAGCACATCCGCCGGCAGGCACGGATCAAGCCCTTCTGGAATCTTCGTCTCCCAAGTTGGCTGCAGTCCGAACCGGAAGCGGTCATACTGCAAGCCGGCCTTGCAAGCGACATTCGCGCGAGCCACTTCATGCGTCAGATTCAGGATGAGGCCATGGCTTCGAATCCGCACCACATCTTCCACGCTCCACTTCAAAGGAGTAGTTTTCAGCAGCTTGAATTCGAGCGGCAACTTCTCAGGGTGCGACGCGACCCAACTCACGTAGGCATTGATGCCCGCCACAAATGCCGCCGCGATCTGCTTGGAATCCGGGCCATACGCGGCCCACTCTTTCTCCATCGAACCGCGATACAGAAACAGCCGCGCCGCGCGATCCTGCTCCACATAAGCCGGGCCAAGGATCTCCGACAACAACCCCAATCCGCGCCGCCGCCACAGATCGATTTGAAACAGACGGTCGCGCGCGGCATTGAAGCCCTGCACGAAGAAAGCATCGTCCATGGTCTTCGCGTAGATATGAGGAATGCCGTACTTGTCGACAAGAATCTCCGCGGGCTGTTTCAGCCCAGCCGCGGGAATGCTGATGGTTTCTGCTGTGAGTGAGGAGAGTGTAATTAAGAAAGCAGCGAGCGTGCGCATCTACTACACACTACTTGCAAAGCAGGTACACCGCAACTTCAGCCGTCAGGTTAGGCAGCATGCTCACTTCGTGATTCCCGGCGAGAAAGATCCGCTTCTCCAGCGTCCAGCCTTCGCGCGAAGCGAGCAGTTCGAAATCTTCAATCGTGAAGAAGTGGATGTTCGGCGAATCGTACCAGTCGTGCGGAAACAGTTTCGTCTTCGGTGCACGCCCCGTGAAGAAATGCGAGAGCCGCACGCGCCAGTGGCCGTAGTTTGGAAACGCAACCACCGCGTGCTTGCCCACGCGCATGATGTCTTGCAGTATGCGCTGCGGATGCCGGACCTCCTGCAGCGTCTGGCTTAGAATGATGTAGTCGAACGCATGATCGGGATAATCGGACACGCACTCTTCCATGTTGCCCTGATACACCGAAACTCCACGCGCGATGGCCCGCTGCACCTTCGATGCGAACAGCTCCACACCGCGCGCGTCCACATTCTTGTTCTCGGCCAGCCACTCCAACAACTCGCCTTCGCCACAGCCAAGGTCGAGCACTTTGGAGTTGGGCTCCACCAGTTCGCCGATCATCGCATAGTCGCGGCGGCCCAACAGCGAGCGTACAAATGCGGCGCGTTTTTCCATGTTATCGCCGCTCCTTCATCGTACGGCTGAGGAAGCCGCGCACCAGTTCCGTTTGCTCGTTCACTTCAACCAGAAACGCATCGTGACCGTAACTGGAGGCCAACTCGCAATACGCGACGTCGTGATTGCGGCGGCGCAGTGCATTGACGATCTCCTGCGATTGATAGCTCGGATACAACCAGTCGGACGTAAAGCTGATCACCAGAAAGCGAGTGGTCGCACGTTCGAGCGCGGCCGCAAGCGTGGTCTTGCCCGCGGTCAGGTCAAACAGGTCCATCGCCTTGGTGATGTACAGATACGAGTTCGCATCGAAGCGGTCCACGAACTGGCTGCCGCGATAGCGCAGATAGCTCTCCACTTCGAACATGTTTTCGTCGCGCTGGCGGCGTCCGAATTTTTCGCGCATCGAATCGTCGCTCATGTAGGTGATGTGTCCCACCATGCGCGCCACCGCGAGTCCGCGGCCCGGCAGTTTTTGCCCGTAGTAGTTGCCTTCGTTCCAGTCGGGGTCAGCCATGATTGCCTGGCGGCCCACTTCGTTGAAGGCGATCTGTTGCGCGCTGTGCCGCGCGGTGCTGGCGATCGGGATTGCCGAAGCAACTGCTTCGGGATAGGCCACAGCCCATTCGAGCGCTTGCATGCCGCCCATCGAGCCGCCCGCAACGCTGAGCAGTCGCGCAATGCCGAGATGGTCAATCACCATCTTCTGCAGCCGCACCATGTCGGCAATGGTGATCACCGGGAAGCCCATTGCATAAGGCTGGCCGGTCTCAGGATTAATTGAGCCCGGTCCGGTGCTGCCTTTGCAGCCGCCGAGAACATTGGTGCAGATGACGAAGTAGCGGTCCGTATCGAAGGCCTTGCCCGGCCCGATCATGCTCTCCCACCATCCGTCCGGTCCGCCGGCATGCGCGTCGCCGCTGAATGCGTGGACGACCAGAATGCCATTCGACTTCGCGGCATTCAGTGAGCCGTAAGTCTCATAGGCAGCCTCAACCGGCGCAAGCGTGACGCCGCAATCGAGATGGATCGAATCAAACCGTACTATTTTTGTTTCGGCAAGCATCGACTAGGAGTGAATACTCCTATCATAGCAAGCCGCAATACCGCTCCCTCACGGTCGCGGCTCGGCTAGAAGTACGAGCCCGCTAGCCGAGCCGCGACCGTAAGGGAGCGATATCACCCATTGAACTCGTGTACAGCATCGATCATCGCCACGATGTTCTCCACCGGCGTTCCTGCCTGCACATTGTGAATGGAGTTGAACACAAAGCCGCCATGCGGCGCGAAGATTTCGCAACGCCGCAGCACCTCTTCGCGGACCTCGTCGGGCTTGCCGAAGGGCAGTGTCTTCTGCGTGTCCACTCCGCCTCCCCAGAAGACCAGTCGGTCGCCGTACTTGCTCTTCAGCACCTGCGGGTCCATGCCAGTGGCCGAGCACTGTACCGGGTTGAGAATGTCGAAGCCCGCGTCGACGAAGCTATCCAGAAACTTCACCACGCTGCCGCAGGAATGTTTGAAACACTTCCATTGCGTATTGGTGTGAATCCAATCGTTGACCTGTTTGTAGTAAGGCAGCCACAATTCGCGGAACGTTGCATCGGAACAAAACGACGAAGTCTGCGTACCGAAGTCAGTGCCGCATACGAACACGGCCTGCACGCGGTCACCAACCCGCGCATGGATGCGCGCCAGATTCGCAATGCCGATCTCGCACTGCTTCTCAAAGATCTTGTGGACATACGGCCGCCGCGAGCGAGTCGACACATACCACTCCGTCACATCGCGGATGCCTTTAGGATTAGTCATGAACGGCCCCGGTACCAAGGCGATGTCGCCGAACGCCGTGCCGCCGAAGGTCGCGACCACGCCGCGGCCAGTTGCATTTGCCGCGTCAACGCCGCGCGCGAAGTGGTCCAGATCGGCATCCGAGACAGGCCCAAACTCTTCCAGGTTGTCTTCCGGATTGAGCGCGTCATCATCCACCGGAGGCTGCCTGACGATGGTGTCAAAGAACGCGCTCCCCATCGGCATATGGCCGCTTGGCGGAACCGTCGTGTCGCCCTTGGGGTAAATCAGAATCGCGCCATCGGACTCTTCAACGATGGTGAACTTGTCGCCGACGAGCACAGGCAGGCCGCGGAAGTTCCACTCCTTCCAGTTCTCGTTGGCGAAGCCGAACATGGTCTCGCGTGGAGTCACGCCAACCGTGTCGATCCCCATGGCTCGGGCGAGGTCGTCCTCCACCGTGCCCAGCATCTGATACGGTTCGTGCACCTTCACCGGATATTTTTCCAGGCCGTAGTATTCGCGCAATGCGGCCACGCAGTTCACATGGATGCCGCTGACTGCGGTGCCGCCGAAGTCGATGGGGATGCGGTCCGGCTGTTCGTGCCGCAGTGCTGTTGCCAGGCGCGATGCGCTGGTTGCTAGTGCTTCCATTGCTGTTCAATCTCCTCCAGGTTTTTGCCCTTCGTCTCTGGCGTGTACTTCCAGACAAACCAAACGGTAAAGCCGCACAGCGATGCATACAGCCAGAATGCGCCAGCCACTCCCAACGCCTTCACCAAAGACAGGAACGTCACGGTGAGTAGCAGGCATGCGAGCCAAAGTGCGACGGTCGCGACCGACATGGCGCGGCCTCGGATGCGAGTAGGGAACAGTTCCGAGATCACCACCCACACACCAGGCCCCATACCGAAGGCAAAGAACGCGACGTAGCAGAGGATGATCGGAATCACACGCCCCGGCGTCACAGACCCCGCCGCGAAGATCGAACCGAGCAGCACAAGTGACAGTCCCATGCCTCCAGCCGCGGTGATCAGCAGCACCTTGCGGCCCAACCGGTCGATGGTGAATAGCGCCACGATGGTGAGCACCAGGTTCGTCAGCCCCACCAGCACGTTCGCCCACAGAGCAGCCGAAGTGCTTGCCGCGCCTGCCTGTTCCGTGAAGATGATGGAGCCATAGAAGAGCACCGTATTGACACCGGTCACCTGCTGAAGAATCGCCAGCGTGACGCCGATGATCATAGGGCGGCGCAGTCCCGGTTCGAGCAACTGCTTGAATGAGCCGCTCTCCTCGGCGATGACGCTTTCGATTTCGGCAAGCCTTGATGGGGGTTCCCCGAGCCGGGCCAGCACCTGCGCGGCCTCGTCATGGCGGCCTTCCTTCACCAGCCAGCGTGGACTCTCAGGCACCGAGAACAATGCCACGAAGAAGAGCAACGAAGGGATCGCGGCGACAGCGAACATCCAGCGCCAGCTCTCATCGCCGAGGCCGGCGAGGGCCCAGCCCACCAGGTACGAAACCAAAATGCCCAGCACGATCGCCAGTTGATTCAGGCTGACGAGCCTGCCGCGGATCGCAGCCGGCGAGACCTCGGCGATGTACAGCGGCGCGAGCATCGACGCGATTCCAATCGCAACGCCCGCTACCAGCCGTGCGGCGATGAACTGGCCGAGTCCGTTGGGCAGGGAAGTCGCAAGTGACGACAGCGCGAAGATTAAGGCCGAAAGATGCAGGATGATGCGCCGTCCATAGCGGTCGCTCAACGTTCCCGCGATCGCCGCGCCCACCGCGCACCCGGCAAGCAGGCTGCCCGCGGCGACTTCTGTCTCGACTTCCGACCACTGGAAATGGCGGCGCAAAAACACAATCGCGCCATTGATGATGGCGATGTCGAACCCGAATAGAAAACCGCTCAGCGATGTTACCGAGGCGATGCGGTAGGAGTAACCGTCTGCGTTTGTCCCCATGAAGTCGTGTCCTCAAATGGCCCCACACCCGGCCGGGCCGCGTTCCGTTGCTTTCCGAAAAAGTCGTGGTCGATGGTGAGTGGCGAGCCATCGGGGTTTTCATAGGCGAGTCCCGCGACCTTGGTCTTGCCGAGCAGCTCCGTCGTCACCAGCTTCGTCGCGGACTTGCGCGCTTCTGCATCGATGTTAAGTTGCAGGGTTACCTTTTCGCCTGTGTCGATCAATTTGAAGCTCGATTCTTTTGGGGGCAGTTTGAGCGCCTCTTCCTTGAAGTAAGGCCGTGCGCCTTGCAGGTACACATTGCCTGCCGCGTACAGTGGATACTCGCGATGGTTGTAGACCCACAAGCCGCCCTCGCCCGCGAAGATGTTGTTGTAGAAACGGTCGTCACCGCCGGCGATGCTATCGAGTCCGCCGAGCGCGGTGGAGTGCGCCTTGTGATACGGGGTAGAGCGGCGTGGCTCGGGACGGCTGTTGATGCGGCCCGCGAAGAAATTGTGCGCATAGGCGCCGCCTTCGGACATATCGTTGAGGCTCAGATTGGAGAGAAACAGATTGTTGTCGACCACGAAGGGGCCGTGATCCACTTCCACAAAGAGATCGTCAGTGACGTTGTCATAGAGCAGATTCGCGCTGATGCGTGTGCCCTGCGCCATCCAGTCCATCCACAGTCCTCGGCCCGCGTAGTGGATGCGGTTGCCTTTGATCAGTACATCGATTGCACCGTGCAACTTGATGCCCGCCATCTCCGCGCCGGTGAACTGGCGCTTGGCCCAGACGTCGTGGATGTGGTTGCCGGTGATCTGGCTGAACACCGCGCCGAGGCTGCCGACGATGCCCGCCTGTTCGCAGTGCGAGATGGTGTTGTTGCGCACGATGTGCGACCCGATGTTCTCTTTTGTCCAGCCAGCTTCCAGGGCTCGTACGATGACTTCGTTGTAGTGCGTGGCGCCGTCCTTGCGCGGATCGTTGATCCAGACGTTGTGACCGGTCTTGCGGTCTTTGCCTAAGCTGACGCAGGCGCATTTCGAATCGCTGATGATGTTGTCTTCGATGATCCAGCCCTTGCTCCAGTTGGTGCCGATGAGGGCGATCTGCTCGGCAGTTGGCGCGGCCCATTGCGTGGCAGCGTGGCTCAATTGAAAGCCGCGGACCGTGATGTAGTTGCGGCCGGTCTGATCCGGATAAAAGACACTGTCGCGTACATTGATCTCGACCAGTTCCTTGTTCGGATCCTTGTCGTGAAAATTCGCGTAGATGTAAGTGTTCTTCGCGTCGACCTCGGCGAACCAGGCCCATAGCGAGTTGTCGCGTTCGCGGATGTCTTTGGTTGGTTCCGGATGGATGACCTGTTCCAGCAGGTTGGTCTCCCATAGCGATTTGCCATTTAGATAGACTTCGCCGGTGTGATGCGGTCGGCCCTTATCTGTGAACCAGTCGCCCAGGATGACATCCTTGTACGGATTGTATTTGCCGAAAAGCTTGTTGGGGATAGTGGCTTTCCACACGCCTGGTAGGAAGGGTTTCCAGTCTTTGATAATCTCCGAGCCTTTGATGAAGACCTTTTCGCCGGGGGAGGCTTGATAGACGATGCGCTTCGACTCCGACTCGGCCCCGCGCGGCGGTGTGATGCGCTCGCGGTAGGTGCCTTCGTGAACGGTGATGGTGTCGCCTGCATGGGCACGGCTTGCCGCGGCTGAGATGGTGAGCAGCGGTTGGGACACGGAGCCGCTGTTGTTGTCGCTCCCTTTTACGGAAACATGGAGTTCAATTCCCCAAAGACATCGCGATGCGAGCACGAGGGTGAGCAGAGCTTTCATTTGGAACCTACCGTTATCTTACATGAAAAAGATAACGGGATCTGAAAGAACTGTCACGGTTTTCGGGCTCTTAAACCTTTGGCAATGGCCGGATCACGAATATTTGCGGTGGCATCGATACATCTCTTCCCGCACTGTTGTCAGAACTGAATACCAGCGCGCGGTCATGATCCACAAACCCCATGCGGGGCTGGCCCGCAGTAACGGGGCCAAAGTATCTGGCCTTACAAAGATAGACGGCCTTGCCGGTCACGCGGTCCATCACCCACAGGCTTCCGCCTGGCTCCTCGTCAAATCGGGTGGCAATGGCGATGCGGCGGCTATCCCCGTCGTAACAGCCATAAAAAATTCCCGGCCTTCCCTCTTTGCCGAACGGCCCAACTTCCTGCTGTTTGATATTGTCCCGCAGCCGCCCTGACCTATCGGCGACGGACCATTCGACCCAGGGCCCATGCATGGATCCCGCCAGCGTTTGCCCATCGGTACTCCATGTTGCGTGAATGGAGGCCGTCCAATCAGTGATGCGGCGGCTCTTCGGACGAGCTTCGGAAAGATCGATGACCCAGTTGTCTCTTATTCCGTTGCGGCGGTAATAGAGCAGATTCGGGAACGCCGGGTTCAGGCGAATGCGGTGAAAGGATGTGTCTTCCTCGCGGCGCTCTGGATAATCAGTTAGGTCGGTGAGTGGCGCAATTGCTGTTCCGGCAGGTCCGTTGGGAGAAGATCCATCTTCGAAAACAAGATGAACTTTCTCATCGATTGAAAATGCGCACAAGTGCTTTTTCCGCTTGGCATCCCACACTGGCGGGGAGGTCTTCACTTTATTGGGCAGCCCGAACGGCGTTTGCAGATGAGTTATGCGGAACTCGTCCACGGCTTTTCCATTGCCGGTTCGGAAGCCGTAAAGGTCCCACCCGGTTCCGGCTGCATCGTTGAGGCGAGTATAGGTAACCAGGTTTCCGTCCTGGCTCATGTCAACTCGAACAGTGGAGCTTGTGGCGGGGATTCTCCTGACCAGCAGCTTGGGATTAGTGCCGTCAGTCCGGCTTGAGACCACGCCCCACGTCGAGGTCTCCGCGCCCTTGCCCGGCTTGTTCGGCTTTGCTTTCTTGCCCTGTGGTGCGCTGACGATGGTGTTGTAGATCAAACGGTCCGGCGTCGGGGCGTAGCAGGGGATGTCGTAATAAGAGAGTTGATTTCCAAGCGCGGAGTTCGTTATCTGAGTGACCTGAACACCTGGGGCAGCTTCGAATGCGGCGGAGACATCTTCGACTTGCTGAGGATAGTCCGTACCTTCGTTTGCTGCTAGGCAGGGTGTCCCGGCGTAGCAAAGCGCGAGCCACTCTCTTCTGGAGAGGCTGATCATGCCTGATGGCTCCTCTGAATCCAAATGCGGAGGTAATGTCTCTTGCGTTCGGGTTCAGCGTGGTCTACGTAGGCGGTGCGGCCGTGCAGGTGGGTCACGTTGTTGAGCAGTTGAATGTCGCCGCGCTCCAGTTGCATGGAGACGGAGAGGCGTGCGCAGACCTCATCGAAATAATCGAGCGCATCGATTTCGAATTGGGTGAGTGGTTCGCCGAAAAGTTCCTGGCCCTTCTCGATATAGAGGCGCACGTAGCGGACTTGGAATTCGGGCTCCAAAGTGAAGATGGGCACGGGTAGGATCGGTGGTTCGCCGGGAGGCAACTCGGCGCGGCGGTCGACCCAGAACGGCCTGCGGAGGCGTTCGAGATATTGGGGCTGTTCGGCGGCTATTGCTGCGTACACTTTTCGGCCATCGACGAATACGGAGGCGCCGCCCGATTTTGCGGTGGCCAATACGAGCAGGCCAAGGGCGTCCGGCGTGTGGCCAGCAAGTCGAGACGGCGAGTCCGTATGGAAGCCGAAGGCTTCGGTTGTCTTGGATGTGCGGACGCCGGCCTGGCCGAAGTCGCGCTTGAGTTGATAACCTTCGTCTCGTACGGAGTAGATCATGGTGCCACTGAGTGTTTGCGGAAGCACCGTTCCCAACTGAGAAGCGAGATGAAGATAGGCGTCTTGAGCGGACGTGTCGAGGGGGAGTCCGCGCACGATGACGCAACCCGCGCCTGACCAGAGCACTTCTTGTAATGCGCTCAGGTCAGGTGGGTAAGGTAGAACCGGGATCATCCCATCCACTCTAGAAGAACAGGCGGATGCTGGCAAGCGCCGTTCGCGACATCAGTGCTGAGTTGGGCTGCCACACCATGCCGAACGACGACTGCAAAGCGAAAGCAGGCACCGCCGGATTGGTGATCGATGCGGTGTTGAAGCCATTGTAGGCAGTGCGTCCGCTATTCGGATTGAAGAAGAACAGAGGATGGTTGGTGGCATTCAACGCATCGATCTGCAGTTGGAGATAGCGCTTCTCGTTCTTGCCGAGTGCGACGCGCTTCATCAAGCTTGCATTGATTGACACCATGCGCGGCGAACGGCATCCGGTAAGCGTGCGGGGCGAACTGCCGAGGGCAGGATTGTTGAGCGAGCCCGGGGCAGAGAAGGCGTTGACGTTGAGGAACGGCACGGCGAACGGGTTGCTGCTATCCCAGTTGGGATTCATGCAGGCCTGGCCTTCCACGTAATTGGGCCGCAGGGTGAGACCCGCAGGCGTGATGGCGCCGCCGCCGGTCGAAACGAAGTAGCCGCCGCTGCCGAGGATGGGCGTGAACGGCATGCCGGATTGCATGTTGAGAATGCCGGAGGTGCTCCAGCCGCCGATGATGCCATCCACGAGCCGGTTGTGCGAGGACAGCTTACCCTTGCCCAGCGGCAGTGAGTAGTTGTAGCCGGTGGTGACTTTCACGGGCACATCGAAGTTCGACACGGCGCGGTCGTTCTTCAGGTCATATGGATTCTGCGGCGCGGCGTTGCTGTAGATGGCGCCGGTGTTGCCGACCATTGCGGAGCCTGCATTATCGATGCTCTTCGACCAGGCGAACGAACTCTGCAGCGAGAGGCCGTGGCGCATGCGATGCGTGACGCCGATGAGCAGCGCATGATAGTTCGAAAGACCCTGGCGATAGAAGCTCTCCTGCAGATTCTGGTTGAAGAAGTTCTGATACGGGTTGAGCGACTGCTGAAGATTTTCGTTGATCACAGAAGTTCCGGACTTGATGCCGAACGGATTCGGAATACTTGTCGAGGAGAAGTTCGAGCCCTTGCGGATGAGCGAAGTCAGCGTGCCGATGTCCTGGCTGTTGAGCGCGGGTGAGGAGGCGCTGATCAGGTGAATGCCAACGGTGCCCGAATAGCCCACCTGCACCATCGTTTGCGCGGTGGCCTGGAATTGCATGGTGAAGCCCCATTGCTGGATGTACGGCACTGTATCGGTCTGGGCGATGTATGGAATCGTCACGCCCTGCACGGTGAAGAAGGGTCCGCGGCCTACGAGCGCTGTGTAGGCAGAGGACGTGGGGCCAATCTGGTTGGTGATGTAGTTCACCGGTTGATTGCCAACGACGCCGCCGCTGGTGCCTCCGACCGAAGTGGAGTTCACGTTGAAGTTTGGCAGCGGCGTGTTGCCATAGCCGGTGAGCGGTGCGCGCATGAGCCCATAGTTGGCGCGCACGGTCATCCGGTGATTCGGAGACCAAGCTATGCCGAGCCGTGGTTCGAAGCCGCGCGGATTGGACGGCCACAGAGTGCGGCCCTGTCCGCAATTATTCGCAAAGCAGAAGGCGCCGGTGGCGGGGAGCCCGTTGAGTGTGCCAGTAACACTCGGGAGGAACGAGCCCTGGTTATCGCGCTGTTCCATGCGCGGCGTCTGGAACTCATAGCGCATGCCGATGTTGATGGTGATGTTGCGGCGCCACTTGATGTCGTCCTGGAAGTAACCCGCGAAATAGTGCCAGCGATAGTAGCCGGGGACGGCGACGGGCGTGTTGGTGTAGCCCGCGATGTTGCCGAGGATGAAGCTGGCGATGGAGTTGCCGCCGGAGCTGCCATTGTTGGTCTGTGCCGGGTTGAAGCTATAGGCGCCGCCATAGATGCCGGTGGCGTTGTACTGATTCGATTGCTGGCGGCGGAAGTCAAAGCCGAAGGAGATGGTGTGCATGCCCTTGGTCCAGGTGACGGAGTCTTCGATCTGCACGTTCTGATCGGTCTGTCCGTTCAAGGTGCCGGTGCCCGCGCCGAGACCATAGCCGGAGAACGACATGGAGGGGAAGCCCTTACCGGCGACGGCGGGCAGGAGTCCGAACTTCGCTGCGAAGTCTTCGGAAAGTGAAGCAGGTGCTTCATCGCGCGTCTGGCGGTTGCGGCTGAGCATGAACTTGATCTCATTGATCATGGTCGGCGTGATGATGTGATTCTCGGTAACCGAGAAATTCTGCGCCCAGGAATTATCGGACGGGATACTCGTAATCGGCGAATTGAGCGGGAATCCGGAGAATCGCACGGAGGTCAGGGGCGCGTCGGCGTAGCGGAAGAAGACGCGGTCCGACCCGCTGAAGACGTGATCCAGCCGCATCGAAAAGCGGTTATCCGTATTGCTGACACCGCGTATCAGGCTGGCGTTGTAG
>Ga0118677_10003327_pt1 | contig 30630 bp, 12 predicted proteins | sample AliMusrvi5mmetaG_FD_86154 | JGI IMG/M metagenome (GOLD analysis project Ga0118677, IMG submission 86154) | reverse complement strand
TGCTCATTCATTATCCATGGTCATTATCATTCCTGAAACCGGTAATTGGCACGTCGTTCAGGGGCCTGGTCACCATTAAGGAAAAATTCGTTGATATCTCCAATCTTTTGAATATTATCGGCCCAATGAAAATAAAAGGCCAGTTTGTCTGTCTTTCCAAATACATTTCGAGGGACAGAAATCATCAGTTTATTCCCATTTACATGATATGGAATTTGAATTGATTTACCGTATGAACCATCCTTGTTTAGCCAGATTAATGTTGTTGTTGATTCATTTATCAATTTGCTATTTATCACCAGATCATAACCCTCCCAACCTGTGCTTTTGTCCTGATCAACATCAATAAACAACAGCATCCAGTTTGGATCAGTTGAAGGAGTCAAGGTATCCTCTGTTTCGGCGTAGAAAAACACATTTTTTGAATCACGGGCAACTTTCAAAACCGTCAGATCGTTTCGCCCTGTGTTGTTTATATAAGGTCCTGCACCACCTTCTCCCAGTTCATTGCGGTGATGCACATCTCCAACATGATCGAAATACGTATTGGTAATTTGCTTCCATTGGTCAAAAGAGCCTTTAATGTTGATAGTTTTGGGCTTTCGAGCTTGTTGTGGTTTGGTGACACCTTTATATTTCCGGATATTGGCCATCAACTGGTAATAATAATTGTCTGTGTGTCCACCGGTCATAGGCTCGATGTCGCGACTAAACTCTTGATTATACTGATCTATAAAATACGAATCTCCGGCTTTTAATTCTTTACCGGCTTTACCCAAATGAGCTCCCGGATAGAAACACCATTTCTGCAGCTCATTGCTGATATCTTCCGATATAGTCTGCTTCCCAGCGCTCCATTCGTTCCAACCGGTTACAAACACAAATTTCGGATCAACTTTCAATGCCCGATTCCATTGTTCCTGAAAGAAAAGTCCCTCTCCGGTGAATGGAGTCAGGTCGTATTGATCGGTTTTTGGCTGGTTGAAATTATGGAAACTTCGGCCAATATTCGAAAGTGGATGTTCGGCTACAGCCACAGGAACCATTTCCTTTTCTTCCGGATTATCATGCCAACCAATAGCCTGTGGAAAATGATCAACCCATGGCCATTTGTCTTTTCCATACGGGCAGCTCTGGTACCAGGGCAAGGTTGTCCATGCCCAGCTTTGACGGATGGAAAAAAAGTCGCGGATTTCATCCGGGAAAACGACATCATTATTTTTCTTTCTTGAAGGAATTTCGTGCTGGCCGAACAAGATCAAAGGTTTACCTTTCCACATAAACCAGAGGTCGGGATACATGGCTTTTTTGTAAAACTCGTTCCAAAGTTTATTCACCGAAATCTCACTGCCAAGAAAAGCGATATCAGGCGTTTTTTCGCCTTGTGCGCGCATTTCACGATATACTTTGCATACTTTCAGATAAACCTCCGGAAAAGTAACATCGTTGGTCACATCAAAAATAATGACATCAACACCAGCATCGGAAAGCTGATAGGCATGGCGGCGGATGGCCCATTCGTCCTGATTCAGGTAATATCCGATTTCGGGTTCTCCCCAGTAATGGCTGCCGTTTCCCCACCGTGGGTTTTCAGGATTGTCAGCAATAATTTTAGTGACATCGAACGGCCATTTGCCGTCATGCGAAGTGTGTGTCATGAAATAAAAGATCCCCACAAAACGGTCTTTTTTTATCGGACCACATTCATCGTAACCGGGCAAATTCCGGCCTAAAGCATCGGTTGCCACCCAGGTGTTGCTTTGTACATCTAGGTAGGATTGTTGCTTTTTGACCGGGTCAATTTCCCCGATATAATTTACTTCATTCCAATGGTCAATGCCAATCACTTTTTTGTATGGATTAAATACCGAATCTTCATTGGCTTTTCCCGCAGCCTGGTAAACAAACCAAACCGGTTTTCGCCCATCCGGATCAGTTTCGTCATCAAGAAAGCGCCGCAATCCAATACGCAGGCCTCCTTCACCCCGGTTATCAATCCAGTTATGCCATTGAAATCCATCGATTCCATCGAGGTTCTCGATTTTCTTCCAAGCATAGGCAAAACCAGCGGCCTGCTCTTTTAAATCCTGATCAGAATAGGTTCTCGAATTTGTCCCATTTTCTGACAACCACAAGGTTCGCTTTATTTTTCCCTGATATAGAACTTCAGGTTGTTTGATCCAGGCATTCAGTACTTCCAGATTTTTAAATGTAATGAGTGGCGTATTAAAATCGAACACCACTTTTGGATCGAGCCAGGTTTTTGGCTCGAACAAATCTTCAGGATAAGGATGCTGTGCCATGGCCCATTGAAAATCTCCTTCTGCACGACAATATTTTAATAGGTATTCCATCAACTCTTTTGATGGATAAAATTTTGGTTCTGAAGTCCATGCCCAGTAATGTGTTAGTGTTACAAATACTTCTGAATGAGGATTATAACTTCTTGCAATGTTATAGCACATGCGCATAGACTTGATATAAATATCCATGAAAACAAGCGCTGTTTTATCACCGGCATTGGTCCACACCCAACCGGCATCCACTTCGTTGTGCATAATCCAGTGGTTACAACGACCGTATTTCAGATCGGAACGGCTGTAGCGACTGGCTAAAAAATCGAGAGCTGCCGCATAACTATCAACGCTGGCCGGATTCGTCATGTTGGGCATGGAATAAATGCCTGCCGGATCACAATCGGGATGCTGCAACAATTTACCAATTTCAGGATCTGCACTATTCTCAGATTTATCAATTAGCAGGATGGCAGCTGTGATGATGTGATTTCGGGCAGTGGTTCTGAAAGTTGAATCAAATTCAGCCACTGCTTTTTCCCCGAAGTAATACGATTTCCCGTTGTATAGGTGCTCAATTCGGTCATCGGCCGGTTTGCTGAACATGAACCGTGTAATCCAGATATTCACTGTGGTGCTAGTAATGTCCAAATCCTTCAAATCTTCGATATTTCCTCTGCTTGCACTGAAACCCCCCAACCCTTTACGGCTTGTCGCCTTTTCATTGGGTAAATCGTATTTTGCCTTAATTTGATCGGCATATCTGGCATAGGAAACCAGCAAATAACCAGTTTGAGATTTTTGAGCCAAAACCCACTTCGAAAGCAACCGATCGTATTTGAATCCATTCCGATTGATGAAACGATCAGTTGTTATTTTAAATATTTTTTCTGAAACCGGAATGGTGGAAGCAAATGTTTGCTCTTCAGTAACATCCTGGCAAGGTGTTACCTCACAAAGAAACAAAGAAGGAATTTTTTCTGCCTTTCCGGTAATAATGATTTTATCATGACCGACTTCAATTTTCGTAATTTGAGAGGAGAAATTGGCCGCCAGATATTTTTTTAGATCATTTTCAAGAATGACTTCCTTCCTTTTCTTTCCCTTGTATTCGGTTGCCAACTGAATTTCGCGCGCTGTTTTTGCTCTCAGTTTTAAATTCTTGATTTGAATATCGACTCCGGAAATGGTACCCAGATCGAGCCGAAAATAATCCCCTGGTTTTCCCCAGTCACCCAGATCGTTTGTCAGATCAACTGAATATTCGGACCAACCTTCAGATTGACCAATTCTGCTGAGCAGTTTCGAATGTTTTGAATCAATAGGCGGGCAAAAATAAATTTCGAGATGATCGAGACCACGAGGACAAAAATATTCAAAGGAAAGTACCGTATTTTCAGGAAAGAGCTGCCTCGTCAAAGCTTCGGTAAATATATAAGGATTACTTCCGGTGGTTTTTATTCGGTAAGAATTGTCATCTGATTCCATGGTGGCATTATGAATGTTTTCCTGAACTAAAGCCAAAGATTGGGATACTTTGCTTTGACCGAATATGTTTCCAAAAGTGAATATTGTTTCAAGCCAAATCAGGCAAAAAAGAACTATTTTCATATTCCTTGTTTTTTTAGTCATTACAAATCAAACTATTAGTGCTGACCTAAATAAAAAAGTTTCCTCATTTGCTGCGAATTTCCAGTACGCAACTTATAAAAGTACATGCCTGTTTTAACACGAGATCCGTTCTGATCTGTCCCATCCCAGTTATACAAATATTCACCAGCCCGAATTTCCTTGTTTTCAAGTGTTTTAACCACTTCACCCAACATATTCAACACTACCAGATTTATTCTTGATGATTGTATCGTTTGAAATTCGATGGTGGTTGTTTCAGAAAACGGATTTGGGTAATTCTGTTTCAGTTCATCTTTGCTAATAAAACTAATTGGTTGATTAGCCAGTGTGCTGCTTTCCGAATCGAAATAAGCGGTGTATTGCTGGATGGTATATGGGTCAACGGTTTTAACCCGTGACGTGTCTCCATCCGACCAGCCGTTAAAAGTATGTCCCGACTTTGGAAGAGCCGAAATGGTCACCGGAATGTGCGGAAAATATTTCCCGCTCCAAGGAAACGAGTTTAGTAGCAAGGTATTTATTTGTATTTGTCCCTTGGCGGAATCGGCATTGAATGTCAATGTCTTATACTTTTGTAGATTGAATTTCGACATCAAGTGAACAAATACATTGTTCGCCCTTTTATCGGCAAATGTCAGCATTACGTTTATCTCATTGTTCCAATTAGGAGCCGATTCCGGGAAACGTGCCTGATGACGGACAATTTCAGGACTAAGCAAAGTTTTAAAGCTGTTAATTATTCCTTTTACCCGATCTGGGAGAAAAGTACTGTTCAAGCGATCGCAACAAGTATTTATAAATTTCTGATTGAATTCTGAATTGCTGCAGAGACTGCGAAGCAACAAGGTTGAATAGGGCGGATTCGGCCAGGTACCCGAAAAATCGGGTTGGGTTGCAACAGCCAGTGTATTGTCGTTAGTATGGTCAACAACATAGCCAAACGGACTTAACCCAAATCCAAAATCAAGGTCGCACAACAGCCAATGCCATTTGCTTCTAAGCCGTGAGGTATTCCATAACCTGATGTTATTTCCGGGCCAATCACCATTATCAATATAAATTTCAACGATGTTATAATTGATGTAGTTTTCTATATCAATTTTCGAAGCCACATAATCGTAATTCGATTTGATAGAAAGGTCATTATTCTGAACAAAATTCAAAAGATCGTAATAACCACCATCAGTGCCAGCATCAATAACTGGCAAACTGGTATAGGCCTGATATTCTATTAAATTTATACTGTCGGCATCCAGGTGATTGTTAGCAGCTACATAATTCTCGTCAAATTTTTCCTGAAGACATTCGATTCCCCAGTATTTCCCATTTAGGAAATGGATGACATAATTAAATGCGGGAGTTTCAAGTCCCATTTGACCTTTAACGAGGGTCATCATCATCGGATCGCGAAAGATGCCGAATTTATAGTCATTTCCCCCGTTCCGTAAAACCAATGATTTGAAATTTGTGATGTCTTTATCAGCAAATAATTTATCATCTATTTCATCGGTACCATATTTCTTTTTAGCGTAAATATTTAATGCTTTTTGAGCCACAATGCGGGTTAGACCACCATGAATTTTTACGCCACCGTCCAGTTTGAAGCCAATATCACCTGATTTTTCAAAGTACTCAATATTGACCGGTCGTTCCCAGTCCTGAAAGGAGTTACAGTTGGGATAACCGCCATCATCAACATAAATACCGTACTTTTTGTCCCACAAATTATATGGATCGGTAGTCACTGACACCACCGGTAACGTAAAGTTTTCGTTAATGAAGTAGGTTTCATTGGCAATTTCGCTTGGCGAGAATTCAGGAGTAAAACACCTAGCACGCAAAACTGACGTTTTGGTTATTTCTATCAATCCACTGTAAGGATTTGAGTTGGTAGTCGGTTCGCTTCCTTCCAACGAATAATAAATTTTGGCATTGGTGTCAGTCGATGTGATTTCCACCGTAACCTTACCAGAATAAAAGCCTCCGAGTTTTGATATGGCCGGAGTCTGGCATCGCGGTAAAAGTAGTGAATCGTTATTGGTTTTGCCGGGAGTTGGTTTGCTTAGAATGGCCCAGTTCATTGAACCGTCCGGAATCCGGCCATACGAAACATCTGAAATCATCGAAGGCGTCTGGATGCTGTCGATAATTGCTCCTGAAGGATCGGCAATTGTCATAAATTCACCGGATGCACTGACTTTAAAGTTGGTGTGCAACGGAATGGTTTTCCGGTCTTTCCCCGAAGCAAAAACCAATAAAAATCCTTTTGCCGGTACCACAACCGATGGGAAAACCCATTTTAGCGGCTCGCTTTTTTTGTTTGAAATTCCGAATCCGCTCAGATCAATCGGGGTATCGCCCCAATTGTAAAGTTCGATCCAATCACTGGAACTTCCATCTTCATCTTTTATGACTGAAGTATTGGCTCCCTCAACTTCGTTGATAACAATGTCTTGCGCTGTGGTTTTAAGCACAGAGATACCTAAAATAAGAAGGAGGAAAACAAAGAATTTTTTTTTCGGATGTTGACAATATTTAGTTAGGGATTTCCGCATGATTACTATAGATTTTTATTTCGAAAAGTTAAACCAATCCATTCTTATAAATTAATCACTACCACCTTTGAAAACAAAATACAGATTGGCTTTATCGGAAGTGTTCATTAGTCTGCAAGAGAAAATCCTTAAATTTGAAAACGAACCTGATATTTTAATAATTTTACTTCTTTTCGGACAAGACCTCTTTTACCACTTTGTAATAAAAATAAGGATCATCGTTTGGATATTTTTTAAAGGCTTTATTACAATCTTTTGTATCGGCAATTCCCCAATGGATGGCATCGCAAACATCGTCGTACGAGCCGTAAATACTGTATTGTTCGGCTTCGCTGGCCCATTTCACCCGTTCATGCCATTCCTCTCCTGAAATTCGTTTCCACTCGGTTGGAGGCAAGCCTGTGTTAGGTGAAACAAATCTTACATTCCCGTCAACGCTTTGAGAATAATTACGGTATCCCCAGCCATCGGAAGCTCCCGGAAGAATTGGGTCGTTTACCTGCGTGGTACCAATATGAAATTTTGAGAGGTAGTTCTTTTCGTTTTCAGGAGCTTTATTAAAATCTTTCCAATACATTTCTGAAGGCTGAAATGCCAATAACATCGGACGATTATCGCCAAATCCGTACTTTCTGTAAGCAGGATTTTTCGCCCAGGTATTTAGGATCAATTTAGCCTTGTCGTTCCAAAAGGGAAAGGCATCCCGATTTATGCCAGTTTCCTTTTTCATGTCTTCCGGAAGCGATGCCCCGATAAATAGAAAATAGTGCATCTCTTTTTCTTCGCAAATCTGTTGAATATTATTGATCATTGGCTTAAACTCATTCCAGTATTTTGTCCATTGAGAAGCGTTGGTCATATCTACAATGACTGTGCTAATTCCGACATCTTTAATTTTCTGCAGAATGTCGCGAACATGATTGATATCGCCATAATTGTGGGCAGGATTCCATTCGCCGTTTACCTGAAATTTTATTCCATCATTGGTGCTTCGGCAACAAATAAGCACATGGCAGCAAGGTTCACCGGCCTGTACTACTGGAGAGAAAAAAAATAACCACATCAGGAAATAGAATACTAATTTAGCGGAATACACTTTCATTTCTTTTCTATTTTTTTTCAGAAATCATTTTTTCAGAATTAATTTTTTTGTGAGTATAAAGTCATCGCCGTTCAATTGTAAAAGATATAAACCGGGTGCTATTCCATCGATGGTAATCTTCTTCTTACCCATAAACTGACTGTTAATCTTATATACCAACTGACCTTGTGATTCAGTTATTTTTAAGGATTTAACACGAATATTTCCGGTGTCAACAAAAAAATCTCCAGATGACGGATTTGGATAAACTTTTATCATTTCTGCGGGATCTTCAATTTGGTTAATGCCCGTAATGAGCGAAGGGAAAAGCTGGTATTGCGGAACCACTTCCCGCGGATTCGACGGTGAACTCCATTCGAGTTTTATCAATGCATCGCCTTGTTTTTCACCAAAATCCAGTTTAATCGGCACTTTTTCTCCGGCTTTCAGATCTATAGTTCCGGTAAATGTGTTCCCTAGTCCTGAACCGGTCCACTGATCAATGATCAGTTGGTTGTTGATCCAAAGCCTGCCAATGTCATTGATTGTTAGATAAAATGTATATGTTTCAGTATAAAGTGCCTGAATTTCACCTGTCCATCTTGCATTCCAGAAGTCCTTATTAATACCGCATCCAGGGGAAGTATCTCCCCAGTCTTTATCTACTACCGAATCGATTTGAGCGCAAATGGAATCATTAAACCATGTTCGGCCTCCTATGGTTGCTGACCATAGTGATTTCAACAAACCTGTTCCATCACCGGGATACACCACACTGTTTGCTTTATATTCAATATTGTCGAGACTAAGACTTCCAGAAGCTTTAGCGATAAAGAATTTTACCCGGTGTTTTCCGGCATTCAACTGAATGTTAATATCTTTGGTGGACCAGGTTTGAAGATTTCCGGTGGAAGAAAAAACGATAGTGTCCGATTTATTGATGTCATCCACATAAAGAATTGCTTTATTGTCGCCGGTACTCGCAGCATAATGAATACTGGCTGTAAATTTTCCTATAGCATTTACATTCACAGAATATTCGAGCCATTCTCCGGTATTGATCCAGGAAACATCGTAACCACCGCCGTTTTTTGCTTCAATGTCAACCGACTCATTTTGGCGGTAAGCTCCTCCTGTATTTCCAAGTGTTGCATCGGTATAAGCCACTCCAGCACCACCGTTGTCAAAATCTTCAAATTCAATAGTTCCTGGAATGTTCAGGACTTTATAACTGGTTTGAGGAATGGTTTGAACTTTTGATGTACTATAGTTGTAATTAAAACGCCTGTCAGGAGCCGATTCACCATCGGTAAAGAAACAGGTGATGTCTTTCAGTTGTTGTGGATTGTCGGACCAATGGAAATAGAATTCCGGAGTGTTTTTATCCAGCATAACTGCACTTCGCGGCACACTGAGTTCTAACTCATTTCCATCTACAGAATATGGAATTACTTTCTCGTTAATCCAGTTTTCGCCATCCCATTGTTTTACTGTAGTCTGGTTGTCCGATTTAATACTGTAGTTAATCACGTAATCGAAACCTTCCCAACCTGTTCCCTTGTTCCGGTCAACATCAATAAACAACAGCATCCAGTTTGGATCGGTTGATGGTGTTAGGGCTTGGGCGGTTTTTACGTAGAAGTAAATATTCGTGTCATCATAAGTTGAACGCGATTCAATAATGTCGTTTCGTCCGGTATTATTAACTAGTATGGCACTACTATTTACATTTTTGAAATTGCGGTGAGTCACATCTCCTTCCGGATCTTTAAATATTGGTGTTACAGTAGTCCATTCATCAAAATTACCATCAATAGTAATTGTTTTCGGGGCTGAAATCGGTTCGGGAGGGCTCATCCCCTTGAATTTGCGAATGTGGGAAACCATTTGATAATAATAGTTGTCGGTATAACCACCTTTCATTGGCTCTAAGTCGCGGTTAAATTCGGTGTTAAACTCATCAATAAATGCCCATCCATGATTCGGATTGTGGGTTCCGTCCGGATTACGATAGATACAGGTGGCCGGGTTTACACATCTCCAGCTAGGGTCGTTCCACGATTTACCCATAAATGAATTAGCATCGGATGGTGGATGTGTTGGCCAGGCTCCGGCAACAAGTTCATTCCAGCCAGTTAAACAAACAATGGATGGATCAATTGCATGAGCCCTTGACCATTGTTCCTCAAACGCATATCCATATTTTGACAAGTCTGTTTCCCAATACTTATCGAGTATCGGACCTTTCCCGTTTTTAACACTCGCACCCAAACCAACCCAATCGTTAACCGGAGCTCCCTGCGATTTACTAACCGGCATTTGTTCCGGGGCTCCATTTTCCGAAAAATAGTCCTGTGGATAGCGGTCTAGGAAATTCCATTGTCCAGGATCGAATGCCCAGGTTTTGCGCCAGGTGAAATGGTCTTTTATGGCCTGATCATTGCATAACTCGCATTGTGTGGCGCATTTGGTCGAGTCGGCCATTAAAAGAGGTTTACCTTCCCATTTAAACAAAAGTGGTTCGTATTCCGGATGACTGTAAATGCGGTTGATTATGCTAGGTATAGAAGTATTATAACTTTCATTCAGAAAAAATGAAATTTTCGGTACAGGAATTCCCTTGTTGTACATGTCCATTGCCACACTCATGAAACTTTCGAGCGACAGATCGCCCTGATCGCCGTTCGTGAAATCGAAAAATACAAAATCGACCCCGGCATCAGCCAAAAGCTGCAAGTTTCGGCGAATAACCCAAGGATCGCTCGGATGGTAAAATCCATCTTCAGGCTCGCCCCAATACCAATCATTGCACTCAAATGGTGGACTATCCGGGTTTTCGTGCATCAGTTGAGCTGCAGTTTTTATCGAACCACTTTTTACCCTTACATAAGCATGCCACAGCCAGTAAAACATGCCCACATATTTCTTCGGACGATAATCGCTACAGTCGGTATATTGGGGCAACACACGCCCGATTGCATCAGTTGCCACCCAAGAATCGCCATAAGCTTTCAATTGTTCTGTTTCTGTTGAGACTGACGGGCTTTCAATAAAAATAGTTTGATCTACTTCGTTAGCCGGATAATTCGCCTCATCTCCAAGCTGAGTGGCAGCAATAACAAGCATTCCAGCCATACCGGTTAATGTTATGGTATTTCCATTTAATGTTGCAGGTCCCGATACAATTCGAAATTCAACCGATAAGCCTGAAGTTGAAGTGGCGGATAAGGTAAATGGAGGATCAGAAACTTGTTTTTTACCAATTTTATCAAAACTGATGGTCTGTTTATTCAGATCATTGTATTGTATTGTTGCACTGTATAATCGAAGCTTTGCATCCCTTTCTGCAATGCTGACCTTTCCGGAAACTTCCACTTCCATGGCAGAAAATGTACCTTCCACTTGCATATCCGAATTATAAACCGTTCCTGAAGAATATAGGCTTCCTGATTTATCGCCCAGGTTGATTCTTACAAGAGGTGAATCGTTATAATATACATAAATTGACTGCCCAAAATCTTCTATTCGTAAGATTCCCCTGCTCAACAAACTTGTAACACTGGCCGGCTTTGGAACCAAAATTCTTGTAACTGTCGTTGAATCACCGTTTAAAGGGCCGGTAAACTGAATAATCATATTCAATCCGTCTTCTGAAGGATAAAATGCTATTCCTTCGCGATTGAATCCTGGATCGCCCTGCGCCGGTTCCTGAACCTGATCGGGAGTTAAAGGATTTGCCCTGATAACCACGCCTCCACGATTACTTCCGTCGGCATAATCAATGTCGGTTTGTAAAATATATGGTGAGATATACTGAGTCTTTGAGATTAGTAATCGCTTTTGTAACCATACAAACTGTAAATAACCTGCTGAAATATCAGTTGATGTAAAAATATTTACATCCATTGCATCCCATTGGCCATAAAAGGTTATTCCGTCCCAGGTTGTATTAAATGTTTGGGAGTATTGGTTGGCATAAGTTTTTGCGGGTTTGTCATTGTCGAATGATGTAGTCTGAGCGTATACTTTTAAGGAACCCAAAACAGTGAATGCAATAACTACGAGCAGTTTCTTTATATTTATCTGGTATAATAGTTTCATATTCTTTGGTAGATTTTTATTCGGATGTCTTAGTCATTATTATTTTCTTTGGCAACCAATCACTCCAATGTTTGCCTTTCATGAATGACAGATTTTCTTTGCCAAAGAATTTATATCTGGGAGATCAAATATTATTTAACTATTTCAATACCCTTAGGTGCTTTGATAGTCGACTTAATACTTCCATTGGCTTGTTTCTCGTGCCGGACCCATATTATACCCAATGGAGTAGGATAGCTTCCTTCTACCCATTTCAAATCTCCTAGATGAGGTTCTATTTTTAATTTTTTACAGCCTGGTTTCAGTATTGTAATACCCAAAACATGCTGAGACAACCAGGAAGTAGGGCCGGATGACCATCCATGACAGAAGCTGTTTCTCAACCCAACATAGCAATAGTTTCCATATTTGGCATGAACATCAACTTTGCCTTCCGGAGTAAATTCATCAATCCGTGCAGCATTTTCCAGCCATTTTACATCGAAATCTTCCCAGAAAGTGGTGGCACCCAGATCAAGCATACCACCCCAGTATTTGCGGATTACATCCAAAGCACCCTGGTAATCACCTGCTTTTGCACGGGCTTGAAGGACATAATACCCATAGAAAGAAGATATTCCTTCAGTACTATTTACCGACAAGAGATTATCGTTTATTTTTTTTGGATCTTCTAGTCCAGATAAGGCCATTAAAGCACCACCTGATTTGTTGCCATTGGGATCGGGAATATGTTTTTTTAGCAATTGAATTGTTTTTTCATATTGTGTAGACTTATCCTTATTCCCCAAAATATTGGAAATTTTCACACCCGCATCGAATGACATCACCATCATTGATTGCAAGCCCGCATGAATTGCTTCCTTATTAGGACTGGTAGGCCAATCGAGAAATCTGCCTCCATCGAGTTTTTCACTCCCGTCCTGTCCAATTTTTTTTTCAAGTAAATCCAGAAGACCGTAAATGTAATCCTGATTTTTTTTCAGATACTCTAAATCGCCATTGTTCATGTACCACTGATAGTTAATTAGAATCCACCACATGGAATAAGAGCTGATTCCATTCATCCATTCCGGAAGTTTGGTGATGTCTCGAATTAAATCAAGACTTTTAGGAATAACTTCATTATAACCAAAAGCCGAAAGAATGGTCATCACTTCGGGATGCATGTCGCCCACCCATACTAGACGGTCGCGTTTGATGCCATCCCAGATATAATCCTGCATATTTAGCTGAACGGTATAAGCACCAGTCTGCCAGATCTGGTTTAAACGTTCGTCGTTCGATTTAAAAGAGCCTAGGTAAGGTATATCTCTGAAGATCGAAATCGCCCTTACTTCCTTCAATTTAAGATCCCTGTTCGGATCGAGCAATTCAATTTTCACAAACCTGAACCCACTGTTTCCGACTTCAATTTTACCTAGCCAAGGCAATGAAATCTCGAAATCGCGCATAGCATGATCGTTTGTCGCAGTAGAGCCATGCACATTGCTCATAGCTTCGCTGACAGATTCCCCCATTGTAATTTTAACTTTAATCGGCGACTGCTCGGTAAATGCTCCTGTAACAATTTGTAACCCACCCTGCATTTCCTTCCCAAAATCGAGAAGTATGGAGGTGTTAGTTTGATCTCCACTTTTAATTGTGCACAAATTTGCACCAACTAAATCGGCCTGGCCATTGCCCGGCTCTATAAGCTTTTCGGAATTGATGATATATTTATTGGATTGATCCGATTTCCATATAATTTTAACTGGCGACAGATAGTGTCGAGTTAAAACATCATTCGCAGGCGAAGTATATATACTAGCTTTAGCAGATGTATGCTGTTGAATCTTGCAAGAGCTGATAAATATTAGCATAATGCAAGCGATAGAAGCAAATATTCGGGCGTTCATTCAGAAGATTTTATTTGTATATAAGTTTCTCATCTGTAAATTCACAGAGATTTTATTTATTTTAAGTCTTGTTTTCTAATTCGATATGTTCATTCTATATAGGATCGGCTACTTTTGTTATAATTATTAATTTTTATCTAGGTTACGAATGTCAGATATTGCGTAATAAATTTCTATTCTGGAGTATTTGGTACAAATAGTCTGTTACTATGTTATTAATTATTAACCTTTGGTGCATAAGTATCTTGTCAGGATTTGACCATAAAGAAATTTTATTTTGAACTCTCTTATTTGAATTTCTGATAAACTGATTACCAATCTATTAAATTCCTTTTAGTTGAGTATATAATCGTTTTCTGAATTGTTCTCTGATTTGTGGGTAAAATAGAATCTCGTCCAATGAATTTGTATTTTTAATGATTTGCAGAGTTTCAATTACCCTTTCGGTTATTATAGAAGCATCTGTACTATTGCCGTCAATTACAAATACCTCACTTATTGATCTTTCGTAGTCAATAAGGATTTCACGCAGCCTACCTTTATTATATCCCCAGTTTTCTTCAGGAGCATTTTTTATTTGTTCAAATAGGTTAAGTATATATTCTGCCTTCATTGAATTAAGGATAAAGAATTAATTAAAATCTTTATAAATCAGTAAATTTAATATCAAACAAATAGTTTTCTTTCTATGATTAATTGGGTCTGCTCATTCAAAAAAAGTCTGAAGATTGACCCGGAATTAGGCCAATCTTCAAACTGTAATTTAGTTATTTCACTTTTAAAATACGAGTGTTTGATACATCATTTCCAATCTGAAGTTTGTAGAAATAAACTCCATCAGGTAAAGATTTACCTTCAATGTTCTTCCCATTCCACCTGGCAGTATAGTTTCCGGCTGACATTGACTGATTAACCAATTCATTTACAGTTTGACCTGTAAGGTTAATAATTGACAAACTTACCTTAGCCATATTTTTCACTGTATACGAAATTGTAAGTTGATCAGAGAATGGATTAGGATAGCATGAAGTTGAAACATCTGATGATTTATTTATTTGAACACCAGTTGTAAGATCAATTTTGCTATCATCAGCTGACTTCATGTGGGCATCAATTTTAGCCTTATTATTTAACCATTTTGCTTTAGCATCCGGATACCAGTTAAGGTCACCTAATGGTAAGCCTTCTATTGATCCGGTTAATAAAGATGGATCGGTGTAAACGCCATTAAATAACGGCCATGTTGAATTGTTTGAAAGGTCGCCATCCGGATCCCACCAGTATTGTGTCCAGGTTGACACATCAGGTACTTCACTTGTGGCATAACCCTGGCCATGTAACATGGTAGCAGGTTTAGTCCATGCTACAAAATTATCGGACATGGTGTAAATTCTGGTATCAACCCATTTGGGATCAATGCTATTGCTTGTATTTCCGACTTTCCAGAATGGGAAATCAACTTTATCAGCAAACATTTTGGTTTCTCTTGCTCTTTTTATTGAATCAAGTGGCCATACTAGCGGCATATAATACATAAATGGTTTACTATCTATTTTCCCCTGTACATTAAGGGCACTTAACATGGTGTAAAATTTCGGGTTTCTGTAAAGCATGTTATATTCAACAAACTGTATGGTTTTAGAAGGCAATACATCACCAGGAATGGTATCGGCATAAATCAGCGCTGGTTGTGGATATCCTGGATCTGCGCCAGGCATAGGTTGCCAGGTAACAGCCCATGGTTGAGTATTTACGTCAAACATCAGATTATTGGTCCAATAGTATTCTTTTTCGTAATCTTGCCAATCGATCTGACTTTTTTGTTCAACGAATGTATTATGATCCCATTTGCTGAAATTATCGACATTTGCATTAAAACCGCCTGAATGCATTGTAGTTGGAGAACAAACAAAAGTATTGTTCTCAACCAAAAGAGTATCAACGTTTGCACCGTTATTTCCTGTAATAAAGAAGTGCCCATCATTTGGATTCAATTCATGACCAGTATCAACACTCAAGTTATCTGTAAAATATGTTATTGATCCGGCGCCATCCAGAACAATACCATTTGCTCCACTTACAGGTTGTATTACACATTTGTTTATAATAGTGCGGGCACCAGGTGTACTTTGATGCAAGAACCCTGTAGTTCCGGTAACTCCGTTAAGGTCGGCATTAACGAAGTAAACGTTTTTCAAGGTAATGTCGCCTTTTGAATCAAACATATAGGCAAATACAGCACCACCGGCATCGTCACCGGTTTGCAAGGTTGCAGGCATACCTCCTGCAACTGCCGGAGCATCTCCAATAATTTGGAGGTGATAATCAACATTTTCAATGATAGCATTCAATTGATACCATTGGCCTGCCGTTAAGTGGTAAATCGCATTTCCACCATTTGCAGTGATAGCTGCATTTAAGGTTCCAACTCCAGGTGGAACAACCACAGCTTGCTGTGTCTTGCCGGCATAACTGAATAGTAAAAAAATAGAGAAGAACAGAAAAGTAAACTTTTTCATAATTTGTGAATTTTAGTTTATAAATAATAGTATTGGTTTTAATTCCAGTTAAAAGCTATCTTAGATCGCCTCCTTTCTTTTTGTTGAGTTTATATTTTATTAATAATCAAATATCAGAAGCTATATCGGACTCCCAAATCTGCAGTCCATCCATATGCTTCTATATAAGTTGGTCGCGGGTCGCCACGGAACCGGGTCGTTTCTGTGAAATTGCTCAGGTTTGCAATGTTGGCAAGCAATTGTACACCTCTTAATTTCCTTGATAATTTCTGCGAAATCTGCAAATCCCACCTGTTGTAATATTCTTTCATAGGATCAAATGCACTTACCGTATAATTCTTTCCTGTGAAAATCTGTCCATTGTATTGGTATGACAACCATACATTTAATCCACTTTTGTTAAACCCAATGGAAAAATTCAAAATGTCTCTTGGTTGGAACAGCATAACTCCTGAAGCAGTTGAATCAATACGGGTTGGAACTGGTCGTCCACCTCCTACAGGAATTACATTAATAATCTTAGTAAGTGGGTATTGTGTTTTAGAGTCGGTGTAAGTATAATTGGCATAAAGGGTAAAATAATTAAATGGTTTAGGCAACCACCATAAAGAAGTTTGTAACTCCACTTCAGCGCCTTTCAGATAGATGGGGTACTGATGATTCTCTGTTACATTCATATTAACCAGTGATGCATCAGGAAAAGGAGGAATAATTGGATCGCCTTTAATGCGTTGATAACTTCTAGACCAGATTTTATCATCTACTGTCTTATAAAATCCACTAACCGAGAAAAGTCCAACTTTTTCTCCATGCAGGGTGAACTGAGCATCATAATTTGACCAATGTTCTGTCTTTAGTGCAGGGTTCTCTGCAGTATATCCAAATGGCTGGAATCCGGTATTTGTATAGGTATTGGGTGAAATAAGATTAAAGTCAGGCCTATTTAAGGTTTGAGTATAGGCAAAATGGGCATAAAATGATTTGGATGGTTTAATCCGGAGGTGAATCATTGGTAGTAAAAAATGATCCTTTCTGATTGCAGATGTTGAATCACCTGGTACTGGTGCATAAATAGGGTCTGATAACGTCGGCTGTGTTGATGAAAATCCTTTCATGGTGGCGTATGTTTCTTCGTATCTCACGCCCGGAAGGATCATCACCCATTTCCCGATATTTATTTCGGTCATTATATAACCAGCACCGTAATTTTCAGTGATATCCTGGCCATTCATTGTCATTGCGTTTACATCTTGAGAAAATCCTATTTTGCTGACTTCTCCAAATATCGGCATCCAGACCTTTGCTCCCTGATTGTAGTAGTATTGTGATACCTGACTCCATTTGTCAGTTATCTGGTTCAATTTGTCGAAATTATAGTACCATCCATAGTCATATTTGCCACCCAAGAAATTATTCACTTGATAATCTCTCATATTCGTTCCGGTTATGTTTCCTGCCGTATTGGTCTCAATCCACTTGAGCGAGTCTGCAAGTATTTTTTCACCAAACTGGTTTGTAATCATGTTCTGTCCACCCGAAACAACATTTTGATACCTGGTTTTCTTTCGGTAGGTTCCTCCAAACTTTAAATAACCTGTGATTAAACTACCAATATGATATGGAACTTTTATATTTAAGTAGGAGGTTAGATTCTTGTCAGATAATTTACTAGACGATTGACCTAAACCTTGTAAATCCAAGGTATTGTCTGGCGCATTTTTATCTGTATACAAGGAAATTATATCAGCCGGGTTTTCTCTCCTAACAGCCATGCTAAAAGTTGCAGTGGTAGGTGTTGGGTTATAAGCAAAATTCCAGTTTCTTGATTGGGGATCATTCGAAATACTTTGTGAATAAGCCACGCCATAATCCAATTCCATATTTAGAAAGTTAGCTTTAGTGTTTCCACTTAATGCAGTTTGAATAATGTTGCTGTTCTGGTATGGATCATCATTAAAACCATATCCTACACTTCCAGCACCAGTTACACCATAGTTTTTCGATTCAGATTGATTGTCGTCCTTTGAATAGTTATAAAGGCCATATAAGTTTAAAACTGTTGAAGGAGACACTTTATAATCGAGCGACAACATCGCTGATCGCCGGTATTTTATGTCTATTATATCATTGAGAGATACACTATTAAGAAGAATATCAACATTTGTTGAAGCTAATCCATATCCGGCACTCATCGTTTGAGCGCTACGATTAACTCTTTCAGCGCTTGCCGTAAAAAATACGCCAAGCTTGTCATTCAGAAACCGGTTACTCAGTTCTCCCTCCAATTTGTAATTTCCATAATAGTCGTTCAGGTTATTGTAACCCATCTGTGCCATTACATTGGAGTGAAAGCCCGGAACTGTTTCTCTTAACTTCATGTTAACCGTTCCTGCAACTGAATTTGCCTCCATATCGGCAGTAAGGGATTTATAAACCTCTACTCCTTGTAAAACATACTGAGAGATTCCTGAAATATTGGTTTCACGGCTACCTCCGCCCGTAGAAGGCATTAATACTCCATTTAATGTTACTGCAGTATATTTTGATTCCAGTCCGCGAATAACAATACCAGTACCTTCTCCGCCACTACGGGAAACTGAGATTCCGGGAAGCCTGCCAATGGCTTCAACAGCATTGGCATCAGGATTTTCCTGCAATCGGTCGGCAGCTACCACGTTTTTAATAGTTGTCGAATTAATTTGCTGCTGTATGGCATTCTTTTGCCCAATTGCCTGAGCTGTGACAACAACTTCCTTGATTTCGCTAATAGTGGCTTTTAAAGCTACATTTATAACCTGTTTACCCTCTACAGGAATTTGTTGTACATCATAACCAACAAATGAAAATGAAAGAACAGATTTTGATGATGGAACATTAATACTGTATTTACCATCTGAATTAGTGATAGTTCCAACAGTCGTTCCCTGAATTACAATAGTAACACCGGGAATGACTTCACCATTTCCAGCATCTGTAATTATTCCAGTAATAACTTTTGTGGTTGTTTTTTGAGAATAGACATTTTCCGTAAAGCCTCCTATGAAAACAATTAAGAAAATTGCTGCAAGTAAGTTTTTCAACATATCGTTAAGAGTTAAGTTTGTTAATTTTCTAGCTGCAAGATCGTAAGCATTGATATAAATTTTTATTTATTTTTGGTATAATTTTTATGAATTTGTATCAATAGACATTTTTTTATTGGATATGGTCAAAAAAGAGACCTTCATATAAAAAAATGTGAAGGTCATATGGATTTTTATTAAAAGAGTTCAAAAAAAGCAATACTCAAAAATGCTAATTGACCAAAAGTTGGTTCATCTCTATATTTTACAAATATTTGATTGCGAATACTTTGTCCTTTGAAAAAATATCCTGCTTTTCATTACAGAGAAACAAGTATAGGTAAACAACTTCAGCATCATGAGTTGCTAAGAGCAGATTAGACAGGCTAGAAGACCGATATAGAAATGTAGTTTTCCCGGATCACTTATCTGACCAAGAGAATTAGATGCGGCCCATATGGAATTTACAAACAAGTTCTAGATACTCATGGTCAGTATTTTACCGCCTTGTTCAAGATTAGTACAAATATCTTCTTACTTTGTAACCTGGCATGCTGCTTTATAGAGCTGGACCCAATATAGGCTTCCTTTTGTTTTTCACTCCTTTAAATGGCTTTGCGTTTTCTGGGCATGGCAAGTATTATGTGATTTGGAGTTTATTGAAAAATGTTTGGCTGATCATTCAACATTTCAGTATAATAACAATAAGGAAATTGGATTAACTAATGAGTTGGGTTCGATCTATACTTTAAAATAAGTTCATTGTCAGGCGTTGGGGTTTTTGGCCAATTATAATAAACAATTGAAAATGATAGCTATAGTCTAACTTTCAATGAAATTTCCCTTTTCATTTTTCGAATTGAAAATGATCGATATGGAAAATATCCTCACCTTCGCCACTAAAACGAAGCCAGATTGCTCTTGTTCCTGAAACTGTAGAGATCTTACAAGTAATCATTTGCCAGGTTTTCAGATCTCCCCCTCCCGGAACCTCAATTGTTCCGATAGAAGGACCCCAAATATTGTCCAGAGTAATATCAATTTTACCGGGCTTGGTTCCAGGTGCAACGCGTATTGTAAAATGGGTTACTCCTTTTGTAAAATCGAAATATTTATAGGCGGCTTTATCACTATTCTGTATTTTTCCAAGTTCTTCTTCATTAGATGAAAACGCCTGAATCCGAATATTTCCGTACATAAGGCAAGCACGTTCGGCGCCAATTTCTTTTAATGGGTCTAAGGGTTTTCCAGCTCCCTGCGAAGTCATTTCAACTTCATTAATTGTCCCGTCTTCGTTAAAATAAATTGGTTCAACACATGCTTTGCGCATGGTATAACAGCCATGCGTTGACCGATGATAAAATACATACCAATGATTTCTGAATTCGACGAGCGATCCGTGATTATTCCAATTCCCCGGATCGCAATGATCGTTGTCGATAATTATACCGCCATATTTATATGGACCCATTGGCGATTTGCTTATCGAATATCCAATGCAGGTTGGCCTTCCGCCACGCCCCATGTGGGCATAAACCAGATAATAAATCCCATTTCGTTTGATCATGTAAACTCCTTCGTGAAAGAAGTGCTCTTTCTCTGTAATCACACCAGTTTTTATGGTCGAAAAATCAATCTCGGTCATGTTGGGCTTGAGTTTGGCTATATTTGCCGAAAATTGTCCCCAGATGTAATAGCCCTGACCATCGTCGTCAATAAAAACAGCTGGGTCAATTTGGTGATGATCCCCCAAATCAATATTTTTTCCGTTCAGAAAAGGTCCCAAAGGAGAATCAGAAACAGCCACCCCTTCGGTTTGTGTATTGTTGGCTAGACAATAATAGAGGTAATATTTACCATCTTTATACATACAATCAGGCGCATATAAATAATCGTCGCTATACGAAATGGCATCACCTTTTCCTTTGGATGCAAAACTATTGGGTGTTAAAGTCCATGATTGCAAATCATCTGACGACAAAACATCGTAACGCCATGAACAATAATAATTGGGGCTTTCGTCTCGAGAACCATATACATACATTTTCCCATCTGCCCAAACTCGGGCTGTAGGATCAGCAATGTAAACTCCAGGAGGACAAATGGGATTCTGCGCGATCAAAGATTTCTGCAACAAAAAAGCAAACAGAACAGTCAATAGACATATCGTTTTCATGAATAAAGATGTAGAGTTGGATTAGTCTTTAAAACAGTTCCCAAAATACTAATTGAGATTGAGTTTATTATTAATATGCTGAATTGGTTTTGATGGCTCCGGAAAATTAATGTCAAAAAATTCTTTTCCGATTGGTTGGATTGGTTTTGGATTTGCTAATTGAGTTGGATTATAATTCATCTCCAACTCAAAAGGCATTATATAAGCCAATGACGACCAACCCCAAAAGCGTTTTAGACCACAACCTTTGCCGGTTTCGCCATTGTAAAACTCGCGGGTAACTTCATTCTTCTTGAAAACCAGATTCAGTGTTTTCTGTGCCAATTGTTGGGCAATCTCTTTGTAGCCATAATCTATCAAACCATGCATAATCATGTAGTTGGTCGGAATCCATGTTGTTCCACGCCAGTTACAGCCCCAGTCGCGAATGTCTCCCTGAGCATAATCGGGTTCCGTTTTAGCATATCCGGCCACCGGAAATTCGGTCCAGAATTCTTTTGGATTAATCAGATGCTCCTTCACCAGGCGTTCTGCCCTTTTGGGCGAAACAATGCCAACCCACAACGGGATAAAACCAGTTACCGACTTTACTTTTACCAGTTTGCCGGTCTGCTCGTCCCGATCGTAATAAAAACCATCTTTCTCGTCCCAAAAAGTTTTATTGATTTTTGCTGCCAGTTTTTTAGCCTGTTCAGCATATTCTTTACTTTCACGGGTCTTACCCAATCTGTCAGAAATAATTTTCATTGCCTGTAATTCGCGATAAATATAGCAGGCCAGATCAACACCTTCAAAACGAAATTCATCGAGTTTCCCGGCGCGTGAAATCTGATTATCCATTCCGGTGTGGTCGGAACTGTTCCAGACGGGCAACCCATTTTTATCAAAGTCGCAATAATGCGACCAGTAATCGATACTTAGTTTTATTTGCTCAAACCAGGAGATATTTTTCAGAACTGGCCCCATCTGAATGCGACCCCTGTCTGCCCGTTCTTCCAGCCACGAATAATCACCTGTTTGCTGACAACCCAGCAATGCGATTTGAGCCAGAAATGGTTTAAATTGTTGTTTCTCACGTTTTTCAATTAAACATCTGGAAACAAAACCATTGGTGCATTGCTGACTTAAAAAGCTTTTAATATTTGAAAAGCAATAATCGCTCACTCCCCAATAGCTCAGATAAAGGTTTTCAAAATAGAGATCCCAATCGTACATTTCACCATAAGCATAACCGGTAAGTAATTTCCGGTTGTCGGGATCGTATAAGATAATCCCTTTTTCAGCAATGTCCTGATTCAATTCGTTGATACGCCGGAAAAATTCATCAGGTTGGTCGATATTATATTTTGAGAAGACTTTATTTGTCAGTTCTTTCTGCGCACTGGTTTGGAAATTAATGAAAAAACCAAGCGTTATTAATAATATAAGTTTCATTTCTACTTGATTTATATTTCAGATTATTCATTGATTTTTAATAGCGTAACTGGCCCGATTAATCCGGATGATTGTAACGGACTATCTGCTGTATAAGGAATGACATTACTCCAGGTTTTACGTTTTGCAACTGGCAATTTCAAATCGCCAATCAGTCGGTTCATCCAATTATTTACCACTTCAATTTCAAGGGTATTTTCTCCTGATTTTAAAAGGCCTGTAACATCAACTTGCCAGGGAGCGGTCCAAACACCGCCGGTATCCTGTCCATTAACTTTTATTTTTGCCACAACTGAAACCTTTCCTAGATTCAGGAACAGACTTCCTTTTTCAGGAAGTTCTTTAAAATCAAATTTGGTTTGGTAAATGGCAGTTCCTGAATAATATTTGATGCTATCATTCGAGTTTTGTGTCCAATTCTCCAACTTATTGAATGCAACCGGATGTGCAGGCCCCCAGTGATCTTTCTCGAAGTTAACTGTCCATGGATTCATTAAAGTCAACAGAACCTCATGTATCGGAAAATTTTTCAGATCAGGTTGACCGCCTGATTTTCCAGTCTTGTCTTTAAAAATAATAAATGCACTTTCAAAAGCTTCTAAAGTCAAAGGAACAGTTGTTCTTCCATCTTTGAAAGTATATTCAGGAAGTATACGAATTTTCCCGGTAACGGCATCCCAAAGTTCAGGTTGAAATCCTGAAATGCGGAATGACGGGTCAAAAGTTATTTTTTGATCGTTTTGGTTGCTGACAAAATAAATTTCTCCTGAAAGCAACGCCCGATGGATATATAACACATTATTATCAGATCTACGTTCAAAATCAGGCTGGATATTTAAATCAGACAATGCATCCTGAAGTGACGGGCCTTTGTAAATCAGTCCATTCCCCAATTTATTTTTACTAAAACCATCCGTGGCCATTCCCGACCACATTTGTGTAGCCAGTGTATTAACAAGCGAATCGGCTTTGGGATAATTCTGTAAGCTTGGAGATTTCTCCGGTGCCGGACCAAAAACTACTGCTCCCTGATTTATCAGTTCATTGATCCTGGACAGTAATTCAGGCCGCATGGTTTTTAATTTCGGCAGAACCAGCACCTTATATTTCATTCCGTCGGGCAATACCAAATATCCATCTTTAACCGAAAGCCGTGTCATAATGACTTCGGAATTAATGTAATCGAACGAATATCCCAAAGGCAAAGCCGGATCGCAAATTCCGGTCATCTTCGGAACATCTTCGCCAATGAAATACGCGACATCAGCAACATAATTGCCTTGCTGAAGCAGGTAGTTGCTGCGTTTCAAATAAGTGGTAAACTGATTGAGTTGATTAAACCATGTGTTATGGCGGTTGAACTCGTTGCCAAATCCGGCATTTTGTCCGGGAATCCGCTCGTCCGGCTGTTCAATATATACATGCAGCAGCGTATTATTAATTCCTTCTGTAAAAAAGCGGTCACCTCGTTGTTTCATGTCCTGAAAACTTCTGGAATAAGCCTTTCCGCCACAAGTGAACGACTCCGCAGAAACTTTTTGTTTCCCATAAATGTGTGCACAAGACGAAGCTGCCCGGTTCTCAATATTTCCAAGATCACCTTCGCTCCAGAATTCGCCTCCAACTTCATCCGACTGGCCTCCATATTGTAGAAATTCGCCAGGGAAACCCCAGTGTCCGTAATTTTCGAGCCAAGTGGTAAAACCATTTTTATGACTTAATTCGCGCAGCCCACCCACATAATCGTAGGCAACCTTGTCGGCGATCAGTCTTCGTAAATCCCATAAAAAGCGGTCAGACAAATCACGGCTTCCAATTACAAAACCTTTCATCGCCGGTATAAATGGAACAGGGCTATAGCCATATCTGTCCAAAAAGTTTTTAATAAAGGTATCTGTCCAATTCTGTCCACCTCTTTCGTAACTGTCTTCAACAACTTCTTTCCATGTTTTGCGGTCAGCAGCCGGAATGCGGCGCATGATTTCGCCTAGAAAAGCGTCGAAATGTTTGGCAAGATGTTCTTTGCTCATTTTGTCCACTTCGAGACCTGTACCTTCAGGAGCAGCCGGTTCATTAACCACTCCAGTCGGTGTCATTCCGCTGCGCAAAATTGTCCATTCTCCTCCAGGAACATCCCATGAAAGATTTCCTGACTTATCCATTTTATTCGACAAATCAACTATAGATTCAGGAGCAATTGCAAGATCAGGCGAATCAATTTTTGGTTCTGCTGGCCACATATAATCAGCCCAGTAAGGTTGCGGTGTCTGGAACATTTTAGCCAGCGTTTTCTCGGGATAACGTTCAATTAATGGTTCAGATAACAGACTGATTTCTGCAAATGGTGCCGGTTGTTCCAGCTTGGTTAGTATAATGCGATAACCTGAAGCCATTGTATATGGCACAGAAATAACGATTGGTGCATACGGATCAAAACCAACAATGAGGTTCGGATTGGTGCGGTCAATTTCGAAACTTTTCAAAAGTTTGTAGTCGTAGCCAACCTGGGCATAAAAATCAGCATGACATTTTACTTGTCCGGGTGCTGTTTTTATACGAAGTGTTCTAATTTCGAAAGGTGATTCCGTCGATATGTCAATCTGCTGATCTCCGGCAGGTATTATTGTGGATGTGTTTTCATCATTATCAAATAACTTGTTAATCTGTGCAATTGGTTTTTCAGAGAGAAAATGTGGTTTGCATTCAGCTAAAGTTTTTTCTTTATGCGAATTTTGTTTAAAAGCAATGACACGGACATCCTGAAAATCCTTTTTGGGTTGGTCGAGTTTGATGTGCAATTTTTGAGGTCCTTTCACTATTTTCTCAGAAAAAGCCAAATAACGCATAGCCTCCTCCGGTTTAATCCATGGGCCGCCAGACTGACTCCAGCCCGGAGAGTTGAAAATTCCGATTTCGATGTTTAATTCTGTGGCAGTTTTTAATGCCGCATGTATAATATCCCACCATTCGTCGGAAAATAACTTCACTTTTCCATATGGAGCTTCTGTTGAATTTAGCCCAATATTCCCGATGAAAGCACGATTTATTCCTTGCGCTTTCATCGCATGAAGATCTTTAATAACTCCTTCTTTGGAAATATTGTTCGAGATCCAATACCAGTAAACACTGGTTTTTAAAGAGTCAGGTACATTGGTAAATACATGTTGAATTTGAGTGAAATCATTCTGCTGTTTCATGGAATTCGTGCAGCTTGTAACACAAACGGCAATTGAAAATGCTAAGATACTTTTACAGATGTTCCAAAGGATATTCTTTGAAATTTGATAGTTTTTCATGAGTTATTGGTTAGTAAGTATATGGCAGATTTATTTTGTAATTAATGCTGCAAGTTCGGAAGCTTTGCACTGATATAACTGCAAATTCAGGTATTTTATTTATTTATTTGTCTCAAATGAACTCAATTTATACTAAAATAAAGGCTTATGTAAACGGGAAATTTTTATGAGTTCTGAATAATCTAGAATTTTGTAGAACAATAAAAGTGAAAATTAGCTAACAATCAACAGCTAAATATTTTATAAACAAATAAAATATAACGTATGGAGATTATCTTTAGCCTTTCCCCAGAAGTGTTTGCTGATATTGTTTTGGAGTAACCCCTTTTTCTTTTTTAAATGCCACCGAATAATTTCCCTGTGTGCTGAACCCGCATAAATCGCTTATTTCACCAAGGTTTAAAATTCCTTCATTCATCAAATCAATTGATTTATTGATCCGATATTTACGAAGGTAATCGTTTGGCGAGATTTTAGTCAGGCTAACAAACTTACGGTAAAAGCTTGATCTGCTCATGTTCATTCCTTGTGCTAAATCTTCAATATTAAAATCTGAAATGCTAAACTTTTCATTAATAATAATATCCATTTTTTGAAGAAAATTGATATCAATCTGATTTAGGTTCGACTTTTGAAGATTTGGCACCATACCATTCTGAAATACCTTTTGTAATGTCCTGCGAATTTTAATCAGACCATCAATTTGGCTTTGTAACAGCATAGAATTGAATGGTTTTACTACGTAGGCGTCGGCACCGTGTTTAAAACCTGAAATCTGGTCTTCAATATCAGATTTTGCTGTGAGCAAAATTATAGGGATATGGGAAAGTAAGACATCTTCTTTAATTTTTTGGCACATTGATATGCCATCAATTAGTGGCATCATAATGTCAGCAACAATTAAATCAGGGAGCTGACTTTTTGCAAGAGTTAAACCTTCAGCCCCATTAAAAGCACAAATCACTTTGTAAAATTCAGATAACCTTTCTTTCATAAAGGCATTGAGTTCCGGATCGTCCTCCACGACCATTATTTTTATTGAATTTCCCATATTTTGTTCTTCCGGAACCCATGTCGTTTCAAAATATTCAACAGGTTGAGTCTTGTTGTTTTCTTTGACCCAGTCTTTGCTCTCATAAATACCGGGGGAAATAGGTATTACGAATGAAAATATTGTGCCTTGTTCATCAGGACACTCCACTTTAATAGCTCCCTTATGCATCTCAATTAGTCGTTTTGTAAAATTAAGTCCAATTCCTGAACCAGAATAATCCGGTCCCGAAGATAAATTTCCTTCAACCTGTTTATACCGGTTAAAAATCTCAGAAATTTCATTTTTTGGTATTCCGATACCGTTGTCCTGAACTTTAATTTCGATATAATTTATAGGTGTCGAAGAATGGATCAGATTGATGTCATCATATTTTTTTAATACTTCATCCTGAGATTTTAGATCAGCCACAACTTTAATTATTCCTTGATAGTTGGTGAATTTTATGGCATTACTCAATAAATTACTAAGTATTTTTTCATATTTATCACGATCCAGGGGAACGGTCAAATCGTTTGTAAGAAAAATAAATTCAATTTCAATTTTTTTGTTTTCAGCAAGAAAGATGAACGGTTCGACAAACATCCGTGTTAAGCTCAGAAAATCCTCATCTCTAATGTATAAGCTCAGGGTATCACTTTCGAGGTTTTTAAACATCAGTAACTGATTAACCATTTTTAACAGTCTTTCTGTATTATATTTCAATCGCAAAACGATGGGTGTATTTTTAAAATCGGATAAAGGGGTTGTTGAGAGTTTCTCGACAATTCCATAAATCAATGTGAGTGGTGTTCTGATTTCGTGGGAAATGTTCGTGAAAAATTTTATTTTCATATCATTAATCTCCTTTTCCCTGACATGTTCCCGATGCTCTATCTCAAGTTTTTGCTTGTAAAGCTTTGACCGTAGAATTATTCGGAAAATAAAGTAAACCACAAAAAAGATGATTAAAAAATATAGGATCATGGCCCAGATTGTATTCCATGGAGCCGGAATAATTTCGATAGTGAGAATAGCAGGATTTTCTGACCAAATACCATTATTGTTCTGTGCCTTGACTTTAAATGTATAGATCCCTGGTTTCAGGTTAGAATAGCTGGCACGGGTTCTATTTTGTTCATAAACCCAATCATCGTTAAATCCTTCCAGAATATATGCGTACTTCAGTTTGTTAGATGCAATATAGTCGAACCCGACATAATCAATACTGAAAACAGGATATTTGTATCCGAGCCTTATCTTACTGGTGTACGCCAAATTTGTATTCAATAATTTTGTCTGATCATTTGGATAGACTTTTTGATTAAATATGTTGAGTGACTTTAAGACGATTCTCGGTGACTGAACATTATCGAAGCCCAAAGTCTTCGTATTAAAATAAGTAAGTCCATTATTTCCTCCAAAATAGATGGTTCCAGTTTTATCATTATAGACCGAACGTTGATGAAACTGTTGATTTCCGGTTCCTTCGTTAAAGTAATAATTGATAAATTCATTTTTTTTGTTGAAGCTTGAAAGACCGTAGGAAGTGCTTAGCCAGAGCCGGTGATTAATATCTTCGGTTATTCCTACGATATCATTACTTGGAAGACCATCTTTAATTGTATAACTTTTAAACGTGTTGTTTTGCTTATCATACCTATATAATCCATATTTAAAATTTCCCACCCAGATAATACCATCGCTGTCAACAAAAATTGTGATGGCTTCGTGCATTTTCAAAGGATCGATACCTAAATGATTAGTTAAGGAAACAAACTTATTGGTCAAAATATCGTATTCGAAAATTCCAATTCCATAGGAGTTAATCAACAATTTTCCATTTCCACTCGAAATAATCTGAGTAATATTTTTACCCATTTCTTCGGTTCTACTAATAAAACGCCCATTAAGATCAAATATGAATATCCCATTTGAACCGGAGCCGATAAATACTTTATTGCCGGGTACCTCACAAAAGGAATTATATCCCACATTATATTGCAAATAGCTAAGGTCTCCGGTATTTTTATAAGGTAAATTGATCAGGTTTATTTTGAAATTGGTTGGATTCATAGTGTAAAGATTTTCCTCTGTTCCGATCCAGAGTTTGCCAGTTGAATCATACATAATGGTTTGTACATGATTGCAAGAAAAAAGGCTGTTCTCCTTTGTGAAAATTTTAATGCTTTTCGTTTTTGAATCATAAATAAATAAACCATTGTTTCTGCTACCCAGAAATAAATGACCTTTATTGTCGGAAACAATAGTATTCACAAATTTATTATCAAGGTATTTGGTTAATACCTTGTCGAAATTGAAATTTTTTCGATGTTCGAAAGATACTTCAGTCCCTGAATCAAAGGTGCCTATCCAAGCATTGTTGTTCTTGTCAGTGAAAATAGTCCGAATAAATGAGGAACTAATACTGTTAATTTCATCTTTATTATATTGTTGAACCAGCTTAGATTTGAGATTATAAATAAATAAGCCATCGGTTTTAGTTCCAATCCAAATAGAATTCTTATTAAGTTCAATGCAGGTTATTTCAATATTTTTTAGAACCTTCAAGCTTTCTGGAAGATCTTTGTCGGAAATTAATCTGCGCTGGTCGATATCAAAAAAATGAATTCCGTCATTAGAACCAACCCACAAAATATTATCAATAACCTTTCCACAATTTAAGGTCTTTATTCCAGCATCATTGGCTTTTGAATTGAGTTCAAATTTTGTCAGTTTAGTTGTAGTAGGATTATAAAGAAACAGATAATTCATATTAACAGGCAGACACCAAATTCCGTTATTTTTATCACTGATGAGTTGATTAATAATGGTTCCATTCGGAAAAATATCCAGATGAATCATTTTATTTTTTTTCTCATTGTAATATTCTAACCCAGCAAAAACAGGTGCACCATAAACAACATCATCCCAGACAGTTAGAGCTGCATAGCTTGTGTTGACTGAACCAATCCTTTGCATTTTTTCCTTTTTGATATCATAAGAGTTTAACCCATTATTGGTTCCAATAAAAAGCTTCTTATCTTTTATAATGATGCTTGTAACAAAATCGTGATACAATGAGGCAGAATCTCCATCGACAAAAAAGAATTGTTCAAAATTACTGCCGTCAAAACGATCAATTCCCCTTGATGTTCCAACCCAAATATACCCCAGATCATCTTCACAAAAAGAGGAAACGGATAAATTTGATAATCCGTTTTCAAGTCCAATGTTTTTAAAACTTAAAGGATGAGAATTGTCTAATTGCGCAAATGAATTAAGACCCATTAAAAGAATTGGGATCAGAAGCCTTACGTGTAAAAAATATTGCATGCGGTAAATCATATTCCTGATTTATATTTGCCTCCAATATTACAACAATTATAGGAATCTTACTCATCAATCAGTATCTGTAACGTTTTAGACTAAAAATTCTTTGTGAATTGTAGTTTGATCTTCTGATATTTCAAATGATCAATCTTTTTCGTATTACACGATATTAAAAGTTAGAATTTCGAACTTGGTTGTTCTCAATTCTCGACAATATTTAAT
>Ga0118677_10003325_pt1 | contig 30644 bp, 26 predicted proteins | sample AliMusrvi5mmetaG_FD_86154 | JGI IMG/M metagenome (GOLD analysis project Ga0118677, IMG submission 86154) | reverse complement strand
GATATAAAATGGGTGAAATTATCATTAACGCTGCCGACAGTGTCAGTTTTCAGGTCGAGCAGGGCGAATTTTGTATCGTTGTCGGTCCGAGCGGCGCGGGAAAAACCACCGTGCTGAATATTTTGGGCGGCATGGATGACTGCAATGACGGTAAGGTTCGGGTTGCCGGCGATTTGGTCAGCGATTATGACCGCAAGAGGCTTATCGAATACCGCCGTTTTGAAGTGGGCTTTGTCTTCCAGTTCTATAATTTGGTGCAAAACCTGACGGCGCTCGAAAATGTGGAGCTGGCCACGCAAATCAGCAAAAAGTCCCTGGATGCGAAAAAGGTGCTTGAAAGGGTGGGGCTTGGGGACAGGCTCAACAACTTCCCCGCGCAGCTTTCCGGCGGCGAGCAGCAGCGTGTATCAATCGCGCGGGCTTTGGCGAAGAATCCGAAGCTTCTGCTTTGCGACGAACCCACCGGCGCGCTTGATTACAATACGGGCAAACAAATCCTGAAGCTTTTGCAGGATACGAGCCGTGAAACCGGCATGACGATTATCGTTATTACGCATAACCAGGCGATAACCCCGATGGCAAACCGCATTATCACCATGAGGAGCGGCAAGGTTCACAGAATTGCCATTAATGACAACCCAATGCCGGTTGAAAGGATTGAATGGTAGCATGAGCAAAGCCCTCGTCAAAGATATTTTCCGCTCAATCAAAAGAACCATGGCGCGCTTTATCTCAATTGTTGCGATTGTTGCCTTGGGGATAAGTGTTTTTGCCGGAATTAAGGCTACAGCGCCTGATTTGAAGGATACAGCCGAAAAATATTTTTCAGATAACAACTTAATGGATATAAATGTGATCTCCACAATCGGGCTGACGGATACGGATGTATACAACATCAGCAAAATTAGCGGGGTTGAAGCCGTTATGCCTTCAAAATTTGCGGATGCCCTGCTCGAAGTTAACGGCAAGGCGCTTGTTGATGTTTCGGGTTCTCCGTTCTGCTGCCGGGCGATGTCTTTAGACCTTAACTTTCCGAAAGCACAAAAGAAAGGCATTGACGATGCGGCGTACATGAACCGTGTCAATCTTCTTGCCGGCGTATTGCCTGCCAAACCAAACGAATGCCTTGTTGACAGCTGCGCGCTGACTTCGACCCATAAATTTAAAATAGGCGATATGATTACCCTGAAGGGCGATAATGAAAACCTTTCCAGCAAACTGAATGTCACGGAGTTCAAAATAGTCGGAATCGTTGAAACACCGTTATATATATCCGTTGAGCGGGGCAATACCCTTATCGGCAGCGGCAAACTCGGCAATTATATTTACATTCCGCAGGAGGACTTCTCTACGGACTATTACACCAATGTTTATGTAACGGTTGCCGGAGCGAATGCCTACAAAGATTTTACAGCCGGATACAATAACTTTATATCACCGGTCAGCAAGGCGATTGAAGGCATATCCAAGGACAGGCTGTTCGAAAGAGGAATCTCACTCAGTTTGGAATACACGCCAAAGGTTAAAACCGGAAAAATTGAACTTGCAAAAAAAGAAGCCGAGGTGAAGGCAGCGCTTGCGGCGGGGCGCGCGCAGGTTGAACAGATAAAATATACCGCCTTGCACGGTGATGCGGAAATCGCCGCAAAAAAGGCGAAATATGAAAACTCGCTTTCGGCCGCTCAAAAAGAATTGTATCTCGGGAAGGACCAATACAATAAAAGCTTTGTAGAATACAATCAAAAGCTGGAAGAATATAACGCGGCGAAAGCAATAGCGGATCAAAACCCCAATGCCCGCGCGGATTATGCCGCGGCAGTTCAAAAACTTGCGGATGCCGATAAACAGATAAAAGCCGGCGAAACAAGCATTGCGCTTTTCAATAACATTATCAATGTCTCCGAAAACGCGCTGAATTCAACTGACGGCAATGCGTTCAACGAACTTGTTGCCGGGCTGAAAGCCGCCGGGGTGGACACAACTGTTATTGAGATTTTGGGCGCCGGGGCAACCGGCAATGTGCCCGATGCCGTTAAGACATATTTGCTGCCGATTCTTGAAGGATATAAGACAAGACTGGCGCAGGCGCAAACGGATCTTGACGCGGCAAAGGCGCAATATGCGGCAAACAAACTGCTTGTTGATGCCGCCGCCAAGAATATAGCAAAATTGGACCAGCTTGACGCAGCGTACGCGCAGCTGAAAGACGCAGAAAGCAAACTGCAAACAGGCTCAACAGATATTTCCGTGGGTGAGCTCACGCTGAATATGAAGCAGATGGAGTTAAAAGACGAGTTAGCCCAGGCTGAAGCCAATCTTGCCCTGGCAAAGGCAAAAGCAGGCACCATTGACGCCGATTTTGCCAAGCAGGAAGCGGACGCCAATCTCCAGCTTCAAAACGCGCGTTATGATTTAAACTCCGCCGAGAATATGCTCGCTTCGCTTGATACCGCAAAATGGTATGCTGAAACCAGGGATGACCTGCCCGGCCATGTGGAATACGGCCAGTCGGCCGATAACATGAAGGCTTTTTCCGCTGTTTTTCCGGTTTTCTTCTTTTTTATCGCGGCGGTTGTCAGTTTGACAACAATGGCAAGAATGGTTGAGGAGGAGCGCGTGCAGCTCGGCACACTGAAAGCACTGGGCTACGGGCCGGCTTCGATTGCCGCAAAATATCTGATATATGCAGTGCTGGCAAGTTTAATAGGCTCAATCATCGGGCTGAGTTTCGGGTTTTTCCTGTACCCAAAGGCAATCTACAATGCCTATGCGATTATGTTTACCACCCCCCCGATCATTTTGACATTCAGGATGGGATATGCCATATTGGGCACAGTAATCGTTGTGCTTGCCGTCGCGGCGGCAACGCTTTTCGCCTGCCGGAGCGAACTGACAACCTGCCCCGCCCAGTTAATGCGGCCGAAGGCGCCTAAGGCGGGCAAACGCGTATTCCTCGAAAGAGTCGGGTTCATATGGGGACGGCTCAGCTTCAGCTCAAAGGTAACGGTAAGGAATCTTTTCCGCAACAAGAAACGCTTTATTATGACGATTATCGGCATTTCCGGCTGTACCGCGCTGCTTTTAACCGGGTTGGGGATTAATGATTCTATCGGTGCCATCAGCAAAAAGCAGTTCGGCGCCAACGGCATTGAAATGTATGACGCGCAGATTGTGCTCAATGAGGTGCAGGACAGCACCGGGAGCACCAACGCCGCCTCCGCCGCAACTCTGAAAGATATCAAGAGCGATAGCAGAATCAAGGACGCTATGCTGAGTTTTTCGAAGACGCTTAACAGCAGCTCGGTCCGCGCCAAAGGTGTTATCCTGCCGACATGTATTTTTGTGCCGCAGGACAGCCAACAGCTCTCATCCTTTGTAAAACTTCAAAACCGTAAAACCGGGGAAAAGTATGAGCTGGGCGATCAAGGCGTGCTGATAACCGAAAAATTTGCAAACAAAACAAAAACGAAGGTCGGCGATGAAATCTTCGTTAAACTCAACGACAGCAGCAGCGTCAATTTGAAGGTTGCGGGCATTGTGGAAAACTATGCGTTCCATTATATCTATATGTCCGAAACCCTTTATAAAAATACCTTCGGCGAGACACCGCAGTATAATTTTGTAACGGCACAGCTTGCCGACAATATCAAGGCCATGAATGAAACAAACCAAAATGCGGAAAAAAGCAAGCTGGCGTCGGATTTAATGAAGCGCAGCGATGTCAGCGTGGTCGTTTATACGGACCAGACGATAGGAACTTTCAATAATATTATAAAAGGCCTTAATTCGCTTGTGATGATCTTTATTATCTCCGCGGGCGCGCTTGCATTTGTTGTTCTTTACAACCTATCCAACATCAACATCAACGAACGCCTGCGCGAGCTTGCGACGATTAAAGTGCTGGGGTTCTACGACAGGGAGGTTTCCTCCTATATTTACCGGGAGAATATGGTGCTGACTATTCTCGGCACGGGGCTTGGAATTCTCCTGGGGATTCCTTTGCATCTGTTTGTCATTAATGTTGCCGAGGTGAATATCGTCATGTTCGGGCGGAGTATTAACTGGTCAAGTATGCTGATTGCGGCAGGGGTAACAATTGCGTTTTCGGTTATAGTGAACCTTATCATGCACAAAAAACTCAAGAAAATCAGCATGGTGGAGTCGCTGAAGTCGGTGGAGTAAATAAAATTAAATTTTATCATATCCAATTTTTCTCAATGCAAAAGAGGTTGTCTCAAACGAGGCGACCTCTTTTTCAAGCTGTTGAATTGTAACCGGTGTTTTGATTTTGTCAAATCATAGTACCGTCCTCCGATTCTTGGTGCTCATTATCCCCAGCCAGCATATTTAGCAAAGTAAAAAATACTATGTCTTGTTACTAACCAGTTTGTCAATGCGCTGTCTGAAATTTTTTCATAAGGTGGATTTTTCAAAGTATATCCAATTTGATTGGCTTCTTGCCCCAAAGAATATCCACATTGATTATCTTTTGGATGAGGGGAGTTAAATGTGATAACTGATGTAACCGCCTTGACTGGATAACCTGTTAATGCTATACCTAAACGTAAAGCTCCGATTGGTGTCATGACAAAATAGGCAAACAAACCGATAAAGACGACGAGAGGAATAATCCGCTTTAATTTTCTTTTCACTAAATTTCACCTTCATAAAATAAACAATTTCTATTGTCAAAACACGTTTGCAAAAAAACTAAATATCCAAAAGATACTCTTGCCCATCAACCGTTATTGACTTGCATTCAATCATAAGCACCGGGAACCAAATATCAATTACAATATTGGGTTGGAATTTATAGTTGTTCATCCAATTTGAGCCATTCAGTATATATTCACATTTAATTTCATCAAGCAAATCGATTGATGTCAATTCATAGTATTCCCAATCATAAAGAGGTGTTTTTCTTGATTCCACATTGTTAATCCATAAAAATCCAAATACATCGTTAAATACCAACGTTATATTTTTATTTAAACTAGGATTGTAGCAATTCAACTGAATTTTATGTTGCAACATATTAAAATCAAAACTGGAAATTACTATACTAAATAACTCTCCAAACTTCTTTTTTAAATCTCCATTCATAAAACATCTTACCCTTCCATTTAAACAATAAGCATCCTGTATATACTAATTACGCAATAACTATCAGTTTAATCTTGCAAAGTGTTCGCAAACACGCAGGGCTTCCTCCTTGTTCTTGAGCTGAAAACTATATACGGCGCGGGTGTTTGGCGGGAATTCCTGCGGGAGTTCCCACGGGTTGCCGCTCCATTCCCAGTTATGCATCTGCACGGTGATGTTTTCAAAATATTCCACTGCGGGCAGAATCTCATTCTGCGGTAAATTGAGGTTTAACAGCTTCAGCCCCTTTATCCGGCTGAGCCCTTCCCATTGATGGCGGGCGGTGGCACAGCAATGCACACCGATTCCGCCGTACCTTTCCGAAAGCCTGTTCAGCTCCGGCAGGAAAAATTCGCTGAACATTTCGGGCCCTATGGCACCGATTTCATCCTCTGATAAGGTTACCCCGCAAGGCATATAATAATAAGGATAATGTGCGATGAAACTGCGCCCGTATCTTTTAAACCATTCATCGAGGAAAGCGCAGAGCAGACGCGTAACCTTAGCCGATACCTCAAGCACCGCCGCCGGATTTTCAATTAAAGCCACATACAAATCGGTTTTATCCCATATAAGCGCCGTAATATCCATCGGGCTTTGGATATCGGGCAGGCGGAAGACCGCTTCTTTATCCGAACGCTCATAAAGTTCATCCGCCATGTCAAAAAGACGGGTTAATGAGGAAGATGAAAGCTCTGTGTCTTTAACCTTGGCTATATCGGAGTAATTGAAAATCACCGGTAAAGCAAACGGCATATCGTTATAAGGCCTGTGAACTTTGCAGCCGAAGGATTCGGCAAATATTTCCGTGCCGGTTTCTATTGCTATTGAGGGGATAGTGTCATCGTCCAAAACCTGCAGCCGTTCCAGGCGCGCGCAATAACCCTGCCATGCGTATTCGATTCTTTGCTTCTTTAACTCGGGCCATGGCAAAGGGCGTTCCATTTGATTCGCGGCCGGATATTCCGCCTGCAGCATGCTCAGCCGGCGTCCTGCGTACAACTCTTCCCAGCGCTTTTTTCTGGCAGCTATTTCTTTGGGCAAGTCTTTATTCATCAAAATTTTCACCTTGCTCTGTTTATTCGGATTTGCCGAAATTGAATTTAGTATGTTATAGGTCGATAAATATCATGATTATTCTTTAACAATGCACCTGCTCCGCCCTCTAACCATTCTGAATATAACCACTGAGGCCCAACAACAGGCACGGCAGGCATAAGTATATCAATAAATTTTATCAACTTCATATAAATATCTTCATTTGTATAATAAGTATAAGAGAATGAATTTTCTTCGATTGTAAACTCAAAATTCCATTGAGCATCGGTTCCAACACTGTCATCTGTTGGGAATTTGTTTATTTTCGCAAAAGCGTCTTCCATTTTGTGGATAAATTTTCCGGTTGGCGACGGTTCATCAACAGTATAAAGCGGTGTTTCGGATTTAAGAGCTAATGTCAGATTTCCTAAATCAAGCCCTTCTTTAGCAGCAAAGACCTGAGTTGTAATTATTCCATCTTTTGCAACTTCAACTTTATATACTGTTCGCAGATTCTTGGCGTCATAAACCGTAAAAGACAAACCTTCAAACTCTCTGTACTTTTTGTTTTCGGAACTACAGCTGCAAAGAACAAGGATGATTGGAACAAGCAGTAAAGCGATTAGCTTTTTTAACATTACAATACCTCCAAATAGTAACAAAGTTTCGTTTTATTATTTCCACTCGCTGAAATAATGCTTTTCAGTAATGAGTTTATAACCTTCGCTGTCATCGTCGCCATTGTAACGAGTGAATATAACATAATCTTTATAAAACTTCACTTTTGCGCCATATTCACTTGAATCAAACCAGTCATTTGAATACACTTGCTTTTTCAAAAAATGGACAACTTTTTTATAAACGGTTAATGAACTGAGATTTCCAAAGCTATCATTCTCAACGACAATGCTGTAATTGGCGTTTTCAAAATATGTTTTAGTTGTGGTAAAAACAGATGTTAAACAGAAAAAGAGAAGACTTGCAGCTATAACAGTAAAACCGGCAACACCAAATACACAGCGAAGAATTTTATCAAATGCTTTGTGCTTTACACGATTTTTGCTTTTTCGTGCCCAAAAGTATAGGCTGAATGTTAGAAATCCGGTAAAAGAAATCACTGAAAATAGTAAAGCAAAATATGCTGAGTTGTCGAAACGGTCCAAAATGATGAAGTAATTAAAATGAGCCAAACTAACAATTAAAACCGAGAGACTAAGAAAAATAACGCCAACAAGCAAAGAGAATTTTTCATATTTATTCATATTAGCACTCCAAGATCCCAAAAAATCTAAAGTTTATTTTAATAATATCATTATAGCACAAAAGCTGATAGGCACAATAGATTTTTTATAAAATAATACACAAAGTTTTCAATGGGAATTTGTTGAATACATACAAAAAAGGCCGCCTCTTTCGAGACAGCCTTTTGCTTAGCTTATAAGATTAATGCCTTTGGGGAGGTCTTCCGCCGCCGCGGTTAAAATCTCTGCGGGGAGGGGCGGGATGGCAGACGAAGTAAATAACGACTGAATCGAGAACAGTATCCTACACCTCGAAATTATGAATTAGGGTATGTGTACGTTTTACGGGCGAGTTTGCACTGAGGACCGAATGGTTTTCAGTTCCTAATGTGATAGAATCACAGAACCGTTCGTGTTATTGTGAGTGTTAAGTTAATGCTAAATCCTTTGTGTGCAGAAGAAAATCAATAATATTCATATGGGCAATGCCATCTCTGCTAAAGTCAACTTTATCCAAGGACAACACATACTTGGGGGAGGCATCCGTGATCGGCTTATATGCGCCGAATTCGCGCTCAACAGTAGCTTTACTGGCAAGCAGATAGCAAACTTGAATAAAGCACTTCTTCCCATCTTTAATTGCTACAAAGTCAACTTCGCCTTTATAGGTTTTCCCTGTAAAAACGGTATATCCTCTAATAATTAATTCATTATATATCACATTCTCTAAAAAGAATGTATCCGCATAATCAACTGTGTTTGTATTGATTGTCCTGAGGCCAATATCAGTTGCATAATATTTTTCGCGGGATTTCAAAGCTGCCTTACCGACGATGTTATATCTTTTTACGGCATGAATTAAAAACGCTTTCTGCATTTTGTCCAAGTAATTATACACAGTTCTTTCTGAAACACTGCTATAGTTTTTCGCTTTACAATAGTTAATGATATTCTCTGCGGAGAACTCTTTGCCGGCGTTTGCCAAAATATAAAGAGAAATGTCTTTAAATGCCTTTTTGTTGATGTTATTGCTCTTTTTTACGATATCTTTATTAATGATACTCTCATACAAATTGCTAATGTAGCGTCGAATTGATTCCTCCGTATGAAACTCGAAACGAAGGGGAAATCCGCCCCATTTTAAGTACTCATAAATCATATCCGTGTTGAACTCCTGATGATTCAATTCCAAATATTCGCGCATTTCAGAAAATGAAAACGGGAATACTTCAAACTCGACTGTACGCCCGGTAAGCAGCGTGGCAAGTTCTCCGGAAAGAAGTGTTGAATTGCTGCCTGTAACAAAAATTGATACATTCATTGTAGCGCGAAATGAAGCAAGTGCTTTTTCAAACCCTGCGACATGTTGGATTTCATCTAAAAATAAGTAGTATTTTTTCGAGTCACTAATTCTGGTCTTAATTTCTTTATTCAGATCCAACGCATTCTGAATGAATTCATAATCCATATCTTCCAGATTAATATATATGATATGGTCGGAGGTTACCCCGCTTTTTTGAAGTTCATTTCTAATGGTATCCAAGAGTACTGACTTCCCTGCACGACGTACCCCTGTAATTACTTTTATTAAATCCACATCGTAATATGAGCGAATTTGCTTCAAGTATAATTCACGAATTAAGTTCATTGTTATTCCTCCTGTTTTATTCAGGAACATTTTATCACAGATTTGTTATTCTTGCAAGATAACTTTGCAACAAATCGAAATAATTTATACTTTCTGAACGATTATGAGAACAGAGAACGCGGACGGTTCTATGATTCATACCGATTAAAATATGTCTAATCCTCCGTGGCGGATTGTGTTGCGTGTTATTGAAAAGTTTGTTTAATAATATCATTATAGCATAAAAAGGGAAGGCGCAATAGATTTTTATTTAAAATAACAAACAAAGTTATTAATGTGAATTTGTTGAATACACACAAAAAAGGCCGCCTCTTTCGACACAGCCTTTTGTTTAGCCTGTAGGATTAATGCCTTTGGGGAGGTCTTCCGCCGCCGCGGTTGAAATCTCTGCGGGGAGGAGCGGGACGGCGGGGCGCGTCGGAAACGGTGTTTTCGGGCACAAGGCCTTCGACTTCAATCAGCGCGTCTCTGCGTGAAAGATTCAATCTGCCCTGTTCGTCGATTTCGCGGACCTTCACGATAACTTCATCGCCGACATTCACAACATCCTCGACCTTTTCGGTGCGCTTGATGTCAAGATGGCTGATGTGCACAAGGCCTTCTTTGCCGGGAGCGATTTCAACGAAAGCGCCGAAGTCCATAATGCGGGTAACAATGCCCTTGTAAATGGAGCCGACTTCCGGGTCAATGGCGATGGTGTTAATCATGAGCAGCGCGCGCTCGGCATCCTCAATGTCAATGGAGGAAATAAAGATGGTGCCGTCCTCCTCCACATCAATTTTGCAGTTGCACTCGGCGCAGATTTTCTGAATAACCTTGCCCTGCTTGCCGATAACCTCGCTGATTTTGTCAACGGGGATTTTAACGGTGAGCATTTTCGGCGCGTATTTGGAAAGCTCCTTGCGGGGCTCCGGAATGGCTTTGAGCATCACTTCGTCAAGGATATAGAGCCTTGCCTTCAGTGTTTTGTCAAGCGCTTCTTTGATGATGGCGGGGGTGAGGCCGTCTATTTTGAGGTCCATCTGAATGGCCGTGATGCCTTCGTGTGTGCCGGCAACCTTGAAATCCATGTCGCCGAAGAAATCTTCGAGCCCCTGGATGTCAACCATTGTCATGAAACGGTCGCCCTCTGTGATAAGTCCGCAGGAAATACCCGCGACCGGCGCTTTAATCGGTACGCCCGCCGCCATAAGCGAAAGGGTGGAACCGCAGATAGCGCCCTGCGAGGTGGAACCGTTGGAGGAAAGCACTTCGGAAACGAGGCGAAGGCTGTACGGGAAATCTTCGATGGAGGGGATAACCGGCAGAAGCGCTCTTTCCGCAAGCGCGCCGTGGCCGATTTCGCGGCGGCCGGGGCCCCTGTTCGGCTTCGTTTCGCCAACGGAGTAGGAGGGGAAGTTGTAGTGGTGCATGTAGCGCTTGCTGTCTTCCTCATCAATGCCGTCAAGCTTCTGCGCGCCGCTTACGGGGCCTAAGGTGGTAACGGTCAGCACCTGGGTTTGGCCCCTGGTGAACATGCCGGACCCGTGAACCCTTGCAAGCAGGTCGATTTCGGCGTCAAGCGGCCTAAGCTCATCAATACCGCGCCCGTCAACACGCTTGCCGTCATCGAGCAGCCAGCGGCGGACAACATATTTCTGGATTTTATAAAGGCATTCGTCAATTTTAAACGCCTGCCCGGGATATTTTTCGTCAAATTCGGTGTGAACCGCTTCGTATATCGGCTTCAGGCGCTCGTCGCGGATGCGTTTGTCGTCTGTGTCAAGCGCGAGGCGGACATCCGCGATGCAGAAAGCCTTGATGGCTTCGTACATTTCCGGGTCCGGGTCGTTTGACGGAAAGTCGATTTTCTCTTTGCCGACAATTGCCTTGACGCCGTTAATAAATTCGACAAGCTTTTTGTTCTCTTCATGCCCGAACATAATGCCGTTGAACATCACATCGTTGCTGACTTCGTTGGCGCCGGCTTCAATCATTGCCACAAGGTTTGCTGTGGAGGCGACCGTAACAGCCATCTCGGAAAGTTCGCGCTGCTCGGCATTGGGGTTAATGATGTATTCACCGTCGATAATCCCGACGGAAACACCGGCAACAGGGCCGTTCCAGGGGATATCCGAAATGGATATGGCGATGGAAACACCGAGCATGGCGGCAATTTCGGGGGAACAGTCCGGGTCAACGGACATAACCGTGGCGACGACGCTGACATCGTTGCGCATATCCTTCGGGAACAGCGGGCGGATGGGACGGTCAATAACGCGCGAGGCAAGGGTTGCCTTTTCGCTCGCTTTGCCTTCTCTGCGCTGGAAAGAACCGGGGATTTTGCCCACCGCGTACAGCTTCTCTTCAAAGTCGACGGAGAGCGGGAAGAAGTCCACGCCTTCGCGGGGCTTCGGGGACATCGTGGCTGTGCACAGCACTTCTGTTTCGCCGTAGCGGACAAGGCAGGAGCCTCCCGCGAGCTGTGCCATTTTGCCTACTTCCGCAACGAACCGGCGGCCGCCGATTACGGTTTCGAAAGTTTTGAATTCTTCGAACATTTTTACCTCTTTTTCTACCAATGGAAATTGGTACGTTTATATTTCCACAGGCTGTTCGGACTTAGCAATAAATCCGCGGTTTGAATACAACTCAAACTGTCGATTCACTGCTAAAACCGATCTCTTGCCTGTTGGATGAAAATTATCCGGCCGGGCCGGAGTGTGTGCGGAAACCGCAGAGCGGAAATAGAGCAGGCAGGGTAATCCTGCCTGCTCTAAAAGCGAATTACTTACGGATGCCGAGCCTTGCAATAACGGAGCGGTAACGCTCAACGTCGCTGTTTTGCAGGTATGCGAGAAGGTTTCTTCTGTGGCCGACCATCTTTAACAGTCCGCGGCGCGAGTGATGATCCTTAGAGTGGACTTTGAGATGCTCGGTGAGGTCGTTGATGCGCTTGGTAAGCACAGCTATCTGGACCTCCGGGGAGCCGGTGTCACCTTCATGCAGAGCAAATTCCTGCATTACGGCAGTTTTTTCTTCGTTTGTCATTTTTTTCACCTCAATATTATTTGCCTGAAACCCAGAAAAAGGCAGGTGAACGCCATAAAAGGCTTACTCCATTTTCCGAGAAACAGGTATGAGCAAAGGGAAGTATAGCATAGTGTACAGGATTTGTAAAGGAAATTTTACAAAACTCACAAAAAAACCCGTAAAACCGCTAAGGAAATCAACTTGATTTCCTTATATTGTTATTATACCCCTTTCGCGGGCGCAAATTCAATACCTCAGCGGGATTATTCGAAGTTTCGCATAATTTTTCGGCTGCCGCGGAGAAAGGGTTTTACTTTTCAGCCCGGATAAACTATAATATGGACAGTTAACTTTGCTCAAACAGTTTCAGGAAAGGCGGATGCGGGTGGATACGGTCAGGGAAGGCAATACGCTTTTGGTGGATATTCATGGCATGCGGGTCGAACCCGCGAAGTTCCGCCTTGAAACCATCATTGAAAACTGCAATGCCGATATAACTGAAATAATTGTTATTCACGGCTACAACAGCGGGCAGGTATTGAAGAACATGGTCAGGGAAGAACTGCTGTCGCCGAGAATTAAGCAGATACGGGCATCATTAAACGCCGGGCAAACCGTAATCGCCTTGCGCAAGAAAAAATAAGTTCTGACGGAGGCTTTAAATTTGAAAAAGAAGACAAAAATTATCGCCGCGGCGGCAGCCTCGGCTGTTATCGTCATAACGGCTGTGTGCATCGGCATCAGCGCATTTCAGAATAAAAAAATTCAGCCGATGGAAACCTTTAACATTTCAAAAACGGGTATTAAAATTTCCGATATGACCGTTTCGCTCATCGCGCAGGGGGGCTTGTCGGCACTGGCGCCGGAGGACACTTATTATTCCGTTGAAAAGGCCGGCAGGGAGGGCTATATCACTGTTGAAATCGACGTGCACGAAACGCTTGACGGTATGTGGGTTTTAATGAAGGATAACACCATAAACAGAATGACCGACGGCTGCGGAAAAATAAAAAACTATACCTTTTACGAATTGCTGAATTTTAATGTTGATAACGGCGCGAACATTACCGATTACCCAAAGACTAAAATCGCGTCCCTGGACCAGGTGCTTGACCTTTGCGGCAGGTACGGCATAAGGCCTGTCATTAACATTGAGCAGGGCAGCACCGGAGGGCTCGAAAATCTCGTTAAAATCCTGAAAAAATGGGATATCACCCAGCGCTGCACAGTAACATCGGCGGATAAAGACTATTTAAGCGAAATGAAGCGCCTTTCACCGAAAACCGAAGTTTGGCTTGTTGTTGACAAGCTGACAAAAAGCAACATGGCATGGCTGGAAGCAAACAAAGGTTACGGCGTTGATTTCAACGCGAATCAAAAGGCGAATACGGATGAAAAAATCAAGGAGCTGAGCAAGGCGGGGATAAAAATTTCATGCAGCAATGTGAACACCCTTGAAACGCTCAAAAAACTGTACGCGCTCGGTATACGGAGTTTTTGCACGGAATGCATCCTGCCAAAATAACCCATGACAAACAAAAATGCAGCCGGCTCGTTTAGAGTTCCGGCTGCATTGTTATAAGGTTAAATCAGGATGTGGTTGCTGCTGCGGTTGCCGCTTCCGTTGTCGATGCGGCAGATGTGCTTTTGGCCGTGGTCGTTGTTTTGCTCTTTTTTGTTGTGCTGCTGGAAGAAGACGAGGCTGTTTTCGGCGTCAGCATGTCAAAAGCGCTGATTCTGTTTTTCTCAAGAATTATGTTTGTTTTGCCGTAAAGCGCGAGTTGGACTGTTCTTGCTTCAACGGGATAATCGACAACCCAGAAAAATAACGGGAAGGAATAATAGGTTGTTTTTACATACGCGCTTTTGCCCGTTTTATCAGACGGTGAAAGAACTTGGGAAATTTTATAATCCGCCCATTTTTGAATCAGTGCCTGTGAAGCGAGCGAAAGGATTTCGCCCTTTGTAAAATTGGTTCTGATATTCGGCAAAATGTTTTTCATCGCTAAATTGACCTGCCCGTCAGTGGCGGTTTTGGCGCTGTTAATCATGGCCATGATGATCAGCCTTTGCCTGCGTGTGCGCTGGTTGTCGCTGTCAAGATGGCGAATGCGGCTGAAAATAAGCGCCTGCGCACCGCTGAGTTTCACCGCGTTGCCATAGGGGAAGTGTTTAAAATGAGAGGTGCTGCGGATGAATTTTGCCTCATACGGCTGCACTTTTACCGTAACGCCGCCGAGGGAATCAATGATTTTCGGGAAGGACGTGAAGTCAACGCAAACATATTTGTCGATGACGATTTTATAATTGTTTTCAATTGTTTGAACTACCGTTTCCGGTCCGCCCCAGTTGTATGCCGCGTTCAGTTTAAAAAATCTGTCCTGGCCGTTGATGTTCATGTAGGTGTAGCTGTCCCGCATAAAAGAAACAATCGTGATCTTTTTTGTCTCTTTATTGAGTGATATGAGCAGCATGGTGTCGGAACCGCCGTTGGACGTGCCGTTCGTGCCGTCAACGCCGAAAAGCATAACATTGACAACATTTTTGTCCTCAAGTTTTTCCCCGCCGTTGTTTGCCCATTTGGTTAACAGGTCATTCAGAGAAGAAGCGCTTTTTACATCATGCATGGCGACAAAATCTGTTTCGTTTTCTTCTGTTGTAAAGGTTTCATTTGAATTACTGAAGTTTAAGCCGTTATCGGGCGCGGGAACGGTTCTTAGTAAACTGTAAATATGCGCCCCTGCCAAGGCTAACAATAAAAATATCAAAACACAAAGACAGGTTATAAATCTTTTCAGGTTCCGCTTATTGTTTTTGGTCCAAAACGGATTGAATTTTTCGGTAAAAAAGCTGCGCACCTTACCCTTTGAACCCGCAGGTCCGCCGCTGCTGACATCCACATATTCAATTTTATTATTTATACCGTTCGGTTTGGAATTGATGAAAGACTCGTCACCGCTGTTCAATTTATCGCCGTCGTCTTCAAGCGGGACGACGGTTATATCATCGTTCCCCGCGGCATCTTCGGCCGGTGTTTTATCCTTCCCGCCTCCGTTTGTTAAATCCCAATCATTGCCCAATTTCAATCACCGCTTCCATTCAATTAATATATCTGCTAAAACCATATTATATCATAACACCCGGTAAAGATAATAACAATTTGTAAATTATTTTAGTGAACCTGACAAATAATCGGGGCAGTCATAAGACTACCCCTTTTTTCTTTTCAATAAAACAATGAAATTATTGTTTCTTGGGTTCAATTTTTCCGTAAAGCACAGCATCGGCTATGTCCGAACGCGGGGTTCTGGGCTGTGAATTCCCGCCTGCCGGTTTGTTTAAATTCGGGCGGAACTCATGCGGTTTGGCGTCACTCGGCCTGCTGTCGCTTCTGTTTCCGCTGAACTGGGGTCTGCCGCTGCCCGAAGCCTTAACGCCTTCCGCAAGCGCGATAACAACTCTGCGGTCATTTTCTGTGCCGACGGAATGGGACTCAACGCCTTCAATTTCCTGTATGGTTGTGTGAATGATTCTGCGTTCGTAAGGATTCATCGGGTCAAGGCACATTTTGCCGCCGTATTTTTTAACCTTGTCCGCGTTCTTGCGCGCTATTTCGCGCAGGGTGCTCTCTCTTCGCTCGCGGTAGTTGCCCACATTGATGAAAACTCTTTTGTAGCCGTCCGTTTTTTTGCTGATAATCAGACGCGTCAGGTATTGGATAGCGTCAAGTGTTTCGCCTCTGCGCCCGATTACCGTGCTGTAGTCATCGCCGCAGTCAAGCTGGATATGGATATCATCCTCAACCTCTTCAACAGTAATCTTGACTTCATCGATACCCATGCCTTTTAAAATTGTTCTGATATAGCTTTCCGCCTGCAAATAATCGGCTTGTTCGTAATATGCCCGTACCTTTGCGAGATTGCCGCCGAAAATCCCGAGTGTTTTTTTGACCGGTATGTCAATAACTTCGATTGTTACACTAACATCTTCGGGCGCGTTGAGCTGCGACACGGCTGCGGCCTGGGCCTCTTCAATCGAGGCTCCTGTACAGATTGCTTCTTTTAACAAAGTAACACCACCTATATTTTTGTTTAAATTATTTTTCTTTTCTCGATGCGACAAGTTTGAGATTTTGTTCTTTCGAACGGCGCTGTATGGCTTCTTCAATCATGAGCTTTGCAATTGTCTTTTTGGGGTTGTGCGTATAGCTTAAAAGAACTGTTTGCGCGAACGCGAAAACATTTGACGCTATCCAATAAATACCGATACCGACAGGAAACAGGAAGGTAAAGTATGTTGAGAACAAAGGCATGCCGAAGGTCATGCAGCCCATTGCCGGGTTCTTCGCCATTTCCGGATTTGTCTGCTTTTGCTTGAACCAGGTGAAAACGCCTGTTGCAAGGGAAGAGATGCCCGAAAGAACCGGAACTACCCAAAGTTTGTTAAAAACGTGCTGGTCGGGTGTTTTTCCTAAATCCAGGCCCATAAATGAGAAATTGAAGCTTGAAATTTTGCTGATGGATTTTGCTGAGGTTTCCCCTAAAAGTTTAATGATATTATTGACAGTTGCTGTGCTTAAACTGATTTTGGTTGTATTGTATGGCTGGAAGTAGGTTATTATTGTTGTTTTTAATGTGCTGATATCGGGTTTCGGAGAATGGTGCAGGTAATTAATCAGATCGCTTATTCGATGGATATTTTCGATGACGGCAAGCTGCAGTGTTCTGCTTTTCGCGAGTTTCGGAAAAATATCGATGATGACAGCGGTAAGCGCGTTGATGTCCGCCGGTGTAATTTGAAGCGCGTATTTAAGCGGATTGTAAATAACGCCGATCAGCCCGAAAATAATAGGCATTTGAATAACAAGCGGCAGGCAGCCGGCATTCATCGGATTGTGGCCTTCCCGCTGGTAAAGAGCCTGTGTTTCCTCTTGAATTTTTTTGCTGTCGCCTTTGTATTTTTCCTGAATCTTGCGGAGTTTCGGCTGAAGACGCTGGGTTTTCGCTGCACCCTTTTGTGTGCTTATTGAGGTGGGGAACATAAGCAAACGGGCAAATAAAGTAAATAGTATAAGCGCAACGCCATAATTGCCGACAGTATCAAAAATAAATTTCAGTATAAAACCGAACGGTACGCCCAAAATATCATAAATGGCGTTCATTATACGTCCTCCGTGTTAAAAATCACCTTTTTTTGGGCGGAACCGGGTCATAGCCGCCGGGAAAAAGAATGTTGCAGCGCAGCAGGCGCAGCAAAGCCAAAATGCTTCCCTTTAAAGCACCGTGCACTTCAATGGCCTCATAGGCGTATTGAGAGCAGGTGGGATAATACCTGCACATATCCGGCAGGCGGGGAGAAATATGTTTTCTGTAAAATCTGATGCATGCAAGAAGAGCTTTTTTCATCTCAAATCACGTTAACTTTTTATTATGCCGGCAGACCTTAAATGCTCGAGCATAATTTGTTCGATTTGGGTGCTTTTCATGAGCTTTGCTTTGTGCCTCGCGACAAAAACAATATCCCAGCCGCCTGCGCACAAAGGCGCGACTCCGCGGTAAGCTGCCTTGATAATTCTGCGGCAGCGGTTGCGCTCCACGGCACAGCCCAGCTTTTTTCCGGTTGTTATCCCAATACGGCAAATTCCCGCGCGGTTTTTCAATACATAGGTAACCAACGCAGGATTTGTTTGTGTTCTGCCTCGCCCGTAGGCTCGGCGGAAATCACTGTTTTGCTTAAGCGTTATTATTTCCGGCAAAGCAATCAATCCGTCCGCTTTAGGGTATTGAAAACCTGATTGTGTGAAATTATCAATAGGAAAGCATTTTTCTGCCCTTTGCCCTGCGGCGGGCGAGAACCTTGCGGCCGTTTCTGTCAGCCATTCTTTTGCGGAAACCGTGTTCCATACTTCTATGACGCTTTTTCGGTTGATATGTTCTAATCATTCAGTCTAACCTCCGTTCAAATCGATCTATCCAACTACCGTCACTTTATGTGAAAACTGTAGATTGCATTATTTTTGCACCTTGCAAAGCAATATTATATAACAGCGCCGGCATTAATGTCAATCATTTTTTTTACCCGATTGCTTGTTGAAATGACTCGGCAGATATGATATACTTCAATAAACAAAAAGAAAAATGCGGAAATATCGGCACAGAAGGAGCATGAACTTATGGAGTCCTTTGTTGAATTGTGGGAAATGGTTCAAGAGGAATTAAAAGCAAGCTTATCCGAGGTTATTTATAATGTATGGATAAACGACCTCGAATTTATCAGTTTTGACGGGAGCAAAGTGATTCTGTCATTGGGTGAATTTAAGCGAAAAGTTGTTGAGCAGAAGTTCTACGATGTTCTTTGCCGTGCTTTTGAGAAGGTACTCGGCTTCAAGGTCGAGGTGGAAATTATTGACCCGAATTTTTCATCGCCTGCGAAAAACAAGGCGGATGATATACCCGCGAGATACCTTGAAAACACATTTGAAACCTTTGTTGTCGGTTCATCCAATAAATTCGCCCATGCCGCCGCCCAGGCTGTTGCGGCAAACCCCGGCCAGGCTTACAACCCGTTATTTATCTACGGCAGTTCGGGGCTGGGCAAAACCCATTTGTTAAGAGCGATTTGCCACGAAATCGTCAGCAATAACCCCAATATCAACTATTTATTCACCCATGGCGAAGATTTTACCAACGAAATCGTGCTTCATCTCGCCCAGAAAAACATGGCTGAATTTCATAATAAATACAGAAATCTGGAACTGCTGATTGTTGACGATGTTCAGTTCATAGCAGGCAAAACCTCAACGGAAGAAGAGTTCTTCCATACCTTTAACGCACTGACGGAAATGAAGCATCAAATTGTGCTTTCTTCCGACCGGCCGCCTAAAGAAATTTCAACTTTGGAGGACAGGCTCCGCACCCGTTTTGAGTGGGGCCTTCTTGCCGATATTCAGCCGCCGGACCTTGAAACGCGCATGGCAATCATCAAACGCAAAGCCGAGCTTTTGGAGTTCGACCTTCCGGACGAGGTAGTGACCTATATAGCGGAGCGGCTTAAAAACAATATCCGCCAGCTCGAGGGCGCCGTTAAAAAGATGCAGGCATTTGTCACCATTCACGGCGCGCCCAAAAACACCACAACGGCGCAAAACGCCATTAAGGATATTTTGAGCGACAGCAGGCCGGTGCCGGTAACCATTGAAAGAATCGTCCAGGAGGTTGCCAGAACCTTCGGCGCCAATCCGTCCGATATCCGCTCCAAAAAGCGCGACGCGCCCACCTCAAAAATGCGTCAAATCGCGATGTTCGTGGTGAGCGAAATCACCGGGCTTTCCAAAGAAGCCATCGGCAGGGAATTCGGCGGCAGAGACCACTCAACGGTTATCTACGCTCTGCGCGAAATAAAGAACGAAATTGACGGCGACCAATCGCTTAAAACAACGGTGAACGAGATCATGAAAAACATTCAGGAGGAGCAATAAGTCCGCAGCAAAAAAATCAGGAGAGAAACAGATGGAATTCACAAAGATGCAAGGAGCCGGAAACGACTATATATATATAAATTGTTTGAAGGAAACGGTTCAAAACCCGTGCGCTGCGGCGGTTAAGGTGAGCGACCGGCACTTCGGTATCGGTTCGGACGGGCTTGTGCTGATTGAACCGTCATCCGTTGCGGACTTTAAAATGGATATATACAATTCGGACGGCTCGCAGGCCAAAATGTGCGGAAACGCCACGCGCTGTGTCGCAAAATATGTCTATGACAATCATCTGACCCGGAAACAGGAAATTTCGCTGGAAACCTTAAGCGGTATTAAAACTATTAAAATGTTCATCGAGAACGGCAAGGTGAAAAGCGCAGCGGTCAATATGGGTGCTCCGGTAACCGAACCGGAAAAAATTCCCGTCAAGCTCAGCGGAGACATCGTGCTGAGCCGCAAAATCGAAGCCGGCGGCAAAGAGTACGCCGTCACCTGTGTTTCAATGGGCAACCCGCATTGCGTCGTGTTCATTGACGATACACAAAGCCTTGAAATTGATAAAATCGGGCCGCTGTTTGAAAAGAATCAGCTTTTCCCGGACAGGATAAATACAGAGTTTATCCAATTGATTGACGCCAACACCTTTAAAATGCGTGTGTGGGAGCGCGGGGCGGGCGAAACGCTTGCCTGCGGCACGGGCGCCTGCGCCGCGGCGGTTGCCGCGATACTGAACGGCTGCTGCAAAAAGGATGAGGATATCAGCGTTATTCTTTTGGGCGGTGTCCTTACTATCCGCTGGGATTCAAAGAGCAATGATGTTTATATGACCGGACCTGCCGAAACGGTTTGCACGGGTGAAATAGATTTATAAAAAGCGAAAGGACATATATCCCGGGATGAAAATCAACGAAAACTTTTTAAAACTTCAAAACAGTTACCTTTTCTCAACAATCGGGCAAAAGGTAAGAGACTATAAAGCCGCAAACCCGCAGGCGGATATTATCAGGCTGGGTATCGGCGACGTCACGCGTGCGCTGCCGGAGGCTGTCATCGAGGCAATGCACAAAGCGGTTGATGATATGGCGGATGAAAAGAGCTTTTACGGCTATCCGCCCGAATATGGCCACGATTTTTTGCTGGAAAAAATTAAGAAATTTGATTTTGAAAACAGGGGCGTAACGCTTGACATTGATGAGATATTTGTCAGCGACGGGGCGAAGAGCGACACAGGCAATATAGGCGACATTTTCGGCACGGATAATATCGTCGCGATTTGCGACCCTGTTTACCCTGTCTATATAGATACAAATGTAATGGGCGGCAGAGCCGGAGAACTGCTGGGCAGCGGCCGCTGGAGCGGCATTGTTTATCTGCCCTGCACAGCCGAAAAAAACTTTTTGCCGGAACTGCCGAAAAACCACGTTGATTTAATTTACCTTTGCTTCCCAAACAATCCCACGGGTATGGGCATTTCAAAGGCTGAGCTGCAAAAATGGGTGGACTACGCGAATGAACAGGGCAGCATCATTTTATATGACGCTGCTTACGAAGCCTATATTACGGAGGATTTGCCGCACAGTATTTATGAACTGGACGGTGCAAAGACCTGCGCGATTGAGTTCAGAAGCTTTTCGAAAACAGCAGGGTTTACAGGTGTCCGCTGCGCTTATACGATGGTTCCGAAGGAACTGACGGTGAACGGTGTGAGCGTCAACAAACTTTGGGCAAGGCGCCAGGCCACTAAGTTCAACGGTGTTTCGTACGTCACGCAAAGAGCGGCGGAAGCCGTTTATTCACCCGAAGGGCGCGGACAGGTTCAGGCGACGATTGATTTTTATCTTAAAAATGCGAAGGTTATTACGAACGGGCTGCGGGAAGCGGGCTTTAAAACCTGGGGCGGGGTGAACTCACCTTATATTTGGCTCAAAGTGCCGGAGGCTTTAAGCTCCTGGGATTTCTTCGATTTGCTGCTGAACAAGGTTCAGGTTGTCGGCACCCCGGGTTCCGGTTTCGGCCCGGCAGGCGAAGGGTTCTTCCGCCTGACTGCTTTTAACACCGCGGAAAGAACGGTTGAAGCGGTTGCGAGGATAAAAGAAGAATTCGTGAAATAAATAAGCTATATGCATGAATTGATTTCCCGCCGCGGAAACCTGCCGGAAACGGCCGGATGCGGCATAACATTATAAATAAACGGAGGAAAAACAATGGAAAAGCTTGAGATGATTTATGAGGGCAAAGCAAAGAAGGTCTACACAACAAAAGACGAGGACGTTCTGATTGTTGACTACAAGGACGATGCCACAGCCTTTAACGGTTTGAAAAAAGGCACGATTACAGGCAAGGGTGTTATTAACAATAAGATGACCAATTTGATTTGCAAAATGCTGGAAGAAAAGGGTATCCCCACCCATTATCTTGAGGAATTAAGTGACAGGGAGACGGCGGTGCGCAGAGTGCAAATCGTTCCGCTCGAAGTGATTATCCGCAACAAAGCGGCCGGCAGCATGGCGAAGCGCCTGGGGCTTGAGGAAGGCAAAGTTCTTTTGTGCCCGGTGCTTGAGTTCAGCTACAAGGATGACGCTTTGGGCGACCCGATGATTAATGACTCCCACGCCCTTGCGTGCGGTTTCGCCACACAGGACGAAATTGATGCTATCCGCAGCATGGCGTTAAAAATAAATGAGATTATGTGCGAATATTTTGCGGCAAAAAATGTAGAGCTGATTGACTTCAAGCTGGAGTTCGGCAGATACAAGGGCAAAATTATTCTTGCCGATGAAATTTCACCGGACACCTGCCGTTTTTGGGATATGACAACACATGAAAAACTTGATAAAGACCGCTTCCGCCGCGATTTGGGGAGCGTCGAAGAGGCTTATGAAGAAATGGCAAGAAGATTGGGCTTATAAAGTCGGAAGTAGGAAGTAGGAAGCCGGAAGTTGGAAGCCGGAAGTTGGAAGCCGGAAGCCGGAAGTCTTTTTGGAGGATAAATGACAGAAATCAATGATTCAAAATTGCATGAGGAATGCGGGATATTCGGTATTTACGGCGGAGGGTTAATGCCTCCCGCCGAAGCCGTTTTTTTAGGCTTGTACGCGCTTCAGCACAGGGGGCAGGAGAGTTGCGGCATAGCCGTGAGCGATATGGGTGTTATAAGCAGCCACAAAGCCATGGGGCTTGTCGGCGAGGTTTTCGATGATGATATAATCGCGTCTTTAAAAGGGCAAATCGCAATCGGCCACGACCGTTATTCAACAGCCGGGGCGAGCACGCTTGAAAACAGCCAGCCATTGGTTTTCCGCTATATTAAGGGCAGGTTTGCGGTTGCGCACAACGGCAATCTGACCAATGCGGAAGAGATTCAGAATGAATTGGCGCAAAATGGCGCGATGTTCCAGACAACCATTGATTCGGAAGTGATCGCGCATATCATCGCGCAGGAAAGAACTTCCGTGCGGAGCATCGAACAGGCCGTGCTTAAAACGATGAAGCGTTTAAAAGGAGCCTACTGTTTTCTTGTGATGAGCCCGACAAAGCTAATTGCAGCAAGGGACCCGTACGGCTTTCGCCCGCTGGTAATAGGCGAGGCAAACGGTTCTTATGTTGTCGCTTCCGAAACCTGCGCGCTCGACGCGGTTCGTGCAAACTATGTCCGTGATGTCGAACCGGGCGAGGTTATTGTTATTAATTCGGACGGCCTTCATTCCATCAGGGATAACTGCGAGGGCAAGCGCAGCATTTGTATTTTTGAATATATTTATTTTGCCCGGCCGGACAGCATTATTGATGGTGTCGGCGTACACGAATCGAGGCTGAAGGCCGGCGCCATATTGGCAAGGCAAAAACCGGTGGAAGCGGATATCGTCATCGGTGTGCCGGATTCCGGCCTTGACGCGGCAATCGGATATTCGCGTGAAAGCGGGATAAAATACGGGCTGGGGTTTGTACGCAACAACTATGTGGGGCGTACCTTCATAAAACCGAGCCAAAGCCAAAGGCGCGAGAGCGTTGACATCAAGCTTACCCCGATGGCGCAAAGCGTCAAAGGCAAAAGGGTTGTTGTTGTCGACGATTCGATCGTGAGAGGTTCGACAAGTGCCAATATTATTAAGGGTTTAAAAGTAGCAGGCGCGTTGGAAGTGCATATGCGGATTTGCTCGCCGACCATTCATTGGCCGTGCCGTTTCGGCACGGATATACCCACAAGAGAGGAATTGACGGCAAACCATCATACCGTTGATGAACTGTGTAAAATTATCGGCGCGGACTCTTTGGACTTTTTAAGCAAAGACAGGCTGCGCGAGCTGGTGAACTCAAAAGAAAAAGTTTTTTGCGATGCCTGTTTTACAGGAGATTACCCGTATCCGGTGGAGCTTAAAACGCAAAGCGATAAAAAATAGGCTGAGGCAGATTCGAGGGCAAAAAAATGGGACTTTTCAATAAAATCAATAAAGGTTTGAAGAAAACCCGCGACAGCATGGCGGGTGCCATTGACACTGTTCTGCACGGTCACACAGAAATAGACGACAGTTTTTATGACGAACTTGAGGAAATACTCATCATGGGTGATGTGGGGGTTGTTACCGCCGCAAGGATAACAGAGAGCCTGCGCGAACAGGTGCGGAAAAATAATCTGCGCCGCCCGGATGATGTCCGCAACGCGATCAAAGAAATTGTTGCCGGGCTGCTTGAGGGCGGGCAGGAAATGAACATTATCACCATCCCGTCGATTATTCTTGTTATCGGTGTCAACGGAGTCGGCAAGACAACGACCATCGGCAAAATGGCGGCGATGTACAGGGAACAGGGCAAAAAAGTCATTATCGGCGCGGCGGATACCTTCCGGGCGGCTGCCATTGAGCAGCTTGAAATTTGGGCGCAGCGGGCAGGCGTTGAAATGGTAAAGCACAAGGAGGGCGCGGACCCCGCCGCGGTTGTTTTTGATACGATTTCGGCCGGCAAAGCGCGCGACGCGGATATTATTATTATCGATACCGCCGGAAGGCTCCACAACAAGAAAAACCTGATGGAGGAGCTTTCAAAAATATACAGGGTTATCGACAGGGAACTGCCGTACAGCGACCGCGAGGTGCTGCTTGTTCTTGACGCGACAACCGGACAAAATGCCGTTAACCAGGCAAGAGAATTCAAAAATGTTGCGGAGATAACCGGCATTATTCTAACCAAGCTTGACGGCACCGCAAGGGGCGGCGTCGTGCTGGCGATTAAAAACGACTTGAATGTGCCGGTAAAATTTGTCGGCCTGGGCGAAAAAATCGACGACCTTCAGCCGTTCGACCCAGCGGCGTTCGCGCAAGGGCTTTTTGATGTGGATATGTCGGATGATGAGGCATCAGAGGATGAGTGAAACCGATTATTTAATTGCGACGCAAAACATAAAAAAAAGAGATGAACTGCAAAGAATTTTATCCCCTTTAGGCATCAGAGTCAGGGTTGCGGAGGAACAGGGGCTTTCTCTTTCAGAGGTTGAGGAAACCGGAGATACCTTCGAGGAGAATGCGCTTTTGAAAGCCAAAAGCGGCTGCGCCGAAAGCGGGCTTCCCTGCATTGCGGACGATTCGGGACTTGCCGTGGATGCCTTAAACGGAGCGCCCGGTGTTTATTCCGCGCGGTATGCGGGCGAACACGGCAATGACGCGCTTAATACGGAAAAACTTCTTTCGGAACTGGCGGGGTTGCCTTTTGAGAAACGCAAAGCCCGTTTTATTTGTGCCGCTTGCTGTGTTTACCCCGACGGACGGGAAATTACCGCGCGGGGCGAATGCGAGGGCGCGATAGCAAACGAATGCAGAGGCAGCGGAGGTTTCGGTTACGACCCTGTATTTTTACCGGCGGCAGTTCAGGCAGTCTCCGGTGTTCAACCCACAATGGCTGAATTGTCCAGCGGGGAAAAAGATCAAATCAGCCACAGGGTCCAAGCGCTGAGGGCGTTGGCGGAAAAGATAGGAGGAAAGCGATGATCAGCAAAGAGCGGGCCCGCTTAAGGGCAATGGCAAACACGGTTGAACCGGTTTTTCAGGTCGGCAAAGGCGGAATATCCGACGCACTTCTGAAACAGACAGAGGATGCTTTAAGAGCGAGAGAATTGATTAAGCTCAAGGTGCTGCTTGATGTGTCACCGGAACCGCCGAAAGAATTGGCGCAGAAAATCGCCGAGGCAACGGGCGCGGAGGTTGTTCAGGTTGTCGGCGGCAGTATCGTTTTATTCAAAGAAAATCCCGAACTGCATCAGGCGAAAGCACCGGTAAAAAAGGCTGTGAAAAAGCCGCACTATAATTCAATTCCAAAACCGAGGATAACCCGTGACAGAAAGCCTTCATCGCCGGGCGCGAGGCGCCCGGAAAGAAAATCCGCGGATTCTGCAGCAACGAGAACCGAAAGAGCGCCCGCAAAACACGCGGAGAAAAAAGTCACCGAACACAAACCCCTTCATCAGGGCAGACCGAGGGCCGCTGCAAAGCCGGGCAAGTCGTTCGCAAGAAAGAGCAGCGATAAAAAGAGAGGATAAACCAACAGGCTTACCTGTAAAGCAGTATACCTTTACATTCCTTCGCAGACTTGACAACACTTCGTATTGTGATATAATAATATTCCTCTCCTTGAAAGGAAAGTGACAGGCTTTGGAAGAACATAAGGATGAAAAAACAGTAGCTCAAAACAAAAAAGCCTATCATGAATATTTTGTTCTTGAGGTAATGGAGGCGGGAATTGAGCTTTTCGGCACCGAGGTAAAATCCATCAGGCAGGGCAAACTGAACCTGAAGGATTCCTGGTGCAGCATCATCAGCGGCGAATTGTTTCTGAACGGGATGCATGTCAGCCCTTATGAACATGGCAATATTTTTAACCGGGACCCGTTGCGTGTACGCCGCCTGCTGATGCACAAAAGGGAAATAGTTCGCTTGAAAAGCGAGGTTAAACAGCAGGGCTTGGCGCTTATTCCGCTTTCCGTTTACTTTTTCAAAGGCAAAGCAAAAATTAAAATCGGCCTTTGCAAGGGCAAAAAGAACTACGATAAGCGAGAGGTCGAGGCAAGCAGGGACGCCGCAAGGCACATCGAGCGCTCCCTGAAAGAACGGTAAAAAGGAGATAGGAATATCAGAGATTAGATGTCAGTTGAGCGTTTGGAAGTCTAACATTTAATATCTAATGTCTAAAATCTAAATACGGGGATGAAAGGATTTCGACGGGGGTTTTGAACTTCAATAAGCGAGTAGCGGTGCGGACCCGCTATAATAGCCGCAGTTTAATTTTAAACGACAATAATACAACTTTACAAGCTGCTTAATTAAGCAGCCGTTCCTACCGGGAGCACCGCGGCTCGGATAGGGGCGTCGATTAGCGGTGAACGTGCACAGGGGAGAGCTGCGTAACCTGTCATGAATAACGGGGCTACCGTAAGAGCAAGCCGGCCTGATGGCGTGCTTTGAGGGGAATCACAAACAACAGGCTACACTCGTAGAAATTTGTGGGAATAGGCTTTCGGACGCGGTTTCGATTACCGCCATCTCCACCATTCATAGCCGCTTCGCGGCTGACAGGAGAACGGTGCAGGGATTTGCCTCTGTGCCGTTTCTTTATTCTTTCCCACTAGCTTAAAGAGAAATACTTTCATAATTCAGAAAAAGATTTGATGAAATTGTATTTTAAAATATTTTTAGAACGCGCTGAGTATATTTGCCGATAGTGTATCCGTTAAATCAAAAAAATTCCTTTTGAAAGTTTATGATAATCCGGAGGTTTTTATGGGAATTATTTCACAGAATCAGCAAAAACCGGGATATATGCCGGGCATTGACGGGTTGAGGGCACTCGCCGTATTTGCTGTTATTCTGTATCATTTCCGGTTTTCGTTTACAGCAGGCGGTTTTTTGGGCGTGACCTTGTTTTTTGTTTTATCGGGCTATCTGATTACCGATTTGCTTCTGAATGAATGGGATAACAAGGGCAAAATATCGTTGGCTAAATTTTGGTCCAGGCGGGCTAAAAGGCTCTTGCCGGGCCTTTTTGTGCTGCTGCTGACGCTTGGCACCTTCGTTACCCTTTTTCGTCCGGACTTGATGAACAAGCTGCGTCCCGATATGCTTGCGGCGGTCTTTTATTACAGTAATTGGTGGGATATTTTTCACAAGATTTCCTATTTTGACAATTTTGGCACACCGCCGCTGCTGAATCATCTATGGACGTTGGCGGTAGAGGAACAGTTTTACATTTTATGGCCGCTGCTGATGATTGCAGGGCTGAAAGTCTGCCGCAGCCATAAACGCGTTTTGGCAGGCGCAATCCTTTTCGGAGCTTTATTGTCAGCGGCAGTTATGGCGCTGCTCTATGTACCTGGGATGGATCCCAGCCGTGTGTATTACGGCACGGATACACGCGCATTTTCTCTTCTGCTGGGTGCGGTAGCGGCATTTATAATGCCAAGCCGCAAATTGTTGGCGATGAGCCTTTCAGGCGGTAAACGGTTAGCCCTCAACCTTGTCGGCATAGCTGGGCTGATCGCGTTTTTTGCCTTTGTTGTGTTCAGCGATGAGTATAATGACTTTTTATACCGGGGCGGTATGCTGCTCTTTTCAGCGTTTTGCGTGCCGCTTATTCTTTCGGCTGCTCATCCCGAAACGCTGCTCTCCCGAATTTTCCGTTTCGACCCGCTGCGCCGGATAGGTGCCTACTCTTATGAAATCTACTTGTTTCAGTTTCCTGTAATTGCAATTTTTTCGCCGGCTGTGAACACGAACGGAATAAATCTTTGGCTGTGTGCCGCGCAGGTTCTCGCAACGCTTTTACTTGCCTGGCTTACTTATCACTTTATTGACAATCCTATCCGCCGCAAAGAATTCCATCGGAAATCGTCAGAAGAAAATCAAAACCAAAAGACCGGCGCGCTTCATCATGTGTATATAAGTATCATCGGCGGCTTGGTTATCGTTATGCTTTTAACAACGGTTATCGGCACATCAGGCTGGTTTACCTTGCCGCTGCTCGGCAGCAAACAAAACAAAACAAGTTCGTCCACGACCGAAAACAGTTCAACTGCTTACACAACTTCGCCGCCAACCTCATTGATACCCGAATCGTCGTCTTCCGTGCCGACAACCCTACAGAACAGCACAGAACCTTCCGGCGGCACGGGAACCTCATCACCGCGTGTCGTGAGTATGGCTCCGGATTTTATAAGCGGGAAGACGTTGAGCGATAAGCGCATTACCGTGATTGGCGACTCAATTATGATTGATGTGGAAGGCTTTTTGAAACCGGAATATCCGCATATGCTCATTCAATGCAAGGTTGGATTCCAAATCTGGCATGCCTATGATGAAATTCAAGAGATAGAGAAAAACAGGAATTTAGGCGATATTGTCATTGTTGAACTCGGTACGAACGGTTATTGCACGAAAAGCACACTTTATTCAATTGTTAATGAAATTGGGAATGACCGCAAAATAATTTTCTGCAGTGCCCGGATTCCGGGTTATGGGCAAGCGGCTATTAACCGGAATATCCGTGACGTGGTTATGAAAACCCCCAATACCGTTTTAGCGGATTGGTATACCGTCAGCACTCATCATAATGAGTATTTCGTCAGAGACGGAGTTCATACAACTTTTTCGGGATCAGAAGCTTTTGCGGCTATGCTCCAAAGCGCGATTGCAATTGCCGTAAAAGATTAATTATTTTAAATTTTGCGCATATGTTGCTTGACTGAAAAAGTCTTTCGTGATATAATCCATTCGTATAACTGCAAAATGTGTATTATAGAAATCAGCAATTGCCGGTTCCCAAAATACAAGGGCTTACAGCAAGATTTGAACCCGAATGATTGCCGCAATCAAACACGACGGCTGCAGATTTGCTTTATAGATGCAGAAAAATATAAAAGCATTTTAAGGAGGAGCAAATTTATGAAAAAAGTACTATCAACTATTTTGGCCTTTACATTCGTTTTTCTTATGATACAGCCTATGGCTGTGCCTGCTTCAGCAGCATTGTGGGTACCGGTTACATCAGTTAAGCTGAATGCCGCCAGCGCTAAATGGGCAGTCGGCAAGAGCGGGGCATTGATTGCAACTGTTTTGCCGGCCAGTGCGACAAACAAAGCGGTCAGCTGGAAATCAAGCAATATTAAGGCTGTTACAATCGACAGTGCCGGAAATTATAAGGCAGTCGGGGTAGGAAGCGCAACAATAACCTGCACTTCAAAATCCATTATTTTTATTAGGGCAACATGCACCGTTACGGTCGGCAAACCTGTAACATCAATCACATTGAACACGGCGGGTGTCAGGCTGGCAATTGCCCAAACAACCGCGCTTAAAGCAACTGTAGCGCCCAATGACGCGATCAATAAAACGGTCACCTGGAAATCCAACGATGTAAAAGTGGCTACTGTTGACAGCACAGGCCTTGTTAAGGGCATTGCCGCCGGCGCGACAATCATCACCTGTACGGCGAATGACGGCAGCAGAGTGTCGACGAGCTGCGGCGTAACGGTAGGCAGTTCAAGTTTAGGCGGATTTCTGTCATACATGTTTGACCCGGTCGGCAATTTCTTTTATACAGCGTCAGACCCTTGGCAGCGTCAGTTCGGTTTCAGCTCAACTTTTGATGAGCTTGCTCCGTTGTTTGCAATGTATTACAGCACAGTCAGAGTCAAGTTTACTTACGACAATCTCGATTGGATGATTCAGCTTTGGAAGGGTCAATACGGCTTTGCCTTTATCGGTTCGGAGATGGGCGTATACACCAAGCCGTTGGACAGAACGGGCGATCAATACGATGCCGCTTCCGACGCGAATTCCCTTCAAATGGGAATGACCCTTTACCAAAAGAAGGTAAAATTATTTACAAGGGATTATGACACTTACTGGTGGGCAACAGGCTTTGTTCCGGGCAGCCTGACGCGCTATGCGGACCGCACGGAACTGACACTTGTAGGAAGAATAACCTTGAAGGATGCCGATATGACCGCTGCTTTTGTTCAATCGCTTGCCGCCGATGGATTTAAATATACAGGGTTTGTCGGCTTTACCACGCCGGATACATACACGGTACGAGGGAATGATAT
>Ga0118677_10000617_pt2 | contig 30650 bp, 23 predicted proteins | sample AliMusrvi5mmetaG_FD_86154 | JGI IMG/M metagenome (GOLD analysis project Ga0118677, IMG submission 86154) | reverse complement strand
CTTCCTGCTCGCCACCCGCGCGCCAACCCGCAGCCGCATCCCAACGCAGACACACACCGCCGACGCCGCGCGGCCCGCCGAACTTGTGCGCCGCGAACACATAGAACTCGCAACAGAGCTCCGACAGACGTACGGGCACATGGCCCACCGCCTGCGCGCCATCCACATGACACAACACGCCGCGCCGTGCGCACAGCGCCGACAGGGCAGCAACGTCGTGGATCACCCCCGTTTCGTTCGCTCCGTGTGCGCAGCAGAAGAGCCGCGTATTCGGCTTCAGCGCGGCAGCCAACGCAGCGAGCGTTATGCGTCCCGAACTGTCCGGAGCTAACACATCCATGCGCTCCGCAAAAAGCCGCGCGGCCTGCCACGCCGAGGCGTGAACGTCCGCCGCCACCAAGACGCGGCCCTGCGGACAACGGGCCATAACGCTGCGGATCACCCAGTTATTCGCTTCGGTCGCGCCAGACATCAGCACGAGGCGGCCATCTGAAAAATCCAGCGCCCGCTCAAACACCGCCTTGAGTCGCCGCAGTTCCAGCGCCGCCGCCCGCCCGGCAGCGTGTCCGGCCGACGGGTTGCCATACCACCTTGCAGCCGCCTCGGCCTGAGCCGCCAGCGCCTCGGGAAACGGCGGCGCAGACGCCGCATAGTCGAAATATCGGTTCGCAACCATCAGACGCAAGGCCCCTCTTTACACCCGCACCGATCAGATGTGTCGCGCATGGCAGGCTCCAGCATGCCCACGAAGAAGCGCGCGGCACCGACCGCCCCGATAGCGGGTGCCAACACATAGACGCTCAAAAAACCTCCGCACCGGTCAGGAAAAGCGGCACTGCCCCAACCCATGAGCCAAGCCACCAGACGCGGGCCAAGGTCGCGTGCCGGATTCAAGCCCGCCTGCGTCAGAGGCGCGATGAGACAGATGACCGAGGTCACCGTCAACCCGATGAACACAGGGGCCAACGCATCGTTCGGACGTCCCACATTGCACCCCTCGGTCAGCGCGAAGATCATCAGGACCAGCAGAAACGTGCCCAGGGCCTCCGCGCCCATGGCCAGCGGCAGCGAAACGAGCGCCTTGCAGCCCGGGTCAGGGTAAAACTCTCCGAATATCTTAGCCGTTGCCACGGACTCAACTGAACCCCGCACGATGCGGTGCTCCGCCTCGAACGCCGCGATGGACGGTGCGAACAGCGCGTACAGGACTAAGCCCGCGAGAAAAGCTCCGGCGAATTGGGACGCGAGGTAGGCCGGCAGTTTACGGGCCGCCATGCGTCCGCTCGCAACCATCGCGAGCGTCACAGCCGGGTTCAGATGCGCGCAGGACAGGTGCCGTGTCAGATAGATCGCAAGGGTCACGCCAATGCCCCAAACCAGCGCGACCGGCAACACGCCCTGATGCGCTTGAAACAGCACGGCGACCGCCACCGAGCCGCACCCCAGCAACACCAGCAAGAACGTGCCCAATGTTTCCCCGATGACTTCCCGCCTGCACCGCATGCCCGCCTCCTACGTGATTGTCTCAACTAGTGGACTTACACACATAGTAAAGCACAACGCCGATTTGGAACGCAAGCCTGATCAGCCGCGGCTGCTATTTTCCACAGCAGTACGTCGCCCGTGCCATCCAGCCAGAAATCGCGCGTCGCGTGACAAACGCCGTTGGCCCCTGGAGAAACAGGGCGGCACCGCACACGGCCGAAACGCGCACGGAGAGGTCGGTCGTCTTTTCCACCTAGGCGAAAGCCGAGGTGTACTCCGCAGTGTTGTGCGTAGACAGGACTTAAAAAAACCGCAGACAACATCAGGTGGTCTGCTTCACCCCTCGGCCCCGTCGACAGCAAAGAAAAGGGGCGCGCCTTTTACCCCGCTTAATCGTCGTCGGTCGCAGCGATGGCCCACACAGGATAGGGAATATGTTCTCCGCGCATGGCACGCCAGAGGATGCGGTTCAAGATATCCTCTGGCGCCTTGTCCGGCACGCCGAAATTCATTCTCTCGCAGGCCAGCGCATCGCGGTATTGCTGAGGGGTCATCGCCGTTGGGGTTCCAGGATTCATCTCATCGAGCGGGACGTTGTTGGGAACGGAGGAGAACGGGGTGAGGTCGGGTGCGTCGGTGAAGCAGTCGCTCATCGGCACGGCGCTGGCATCGAACTGGTTCATCGGCGGCAGCCCTAGAATCTGTTCCATTGTGCGCAGCAGGCTCGTCGTGTTGTACAGCGTATGGATGACCGCGCGGCGTTTCACGTACGGCCCAGCCGCGTAAGCCGTGGTGCGGTATCCGGTCACATGGTCGAACCCGGACTGCGGGTCATCTTCGATGGCGAAAACAGCCATGTCTTTCCAGAATTTGGAATGGCTCAACCCTTCGATGACACGTCCCATCGCGAGGTCGTTGTCCGCGATTTGCGCAGCAGGTGTCGGACAGCCACGGCCGGTGCCGCTGGTGTGATCGTTGGGGAGGAAAAGAAGGACGAGCTGTGGGAATTCTCCCCGCGCCTCAAACGCTTTCATCTCCTGCAGAAAACGGTCGGCCCTCACCTGGTCAGGCACGCTCAGATTCCAGCCCACCGTGTTGGTGGGTGAAACGGGACGCAGCGATTCAACGTTGGGTTCGCAGGAGAAGACCACCGCGCCGCTCTGGCTGCGCCACGCCTCGTAGTTGTCCGCGAAAGAGGGCTTCTGTTTTCTGCCGTCTTGCCACCGGATGTTGGCGCTCATGAATTCGCCGTAGTTGCGGAAACTGACGCCGTGCCGAAGCGCATTGTCCCAGACAAAGCCGCTCGGCGCATACGCGAGCGCGTCGGCGCTCGCCTTGTCTTTGCCGGTGGGATAGGAGCGTGGCCAGCCGCAGAAGGACTTTTCGAGATAGTCGCTGCCGAACGCGGTCGTGCTCCACTGGTGCCCGGAGGCGCTGAGGATGCCGGCGCAACAGGTGTTGTCCAGCAAGGCGAATTCGCGGACAAGCTTGTGCTGATTCGGCGTGACGCGCTCGCCGAAGGTGCAGAGCCGGGCGTCGCCGTTGCCCTCTTTAACGTCGCCGAGCACTTGGTCGAACGTACGGTTCTCCTTGATGATGTAGACCACGTGCTTGATCAGGCTCGGCTCGCCGATGCGCTCCGGGATCGCGCGCGGAGGCTGCCCCGGCCGCGGCGGCAACAGGGCGGCGGCGATGCGGGGCTGCCGCAGGTTGTCCCAGACCGTCTGCGAGAAACGCGACAGCTCCCTCTTCCCGGGCAACGGCACAAGGGAGACCGAGCCGCAATACTGCTTGGAGTTGAAGCCCTCGCTGTTCGGCTTCCTTGCGATGCCATTGATGTTCGCCACACAGAGCCGTTTGCGCGACGCGTCGAAACAGACCGTGCCGGGATACCAGCCGACAGGAATCAGGCCGAGCAACTTCGACTCCTTGTCGGCGGGTTCGAAACGGATCACGGCGATGGCGTTCTGCGTGCCGTTCGCCACGTAGAGCGTGCGGCCGTCAGGCGCGAAGGCCAGCGCGTTCGGCGACGCGCCCAGCAGATCATTCGGCTGCGGCTTGGCCCAGACCGTCTCCACGATCGCGTCGGTCGACGTGTCGATCACGCTCAGGTTGTCGCTCATCGCATTGGCACACACCACATAGCGCCCGTCCGGCGAGACCGCCAGCGCGCTGGCGTGGAGGCCGGTGATGATCTCGTTTTGTTTGCCCGTGGCAAGGTCGATCACCGTGACGCTGCCTTCGCAGGCGATGAACCTGACCGGATCGACGCGGACCCGCATGCCCCGTCCGGCTGGGCCGGTGAGGTCGCCCGCCTCCGGGCGCCTTCCGCCCCAGTTCGAGACGTACAGCTTCTGGCCGGCCAAGACCACGTTGAACGGCGCGACACCTACTTCGTACACTTTCTGAACCTTGCCGTCGGTGACGTTGATCTCCTGGAGGCGGTTGGAAAGGTTGCCGCAGACGAACAGCCGCTTGCCGTCGGCCGACCACGCGAGCCCAGCGGGGATCTCAGACTTGCGGTCAGGGGCTCCCGCCTCTGGCAGCGCAACCACGCGCCACGGCGTCACGCCCCCGTCCTTGGCGACCTCAAACAGCTTCACGTCCCCGTTGACGTTGCTCAGCGCGAGACGTTTGCCATCAGGAGAGAAGGCGAGCCCCGCGTAGCTCATCTGACTGTGTCCGTCAAAGTCGAGCAAGCTCGCGGAGACGGCTTCCAGCGGCGCCCCCTTTGCGAGCTTCGGCAATCTCACGTGCTGTTTCGTCTCGCCCGTGGCGGGATCGAGCACCAGCAGTTCACTTGTCAGGCCGGAGACCACCAGCAGCCTGCCGTCAGGCGAAAGCGTGAGGCCCTGGGCTCGCATCCCGGGCAGTTCGATCTGCTGGCCTGCGGGCGTGATGACCTGGTTCACCGGAAGGACGGCGCGTCCGTTCTCGTACCGCCCGACCGTTTCCACGGCGGAGTTTAGCGCACACCCGGACCCTGCCAATGCGAACCCCAGCCACAGCAAGCGGCGTGTCCATCCAGGGAAAAGACCACGGTCTTGTTTCCCAATTCCAGTATCATTTTCCATTGTTTTAACTCAAATCGGCTCCGGTTTCCCTCATAATCCAAAGGACCAAGCCCGTGCGCAGACGATTATCTGTGCTGCGTGGAGACCGGGCCCTCGCTTTCGCCCCCGGGCTCGGCGCCTTGGCCGAAAGCCACGGAAAAGACGGCATAAATGCCGACGGCGGGCGAGTCTTCGGTGGCGCCGAAAAGCGTCGCGAGATCAAACCGCGTGCGCGCCGAAGGTTTCACGGTGACGTTTGGCCCGATGTCGAACTCATACTCGGGGTCACCCCGCTCCCCGTCCTCCGTCCGTCGGATGAACTGCATTTCGATGCCGACTTTCAAGTATTCGTCGCGGACGGCATAGCTGAGCGCCTGGCTGAAGCCCGTCTCCCATTCGCGTTCGCCGCCCGTTTCGAACTCATGGAAAAGGTTCAGCGCCCACTGGTATTTCTCCGCAAACTGCTCGCCGAGCAGCAGGCGCCCCTCGACGGAATCGGGAGTGTCCTCCGAATCCTCGCCTCCGCAGTCCTTGCCGACGCCGAAATGATATTCGCCGAAAAGCGTCGGGTTCAGAGGCATCTCGCCCCAGTCGGCCAGCGCATAGCGGCCCTCGATGGTTTCCTCGGTCACCTGCGAGTGCTGCTTCTGCAGGGTGAAATTGTTCTCGTACGCAATTTGGAAACGGTGCGACAGGCCCATTTCGAACTCCTGCGTGAAGAGGTTGCGCGTTTCGCCGCCGTGCCTCGGAACCGTTCCGGTGTAATCGAGATCCACGAAAAACGTGTTTGGCGGCAGAACGTAGACCTCCGTGTCGGATGAGAAGCGTCCTCGCGCTGTCCACTGCGGCTGGTTGTACGGCCCGACCAGCTCCTGGCTCGGACGCAGCCCCTGAACCGTCACGGGCGGCAAATTAGTCGCCAGCTGTTCGGCCGGAGCCGGAAAAGCGCCACCACACAAAACCCCCGCAAAGAGCACAGCAGACAACCGTTTCACGCGTCTTTCCCCCAGAACATAGCTCATCTCTTTACTAACCCCCTAACTGTCCGCGGATTATCCCCGAAAACCGCAGGGGAAGTCAACCGATATGGATATTTCTGCAGGGCCAGAACATCGAAACCCTCCGAGGTCTCTCACGAAGCATCGCAAAGCAAAATTGAAAATGACAAAAACGTCATCTGCCCTGTTGGTCTATTGTCATTTGAGCTGTCTACCTTTTAAGAAACTGCAGAGATCTCTGCACAGAAGAAAGGAGTCAGCCATGAGCGCAAAACCGGGCTTCGGCTCAAAGGTGACGGCAAACCGCGTCTCCGCTCTGATCCTGACGCTGGCCCTCGCCTGTTCAAGCGGGGCTCAGACCGCAACTTACACGCTGGATGGCGGAACTGCGGCCTTTACAAATCAGACGTTTGCCTCTTCGCTCACCAATCAGTCAGCGGTTCTGGTCAAGAATTCCGGCCGACTCGAGCTCATCGACGGCATCGTCACCTCGAGCGGAAACACGACAAACACCGATGCGAGCAGTCAGTATGGTTTGAACGCATCGCTGCTAGTCAACTCCGCCGGCAAGGTAGCCATGACCGGCGGCTCCATCACGTCGACCGGCTCAGGTGCGAATCTGGCCTTTGCGACCGGCTCGGGCTCGGCGATCTGCCTGACCCATGCGACCCTCACCGCTACAGGCCAGAATGCCCATGCCGTAGATGTGACGTACGGTGGCGTCATCGTCGCCAGCAATGTAACGATGGTCACCCGGGGTGGAAGCTCCTCTGCCATCGCCACAGACTATGGCGGCGGGACGGTGACGGTGGTCAACTGCCAAGCGACCGTGTCCGGCACAAAGTCGGCGGCCATCTACTCCACCGGCCTTATCTCGGCATACAACTCCGTCTGCATTTCGAGCAACGACTACGGCGGCGTTATTGACGTGGGCAACTCCATCGTGCTTTCCAACACCGTGATGACGGGCAAGTCTGGCGGCATTCAGATCCACCGCACCGCGCCCGGCACGGGCACTGCCACCGTCACGGTCTACGGCGGTTCAGTGACCGCCACGTCGGGCAACAGCTTTGACGCATTAGGTGAAAACGCGGCCACACTCCTCAATCTCACCCTCCGCAGCGGCACGCAACTTTCCAACAGCACCGGCGTCATTCTGAGCGTGACAAACGCCAGCACGGTTTCGTTTGTCGCCGACGGCGAAACCCTGGCCGGCAACATCGTCGCCAGCGCAGCTAATACGAACACGGTTTACATCTCGCTCCAAAACGGCACGGCACTCACCGGTTTTATCAACTCCGCAAAGCGGCTGACCATCGACGCCACCAGCACGTGGCATGCGACCTCCAATTCGGTTGTCAACGTACTGACCAACTCAGGCACCATCAACCTCAGCGGGTCGCTCACGGCCACCAATGTCATCGTTAAATCCGGCGGGGTCTTTGGCGGATCGGGCACGCTGTCGAGCAACCTCACCGTGAACGCCGGCGCGACGCTCGTCTTAAATCCGGCGACAAACTTCACCGTAAGCGGCAGCGTGATTTTCGGCGGCGCCGTAACCGTTGCCCCCTCGGCAACGAACATTTCCGCAGGCACGTACCGACTTCTGACTTACCACAGCACTTTGTCGGGTTCGCCGGTGTTCACCTATTCGGCGCCTGGCGGCAGCGGACAGACTGCGACAGTCGACACCGCTACGGCCGGTGTCATCACCGTCACGGTCTCCGCGCCCAACACCCACCCAACACTTGCAGCGGTCTCCAATCGCGTCATCACGGCTGGCGCGAGACTCTCGGTCACCAACGTTGCGACGGATGCCGACATTCCCGCGCAAACGCTGACCTTTGGCCTCATCGCCGCGCCAACCAATGCCACGCTCGATGCGACCAGCGGTGTACTCGCCTGGCGGCCACTGATCTCCCAGGCATACACGACGAACACCTTCGCCGTGTGCGTTGCGGACAGCGGTTCGCCAAGCCTGAGCGCCACACAGAGTTTCACTGTCGTCGTTTCGGCTGCGGCGCAACCGACCAACGCGGGCGTTTCCTTTGCCGCCGGAGCCTGTCAGATACAGATTTGCGGCAACCTCGGGCCCGATTACATCATCCAGGCAGCCTCCAATCTAGTCAATGCGAGTTGGATTACGATCGGAACAACGAATCCCGCCTCCATGCCGTTTGTCTGGACCGATCTCACAACGGGCAACGTCCCCTCCCGCTTTTACCGCGTACGCCTTGGCCCGTGAGCGAAAGTGAATCGCGCCCGCAAGAGTTGCTTTCCTCAGGTTTGGGACTATACTGTTTCTTATGGCACCCATGTGGTTTTCCATTCGCTCCGGCTCAATGCCGGGTGTGACCGCACTTCCGCATAGCGAAGACTCATTAGACGCAGAACAACGAAAGGTTCATGATGAGCAGAACGATCGAATGCACAACTCAGTCCCGCTGGAGAAAAAAAGGCCCCCTGTTGTTTCTGACAGCCCTGATCTTTCTGGGGATTCCGCAGGCCTATGCTCAGGGGCCTCTGAAGGTCTACTATGTCCGCCACGCGGAAGGGGGGCACAACGTGGTCGCTGAATGGAAGGACAAGCCCAAGAGCCAGTGGCCCGCCTATGTCGGCAACCCCAACGTTTTCACGCCCAAAGGCGAGAAGCAGGTCGTGGCGCTCACGGAAGAGCTCAAGGGAACGAAGTTCGACTTCGTCGCCGTAAGCCCGCTCTGGCGCACCCGCAACACCATTCTGCCTTATCTGAAAGCGTCAGGCCAGAAGGCGGAGATCTGGCCTGAGCTGGCTGAAACAGCGGGCGTGCCCGTGGAATGGACCGTTCCCGGCGGCAAGTCCGTCAAACCGTCCGCGAACCTGTTCGAAGGCGGAGATGCCATCCAGTTGCCGGAAGCCGAGCAACCCTTCTTCACCTTCAGAGAGAACGGCATGCGGTTGCTGAACACGAACGACAAAAACCATGACCGGAAAACGGCCAACAGTGTAGCGTTGGCGCAGAAGACAGTCGAACTGATTAAAGCGCGCTTCAGCAAGTCCGGAAAATCGATTCTCCTCGTCGGACACGGTGGCGCGGGATACACGCTCCTTCGCACGCTCACCACGTCCAACGACCTCAAAACCAGTCTCCTGAACACCGGCATGTGGATGGCCGAGGAGAAGCCCGACGGCAGCTTCGAGCTGAAGATGCTGAACGGGAAGCCTTACGTGAGGCAATAGGGCACAGGGAACTGGACCCCGAAGGGTGACCGCGATGAGTCGGTTCATGGGCGACTCCTTCCCTTCGCCCTGATCTCATCGAGCTTTACGGACCGCGCGGCCACGATGCCGAACGCACAGCAGCGCGGATGAGTAAACAAGAGCTTCCGCTTATCCTAACGCACGCTGTTGTTTCTGTTTGACCTGTTTCTTCTTGGGCTTCTGCCCCTTCTTATTGGGCTTTATCGGCCCAGTCTCATCAGCAGTGGCCGTCCTCCATTCGGAGAGCAGGGCGTGGTGGCGGAGCAATTCATCCGTCAGATCACCCCCCCCCTGCCGCGTTTACTGTCTCATATTACAGAGGCTCAAATGTCCTGTGCAACATGCAATACAGACACGGTATATGTCAGAGGAACGTGGAAGTTATTTGTTTATTGCCCCCGCCAAGGAATCTCGGGCCTTGTCCTTGGATGCTCACGCTCTGAACCGGCTGATATCCGCCGCCCATGCGCAACCTTACCCGCGTGCGTATAATAGCTTTAGCCGACACTCACGGAACAGTCCAAGCGCTTCCAAAGATCGTTGCGAGCCGGTCAGTTGTGGCAGAGATCCAGCACGGCATCGATGGTGTCGCGGTAGCGGGTGAGCGCTTCCTTCCACCGCCCCAAACACAGCCTTCCGCAGTCCGTCAGAGCGTACTCGCGGCGGGCAGGACCGGACTCCGACTCGGTGAGCAGTGAGGTCAGCAAGCCCCGTTTCTCCATACTGCGCAATAGCCGGTAGATGCCGGAGTGGTCTGGCGGCGCGTTCAGATGCACACCTTCGCGCGCCATCTGCTGCGCCAGTGCGTAGCCGTGCAGCGGCTCTTTAGAAAGCGCGGCAAGAATCGAAGGCTGTACCAGCTTGGGCAGATTCGCACCCGAGCAGGCGCAGGCGGAAAAGTCGACGGCCGTTTTTTTCGAGCGCTTCCTTTGCATGGCCGTGTTATGCCTATTCTTGGACCGCCTTGTCAAGAGCAAGCGAATTGCCACCTGAATCTCAGACTTCACAGGAATCCTTGACGATACACAGTTAAGGCAAATAGGGAGCATGCTTCTGTCAAACGGATAACACGTTAAATACCTTTAATTATTGGAATATCCCACTATTATTCATTCATGTTTTAAGAGGTCATGCAAAATTACAGCATTCTATTGTCGGCTCAGAAACGGAGTTAAAAACATGCAGCACTACTCAAAACTCGCGATCCCGAATCCGTCCGGCCTCATTTTCGGACAGGCCCCGCATCCCGTTTGGACCCGCAGCGGCATGGTCATCGGGGGTGGCGAGGTCTACCCCGAACTGAACTTCACCCTTCCGCCCATGGAGATTAACGAGGCAAACTGGCCCGAGATCCGCCGGCAATATCAAGAGATCATTGGCGGTGCGACGCTGCGCGCGGCTCAACTCGGCACGCCGGGACTGGTGATCGAGTTCGAGACGCTTCCTCCGATGTGCGAGCGTCCCGAATGGGGCATTGAACTGGCGCGCATCCTCTTGGGCGGGCTGAAGGATGCCGAAGCGAAACACGGGCTGAAGGGCGTTCTCCGCATGACGCCGAACGACCTGCGCGAGATGAGCCGCCCGCCGCTGATGCGCCGCGGTTCCTACTATGAGCGGATGATGGAGACCTTTGACGGCGCCGCAGCCGCAGGCGCGGAATTGCTCAGCATCGAATCGACCGGGGGCAAGGAAGTCTGCGATGAGGCGCTGACCACCTGCAACCTCGCCCAAGTCATTTTCGCCCTGTGCGTATTGGGTGTGCGCGACATGCGCTTCCTGTGGACAGAGCTGAAAAAAATCGCGGACCGGCACGGCGTTTTCTGCGCGGGCGACACCGCCTGCGGCTTCGGGAACACCGCCATGGTTTTGGCGGAGAAGCAGTATATTCCGCGCGTTTTCGCGGCAGTCGTTCGGGCGGTCAGCGCCGTGCGCACGCTGGTCGGTTACGAGTGCGGCTGCGTCGGCCCCGGCAAGGACTGCGGCTACGAGAACATCTATCTCAAGGCGATCACCGGGTGCCCCATGGCGATGGAGGGCAAAGCCTCAGCCTGCGCACACCTGAGCCCGCTCGGAAACATCGCGGGGGCCACCTGCGACACGTGGAGCAATGAATCGGTGCAGAACGTGAAACTGCTCGCCGCGATGGCGCCGACCTGCTACGCGGAACAGCTCATCTACGACTGCCGTCTCTTCAACACCGCCACCCGGCACGGGCCCAAGGCCGCCGGGGCATTGCGCGACTGGATGGTGGAGAGCGACGCGGCCACGGACGCACAGGCGTGGGTGCTCCGACCGGATATCGCGGTAGAGATTGCCCAATCGATCGTCGATGCGCCAGACCACTACGCCGCCGGTTGCGCCGCTGCCAAGACTGCCCTGAAAGCCTTGCGCTCCGCTCATGCCAACGGCGCGCTTCACATCGCGGAACGCGAACAGATCTGGCTCGACGCGATGGATGAGGCTGTCGCCGCTTTGCCAGGTGACGAATCGAGATTCATCGACCAGATGCTCGCGGAGGTGGACACGTCGCGGTTCATCCTTGCCGAGTACGGGCTGTGATGGCCGTCAGATAACGTAGTTCGGACTGCTGCCGCTTTCTGTTTCATGAAGCCGGACAACCATGTCTTCTAGCGTGATTTTGCCCAAGATCGCCGTCACCTGCTTTTCGATCTCAACCCACATTTCGTGGGCTGTCGAGGACACGTAGTTCTGATCTTCTTTGGGCGCGCCTTGAGTCACAGCAAAGGAGTGTGTCCCTTCAAGAATTTCGACAATATCGCCGAGGGTTATCTTCGAGGGGTCGCGCGAAAGAACGTAACCGCCTTGCGACCCTCGTTTCGCTCGCAGGATGCCCGCGGTTGCCAGCGGGGTGACGACCTGCCACAAATAGGCTTGGGAAATCCCTTGCCTCGAGGCAATGTCGCTCAAGGTCACCGGGCCCAGATGCTGGTACAGGGCCACTTCCAGCAAGAGCCGCAACCCATACCTTCCTTTTGTCGTAACTTTCATCATGCTCTCACCGGCTGAATGCGATAAGACGCCAAGGCGTCCCGCTCTGGGCGCGTGACGCGGATCGTCTGTTCGGACTGATTCGACCAGCACTTGATGGTTACGGCTGCGGCGTCCCCGTCCGAGTAGGCGGCTGCGACCTCTGCCGCCTGACGGATTTCGTCGGCCTGGCCGCCCCCCTCTAACAGGACGACCGGTCCTGCGCATTCGACCGCTTCGAAGAGTAGGTCGCTCGCATCCGCCCGACGCTGCAGCGCGTCGCACTCGGCCTCATCCCGGGCGCAGACCATTTTGCGCTCGCCGAACCGGAAGTGCCGCCCGATCTTAAGCAGTCCGATGTCACGCATGCCGACTTTCTCCCGATGCGCGAACAGGTCGCGCAGTTTGGCTGAAAAATTCTGATCGGTCAGCAGACACCCTCCCGCTGGACAGGCGAAACCCTTGAGCCCATATTCCTCTGCCATGGCAAGCTGAGGCTTACGGCTGCGCCCGTGGAAACCCAAAAGCTTCTCGCGGTCAAGCCACCCTTTCTGCTCCGCGTCGGTCGGCTCCAGATGCTGGGCCGACAGCGGACGCACGATCTTGCCCGCAAGACCGGACTCTTCCTCGATGATCTCGATGGCGCGAAGGTGCTGGCTCATCGGCCGCTGGCCAAGCACCTCGCCGGTAAAAAGAAAAGCCGCACCGATCTCTTCCATGTACTCCTTAGCCCTTTTGAACATAAAGATGCGGCAGTCGATGCAAGGGTTCATGCCAACGCCGTACCCGTGCTTCGGATGCCGGACCACCTCGAGGTACTCATCGCCCTTGCTGAACGTTTTCAGCTCCATGCCCATTTGGCGGGCGACCTCCGCCGCGTGGCAGCATCCGCCCGAATCGCACTGGCAGAACGGCGACGTGAACTTGACCGCGATGACCTCGACTCCCAACTCGGAGATCAGGCGCACCGCCAGCGTCGAATCCAACCCACCCGAAAGCAGACCGATAGCCCTCATGAAAACTCCTTTACGCCGCACGACACGCGAAGCCTGTACAGGCCATCCCGCACAGTGTTTATATACCTCGTCTATCGATTAAGTATTATATAGTAGGCGGAGTATTCTGTAAAGGCTCGGCGAGTGACTTTTTGGGAACCGTCACCAGATGCTCCAAATCATCGCCCAGACCATGAAAAAGGGATCTGTTTTCACTGTACAAGCCGATCTGTTTTTGCGATAATCAAAAAATTCTATCGATATACTGGTATTTAAACCTGTAGTCGGACTGTCAAAATGATTTCGATTAAAAACCATAAGCGCGCAAAGTCACACAGCCTCGAAACACAGACCGAGTGTTGTTGTCCGTGTATATGTATGTGCCCGGGCGCAGGGGTTTGCCAGTTTCGCTAACACGACCGACCAGAAGCGACAAGCCCCTTAACCGACACGGTTATGGGGCTTTTTGTTTAATGCGAAGGATATTTTCACATGACCAATAGAATAGTAACCGTCCGCTGCGAACAGGGACTCCACCTGCATGTCGCAGCACACATTGCGAGAATCGCCCAAGATTCAGGCGCCACCGTCCTCGTCGGCTGCGAAGGGTGCCCGCAAAGCAATGCCTGCTCGGCTCTCCAGCTCCTCATGCTCGGAGCGACGACTGGAACAACGCTCGAAATCGCTGCGGACGGGCCCGGCGAAAACCGCGTGCTACAAGCCCTGACCGATGTCTTTGAGCAGGGAGGAGGAATATGAACGCGTCCTTCAGTCACACCCATACGCCCCATTCTCTCTCACGCAACAGACGTCACAAATACCGCATTCTCTTTGTCTGCAGCGGCAACGCTTGCCGCAGCCAGATAGCAGAGGCCTGGACAAACACCCTATACGGCGGTCAGGTCGAGGCTTTCTCTGCGGGCATTGAAGCATGCGGGCTGGATCCTAACGCCGTGGAGGTCATGGCCGAAAGGAGCATCGACATCTCTTCCCAGACGTCCAAGGCCTTCGCGACACTTCGCCATCAGCCTTACGACCTCATCATAACGCTGAGCGCCCGCGCAGCCGAGTACATCCATTCGCTCACCTTATCGACGCCGGTCATCCACCTGCCCTGCCTGTCGCCCAAGAGACGCGCATGCATAGGCGAGGCTTCCCTCACCCACTATCGGGAACTGCGCGACGAGATAAGGCAAGCCGTCAGCCGCTTGGTTCTGGGGCAGACATGCCACAGATCGACAGCCGTCGCTATCGCCATCCAAACCTAAGGACGGAAGGACTCATCCATGAAATACCATAGCCAAGACCACGTCATGTACTGTCGAGCGCCCGCCCTTCTTTTCGCAAAGGCCGTCGTTACGACGGACTCTGCCGCAAGGAACGGACGGGCCATTCCGATCACCTTATCCACCGCTCACCCAACCACCTTCATTCGAGACTCATCATGAACAAGACACACTTCCCTCTACTTTCCGACTTCCGTGCCGCAATTCTCTCAACCGGCCTGCTCGCAACCTTGACCTTGTCGCTCCCCGTACGGGGGGCTGACGTATTCAAAGCCGACAACGCCGACGCCCTCAACCTCACGTCCAGCTGGATCGGTGCGACGTTGCCCGGCGCATCGGACCGCACCGTCTTCGATCAAACCGTCACAGCCGACCAGACGACGCCCTTGGGCGCAGACGCCGCTTGGGCTGGCATCCTGCTGCCGGGAGCCACAAACACCTGGACCATCGAGGGCTCGAACCAACTCAGCCTCGGCGCGAGCGGCCTCACCGTGGTAGCTGCCTCCGGAAATCTTGTGCTCGCAGCGCCCTTGCGTGTCGCGCTCGCCTCCGCGCAAACCTGGTCGGTCGCCAGCAACCGCGCGGTCGCCGTCGCCGCCACCGTCGCCGGCCCCGCCAGTGCGGCGCTCACGAAGGCGGGCGAAGGCACGCTGACGCTCACTGGCGACAACAGCGCCTTCAGCGGAACCAACATTCTGGGCAACGGCAACGCGAACTCCTCCGGCAGCGGCGTCGCGACGCCCGGCTCCGCGGGCACCGTGGTGCTCGGCCACAGCCGCGCGCTGGGCAACGGCATACTCAGTGCGCGCGGCCTCCAGCTCTGGGCCGGCGTCCCCGGCCTGGTTCTGACCAACACGGTCGTGTTTGACACCGGCGCGCTGCGCTTCGGCGGCAGCAACGACCTGACCCTGACCGGACCGGTCTCCCTTCCCGGCGACAGAGGGCTCGGCAACTACTCGCGCACCCAGACGCTCCGACTGAACGGTCCGCTTGCCCTCGGCACCCGCAAACTGACCCTTCAGGCCGTCAGCGGCGCGGCCACCAACGGCACCATCGAACTCAACGGACCGATCACCGGCAGCGGAACCCTCTTCGTCGACACCATCTATGACAACGGCATCGTCGTCGTGTCCGCCGATAACTCGGGGTTCACCGGCACCACGTCGATCAACGCGGGTGCCCTCCGCGTGACCCACACCAACGCCCTCGGCCGCACCGGCTCGATCACGCTGGCCAACTCCAACGCCCGGCTTGAACTCGCCAACGGGCTTAACTACCCCCGCGCCATCACCGTTTCCGACACCGGCAACGCGAAGGGGCTGCGCCCAGCAGCCACCGCCACCAACGTCGAATTCTCTGGCGCCATCGCCGTCGCCGAAACAACGTCTGGCAATTTCGAGCTTTCGGCAGACGCCGGACAGACGCTCACCGTATCCGGCGCCATAACCGGTTCGGGCGCCGGCGTTGAGAAATTGGGCGAAGGGACCCTTGTCCTTCCCAACGCCAACACGTTCACCGACACGTTCCTCCTCGGCAACGGCACGGCCAACCAGTCCGGCACCGGCGCGGCCACCTCCGGCTCAGGCGGTTTCGTGCTCGTGAGCAACAACACGTCCCTCGGCCTCGGACTCCTCTCCGCCAAAGGTGCCCAACTCCAGGCCGCCGCAGACGGTCTTGTCATCCCCAACCCGATCTCGCTCGACAGCGGTGCTCTGCGTTTCAGCGGCACGCACGACCTCCAGCTCTCGGGATTGATCACAAACTCCGTATCAACCCGCGCTATCGGCAACTACTCGGGCAAACGCACGCTGACGCTGAGCGGCACGCTGGCGACCTTCCCCGGTTACGACATCAACTTCCAAGCAAACGACGGAGCGGTGTCGAACGGAACCGTCGTGGTAGCCGGAGCGGTGACGGGCGGCGGCAACTTGATCATCGACACCACGTTCGACTACGGGCTCGTGATCTTCGCCGGCAACAACAGCTACACCGGCCGGACCGGCGTCAGCAGCGGCACGCTACGCCTCGACTACACCAGTCAAAACAACTCCAAGCTCTCAGACACCGCAGCCTTTTCCCTCGCCAACGCCACGCTTGAACTGGTCGGCGGCTCGCATCTGGAACGGGTCAGCGCCACCACGTTCAGCGGCACCGCCGCCATCACGCGCAAGAGCGGCAGCGCCGTTCTCGCGCTCGGCAGCCTGTCTGGCAGCGGCAATCTTCACCTCTCGGCCGAGGACATCGCGTCGACCATCAGGGAGAATACGAACGGCGTGCTCCCCGGCGTCACCGTGACCGCCGGCGGAACGACCCGCTGGGCCGCCAACTCGGGCGTCTCCGACGGCAACGGCGGCTTCCTGATCCGCGCCTACGCCGGCATCCCCTCCGACGTGCCGCGCCTCGGCGGCATCCTCCCCGACGACGCGTCGCAGAACGTGCGCGTGGTCAATGGCGGCACCGAGGGCAATGTCGCGCTGTCGGCGGCCAGCAACACGGTGAACACCCTGACCGTGGACGCCAGCGACGGGCCCGCGACACTCGCCCTGGCCGCGGGCATCCTGAACGTCGGAGGCGATGCCGGCGGCGGCGTCATCCTGGCGGCAACCTCGGGCGCTCTCTCGGTCGGCTCAACGCCCGACGACGGCATCCTGACCACCGGCGGCGCCGACAATGGGCTGGCCGCCGCGCTGGTTCTTGCGAACGACAACCCCTCGCAGCCGTTGACGGTCAACGCCGCCATCAAGAACAACGGAACCGACGCGGTGAGCCTCACCAAGATCGGCACGGGAACAGTCGTACTGACCGCCACCAACACCTACAGCGGCAGCACCGTCATCCGGGAGGGCACGCTCCAAGTGGGTAACAGCGGCACTGGCGGTCAGTTGGGCTCTGGTGCAATCCAGAACAACGGGCAGTTACTTTTCAACCGCGGCACTGGAAGCGCCGATCTGATTGTGACGCCGACGCTCTCCGGACCAGGAAGCGTTACGCAAAACAGCGCATCGGGAGCGCGCGTCATCTTGCGAGGAGCCGCCAACAGTTTCTACGGCGGAACGGTTATCAACTCCGGCACGCTGCGGGCCGAGGATACCGCCAGCGACGACGCGCTGCTGCAGCTCGGAACGGGTCAGGTCACGCTCAACGGTGCCACTCTGGAGGCGCGCTCCAACGGCAGCGGGGACGCGGGCGTCATCGTGACCGGCGACGGCGTGAAAGGGAACGACGTGGTCGTGAACGCCAACTCGACGCTCGACGTCAACCGCTACAACGGCACCACCCGCATCCGCAACACCATCCTTTTCAACAGACTGACACTCGGCGCGAGCCAGCTCACGGTCAGCGGCGCCAACGAGTACCGCTCGGCTTTCTCCGGCAACATCAGCCTGACCGGAAACGCCACCTTCAACACGACTCAGACCGACCCCGACGCGTGGTTCTCGCTGGACGGGGCAATCCAAGATGGCGGCCTCTGTTTCGGCTTCACCAAGCTGGGCCTCGGAACGCTGGTGCTCAACGGCAACAACACCTTCAGCGGCGCGACATACCTAGGGACAGGAACGGGGAACACCGTTGATCCTGCGAGCCAAACGGCAACCGCCAGTTCCGGTGGCTTTGTGGTGCTGGGCCACAACAACGCACTCGGCTCGGGCACAGCCTACTCGCTGGGTTCGCAGTTCCGGGCGCGGGTGCCAGGCTTGGTGATCCCGAACCCGGTGGTCGTCTCCAACGGCGGCTTCCGTTTCGGCGGCACCCAAAGCTTGACCTTCAGCGGCGCGTTCACGCCGGTCGGAGCCTCGCGCACTCTCGGCAACTACTCGGCCGATAAGACGCTCACGCTCGGCGACATTCACTTGAGCGGCCAGTCAGTGACCTTCGAAGCCACCGCAGGGGCTCTCTCCAACGGCACGACGCTGGTCCGCGGCGTCATCAGCAATGACCAGAGCACCGGCGCACCGACCGTCAAATCCAGCTACACCAACGGCGTCGTGATCTTCGCCGGCGCCAACACCTACACCAACGCCACCACCATCGAGGTGGGTGCCTCGCTTCAGCTGGGTGCAGGTGGAACCACAGGCTCACTCCATCCCGCAAGCAAGATCACGAACAGTGGCACGCTGGCATTCAGCCGGGCGGATACGGTCCGCCAGGGCGCCGACTTCTACGGCTTACTCAACGGCACGGGCGGCGTCAGCCAAGAGGGGCCGGGCACTGTCGTCTTCACAGCCACAAACACCTATACGGGCGCCACGCGGATCAGACCGGGCGCCACGCTGCAACTCGGCGACGGCAGCACGGCCGGTGCTCTGAGCCCCACGAGCCAAATCGCCGCCGACGGCATTCTGGCGTTCAATCGTTCCGACACCCTCACGCAAGGCACGCACTTCAGCGCAACCTTCGGAGGAGCGGGCGGCGTGTCTCAGAACGGCAACGGCACCGTGGTCCTGACAGGCACCAACACCTACGCCGGCCCGACCACAGTCCGCGCGGGCACGCTGTTCGTCAACGGCGACCAGAGCGCGGCCACCGGAACAGTGACCGTACTCGTGGGGGCCACGCTCGGCGGCACCGGCACGCTCGGCGGCGCCATCGTGGCCGCGACCAACTCGATCCTCGCCCCGGGCGTCAGCGGCGCAGGCACGCTCAAGGCCGCCGCACTGACGCTGCAAAACGATGCCATCTACCGGTGGGATGTGTCCCCGACGACTAACGACATCATCGAAGTTTCGGGCGACCTCACCCTGCCAACCAGTTTCACGCTCAATGTGAAACGACTCGCACCGGGCTCGATCCGCAACAAAGTGCTCTTCCGCTACGGCGGCACTTACTCGGGCCCTGCTCAAGCGAGCATCACCACGACTGGCGACGCCTCGTCAAAGGCCCGCACCGTGCTCGACTCGGCCAACAAACAAGTGCTGGTGGAGCTGACGCAAACCGGAACGCTCATTAAATTCAAGTAGGAGGACTAGGCCCATGCGCGATTCAAATCAAGATCACGTGATGTACTGTCGGCAGCCCACCCGGTTTGCGCAGCTGCCGCCTGATGCGGCCAGTTGTGCAAAGGCCGGGCGGGCCTACTCTCCCAACTCCCGCACCCCCTACTCACCTTCTTATAAGCGAGACATACCATGTTCAAAACACTCATCCGGCGCACATACGACTCCGCCCTTTTCATGGCGGGCCTGTTCGGAATACTTCTCCCGACACTTCCCGCGCTTAGCGCTGACATTGTTAAAGCGAATAACGCCAACGCTCTGAACCTCACAACCAGCTGGCTCGGAGCAGCGATACCAGGAGCAACTGACCGAGCCTTGTTCACCGGAGCGGTCACCGCCAATCGGACAACCTCTCTGGGTGCCGATGCGTCGTGGTCAGGCATCGTTCTTTCAGGTAACGCCAACACGTGGACCATCAACGGTGCGTTTACCCTCACACTCGGCACGGGCGGTGTCGACCTGTCCTTGGCTTCCGCCAACTTCGCACTCGCCGCGCCTTTGCAGGTAGTTCTCGGCTCGCCTCAAACATGGTCCGTTACGAACGGACGCCAGAACACCGTTTCGGCCCCTATCGCAGGAGCAGCAACAAGCGTCCTCGTCAAAGACGGCGAAGGAACGCTGGCGCTCAACACCAACAACACCTTCACAGGCGGCACGGTGCTGAATAACGGCACCCTCTCCGTGGGAAACAATGAGGCGCTGGGAAAAGGCGGACTCACCGTGAGCAACGGCGTCTTGCGGGCGCAAGCGGCCGGATACACCGTTTCGAATGCCATCGCACTGGCTGGATCTGCGGCGATTAACAGCACCGCTGCTTTCACGCTCGCAGGGAATATCAGCGGCGCGGGCAGCCTAAGCCGGGCGTCAGCCCTTGCAGGCACCCTGATCCTCAGCGGCAACAACACGTATACTGGCGGCACGACGAACGGCAGCGTGATCCAACTGAATTTCGCGAGCGCACTCGGCACAGGTCCGATTGTCCTGTTGGATGGCAGCACCTTGAAACCGGGCCCCGGCGTCTTCGGCACGGGCAACACCGGCGGCATCACAAACACCGTCATTCTCTTGGGCAACGCCACCGTCACCTCCGTCGCCAACACCAACATCGTCTTTTCCGGCCCCATCACCGGAGGCGGCGGTTTGGCGAAAACGGTCAACGGCGACATGGTCCTCTCAGGCAACAACACCTACTCCGGAGGAACCCTTTTCAGCGGGGGCCGCCTCAGGCTCGGCCATGTCAACGGCTTGGGAACGGGCGATCTGACCGTAAACGGTGGAATCTTTGTCGCGAACGCGAACCTCAACACCGGCAAGGGGGTGACAAACAACATCGTCCTGTCGGCCGATGCCACCTTCAATACGCAGACCTTTTCTTTGACGCTCTCTGGAGCGATCAGCGGCATCGGCAAGATCATCCGCAACAACGGGCCGACGGGCGTTCTGACACTGACCGGCAGCAACACCTTCAGCGGCGGACTTACGAACATCTTCGGGGCGCTCGTGCTCGGCCATGTGAATGCCCTTGGCACGGGTGCCTTGGACATCTACGAGGGGTCGCTGAGCGCGGCGGTGGATTTATCGGAAGGGAAAGGCGTCACCAACCGGATCGCCATCAACACCACCAACGGATTCGGCACGGTTCAGATCGGCGGCACAAACAACCTGAGGCTCTCCGGCATCATCAGCGGCACCAGCGGCATCACCAAAACGGGAGCGAGCACGCTGACGCTCGCAGGCGAGAACACTTACAGCGGCGACACGGCGGTCAGCAACGGCGTGCTCGCAATCGACGCTGGCGGTTCGGTCTCAAACTCTTCCTCAATCTATGTTGCGGCAGGCGCGACGTTAGATGTGAGCGCTTCCGCCTCCGGTTACGCCGTTCAGTCCGGCCAGACGCTGACGGGGAGCGGCGCGGTGACCGGCTCGGTGACCATCGCCTCCGGAGCCCGGATTTCCGGCGGAACCACCAAAACCGTCGGCACCCTCACCTTCCAGAACGACCTGACACTGAACGAAGGCGCACTCATCGATTGGAACGTCGACAGCGCAACCGGCGCGACCGACATCCTTCGCGTGTACGGCACGCTGACCCTGCCCGAACACGCGACCATCCGGATCAGCGGCGCAAGCACGCTGCCTAAATTGCGCATCCTCTTTAAAGCTTCAAAGATTGAAGGCGCCGCACACGTGAGGAATTGGACCGTCCTAAACGGCCCTCAGAGCATGCGGGCCGTCCAGCAGGACAACCAGATCGTGCTTCTGTACACCGGCTTGGTCGTATCGCTTCGCTGAGGGAAAGGCGCTTTAAGCCAATACGCCGTCCAGCGCCGACGACAAGTCCGCAATCAGGTCGTCGGCGCTCTCCAGTCCGACGGAGAGGCGCACGAGCCCGTCGGTGATGCCGCGTGACAGCCGCTCCTCGTGCGGCATGGACGCGTGCGACATCGTGGCCGGGTAAGAGAGAATGCTCTCCACGCCGCCGAGGCTGACCGCCACGAGCGGCAGCTTGACGCGCTTGAGCAAGTTGACAGCGGTCGGGCCGTCCGCCAGTTCGAACGAGATCACCGCACCGCCCCCGCGGGCCTGCCGCGCGTGGATCCCGTGCCCCACATGTCCTTCGAGTCCGGGATAGAGCACGCGGCGGATCTCCGGCCGTTGCTGTAGCCAGCGGGCAATCTGGTCCGCCGTGCGCTGTTGCGCGTCTAACCTCACAGCCAGCGTTTTGATGCCGCGCAGTACGAGCCACGAGTCCTGCGGCCCCAGAATCGCACCGAAACTGTTCTGAATCGCTTTCAGCCGCCGCCCCAATTCCTCCTCGCGCGTCACGGCAAGTCCCGCGATCAGATCGCTGTGGCCGCCCAGAAACTTGGTTGCGCTGTGAACCACGACATCGAAGCCGAGTTCGAGCGGGCGCTGCAGGTGCGGAGTCATGAAGGTATTGTCGGTGATGGCCAGGAGCTTGTGTTCGCGGGCGATCTCCGCCATGGCACGTAAATCGGTGATCTGCAGTTGCGGATTGGCCGGGCTCTCCACAAACAGCCCGCGCGTGGCCGGCGTGATCGCGCGGCGTACGTTCTCCGTATCGGTGCTGTCCACAAAGGTCACGTCGAGCCCCCACCGCTTGAAGACCGTGGTCAGCACGCGGTACGTGCCGCCGTAGATGTCCTGCCCAACGACCAGGTGGTCTCCCGTCTGAAAAAGCAACAGAGCCGACGAAGTGGCCGCCATACCCGAAGCGAAAGCCAGTCCGCGCGCGCCGCCTTCGAGCACGGCGATGGTGTGTTCCAGCGCCTCGCGCGTCGGGTTGTCGCTGCGGGCGTAGTCGTACGCGCCAAGGTGCTCGGGATCAGGCTGGTCGAAGGTCGAGACCTGGTAAATCGGAAGGCTCGAAGCGCCCGTGTGCGGATCGCGGTCGCGCCCGGAATGAATCAGCCGTGTTTGATCGTTCATAGGACGCCCTCCAAGTCGCGGGTCAAGTCCCTCACGTCCTCGATGCCGATCGACAGGCGCAACAGGCGGTCGTTGATGCCCAGACGCTGGCGCGTCGCCTCGTCGATGTCCGCATGTGTCTGCACCGCGGGATAGGTGATCAGCGACTCCACACCGCCGAGACTTTCGGCGAACAGGAAGACCCGCACGCCCGACAGGATGGCCGGCACACGGGCTGGATCGTCGACCTCGAACGCGATCATGCCGCCCCATCCGCTCTTCTCGCGCAGGAGAAGTTCACGCCCGGCATGACCGGGCAAGCCGGGGAAATAGACGCGCTGCACGTGCGGGTGACGACAAAGCCACTCTGCGACGGCCAGCGCGTTCTCCTGCTGCTTGGCCACTCGCAGCGCCAGCGTTTTCAGCCCGCGCAACGTGAGCCACGAGTCTTGCGGGCCGAGGATGGCGCCGACGGCGTTCTGCAGGAAGGCGACCCGCTCAGACAACTCCGGCGTGCGGGTGACGACCGCTCCGGCGACCACATCGTTGTGCCCCGCGAGATACTTGGTGGCGCTGTACACCACGAGGTCCGCGCCCTGCTCCAGCGGCCGCTGCAGGACGGGCGTCAGAAAGGTATTGTCCACAATCGTGAGAACACCGCGCTCACGCGCCAGCGATGAGATGGCGCGCAGGTCGGCGATCTTCAACAGCGGGTTGGTGGGCGACTCGATGAAGATGCCGCGGACCCGCGAATCAGCAAGGGCGGCTTGCACCGCGTTCAGGTCGGATGTGTCGACAAAGACCGCCTCGATGCCGAGCGGACGGAGCACCTTTTCAAAGAGGCGGAATGTTCCGCCATAGAGATCTTCGGTCACCGCCACCCGGTCGTTCGGAACAAAGAGCCTCAGCACACTGTCGATGGCCGCCAAACCCGAAGCGAAAGCGAAGCCCCTGTGTCCGCCATCGGCTGTAGCCAGCGTCTCTTCCAGCGCGAGGCGGGTCGGGTTTGACGTGCGTGAGTAATCGAACCCCGTGCTCTGCCCCAGAGCCGGATGCCCAAACGACGCCGTCTGATAGATCGGCACAGAGATGGCCCCCGTCACAGAGTCACATCGGTTCCCGGCCTGAGCCAACACGGTCGCCAAATTCGTGTTTGTCGTTGTCATATTCCCTCCTGCCGCCACCCTAATCGCGGTCCCCCACAACGAAGCCAAATGAACGGCGACAACAGCGACGCCACACACAAAACCACTTCATCTATGGTTTATGTAGTATATAATATTTGGGCAGGGACTGTAAAGTCTGCCTTTGCAAATGGGATGGCTATTTCTGCGGCGCTTCGACCTGCAGGGGTCCGACCTTGAGCGCGTCGGGCAACGGCAGAGCAGGAAACGGCGCGTGCGGCTCGGTCTGATACCAGTAAGCCACCGAGGCGATGTCGTCGTTCAGCGGCAGGTAGCGGCCCGACTTGTCGGTCATCCACCCCAGCGCCTGGATCGACACCTTCAGATCATCCGTGAAGCGCACGGGGTCGGTCAGATGCCAGCGGTACAGCCCGAAGCGCTGCCCCGGCTTATACGTCACGTCCGGCGGCAGCACCTGCGCCAAGCCCGTGTACGGCGTGCTGAAGGTCTGGTACAGATGCGTCTGCTGGTTCTCGAAATTGTACGAGCCGCAGAAGTAGTCCTCCGTGCCCGTGCCGCAGATCGTCGGGAACTTCGTGTCGCCGTCCATGAAGAACTTGATCTCGCCCTCGCCCCACCAGCCGGGGCTGCGCACTTCCCACGCCAGGTAGGTGCCCACGTACTGGCCGCGCCCCTTTACGCCGTCGAGGATCGTGACTTCCGGCTTTGCCGCCACGCGCGGCACGCGCCGGAACTGCGCGTGGAAGGTCGCCGCGTCGGCGGGCACGTCCGTCAGCGTGTAGTTGATCTGGTAGTAGAGGCTCATCTGCTTCTCGTCCAGATTCTCGAGCGTGATCTTCGCGCTCTTATGGAACGGCATGATCCAGTAGCAGTTGAAGGCGCTGCCGGGATTGACGCACACCGGCAGCGAACTGATCTGGCAGTACTTGCCCCAGCCGCACGCGAAGAAGTCTCCCAGCGGCACCTCCACGGAGGGCGTGGTCTCGCCGTCCCAGTAGAAGCGCAGGATGTTGAAGAGCGTCTTGTCGAGCGGCGCGGGCGTCATCCAAATCTGCTGGATCGCGCCGGAGCCCTTGATCTCGCCCAGCGTGACCGTGCTCTTGGCCGGCACTTTGATGAAGGGCGACACCTTCCAGCCCTGGCCCAGATCGCGCGCCGCATGCCACGCCGGACCATTGGTCGACATCGCTGCCATGCCCTTCTCGCCCGTGAAGTTTTCCGGGCTGATCGACCGCGTCTGCGCGTCCGACACCCGGCAGAGATTCGCGAGGTTCAGGTTGAGTCCGTTGAAGCTCCCGACCTTCGGCGCCGTACACGCCGTCACCAACGCCATCGCAAACAGAGTAACCGCACAAACTGATTTCATGTTCGTCCTTTCATTTTGATTACGCTTTGATGTGCTGCGCCAGCCAGTCAAGGTGCCGATCCGTATGAAGAATCGTCGCATGATGAAAGCGGGCACAGGCAAAAATGAGGAGGTCGGTGGCCGGAACGGTCTGGCCTTTCTCGCGGACAGCACGTGCGATGCGATACGCCTCTTCCCATACCTCTTGAGTGCATGAGACCAGCGGAACGGCAGACTCCAACTCTCTGAGCACGCGCTTTTCTCTATCCCCCCGCGCACCGTTCCACAGCTCCAACTTGACCATATCGCACCAGACCGCCTCCCCCGTTTCCAAGGCGGTTTGAACGCGTTCGCGTATCAGCACGTTCCCTTCCGGACGGAAACAGTGTATCCAAGCCGAGCTGTCCACGAGGATCATATCACCCCTCCGCCCGTGTCTCTTCCAGTTCTTTCGCAGTCATGAAACGGTCACATGTGCCAAAAGCCTTGACTAGCCGCGCCATCCGATGACGCTGATTGAACTCGGTCAGCGCCGTCACAACGACCTCTCGCTTGGTACGGCTTCCAGCAAACGCGATGGCATCCTCCAGAAGATTATCAGGAATATCAATCGTCGTTTTCATGCCGTATAATATACGCCACACTTGCCATACTGGTCAACCGCAAATGTGCTCAACGTTCAAGTGATTCAATAAGGAGTTGGGCGTTGAGCGTTGAGCGTCGGGCGTTATTTTCTCCTCGGGATTCGGGTCCAGCTTGGCATTCACACCCAGGCCGCTGTTGGCGAGCGGGGTTTCGTAGTCCTCGTCGGTCATCTCGTCGAAAGCTCGGTCGAAATACCCCTGGACCGTGCCGGTCATCGTAGTAGAGTCCATAATCCTCCTTTGTTTGAGCGAACGGGGAAACCATTCGTCCCCTTAATCGTGCGGCGTCCGTTCGGCCACAGAGAGGGGGCAACGGAACCTAGAAAGGCGAGGCGAATAACCCGTCACCGTGTTACACACTGACATAGGCCATTTCCAGACTTGTTAATCGTGCCACAGTTGTGCTATCAATTGTATCATGAGATGAATATATGAAACTGATGTCGATACGTGAACTAAGGGCCGCTTCCGGCAGCGCATGGAAAAATCTGAGCGAAGACGGTGAATGGGTTCTGACCAATAACGGGCGGCCCGTGGCGATTCTTGTGCCCGTGCAAGGCGACACGCTTGACGAAGAGATCACGGCCATCCGTCAGTCATCCGCTCTGCGTGCCGTCCAGAGGATGCAGACCCACGCGATGACAGCCAAACTGAACCGGCTCACGCCCGATGAAATCGATCAGGAAATCGCTGCGGTTCGGAAGGCGCGCAAACAACCGAAGTAGAGGGGCCTGTATGCGCATTGCCGTCGACACGAACGTTCTGGTCTCGGCGTTTCTTTACTCTGAAGACACCTTGAAGCAATATTAGCGCCTACTTGCCGCTCACTTGTTCACGACTCCAATCTTGCCGATCACGGCTTCCAGCTTCGCGGCACCGTCCTTAACCGTCGCCGTGCCGAAGCCCGTGTCCGTGCACAGGAAGGAGCGGCTCGCGGCGGGCGCGCCGAGGCGGAGGTGCAATGCTTTGTCGGCCGCGTCGTAGCGCACGCCCGAGAGCGCCTCGATCAGCGCGTAGCTCGACAGGGCGCGGGCGTACCAGTGGCCGCACTCGTACTCGTTGAACGGATTGCGACGCACGCCGTCGTAGCGCTTGCGGCAGACGCGCACGACCTCGAGCCCCTTCTCGACCTCGCCCAGCATGATCAGGTGCGAGGCGATCTGATACTCGATCCCCGTCCACACCTCGTCGCTGTACACGAAGGGCAGCAGCGGCTTGCCGCCGTTCGGCCAAGAGCACAGCAGCAGGCCGCCGTCGTTGCCCATCGCATAGGACGGCCGCTGCGGATTGGCGTGCATCGAGAGATCGCGCTTCAGGTTATATTTGTACACTGCCAGCAGATGGCTGTGCACCAGCTTGGGATCGACCAGGTCCTCCTCAATGCCGCAGACGCGCGCCATCCACAGGCCCAGCACGCCGTCCGACAGGCACCCCGTGCCGTACTGATACTTCGGCCCCTGCTCGTTCACCGTCTTCGCCGTCTCGCAGTAAGCCTCGCTCTGGTCCTCTGGATTGAGCGGCGAGAAATTACGGTCAAGCCCATCCTTCTTGACGATCTGGATGAAGTACTCGCCGTTGAACAGCTCCTTCTCCATGCGCTGACGCCCCTTCGCCAGCAGCGTGCGGTAGCGCGTCACGTCGTCGCCCGCAGCCGCACCCATGCGCGCCGCCGCTGCCAGCGCGCCCAGGTAGAAGCTGCCGCAGTGACCGTCCGGGCCGAAATAGTTGATGTCATAGGTGTTGTGGTGCGACTCCTCCAGCAGCCCGGTCTCGCGCGGATCCCACGTGTGGATGGCATACTCCATCGCCGTGCGGACCTTCGGCCAATATCTCTTGAGCCACTCGGCGTCGCCGGAGATGCGCCACTCGCGGTGCGCCTTCATGATTTCGCCGAGGTGGCCGTCCGACGCGTCGAACGAGCCGCCGCCCGGCGTGATCGGCAGATTCACGCGGAACGCCTGCCGCCCTTTCTCGTCCTGCCCCTCGTTGAAGGAGGTCTGCCGCATGCCCCGCTCCAGCGAGGGGAACAGGTGGCAGACGGCCTGGGCGTAGTTCCACACATGGGCGCACGAGCCCTGGCAGCAGCCGCCGCCGTCGCCGCACCCCTCCCAGCACCAGAGGCGTCCGTCGTGCTGCCGCAGCATGGTGGGCGATTTGAGAATCGTCAGGTTCGCGGCCACCGCCTCGACCGCCTCGGGCGGCAGCGTAGTGTCGTAGAAAGCGTCGCGGAATTGCTCGCTGCGGTGGCGAAGCTCAGCGCAGTGCTCGCGCCAATAGTCCACCACGGCCTGTATCGACTTGAACTGCGTCGCATACCACGGCACATACGTCGTCGGCGTCTTCTCTGCCGCGCAGACGCCGCCCTCGCACGCGCAGGCCGCCGGCTGCGCCGCGGGCGGGTCAGCGACCCACGCGCCGTAGTCCTTGCCTTCGAAATCCGCCAGCAGCGTGACGCGGGCCGCGTCGGCCACAATGTTGTTACCCGTGCCCTGCTTCAGCGCGCTGACCGGCTCGTCGCTCAGGATGAAGTGATCCGCGCTGATGTGGCCCCACCCGTCTGTCGAGCGGTCGATGATCTGAACGCGGCCTTTCTTGCCTTCAAGCCCCGCCAGGTCGAACGTCGCCCACTCCAACGCCTCCGCGCCTTTGCCTGTGGCCGAACGGATCTCCTTGCCATCAACGAGCAGGCTGACGCAGGTCTTGCCGGCGAACGCGCCGCCGCCAACCAGAAAATGCAGGTAACGCTTGTTCAGCTCAAACTCAGGAGAGGTCAGTGTTCCTTCCGAGATGTCGCCGTCGGAATCGAAGGTGTTGACCAGCCCTTTACCCAGAAATCCCATGACCGGCTGCTGTCCCGCTGCCGCGCCTTTGGAAGGCGACTGCCTGAAAGCCGCGGCCCCGGCCACGCCTGGCTGCTTGCCGTATTTGAGGCCGCTGCTGGGCACATACCAGCAGGTGTTCAGGCGGATCGTCCGCTCTTCACCGGGCTTGAGTTCGAACGGCACCGCCAGCGATGCGCCCGGCGCGTCCTTCGGCATGGGCGGATTAGCGACCGCGCGTCCAGCGGCCACATTGTTCCACGCGATCGTCAGCGGATCCCACCAGCCGCCGCGGAACCAGCAGTGATCGACCTTCACGCCGCCCTCATCGACGCAGACCGCGAAAGCGCCGCCCTGCTCGCGGTCCGCGCCCGCCCCGGCAAAGAGCACGAAGCCACCCATGACCGGGCCGATGGATCCGCTGTTATTGCTGCCCATGAAATTGCGGGCATTGAAAGAGAAGACCGCGCGCTGCACTTTGTCGGACGTGTTCTTGAAGCGGTATTCGAGTGCGCCCGCTGGCAGGCTAGAGGCATCGGCGTCCGGCGGCGTGAACGGACTCCAGCCCGTGATCTCGACCGCGAACGGCACCGCAGCGTCGCTGAGCCGGACCGTGGCAAAGGGGAACCGGGCCTGAAACGAACACGCGCGGAAACGCGGAAAGCCGTAGGTGCGGCCCGACGCGCCGTTGCCTGTCTCAGCCTGGCCGAAGTACTTCCAGTCGGGGATCGGGCCTTCCAGCACGCGCGCGGTGTTTGCGTCGGGCTTTTCGCCCAGCACGCACACGGCGGCGAAGCACGTCGGCTCGTTGAAAAACTCCATCTTATGCCGCACCGACATCTCGGAGACCGCGCCGTAGCCTTCGAGGCAGTACATGCCCGAGCCGATGCCGCCGATGGGGAACGCGATGCGGTTGAGCCGCGCGCCCTCGTAGGTTCCGTTGAAAACGTCTGCGGCAAAACACGCTCCTGAGACCAGAAGAACAGATCCCACGCGAGCGAGCGCACTTAATGGTTTCATCTTCCGCCTTTCCGTTGCCTGGACGCCGATGCGTCACTCAGTCAGTTTAACCAGATAATCCAGCCAGGCGTCCATACCCAGGCCGGTCTTGGCGCTGAGTTCGAAGATGAACACGCCCGGGCGCACCTGCCGCAGCGCGGCGCGGCACGCCGCTGCGTTCCAGTCGAGATGCGGCACGAGATCCATCTTGGTCAGCACGGCCACGGGGGCGGTCGAGAAAAGCGTCGGATACTTGACGGGTTTGTCCTCGCCCTCGGTCGTCGAGAGCAGTGCGATCTTGAAGTTCTCTCCCAAGTCGAACGCCGAAGGACAGACCAAGTTGCCGACGTTCTCGATGAAGAGCAGTTTGACGCCGCCCCCAGCGACCTCCGGCAACAGCCGGCCCACCTGCTCCGCGTCGAGGTGGCAGGAGTTGATGGTCTCGATCTGCCGCACCGGCGCGCCTTTGCCCTGCAACCGGCGCGCATCGTTATCGGTGCGCTGGTCGCCCGTGATCACCGCGCAGGCCACTTTGCCGCGCAGCCCCTCCAGCGTCCGCTCCAGCAAATAGGTCTTGCCTGAACCCGGAGACGAAATCAAGTTCACCGCTACGACGCCGTGTTCGCTCAGCCACGCGCGATTGCGCTCCGCCTGTTCGTCGTTCCGCGAAAGAATCTTCTGCTGCACGCTCACCGTCCGAGCCTCGGCCACCGCCGGCACAGCATGCGGATGGGGATGCGGATGCTCATGGGTGTGATCACCCCCGTGTGTATGTCCGTGGCTATGCGTGTGCCCGTCATGGACATGCGCGTGTTCGTGACCTTGAGCGTCACCGCTGCAACCGCAATCTTTGCACATAAGCAACCTACCTTTCGTCAGTCATCAGTTCAACGGATTGGATGTGGAGTTCACGCCCAGCCATCAATTCAACGTTGCGCGACCCACACTTCGCACATCCCATGAAATAAATATCTGTCGGCGACTCTTGTCCGCACGCCAAGCACCGCACACGCGCCAGAACCTTCTCTATCACGAGCTCAGCGCCCGCCGCCGCCGTCCCCTCCGCCACCAGCGGAAAGGCCCCCTGCAGCGCCTCCGGCTCGACGCCGGACAGCACGCCGACCGCAATCATCACCTTGGCCGCACGCGACGCCCGTTCTTTCGCAACGACCGTCTCGACCTGCTCAACCAGCGCCACCGCTATTGACAGTTCATGCCTAATGGGAATTC
>Ga0118677_10003323_pt1 | contig 30654 bp, 11 predicted proteins | sample AliMusrvi5mmetaG_FD_86154 | JGI IMG/M metagenome (GOLD analysis project Ga0118677, IMG submission 86154) | reverse complement strand
GGTTCGGGGGTACAAACAGAAGACTCAAACTTCACCAGTTGATAGGCGGCGTCTGGTTGCGGGAGGCCGACTTTGCCATCCGTGCGGGGCAATGTTTTGGCCGGTTCATCCGGCAGCTCGACTTTTCCCGGCCGGGTAATGGAATCCATATGAGGTTTCAGGGGCTGGGGTTCAGGGGTTACAGAGCCGGGTTCGGGGTTCTGGGTTCGGGGTGTAGAGTTCAGTTTCTGCTTATTGATTGCTGATGAACGCTTCGAGGATTCTTTACCAGCAGGCCGCTTTCTGACAGACTGCAGGCCGGTTTGCATGAGGTCGTCAAAGTCTTCACGGTCAAGCTTTCCGGAAAGCTCGCTGAAGTGGCCCTTTACGTCAGCGGCCATGCGGCGGTGCCGCTCAATAAAAACATGGTCCGCGCCATGATCGATAAGCGAGGCTTCCATCTCTGAAAGCTTTTTCAGAAATTCCTTCTGACGCGCTTTTATAGAGCTGCGCAGGCCGCGAAATTCCGAAAGCTCCGCCTGCCGGCTGCCGCCTGACTCTCGTTTGTGCTTTATCCGGCCAAGCACGGCTTCAAGCTCGCGCGTATCACGGCTAAGCTCCGAGGCCTGCTGCTGAAAACTCTGGTACACCTGCGATGATATGAGCTCGCCCGCGGCCTGGGCCGAATACAGCGGCAATAACAAAACGCATGCGATGAATAGCACTAAATAATCCCGCCCTTTGATGGTCATTCCTTACTCCTCTAACGATGTTGAAGTTCAGGCAAGTTTGAAACCTGCCCCTGCGATTTAAAAACAATTTCACCACAAAGCCACGGAGAATACTTAATCAAACAGTTCAAACGGCTCAAACAGATTAAACGGCTTAAATGGTTCAAACAGTTCAAACGGCTCAAACCGTTATCTCAGGCAATTGCCCGACGTGGTTTTCGCCCGGTAACTGCCCTTGACTCTGCAGCCGCGGAAGGTCTCGGCATTCATGTAAAAGTTGCCGCTTAACCACAGCATGGACAGGCTCTCAAGTGATGCCTTCTGGCCAAAGAGGCTCATATCATGGCCGGATATGACCGTGGAAGGCTTGATAGTTGCCTTGCCGCCGGTGGAGACGACGGTAATGTCATGGGCGGAGATCATGGCGTTTTGATCACATTCATGACATTCCACCCCATCGTAACCGAATTCATGATATTCCCCTTCGTCGTGGTCGTATTCATGACATTCCCCTCCGCCGGGGCCGATGTTCACGTCCTCGGCGCCGGTCACGCAGAACGATTCGGCTGTTATTGACGCGTCCTGCTTAACCAAGACCGCGCTGCCGGATTTTTCACCCGTGGAGACAAGCCGCACGGGCCCGTCGATATCAAGATCGACGGACTCGCCAACAACTACCGGGCCCTTGCTCTGCATGAAAAGGCCCTTGCTCCTGATTTCGACGGACTGGTTGAGCGTAGCCGAGCTTGCGGCACCCGTGCCTGTTGAAAGCACGGTAACCGGGCCGCTGACGCTCACAAACGTGTCATTGCCGAGCTGGGCCGATCCCGCGGCCCGCACATAGAGACTGTCCGCCATAACCTGCGAACCGGTCCCCATACTCACATCGCCCGTTTCCGACAGCAGCGCAACGTCATCGCCATCGAAAACAGCGGCACCGCTCTTTACGCCCATTCTGCCGTCGAGGCAAATGACGCCATGGGCGGCTGTAAGCCGGACATTCGGGCTTATTTCGATGGATCCCGGACTATGCATCACCATATCGCCAGAGCGCAGGTAAATATCGGATGCAATCTTCAGGCCCTTATACTTGCCCTTTTCATAGCCGTAGTTTGATGCTTCATATGCCTGGTACCCCTTATAGTCGCGTATTGTGACTGCCTGGCCGGTCGCGCTGCCGGTTTTATAATCGGTCTTCATCTGGCAGGGCGGACCGGGCAGAGGCTCGTCATCGCAGCCGGGCATGGGATTCGTGACTGTAGTAGTTGAAGTAGATATTGTTGTCGTCACAGGTACCGTTGTCGTCACCGATATCGTTGTCGTCTTAGGTACTGTTGTCGTCTTAGGTACCGTTGTCGTCTTAGGTACCGTTGTCGTCTTAGGTACCGTTGTTGTCACAGATACCGTTGTTGTCACAGGTACCGTTGTCGTCACAGGTACCGTTGTCGTTGTGGTGAGCATTGCGACCGTAACCTTAACCGTAGCCACAGGGCTTTCACAGTGGCCGTCCCTGACGACAAGGGTTGCCGAATAATCGCCCGGTATGTCGGGCACGAACGAAGGCAATGCAATTGTTTGGCTATCAAGTTTCGCCGTGCTTCCCTCCGGCCGCTTGAGGCTCCAGCTGTAGGTAAGGGAGTCGCCATCCTCATCGCTGCCGCTGCCGTTAAGCGTTATCACATCGCCCACATGCCGGTCCTGCTGATCAGGTCCGGCATTGGCTGTCGGACAATGGTTCGGCGTGGTAACTATAATCGGTTCCGACGGCTTACTCGTATTGCCCGATGCATCCGTTGCCACGGTATAGAAGCTGTTTTCGCCAGAAAGCAGCTCGACCCCGGGGAAGGTGAAGTAGGCGCGATCAGTATGCAGGATATATATGCCCTGGCTATTAAGCATTGCGATATCACCTGACTTCGTCCAGGAAACCATCGGGGGCTCGGCAAAACCGGGAACCTGTGCGAGCAGTTGAGGCTCCCCGCCTGACATTGCATCAACAGACCAAACATTGGTTAGATTTCCATTCATATTGACATAGATGATGCTCTTTCCATCTGGCGCCCAGCAGAACTGGTCCGCAGATTGATCGGGCGGGGTTGCCTGCCATGAGGTTGGAGATTCAGTATCATACACAAACACCGATCTCGCGCCCGCTTTGTCCGATTGGTAGGCAAGGTATCTTCCACTTGGCGACCATGCAAAAGAATTGGAAGGACCCAGCACCCCGCTGTCAACCGGCGCTGGCATGCCGCCCTGTGTATCAACCACATACAGATTGAAGCCATGCCAGTCAAAATACGCGACATGAGCGGCGTCGGATGACAGCCTTGCATATGCAACAGCGCCATCGATAATGATTGGCGTCAATGAGTCCGTATCAAAATCATATATAAACATGTTCAATTTATTGCTGCCTCTGCTGCTGAGGAACTCAAATTTTTTTCCATCGGCTGACCACGAGGGCACATAATCACTGGCGTCATCAACAGCTTCAACAAGGGGTAAACTGCCTGCCATCACATCATACAGCGCAATCTTGTTCCCTGCTGCAGTTTGGATGTCATAAGCAAGTCGTGTACTATCCGGCGACCAACTAAGATGCGATATAGTGCCTTCGGCTATCGGTTGATCTATTCCTGTTGCAAGATCATGCACCAGCAATTCAGTCCCGTCACCGCTCACATACGCCAACAGTAAAGCGTCGGGAGATAGAACGTATTCTCCCATATCCCCAGGCACTTCATAGCTTTCGCCTGCAAGCTCCTGCGCCGTGGTATTGTCAACGAATACGCCGTTTCTGAACAGCTCAACCCTTGATCCGGCCTCCGCAATGCCCGAAACATCCGTCGTATAGGTATTGACCGGAATGGACTGACCCGAAACCGTCGGATGCAGGATTACCGGCGGGGCGGGCGCAAGCGTATCGCGAGGTGTGCCGGGCTCAATCAAGGAATGTCCGCCTTCATAGCCGGCATCATCAACAGCGGCAACATAGTAATAATAGGTTGTGCGATTAACCAGACCGCCGTCCGTGTAACAGGTTGCCGTTATGGGTAAATCATTAACCTGTACAAACGGTCCGCCGGCAGATGTGCTCCGGTAAATGTTATACCCTGCTGTACCGCTTCCCCCGCTTTCCCAGCACAGAGTAAGGGCATTGCCCTGCGTGAGAACCGTAACAGCAAGATTAACGGGTGCGGGCGCAGCCAGCTGTCTCCCCGCCGTTACAATGACCTGTGCTGCGTCCCTCGTGCAGAACCCATCATTAACAACGAGTTCAACAAGATACTCGCCATCGAGATCGGGTTTAAAACTGCAATTGATTGCCGTATCTCCGGTGAGCCGGGCAGAGCTTCCCGCAGGTCCGGTAAGGCTCCACTGAAATGTAACAGCATCACCATCGGGATCATAGCTGCCACTGCCGCCAAGATGGACAACATGCCGGGTAAATACATTCTGGTCCCTGCCGGCATCGGGTATCGGGCACTGATTGAAAAACGCAAAAGACGAATTGGCAATGATCTGTTGCACACCGTCAACATCCGCGAAAAGCACAACAAAATAATCGCCGGGCTGCAGACCCGCTGTTAAGAGCTGGTGCGAACCGCCGGATGAATCGCCAACGTCAAGGCGAATCGGGTCATCAGAAAACCCGGGGATATGAGTAAAATCGACAGCCCGCACCACCGAAAGATGCAAAGTCAGAACTGAAATATCGACATTACCTATGTTCGTGACGCTATAGTCTATCCTCATATATCCGCCTGCATGCGCCTGCGCTGTATCAATGCTCACGACACCCTTCAGGGCTTTTGCGCCATCGGTGCTCGATGCAATAGTGAAGGTGGCGGTATCGGTGATCGTAGCAATACCTTCGCCCGAAACCGAAAGTTCCACGGTATAGGTGCCGGGATCCGCTATACCGGTGTTACAGTATGCGGTAAACTGCGAGCTCTGCAGGGGTAAAAGCTGGCCAACCGGATAGCTCTCATCGTCCAGCACGAAGCCCCCTTTCTTCACCAGAATACGGGCCTGCAGGCCGGAAATTGTATAGTTCGGCGAAAGGCTCCGCACCAGCACATTCATAGCAACCTTTTCATGACCGTAGTACGTGGCCTTGTCCGTGGTCAGCCGGACAGAGAGATCCGTGTCAGGGGCAATCGTGAAAGGCGTGCTGAAGGAGACGCGGTCTATGCCGTCGCTGACCAGGGCGGTCACAACATAGGCGCCTGCGGGCTGCGTACCGATGTAACAGTTTAATGTGCAGGGTGCTGCTCCCGGCGGATTAATGTTTACCGGCATGGGCGCGGGAATGCTTACAATGTTTCCGGCAACATCGGTGACGATACATTGAAGCGTCAAAGCGCGCTGCAGAGCGCCGGAATCCGTTACCGTGGCGCTTATCGTTACGCTGTCAATGTTATTGTAATTAAGATGGTCGATGGAGACGCTCAGACCGCTTGCACCGATGGTGATGGGGGCATGGGCGGTATTGTCGGCCCGGGTTAGTTCGGTTATGGTTCCAGCAGGATTTACAACCACGAAAATCTCATGATGATTTCCGATCACACCCACCGTATCCCACGGAACAGACACGGTTGCGCTCTGCCCGAAGCCGAGGGTTTCATAAATTACTGAATCCGCGCCAATCTGCACGCCACCCTGGTCCGGATCGCCGTCATAAAACCGCACAAAGATGCCGCCCACGGGCGTGCCGAAATTCGTTACTTTGGCGCTGATTGTGACACGCTCTCCCTCGGAAGGCGAAGTATTGCTGAATGTTATATCCGTATCGACAATACTTAAATTGGGCAGCGTAGGCTCACTAACATCGACAGCCATGATGGCTTCATTGTTGTCATAACGCGATTCTGCGACACGAGACGGGCCTTCAGGATTAACAATGACATGAATATTATGTCTGCCGGGTTTACCAAACGTATTCCACGTGACCGACACACTACCGTCGGCGTCTGCCGGTAAAAATGAAATTACGCGATCACCTATCTTTTCAGTTCCGTCATAATAACGCACAGCAACATCTTGCGCGTATAGGGTGCCCCTGTTTTCTACACGCGCCGTAAGAACCGCAGACCCCCCTTCGATTAGATTTACCGGCTCAATTGTTATGAGAGATGGGTCAATAATGAGATCGCGATACTCGCTTGACGCCGATACTCCAATAGGTTTTGATGCAACGTTATTAGAGGAATCAAGATCATCGACGGTACTTGCTTCTACACAGATAACATGCGATCCCGTGGTTGCCTGCCACACGAATTCAGCTTCATAGCTGCCCAAACCCGAAATTGCTCCCACGGAGAGCTCTCCAATCTTTATGCGGCCTGGTCCGGGAGCACCGTCATAGCAGGCGATGGTGACGTTTTGAGCTTCTTTGTTTGCGATATTTCTTATAGTTGCAGTAACAGTCACCGGCTCGCCTGCACTGGGAACTGTTGGCGTAAAGGCTATCGAATCAGCATCCACGGCAAGGTCAGAATGGCTGGTTTCAGCATTTTTAACCACAAACGTGGCGGTGGCAAAACCCGAATAGCTAATGCCGCGCACCACGGCCGCAGCCTCTACGCTTACCATATCAGTGCCTGCGGCATGCGTATTGCTGAGGGTATGCGTACCGACAAAACCGTTGCTGCTTCTGGTGAGGGTGATGGGATAGGCCGTGCCGTCTGATTCGGTTACGGAACCGGTCATTGTCAGTTCGCTGGCTGGCACAGCAACCGGCGTGGCCGTTATGGTCACTGTTTCGCCGGGGTAATAGTTCTGCTTATCCGTAGCAAGTTGCATTGCAAAATCGGACTGGCAGGCAGAAACCGCCAGCGCCCACGTGGCAAGAGCGGTATTGTCGGTATTGCTTGAGGGATTGCCCGGCGATGAGGACCAGCCACCGTCTCCGCCTGCGTTGCGGGTAACTAGAAGCCACTGTACACCTCGACCGGTTATACTGCCGCTGTAGCCAACCTTGTCGAGCGCTATCAGCGCCCAGGAAGTTTCAGAAACCGTGCTGCTGCTGGTAAGGCCCCAACCGCCATCGTTATTCTGGGCATTTTCTAGTGCAGCAACAGCCGAATCAAGATCAGTCTGATATGCGCCACCGTACCGGTTGGTGTATTGCTTCAGTATAAGAATAACCTGGCTGAGTGATTCTGTTGAATTCCAACTGCCATTCAGCCCACGGTTTTCATTTTTCAGTAGCCAATTGATGCCATTTTTAATTTGACTACCGGTTGTTGTTTCACCACCTGATACCAAAAGTTGGAGCAGCGCCCGGCATGTATACTCGATTGTAGAATCCCCCCCCCTCAAACTCCCGCACCAGCCCCCATTACTATTTTGGTTGTTAACAATAATTGATCTGGTAGCAGTAGCACAACCAACTTTCCCCGGAACATTGACATCCGTGGCGCCAACCGCCCAGCTAAAAAAATAGGACTGTGAATAGTTACCGTACCAGTCCCCTGGATGCAATAAATAAGGATCCCATAATCCATCCTTCTGTAAGGCAACAAGCCGGCTCAGAGAAAGTTGCAAGGCACTATCTGCCCCTAATGTATCAGCATGTGTCAAGGCAAGCAGGCTGAGGCCCGTAGAAACATACCAATTAACCGGAACGATCATATTGCCATTTACATCAAAATTGCCGTTGATCCACGTCGTCCCTTCATCTATGTGAGCCTGAACCCCCTCCAGACCATGAAGCGCCCTCATTGTTAAACTGGTAAAAAATGGATCTGCGTAAACATATCCACATTCCCAACCCCCATTAAGCAATTGGTTGTTTATCAACAAATTTTTATATGTATTTATCTTTTCAGGATATAATCCGGTGGTTTTTAACATTTGAAAACAATATATATAAAAAGAACCATATTGATAATTGTTTAAACACCATGTAGCCGCCGATAAAATGGCCTGCTGCTCAGTCTGATAACCAGGAGAGCTTGTCATGTATAGCGCGACAACTGGATAATAAGCAGAATTCGGCGCGTTTACAGTCGATCCATAGTAATCAGCCCAAAAACCTTCAGGGAGCTGATTGTCAAGCAGCCATTTTTTTCCTTTCTGAACCGCAAAGCTATTCTTCTCTTCGCCGGCTGTAAGCAAAGCCATAAGAGCGATGCCGGTTGTACCAGCTGGAGCAAAATTAGTTGTGACTCGCCAACTTCCGTCATAAGTTTTATTTCCTTCAGCAAGCACCTGTTGCGACTTGAGCCATTTTACGGCATCTTGAATAATCTCGGACCTTTTATCGACACCAGCAGCTATGAGCCCCAAAACAGAGTAGCTTGTTGTATATACATCATCACTCCAACTGCCATTGGTCGCTTGAGTTTTCAGGATGTTATTTTTTAAATCATTGTATTTATTTACATCAAGCAGTTGACCAGCAGTTTCAGCAAGCGTCCAAAGAGCTGCTGCATTATATATTAGCGGGTCGTTGGTTTTCCAAACATGATTTAAACTTTGATGCGCCGGAGCCATCAGCCACTGTGAGCCCGCCTGCACAGCAGCATCCTTGCCGCAGAGATCCTGGTCAGTGTTATCGCGGGTAAAGGGATTGCAGTCGTCGTCTTTGCCGTTGCCGATAATCTCAGTTGTAGTTGGTCCGGGATTAACCTTGGCATCGGTATCATCGCAGTCCAAACCGTTGTCAACAAAGCCACCAGGAGCTGTGCAGGCCTGGACCGTCACGGCAGGATTGCCGTAGCCGTCGCCGTCTGCATCGCGGTAGAATGTTGGTTTTATATTCGACGCACTGCATGTCTGCCAGACACCGCCTGCGCAGGTTTGCGTGCCCTCATTACCGCAGACACCCGCACATGGTTGTGTTGCTCCATCTGTGCATGTTTCTGCAACCACGACAATGGTTCGGTATGCGCTATTGTTTGCCCGGCTTCCCTCCGTTAGCAGCCCCTGCGGATCAATAACGACATACAGCCTGTAAGTGCCTGCACCCAGTGAAAGATTAAACGGGGGAGTAGTTTGGCTATCAGCCGCAATAATATGCGGTATCGTCTGGCGACCAAGCACGATATTGTTTTCAGGCAAGCCATTATACAGGACCACGGGTACGTTATCGGCGTAAAGTGTACCGATATTATGAATGCTGGCAGTGAGCGTAAAAGACTGGTTTTGAACAGGAGGGTCGAGACTGATAGTGATATCATTTGCTGCGACGGCAAGATCAGGGGCTTTGACATGTATCTCTTTTTGGGCCGTATTATTGTATTCATTTGTCTCGGCGATTTCATCGGTATAATCCGCATACACAAAAACCGTATTCGCGCCGGCTAGCTCATCCGCTCGTAGCGTGAATATTACCGGTGTGTGGGTAGTAGCCGGCAGTGCCGGCACAGACGCGATTGCAAGCGGCTGCTGACCATCCTGCGGATCCGAATTATAAATAGCCACCTCAAATGGACGAGAAACCGGCTTGGTGTTAAGAACCGTGCAGTAGATATCAACATTAGTCCCAGCGGACGGCGCCTGCGGATCAACTCTGTCAATCGTAACCGTAAGGTCCGGAGTAGTATCAGTTGGATCAACAGTGACGTTAAGCGTCGCTGACATGCTATTATTGGCTTTGTCCTCTTCATTTATGCGCCCTTCGGGGTCGACAGCGGCAACAATGGTATTCGCCCCACCGCGCATTATTGTATCGATATACACCGTTACGGGCGCCCGTTGCCCCGGAGCAAGGCCGGGCACATTTATCAGCTCGGACAAAAGCAGTATGCCGCCATTATCCGGAGATCCGTTATAAAGACCGGCAGTTATGTTTTGAACGCTCACTGTTGAGTGATTTACGATTGCAAATGTCACCTTTACCGGCGTTCCTGGCGTAACAGAGGTGGACGGATCAAGGATGAGACTTTCAATTGCAAGGTCAATAGTCTGGGTCGGCTGAATAATGGTAATAGATGTAGAAGCAATAATCTGAGATGAGCTTTCAGGAATTACCTTCACATAAATTACGTGAGTTCCCGCGGTATATAGGTTTGCCGGTAAAGTCACTAGAGCGCTGCCGCCGCCAGGCACGGCAATGCCATATGCCGTTCCGATCAGGGGCGCACTGTTGGCGGGATTTCCGTCAAAAAACTCAACCGTAACGTTTTCAGCATCATCGGCGCCTGCATTCCGGATAATAGCTGAAAGGGTAACCGGATCCTGCGCTTTGGGATATGCCGGCGAGGAGGTTATATCAGAAGCTGCAAGTGTTAAATGTATGCCGGCCGGAAGGGGTGAACCGACGGTAATATGAACGGGTGCTCTGTTATTGTCGGTAGTTGCTTCAACTATGCCGCTGTTATCAGGTGTGGCAGCAACATACAGAGTATGTTCCCCAAAAGGATACAGGGACAAGGTAAAGTTTGCAATTCCCAACTGGCCTCCAGCCAGATCTCCTACTGGAACTGAAAGGAGTTGCGTGCCCTGGGAATCAAAAAGTCTGGCGGTAACCGGCCCGGCACTGGCTTCGCCAATATTGCGCACAATTGCGCTAATTTTAAAAAATTCATTTTCCTGCGGAGAGGCTTTATCAAGCTGGATATCAGACGCAAATACCGCCACATCCGGCTTGGTGCTGGTGTAGAACGTGCGCGAGGCGATATTATCTGTTTCATCAGATTCCTGAATGTTCTTGAACGGATCGATGACAATAAAAACACCTGTTGCTCCTGAAGCAGGAATAGTCCAGTCCTTCTGCACCGAAGCGCTTTCTCCCGGGTTAAGGGATATCGGATCAGTTATAAAATCAGGATTACCAGGATTATCCGGATCAAATATCGTTCGGAAATAAAATGCAACGACCACATTCGAAACAGGTACTGCACCCGTGTTCTTTATCTCGCCTGAAATGGTAACAGTCTGGCCGGCAGTGGGGTAAGAGGAAATTGTTATTGATGAGCTTTCTATCGTGAGATTGGGCCTATCAATTGATTGCGTCTCATAAAGGGCTGACAGCGCAAGGGCCGTGGCCACGGGATCTTCCTCCCAACTGCCGAAGCCCTGCTGCACAGAGCCATCAATCTGCTGCAGGGAGATAAGATAGTTTCGCGCGGCCAGAAGAATTGCAGCATTGCCGCCGACGGCAACAAGTGCGCGTGCCGTCAGAGCAGTCGTTATGACCGGGCTTGCATCAGGGCTTACAAAACTGCCATCGTCCTGTTTGAAGTGATCAATATAACTGATTGCATCATTGATATAAGTTGTGAGACCGGCATAGCGAGGTTTAAAGATACTCAGCACTTCTACGGCGTATGCCGTAAGATAGAGATTGCCTTCATCTTGAGTAAAACCAAAGCTGTGATCCGTATTTTGATTTCGGGTAAGATAATAAAGAAGTGTGCCGATGATGGTCTGATCTTTGACCCCTGCTTTGTCAAGTGCCTGCGCTGCAAGAAGACTATCGACAACCGAGCTTGGCCAGCCTTCTGCAAAGCCGAAGCCGCCGTCGGGATTTTGGAGTCCCTTCAACAGCTTAACATCTCCGAAATTTAGCTGGCCTGCACCGGCCATGGATATAATCTTCCGGCTCATATGATCGATACAGAGAGCCTGTGTATCTTGAAGATTAAGATATCCAACGCCACTATTATATTCCGTTCCTGTTTCTCCAAGCACCTTTAAAACATCCACCACCGTGGCTGTTTCCATGACCGTGTCCGTGCCCCAGGTACCCGAAACGGAATCTCGATTTGCCTTCAGCCAGGCAATGCCATTGTCTATAGGATCATCTCCACTGAATGCAACTTGCGGCCATACAAACGCCGCTAGCAAAAGAATGGTCAAAAGAAAAAATGAATATTTTCGGATCAGTTTCATTCTGCTTTACTCCCCCTTGTTTTATTCTATTTGTCTTTGGTTTTTATTTTTTTACTTTAGCTACAAAGAAGCTGTCAAAACTGCGCAACAGCTAAAAAATCACCAACTTTGAAATGGGCTTGCATCGTTTCAGGAAAAGCTGCATAAAATAACCCCTTTATAAGTTTTTGAAATGCTCGTTGATTCAGCCCGGTGCCGTACAAAACAACCGCAGTCTCAAGGTACACAACAGAAATAGAAATTTTTTTACGCAGGATCGAAGGTGAAATGGAAAGAAAATTAAGCAAACAATCCCCCCACTTTTTCTACACCCCAAATAATCAAACCTCGTGCATGAATACAAAACTTTTTCTTTTGTACGTGAGATACTTCTAAGCGGTTTTGTTTCTTGTGCCACAAAATTTGAATTGGCAAACGATTTAAATACATATTTATACCAATACAAATAATATTTATACTAGCCTAAAACTAGTGTTTATTATTATTATTTATTTAAACCACAGAGATAGAACCCCGCAGAGGCTTAAAATTTTGAGCCCCTATGGCTACATCAACTCCCCTCTTCGGATTGTCCAGAAGTCATCGGCGAGATCGCGGCTTGCGAGATAGGCATAGGGCATTGTGAAATAGCCCTTCATGCCCCACTCCGGCCCCCAGGAATTGCGCACGATAAAGCGTTTCTGCTTGTCATCATACCCAACGGCCAGCACCGCGTGGCCGCCGAGCATGCGCTCGGTGGGCTTGGGCATGACTGCCTTGCCGGTTTTTGCGACTGCCTGTGATTCAAAGCTTTCATATACTGAAAACCCGAACACAAACGGAAACCCGTCGGCAAGGCAGGCCCGCATTTGATCGACCGTATCGATACGCTGATATTCGGTTATCTGGTGATTGAGCCCGTCTTTAAAAGAGGCGGCTGTTGGTTTCTTTTTGAACCTGCTGATGATATAGGGCCATTTTGCTTCCGTGCAGGCGCCATCATTCACCAGTGTTTTAATGCCGTCGCGCAGCATGGCGCCGCTGTCAGATGAAATACTGTTTTCAAGGGCACGCTCATTGTAATACACAAAAAGCCGGCTCATCTGCGCGACCGGCAGGCCGTCTTTTCTTTCCAGCACTTCAAGCGCGCCAGTCAGCGCATGGGCGGTACAGCTTCCCAAATCGCCCTGGTCTTCTACCGCCGGGCACAGGGGCCGAAGGTCGGCTTTCAGGGGCAGCTTACCGGGAATTCTGTACACTGCGGAATACTTTATATCGCGCTGATCAGGAACATCGGGCTTCCAGCCATAGATACGCTTTGAAACTTTTGTCATTTCAAACCCCTTCAAATTTTTGTTTTTATACACGCTCTTAAATACGGACGAATGACCATTCGCCCCTACCGTTACACGCTTTGCCCAAAGAGCAGAAATCCATAAAATGGACTCCGGTCAAGCCGGAGTGACGGAATTTCATTTATTTCCCAGCAGCCTCCGCAGTGGCAAGCTCCGCATCCAGAATCGCCTTAATCTGTTTCAGCCGCTCGGTGCGGGATTTTATGCTCCCCGGTTCGGCATCACTCAGCGCGCTTTCAGCGTCAAGAATCTGCTTTTGTTTTTTGAGCCGCGCCAACTGCATATCCATTTCAAGCGTGTTTACTTCCTGCAGCTGTTTTGCCGCGTCTGCGGAAATGTCGCTGGCGGTCTTGGAAATTTTTTCCGCGGAGCTCGTGCCGTTAAAGGTAAACTTTTTAAGGGAGCCCTCCTGATCGTAGAGTTCAAGGCCGCCGGCAGTGGTTGAAAACATCCTGCCCTTTACGGGCACATAGGCAATGCCGCCTGCCTGAATAAAAGAAAAGAAATCGCTGTACAGAACCCGATGCGTCTGCTGCTCGAAATTATCGCACGTTACCGTCACTGCCACGGGGCGGGCCACACGGTACGGTATGCCGCGCAATTCAGGGGCGGGAACGTTATCGAATTTCAAATCCATTGCCGAAATTTTTGAAAGCGCGCCGAGATCGGTATCGCCGGAGAATTTTACTTTGACGTCATCGGGTGTTGTCGCCTCTGATATAAGCTGTTGTATTTCAGCTTTGTCGGAGTAGACCGCTTCATACAGATCACCCTTTTTTTCAAAGGCCAGTGCCGCTGGATCAATCAGCCGGACAACTTCCATATCGCGAATTTTTTTCAGCTCCGTAACCGTTTCTCCAGCCACCGCCGCAACCTTTGCCAGTTGCAGCGCCGTCTTTGCGGCATTGGCCGCAACATCGGCGGTTTTATCATCAGCGCTGAAATTGATTGCTTTCAAGCGACTGTCAGCAGTGGTTTCAATTGTCAGCTTCGTATCAAAAAAAATGCCGTTCAAAGACTCGGCATCAAGCAGAAACCCCATGCGGCTGTCGGGTATGGTCTTAAGCTTTGCCTTGACCGGCTCGACCACTGCGGCAAACTGCGTAACCGCCGGCAGCACGGCCCTGCCGCGCGCGTCTTTCTTTATGGCTTTACCATTTGCATCAGCCTGCCAGACCTGCTTTTCGAACTGCGTATAGGTAATGGTTATTTCAAGCACGTTTTTGGGCAGATAAAAAACAATGCCCCTGTGCACAGCAGTGCCGGCGGCGGCATCGACCTTGAAGGGAACCACCCTGGCCGATGGTGCGCAACCTAGCCCAATCAGGCAAGCCAGGCCCAGCAGGGCAATTGCGAAAAAAAATAATGCCGGTATAAGGCTGATTCTTTTCATATGCCGACTTCCCCTTTCTCACATTTGGATAAATTTCACGGGCGGTTTTCTCATCATCTGCGCGGCCTGCACAGGGTCGTTTGTCGGCGGCAGGGCCGGCGCACTTGCATCTATAAACCAGAGGCTGTTTTTGCCCTGGCTATCCTGTTCGATAAAAAAATTTACCGCATGGTTCTGGCTGATAACGATAGCAACCGCCGGTGGCAGAGGCTGAGCCTTGCCGTCGAAATAGCGTTGCCGATACACCATGTTTGCCGCGGCCTTAAGCTGCAGTGCGTAATCATCGCAATCAGTAATTTGTGTTGTGGGCGCGCCCGGCGGCGCCTTGAGCAGGTTGCCCCGTGCAAGAGCCAGCAGTTCATCCCTGGAGATAGGGCTGTAACTGTCATCAACCAGTACGACTTTTTTTAGAAGATCGTCGCCTGCCGCACCAGGTATCACGGAAAAAAAATCAGAAATGACTTCCCGTACTTTTGCCGAAGAAATATCAGCCATTGTTGAGCCCCCTCATATGACAGCTGCCGTTACAATTTGCTTATATTCAATATCAAAACAAAGACTGTAAAAGCAATGAGCACAAATACTCATTTTTTTTATGAGTATAAATACTCAGTACATTTTGGGCGGAAAAATCATCACGGCAGTTTTGAACCCTGCCACTGCGTGAAGATACAATGAACGGGGATGAGTAGATTGAAACTCTTAAATGAACAGCATTGGGGTTAAGTAACCGCCCCGAACCCCTCCTGACCAGGTGGGGCAATAAAATGCGACGGCTAAAGCTGAGGCCGTGTTAAATCAACTCCTCCCCTGGACAGGGGAGGTCGGGTGGAGTGGATACAAAATCAAATGTGAACGAAAACGCGCATAAGGATGAACCCGGCAAATTCATAACTCAGGGTTTTCGTTGAGCCCGTACTCAGGACATTCCATCCCCTTGATTCGAACAGGCCTAAATGTTATATAAAGAGTTATCTCTTTTTTTTATAAAAATTCACATTATGTATCAGAACCCTGATCCCGCACAAAGCTTAATTTTGTCATGACACCCGTTAACTGAAGCATGCCCATGGCTTTTTAGCTTTAACAGGGAGATAGTACATGAAACGCACGAAACAATTCATGGCAAAATTAATTTTTTTATTAGCCTGTGCTGTCATCCTGCCGCCCTTAATCGCCCAGGCAGGTACGCCGGGGCTTGATCCTGTAAATCCGGATGCTACCCTTAACAGCAGCAATCAGTATTATAAACGCATCACGACGACGCTGGATGATGGAACAAGCGTTGAGATGAATATAATCATTGGCCCGCCGACACCGCCGCAGGGGTATGAGCGCGCAACAGTCAGGCTGCCTGTACCCAATCAAGCACGTGGCGTCATAACGCTGGGTGACGTACCGGCTTATGATTGGGTCTTTGGCTGCACCGCGGTTTCCGCTGCCATGATAGCCGGATACTATGACCGCAACGGGTTCCCCAATATGTATACCGGCTCCACCAACGGCGGCGTTATGCCCCTTGACAGCAGCACCTGGGGAACCTGGTCGGATGGGGCCAAAACGTATCCGCTCAACCCCCTTGTCGCCTCCCGCAACGGGCTTGATGGCCGGACTACGCGCGGATCGCTGGACGATTATTGGGTCGCGTACAACAGCACTGCTCAGGATCCCTACTTAACCAACAGTTGGACGCAGCATACCTGGGGGGATGCGATCGGTGATTATATGAAAACCAGCCAGTCCGCCTGCGGCAATGTGGATGGCTCGACACTGTACTATACCTTACCCAGCTCGTCCCCGTATAACTGCATCGATATGGGAACAACAGCAAAAGGAAATGATGGAACCTACGGCCGAAAACTTTTTTACGAAGCCAAAGGGTATACGGTAACCGACTGTTATAACCAGAAAACCGATACTGTAATCAGCGGCGGCTTTTCATTCGCCCAGTACAAGGCTGAAATCGATGCCGGGCACCCTGTGCTGCTCCAGCTTAAGGGCCATTCCGTTGCCGGCGTTGGGTATGACGATTCTTCAAACACGGTCTATATCCACGACACCTGGGACTACCAGACGCACACCATGACCTGGGGCGGCTCTTATTCGGACCCCGATATGACGCTTAAAGCCGTCAGCATTATTCATCCGCAGGTTGCGGGGGCGCAGACAACGACTACCACATCTACTGCGCCGGTTAATCTGGTTCCCTACCAGCCGGCAGGATGGACAGACAAAATTGTGGTATCAAGCGCCACAGGCACGAACTCTGATGGCTCGGGCTTTACCACTGCCGATACTCTTTATGTGGACTGGGCCGTACTCAATGACAGTACGGTGGATATCAGTACAGGTTTCTATATTTCGCTCAAGCTGGACGATGTTGAGATTCAGAGTTGGCAGAAGGACTCGCTTGTGACGGGTCACTATGCCTATGTCGAGGGCTTCAGTTTGGGAACACTCAGCGCCGGCACTCATACAATCACCTTGAAGGCTGACAGCACTGATACCATCGCCGAGAGCAATGAAAGCGACAATGTCTATGAAAAAAGCATCTCTGTTGCATCGTCGACTACGACGACAACGACCCGTAGAGGCCCATGCGGGGCGGAGAAGGTGTTGGGCGATGCTAATCCAGCGCTTGATAACCTGCGCATATTCCGTGACAGCACACTTGCGCAAAGCGCCGCCGGCCGCAAACTGATTCAAATCTATTACAGCAATACCGACAGCATCAATGCCGCGCTTGAGCGCAGCCCTGAGCTGAGAGCCATGAGCCGAAAGGTGCTGGAAACAATTTCGCCGATGCTTGGGAGGAAAGAAAACTGAGCCAAGCCAAACGCACGAAGCGCCCAGTTGCCTTCTGCCTCCACCGCCGCAGGCAGTGGTTTCAGGCAGACAATTACACGTAAGCTATAAAAGGCGCATTAGGTGGTATAACCCTGACGGTGCACGATAGCGGATTTGTTGCATGAAAAGAAGGGGGCTGCCGCGAATGGAAAGAAAGCGGGCAGCTTGCCCATAAAGGCGGCTGCCCGCAATTGATGGAGTTTATCTTTGAGCCCCGGGTGCCGTCTGCAACCGGCATTACGTACCACGCAGGACTCATGCAGAAGATAAAAAATTTCATAAATCCGTTTTAACGGACCAGCTCCAACTTCATCCCCGCTATATAGTCGTTGTTGTTGTACTTATCGCGAGGCTCGAAGTTGTCGTAGGGTTCGTAGTTGTCGTACTTGCCACTGGCACGGAAATTGTCGTTGTTGTCGAGGTTGTTGTTTCACCATTGTTGCAGGCGAGGACATTGGTGACCAGCGTTAGGACCGAAGTAAACATGCAGGCCGCATCGCCGGCACAAACCGTCCAATCACTAAAAAAAGTCACGACAGCCTTCACAATGCAGAGGGTGGAGATGAGATCGCTTTTTGTTTCAAGGATCTGCATCGTACCGGCTGTATCACGCTGCATGATAACTTCATTGCCGCTGGCCTGTATGAGGCACATGCCGTCAGGACCCGGGGCGATGACAAAGGTGTTGTTCGGGCCCACAAAGGAAACTCCAAACACAAAGCCGTCAGTGCGGTCAAGCTTGACGATCTTCATGCTGACTCCGCTTTTTCGCAGCTGGTTTTTAAAATTAAGTTGCCGTGCCTCGGCCGGAACGATAGCCGTGAGGCTAAAAATAAAAACCAGGGCTGCGGTGATAAGCCCCATCCGGGTTGCTGCAACATGCTTCATGTATTTTCACCTTTCATCTTGTTGAGAAATTTAATTTTTGCACAAAAAGTTAAAGGATAATTTATTTCTTTTTAAGAAAAAACACAATAGCAAAAAACAGCGGACATAGTACCAGCAAATTTTGGCTGAATTATGGAGAAACCATGTGGAAAGAGTGTGGGCGAAATGCGAATTCACCCATACATGGTTGTACCTGGCTGGATGGTGATACGAGCCCAATAATTTCTTCCGGTCATAAACCGGCCTGCAATACACATAACAAAAAGCCGGCCCCTGTTGCCGGACCGGCCTTGTGCTATGTGTTTATAACGGCATGCCATGCCTTCAGCATGTCCGCATACGCTTCTTTATACTACGGCGTGCACACCGCCTCGCACGCAGCCCCCCCGCAGCCGCCGCAGCCGGGTGTTGCATCGCAACAATCGCCTGTGCCGTCGCCATCGGCATCAAGCTGGAGGGGATTGTAGACATTCGGGCAATTATCAATGACATCGGGAATACCATCACCATCCGTATCAACATAGCTCTCGCACGCTGCCCCGCCGCAGCCGCCGCAGCCGGGTGTTGAGTCGCACACATCGCCGATTCCATCATTGTCAGCATCAAGCTGCAGGGGATTGTATTTGTTCGGGCAGTTATCAACGCCGTCGGCAATACCGTCATGGTCGGTGTCAACATCGGCAACAAACACGGCTGTCACGGTGGCATTAGCATAAATGTTCTTCGCTATCGTGATGGGGTTATCCTGCGACTGAATCGGACCCGCCCAGTGGCTGAAATGGTACCCCTGCGCAGGATAGGCCGTGATGGTCTGCGGAGAACAGCCGTATTCCGGGACCTGCCCGGCCGGAGGGTAGGTTGTTCCGGCGGCCGGAGGCGTAACGCTCATGTAGAATACGCAATCCTCAAAAATTGTTGTCGTTATGTATGTTGTTGTGGCCCCATATGCTGTGGTGGTGGTGCCGATAGACGAAGTGGTGCTGGCCGGCGTCGTCGTGGTAGTTACCACGGAAGTCGTACTGGAAGATGCAGGCGAGCCAAACACCGCCGTAGGATAGCCATACCACGGGTTAGTAAACCCGGTGGCTCCGGTAAGATGGTACACGGTAAAGCCGCTTGCGCAGGACGTAAAAACCGAACCCCCCATTGTTGGTGCATTACCGTAAAAATAGGCCGAGGCCAAGTGGGTGCAACGATAAAACGCATACCCCACCATGCTGGTAACGCTGCCGGGAATGGTTACGCTCGTCAAGAGAGTACATCCCTCAAATGCACTAAAACCAATACTGGTAACGCTGCCGGGAATGGTTACGTTCGTCAAACTGGTGCAGCCGTAAAACGTATAATACCCAATGCTCGTAACACCATATAGTATGGTCACGCTGGTCAAGCCGGTACAACCCCAAAATGCATTCGACCCAATACTCGTAACACTGCTGGGAATCGTCACGCTGGTCAACTGAGTGCAACGAAAAAACGCGTCACCCTCAATGCTCGTAACACCATCCAGTATGGTCGCGCTGGTCAAGCCGGTACAACCGGAAAATGCACTATTTCCAATGCTCGTAACACTGCCGGGAATCGTCACGCTGATTAAACGAATGCAACCGGAAAATGCCTCCGGCCCAATGCTCGTAACATTACTCGGGATAGCGAAGTCGCCAGCTTTTCCAGGAGGACAGGCAATAAGAAGAGTTTTTGCATTATTGTAAAGCACACCGCCCTGACTGCTATAGTTGGGGTTGCTTTCATCAACCTCTATGCTGGTCAAGCCGGTGCAATTAGCAAATGCAGAAACCACAATGCTCGTAACACTGCCCGGTATGGTCACACTAGTCAAGCTGGTGCAACCATAAAAAGCATTTGCCCCAATACTCGTAATGCTGTCCGGTATGGTCACACTGGCCAAGCTGGTGCAACCATAAAACGTATAATACCCAATGCTCGTTACGCTGTCTGGTATGCTCACGCTGGTCAAGCCGGTACAACCCAAAAATGCACTATTTCCAATGCTCGTAACACTGCCGGGAATGGTCACGCTGGTCAGGCCGGTGCATGCTTCAAACGCATCATCTCCAATGCTCGTAATGCTGACGGGAATCGTTATGCCGGTAATACTTGTTTTGGTATAAAAGGCCAGATTGCCGATGGCAACTACCGGTTTGCCGTTTATGGTGTCCGGTATTACAATCGCGCCGCCAGGGCCGGTATAGCCCATTATGGTGATAGCGCCCCCTGATTCCGCATACGTAAAATCACCATACTGTGATGTAGGGATCGTTGACGTGGAGCAAGTACAATTCATGCTTGTGGTGGTCGCCAGCGTGGTCGTGCTCGAACTGTTCGCAAGACCGGTTGTTGTGCTGGACACAGCGGTCGTAGTCATGCTCGAACTGGTCTGATAGGTCGTGGTGCTGGAGTGCAACTCGCCGCCAGCAGTCGTTGTGGTAGCCGCAGCGATTGTGGTGGTGGCCGGCATTGCCGTGGTCGTGCTATTCAACCTGGTCGTGGTGGTCGAACTGCTGAGCCTAGTGGTTGTGCTGCTGCTGGAGATGGAGGAAAAGTTGGTCGAGCTGGAACTGGTCACTCTGGTCGTGGTCGTGCTGAACAATTTGGTCGTGGTGGTGCTCGAACTCGTTACGGCCATGGTCGTTGTGGAGGAGCTGGTCACGGGTATCGTGCTCGTGGTGGTGTGTAACTCGGCAGCAAGCTTTATGTTGCCGGGCTTGTCACTGGCCAGAATCCGGGTCTCGGGCGCAAGCTCAAGGCCCCCGCGGCCGGAGCTGCCTGCCGCGCGCAGCATGCCCGCATCGCTCATGATGCGCGAATCAATGGCGTAGGCCATCCGCACATACGCGGGCGCCGCGAAAAAAACCAGGGTGGAAAAGAAACAGGCAAGGAAGGCAAAGCTCGAAAACGACTGATGACCGCGGATTGATTTTTCCATTTGACCCCCTGTAAAATAGTACATTATTAGTTTACAATTATATTATATCAATAACAGCCGGGTAATGCAATGAGTACAAATACTCAATTTTTTATTGAGTATAAATACTCATACGCCGACAAGCAAAATTTGCCGGGTTCGCCCTTGTGCAGGTGTTTTTTTAAGTAATTGGTTGTACCTGGCTGGATGGTGATGCAAGCCCAATAATTTCTTCCGGTCCTAACCCGGCCTGCAAAAAACCAAATAAAAAGCCGGCCCCTGTAACCGGACCGGCCTTGTGTTATGTGCTTATAACGGCATGCCATGCCTTCAGCATGCCCGCATACGCTTCTTTATACTACGGCGTGCACACCTCTTCGCAGGCAACCTGGCCGCAGCCGCCGCAGCCGGGTGTTGCATCGCACACATCGCCGATTCCATCGCCATCGGCATCATGCTGCTGATCATTACAGATAGTCGGGCAGTTATCGATTACATCGGGAATGCCATCACCATCCGTATCAGCATAGCTCTCGCACGCGACCTGACCGCAGCCGCCGCAACCGGGATCCGGATCGCACACATCGCCGATTCCGTCATGATTGGCATCAAGCTGCTGAGGGTTGTAATTGTTCGGACAGTTATCAACGGAATCAGGAATGCCGTCATGGTCCGTATCCACAACCGGCGGCGCTGTTGTTGTGGTCGCCGGCGGCGCAGTCGTCGTGGTAGTTACAACAGAGGTCGTGGTCGTACTCGAACTCGTGACCTTGGTGGTCGTGGTGCTCGAACTGGTCACGGCGGTCGTGGTGCCGACAGAGGTCATTAATGAAGTCGATGTGGTAGAGGCCGGCACTGTTGGGCCGTAGTGCAAAATTGTACCGTTGGAACCGACCGCGTAAACATCTGTGCCCGAAGAGCCCCACAAGCCCCAAAGAGCAGAAGTTGTGCCGCTGGCCATCGGAGACCATGTAGTACCGTCATAATGCAGTATCGCGCCATTGTATCCCGCTACGAAGACATCGCTTCCCGAGCTGCCCCAGACTTCATAAAGCTGTTGTGCTGTGCAGCTTGTCATAGCAGACCAGGTGGCGCCGTTGTAATGCACTATTGCGCCGTCTGCCCCTACCGCAAACACATCTGAACCCGAACTGCCCCAGACCCCATACAACATATTTGTTGTAGCCCTGGTCATTGCAGACCAGGATGTGCCGTTATAATGACTGATACCGCCATTGGAGCCAACGACAAAAACATCGCTGGCCGAACTGCCCCACATGTCATTCCAGTACACCCCAAAGCTGATGTTAGACCATGATGCACCATCAAAATGCAGCAATACGCCAGGGAACCATGTCACCGCAAAGACATTATTACTTGATGTACCCCAGACACTTGTAATAAGTTCTGTTGTTCCGCTGGTCATTGAAGACCATGACGTGCCATTGTAGTGCGCAATTGTGCCGGAATTCCCCACGGCAAACACATCGGTGCTTGAGCTTCCCCATACGCTATTTAGAGCCTGTGTTGTTCCGCTGGACATGGCAGACCAGGATGTGCCGTTGAAATGACTTATTTGGCCGCTGCTACCCACGGCAAACACATCGGTGCTTGAGCTTCCCCATACGCTATTTAGAGCTTGTGTTGTTCCGCTGGACATGGCAGACCAACACATTCCGCCAGAGCTTATAGACGTTGTGGTGCTGCTGCTGACTTGGGCCGTGGTCGTGCTCGAACTCGACACTCTGGTCGTGGTCGTGCTGGAGCTGCTGACCCTAGTTGTGGTCGTACTTGAACTGGTCTGCAAGGTCGTGGTGGAGGAACTGCTCACTTTGGTCGTGGTCGTGGTCGTGGTCGTGGTCGTGGTCGTGCTCGAGCTGCTAAGCCTAGTTGTGGTTGTACTTGAACTGGTCTGCAAAGTCGTGGTGGAGGAGCTGCTCGCTTTGGTCGTGGTCGTGCTCGAACTTGAGACCCTGGTCGTGGTTGTGCTAGAGCTGGTGGCCCTGGTCGTGGTCGTGCTTGAACTCGTCACGGCTGTCGTGGTGGTCGCTTCAACGCTCGTCGTCGTTGAGGTTGTCGGCAGTACCGTCGTTGTGGCCGGCTCAACGGTTGTCGTTGTTAAAGGAAGCGGGATAAACACCGCTGCAGGATAGCCGTACCACGGATTGGTAAACCCTGTGGCTTCAGCTAGATAATAAACCGTAAAGCCGGAAGCTGCATTATAAAAAACATCACCCCCCATAGTCGGGGCATTGCCGTAAAAATAGGCACTGGCCAAGTTGCTGCATGAATCAAACGCACTATTGCCAATGCTCGTAACGCTGTCCGGAATGGTCATGCTGGTCAAACCAGTGCACCCGCTAAACGCCCAATCCCCAATACTGTCAAGGGTGCTTGGAAGAGTAATACTGGTAATACTTGTTTTGTTATTGGTATATAAAAAAGCGCTATCACCAATGCTCACTACCGGCATGCTGTTTATGTAATCCGGGATTGCAACAGCGCCTCCTGTGCCGGTATAACCGATAATGGTGGCTTGATTGCTGCTTGATACCGTATATGAAAAATCACCATAGTGTTTTATAACAAGTTCAGTCGCACTGCTCCATCGCGCAACATACGACGCTGCTTTGCCGCCTGCAGTGATGAAACCGCCTCCCGCATCCAAGTAATTTGAAGCATCAATAGCCATGGCAAAAACAGTACCATTCACCCCCGAGCCCAGGGCTGACCAGCTTGCGCCGTTCAATGCGGCAATATGATTCGCCGCTACCCCGCCGGCGGTGGTAAAATTGCCTCCAACATAGATATTGCCTGCTGCGTCTGCGGCAAGGGCGTAAACCCCACCATTCATTTCCGACCCCAGGGGCAACCAGCCAAAGCGGTGCCATTCGGCAATATAGTTAACTGAATTTCCGCCGGCGGTCGTAAAATTGCCTCCGGCATACACATTGCCCGTTGTATCTGTGGCAAGTGCACAAACATAATTATTCACCCCCGAGCCCATTGCTGACCAGCTTACCCCGTCCCATTTGGCAATATTATTAACTGTATTCCCGCCTGCAGTGATAAAATCACCTCCAGCATACAGATTGCCCGATGCGTCAACGGCAAGGGCATTAACACCATCTCCCACCACCCCACCCACCCCCGAACCCAAGGATGACCAGTTGGTGCCATTCCATTTGGCAATATAGTTTACTGTTACATTGCCGGCTGTGGTAAAAGGCCCACCCGCGTACACATTGCCCGAGGCGTCTACAGCAAGGGCGTTAACTTGACCATCAACCCCCGAGCCCAGGGCTGACCAGCTTACGCCGTCCCATTTGGCAATATTGTATGCCGCTGCTCCGCCGGCGGTGCTAAAACCGCCTCCCGCATACACATTGCCCGAAGCGTCTATGGCAAGGGCGTAAACACCTTGATTCATCCCCGAGCCCAGGGCTGACCAGCTCGTGCCGTTCCATTTGGCTATGTGGTTAACCGTTACCCCGCCGGCGGTCGTAAAATCGCCTCCGGCATACACATTGCCTGATGTATCTGCGACAAATGCCCAAACCGTATTATTCATCCCCAAGTCGAGAGCCGACCAATTTGCATCCTCAGCAACAGTTGTTGTTGTGCTGGAGCCGGTCTGCAGGGTCGTGGTGCTCGAACTGCTCGAACTCGACACTTTGGTCGTGGTAGTGCTTGAGCTGGTCTGCAAGGTCGTGGTTGAAGAACTCGATGCTCTGGTCGTGGTCGTACTGGAGCTCGACACTCTGGTCGTAGTCGTACTCGAACTTGAGGCCCTGGTAGTGGTCGTGCTGGAACTCGAGACCTTGATGGTTGTGGTGCTCGAACTGCTGACAGAGGTCGTCGCCAGTATTGTTGTTGTCGTTGATGAGGCTACAATCGACGTTGTGGAATTGGGGTTATTATTATAATGCAATATCGTGCCGTTTGATCCAACGGCATAGATATCGCTATTCGAACTGCCCCATACCCCATACAGGGGTTGGCTTGTGCAGTTTGCCTCAAGAGGCCATGAGGCACCCTGGTAATGCCTTATTCTTCCCACAAAACCCACACCAAAAACATCATTTTCCGAACTTCCCCACACACTATATAGTATTTGATCTGTTCCTGTTTCCATTACAGACCAGGAGCTTCCATTGTAATGCAGAATAATATAATAACCAAATGAGTAAATCCCCCCCACGGCAAAGATATCGCTGGCTGAAGTGCCCCAGATGGAGCATAGCGCATTGGTTGTGCCACTGGTCATGGTAGACCAAGACGTGCCGTTGTAATGCAAAATTTTCGAGCCATCAACGCCAACCGCGTAAACATCACTAGCCGAGCTGCCCCAAACGCCATTGAGATAACTGGTTGCGGGAGTTGTCATGGTTGACCAGGTGGTACCGTTGTAATGCAGTATAATACTCGTGGAATTGCCGGGGCTGCCCCCCACTGCAAAGACATCGGTCCCCGAACTGCCCCAAACGCCATAAAGCTGCTGAGCTGTACCGCTTGCCATAACAGACCAGGACGTTCCGTTATAATGAAGAATCGTACCATTTAACCCAACCGCAAAAACATCGGCACCTGAGCTTCCCCACACGCTGAACAGTGCCTGTGTTGTTCCGCTTGTCATGGCAGCCCAGCTTGCGCCATTGTAATGCAATATAATTCCGTTTCCTCCCACGGTAAAAATATCATTACCCGAGCTGCCCCACACAGCGTAAAAAGGTGCAGCTGTTCCAGTGGATACGGGAAGCCATTTGCAATCAGCAGGTATTGTAGAGGTTGATGTAGTTGTTGTAATAGTTGTTGTAGTGGTGGTCGTTCTAGATACAGTAACCAGCCGCCGGTCTTCAAAAGTTTCGCCGGAACTGTTAATACCACGCAGCCGCAACGTGTAGGTGCTGTCAGGCACAGCAATAAGGCTCCAGGTGCCAAGAACATTATTGGCAATCATACTTGTATCCGAGGCGATGGTCGACCAGTTGGAAGGCGCAGCCCCTGCCCCGTAATCAAGCACCCAGGATGCCAGAGCAGCGCCATTGACCGTGCCCCGTATTTCCAGTGAATCCAGGCCGCTTATGCTCTGCGCTATGGGGCTGGTAATACGGACTTCAAGCGGGGTTGTTACCAGTAATGATTTATATGCATTGAGCCTGCCACAGCCGGACTGCAGGTCATAGCCCGTAGTCAAAATATCATCGCTGCCTTTTCGAAGGGCCTGGCGAATATGCTCGACAGAGTACTCGGGATGCGCGCTCGCGATCAGTGCCGCAACACCGCTCACATGCGGGGCAGCCATTGAGGTGCCCGCCTGCCGTACATAATTCCCGCCGACAACAAGATTGCCGCTGCCCGTCATGGCACTGCTTGCATTCTGAGCGCGCAGCGATAGGATATTGCGAAAAGGATCATACGACGGCGGGCTTATGCTCTCTCCCCCACCGGGTGCCGCAATATCGATCGAGCCGTAATTGGAAAAATATGCTATGGCGTCGATTTCCGTGCTGGCGGCAACCGTTATGGCTTCCGGCTGATTTTGCGGGCTGTAATTAGCAATATCGGCACTGCTGTTGCCGGCGGAAAATACCACAGCAGAGCCCATACCGTAGGCATATCTGACGGCGTCTTCAGCCACCGGATCCGAAGGGCACCCATAAGAACAGCCCCAGCTGTTATTTATGACATCAGCACCATTGTTTGCCGCATACATAATGCCATTGGCTAAATTATCTATAGTTCCCGAACCAGCACTGTCCAAACATTTCACGGGCATGATTTTTGCCAGCGGCGCCACGCCGATAAGGCCCAAATTATTATTGCCCACAGCCGCGATCGTGCCCGCCACATGAGTTCCATGGCCAAAATCGTCCATGGGATCATTGCCATTGTTGACAAAATTCCACCCGCGGACATCATCGATATACCCGTTATTGTCATCATCGGCGCCATTGCCGGAAATCTCGTCGGCATTCGTCCAGATGTTTGCCGCCATATCCGGATGCGTATAGTCAACTCCGGTGTCAACAACGGCAACGACCACATTGGCGCCCTGGGTAATATCCCAGGCATCCGCGGCATCTATTTTTTTAAGATTCCACAAATCATCATAGGCCTGCCCCCAGCTGCCCGAAGAGCTGTAATACGGGTCGTTGGGCACGAACTGGGTTTGAACCGCATAATTCGGCTGCGCATAGGCGACTTCCGGCAGTGCTGCATAGTCGGCGCATATTTTTTTTATGTTCGCATCGGTTTCAGCTTCAACGACATAAATATTATCCAGGTACGGTACCGCAGCAGCATTTGCAACATTCAGATGTTGCGATCTGGCCTGCCGCTTGCCCATGAGCTTTCTGATTTTTTCATCATATTTTTGCCGTGCATGATCGTGTAAAGCTACTGCATCACTGCGGCTTATGGTTCCGGTAAATGTATTTGCCTCGGTTTTACTGCCGCTGAACACCCTTCTCATATGTTTTACATTGTGAATTTTATTGAGGGTGTCCATGCCGGCATGCCCGGTAATTTTCTCGAACCGCTGCGAGGTGTCGAATAGATGGGCTGCTATTTCGCCTGCGGGGGAATCGTCTTTGAATTTTATGATTATTGCTTTATGGCGATCAGGCGCTACTGGAGCAGTATTTTCAGCGAAAGCATTTTGAAACGCCAAGCCACAAAAGCAAATGAATAAAAGCCTGCTGAAAACCGTAAAAATTTTACGCATACAAAAAACCCCTTAACATTAATTTGAAATTGAATATTCGGGCAACACCCTACAATATCACAACTTGAGCAGAGGCTTCGGCGCAGCTGTTGCCATAGTCATCGCTTGCCCGCACGTGCGCGGGCGCCGTGAAAAAAGCCAGGCTAAAAAGGGAACAGGCAAGAAAGGCAAAGCTCGGAAACGACAGATGCCAGCGGATTGATTTTCTCATTGATCCCCCTTTGGGAAAACATGATTTTTTAAATTGGCACTCCAACATATCAGTAATACCTGCAACATACAATGAGTATAAATACTCAATTTTTTACTGAGTATCAATACTCAGTGCATCAGATAAACAGACTTTGCCGGGTTCGCCCTTGTGCAGGTGCTTTTTTCAAACAGGTTATGACATTTAAAATTATCAGGCAGGCGCCCCCCCTTTCTCTCCTCCCCTCAAGGTAGGGGAAAATTTCCGGATGCCTGCTTTTGCCGGTATGACGACTTTGTTGAATTTTCGACTTTTTACGAAACCATCCAATGTATAATTTCAATAAGTTTTCACCCGGCCGGCTGCGGTGCGGTAAAAACTTCTACATTTTATTTAAAAATTGACGAAATAAACCTTGTAGTATATTTTTATCACATGCGTAAAAACAGTCCTGATGCTACAATTCCTTATTCTTTTTTTGCGTCTCTGCGCAATGGCTGCGATATGCTTGAAGAAATCGCCCGGATTGCCGCTGAGGCCGGCCTGCGGCATGCGGCCCTTTCGGTTATAGGAGCTGTGAGCCGCGCCTCCTTCGGCTTTTACGATCAGGAGGCAAAAAAGTATACGCACATGACCCGGCAGGGCGGCTATGAAGTTATAAACTGCACGGGCAATATCACGGTGAAAGACGGATCGCCCTTTGTGCATGCCCACGCGCTGTTCGGCGAGGCCGACGGCTCGGCTTTCGGGGGGCATCTCCTGTCTCCCACGACGGTATTCGCCGCCGAGCTGCAGATAACGGAGCTTGCCGGACCGCCGCCCGAACGGGTATTCGACGAGAAAACGGGCTTGTATCTCTGGCAGGCACAACCCGCATGATGCGGTGCGCCCTGCGGAAAAAAAATTTTTAAACATGTGGTGAAAGCATGAACCCCTTTAAACTGATAAACTGGAATCTCAGAAAAAATTTCCTTGTCCCGACGCTTACCATCATTATCGCGGGCATGAGCATCTCCACCTACATGTCCTATGTGCGCACCAGCGCTCTGTTCAATGAAAGCGCCATGAACGAAATGACACAGATGAGCGCCATGACGAGCAAAAACATAAATTTATGGATCCAGGACCGCAAAGTTGAAGTGACCAACTGGACCACGGAACAGATTTTTCAAGAGTCTTTAGAGGAATCCGAAGTGGGCAGGAAAGCCTGCTATATAGCCAATTTCCAGTTTGAGTCCTTTAAAAAAAATGCCCCGTATTATGAGGTAATAGGCCTCGTTGACAAAAAAGGCGAACTTGTAGCATCAACAAACAAAGACGCCATGGTCGGAAAAATAAAAGTTGCCGACTATCCTGTTATCAAGAAGGTGCTGGCCGGCAAGGAGACGCTCATCTCGGAAACCATGCTATCGCAGACGACCGGCAAGCCATACTTTGCCATCGCAGCCCCTGTTTTCTCGCTGGACAAAACGGAAACTATCGGCGCGATTCTCGGCGTCATCACGCTGGAGTACCTGAGCAGCCAGTTCGTGGAGCCCATCAAAATAGGCAAGGCCGGCTATGCCTATCTTATAGATAGAGGGGGCCTGATCATTGCGCATCCGGACAAAAAACAGATGCTGAAAACACAGCTAGGCCAGACGGACTATGGCAGGGAAATGCTCACCAAAAAAAAGGCGATATACGCTACACCTATGAAGGCGAGCCCGTCATTGCCGTGTATGACGAGATCAAAGGCCCGGGCTGGATAGTGGTTGCCAGGGTGACGGCCGGCGAGCTGTTTGCCCCCGCGCTCCACATACGCAACATAAACTTTATGATCACCTCGATAACGGTCATTCTCATCAGCCTGCTGCTGTTCTTTCTGACGGGAACAATGACGAGCCATTTAAACAGGATAATAATCGGCCTGTCCGGCGCCTCCTCGCAAGTGGAGCTGGCAGCCGATCAGGTCGCCTCATCAAGCCACTCGCTTGCCCAGGGCTCAAACCAGCAGGCAGCCTCGATCGAGGAAACCTCGGCTTCAATTGAAGAGCTTACGGCCATGACGCTCCAGAATGCTGAAAACGCGCGGCAGGCAAATGAAAAAGCCGAAGAAGCCTTTGCCGCGGCAGAGCGGGGATCGGATGCCATGCAGCGCATGTCCGGGTCGATGCGAAACATAAAAACCTCGGCGGATCAGACGGCAAAAATTTTAAAAACCATCAACGAGATAGCTTTTCAGACCAATTTGCTGGCCCTCAACGCGGCGGTTGAAGCAGCGCGAGCCGGTGAAGCAGGCAGAAGCTTTGCCGTGGTCGCCGAAGAAGTGCGCAACCTTGCGCATCGCTCGGCCGAAGCAGCCCAAAACACGGCCGAGCTCGTTGAAGAAGCGCAACAGTATGCCGACTCAGGCGTTGCGGCCATGGAAGAAACTTCCGAGATCCTTACCAATATTGTCCAGAGCATTCAGCAGGTTAAGCTGTTCAACAGCGAAGTCTCCATGTCCAGCCGCGAGCAGGCTGAAGGCATCGGACAGATAAGCAGCGCTATCATTCAAATGGAAAAGGTTACGCAGGGCAATGCCGCCCATTCCGAGCAGTCAGCCTCCGCAAGCCAGGAGCTGTCCACGCAGGCCCATAAGCTCAACACCATGATCGATGATCTGTTCACCATTATACAGGGCGAGGGAAGCGTGCAACAACGCTCTAGCATGTACAACCGGAAGTCTCATGAGCAATCGGAGCACCGGCCTGCCCTGCCGCAACGGGCATAAGAGCCTATGGCCTGGGGGTTCGGGATTGTAGGGGCGGTTCGC
>Ga0118677_10003321_pt1 | contig 30671 bp, 19 predicted proteins | sample AliMusrvi5mmetaG_FD_86154 | JGI IMG/M metagenome (GOLD analysis project Ga0118677, IMG submission 86154) | reverse complement strand
TTTGCGATAATTTTATATTGCTTTCTGCTTTTCCTACATTGTCTGTGTGCCCTGAAATTTCAAATTTTAAATTAGGAGGAATAAATTAATGATGATGAAACAGGCAATAATGACAACACCTGGGAACATCGAATACCGCGATGTGGAAGTACCAGAAAAACTGGCGCCAAACGAAATTTTGCTGAAAATTCGGCGGATTGGTGTTTGCGGTTCCGACATCCATGTTTTTCATGGCGAACATCCGGCAACACCATATCCCGTTGTGCAGGGTCACGAATATTCAGCAACAATTGTGGCGGTTGGCGAAGCAGTAAAAACGGCTAAAGTTGGTCAGCGGGCAACGGCTCGTCCCCAATTGGTGTGCGGAAAATGCAGACCTTGTCTGCGCGGACAATACAATGCCTGTCAGGAATTAAAGGTACAGGGATTTCAGGCTCCCGGTGTCGCGCAGGAATATTTTGTGGTTCCGGAAGATCGTTTAGTTGTATTCCCCGATTCGATGAGTTTCGAACATGGAGCGATGATTGAACCAGCTGCTGTGGGAGCGCACTCAACAAGTCGTTCCAAAGGACTGGAAGGCAAAAATGTGGTCGTCTCCGGGGCAGGAACTATAGGGAATTTAGTCGCTCAGTTTGCCAAAGCGCGTGGTGCAAAAAAAATCCTGATAACTGACGTGAGTGATTTCAAGCTGAATAAAGCCAGGGAATGTGGCATCGAAGGTACCCTGAATGTGCTGAAAACACCCTTTACTGAAGGCATTCAGTCTGCTTTTGGAGCCGAAGGTTATCAGGTTGGATTCGAAGCTGCCGGAGTTCAGGCTTCACTCGATGCGTTAATTGCCAATGTGGAAAAAGGAGGGGAAGTGATAATTCTTGGAGTTTATGCTAAAAATCCAACCTTGAACATGTATTTTGTGGGTGAGCATGAATTGAATTTATATGGATCGATGATGTATCGGCACGAAGATTACCAGGAAGCGGTAAAATTGATTTCAGCAGGTAAGATTACGCTCGATCCGCTCGTTTCGAAGCACTTTCCATTTGAGCAATACCTTGATGCCTATGAATTTATTGGTATAAGCGGAGATAAAGTGATGAAAGTAATGGTTGATCTTTAAAAAATAAACACATGAAGAACTTTAATTTTCACCAAACAACTGAAATCCGATTTGGAATCGGACGTGTTCAGGAATTAGGACAAATCGCTATCAAATACGGAACAAAAGCATTGCTTGTAACTACGCCTGCAACTATTCCGGCATTGAAGCAACAGTATGAAAAAGTAATTAAGATTTTGGAAGTGGCTGGCCTTTCTGTGGTCCATTTTGATGGCGTCATTCCAAATCCAACGGTTGAAGTCATTTCTTCAGGAGCAAAATTAGCTGAAGATTCTGGTGCAGAAGTGATTATTGGTTTGGGAGGCGGTTCAAGCATGGATGCAGCCAAAGCCATTTCAGTTGTGGCAACCCACGTAGGAACAGCATGGGATTACCTTTTCTACAAAACGCCTCAACCAGATGCCTCAAAATTGTTGCCGGTAATTGCCGTTTCAACAACCTCCGGGACAGGTTCGCAGGTAACACAGGTTTCGGTAATTACTAATGCCGGGGAACGCGACAAATCTGCGATGTACAATAATATTTTATATCCTCAGGTTTGCATCATCGATCCGGAACTGATGATCTCGGTGCCGAAATTTGTAACCGCCACGACCGGATTCGATGTGCTGTGTCATGCTTTTGAAAGCACCATCAATCCGGGAACCGGGGCTTACGTTGACTTGTTAGCCTGGGAAGCAATCTCAATTGTTGTAGAAAACCTGCCAAAATTGTTGTCCAATCTCGAAGATATTGATGCCCGTGAGAAAATGGCCTATGCAGATACAATGGCAGGATTGTGTATTGCGAATGCGGGTGTGACTTTACCGCATGGCATGGGAATGGCAATTGGCGGCATGTATCCTCAGGTAGCCCATGGAGAAGCATTGGCAATCGTTTATCCGGCTTTTACCCGTTTTACCTGGAAATCAGCTATTCCTCAGTTTTCGACCCTTGCAAGAATCCTGAATCCTGCTTTGAAAACCGTCAGCAGCGAACAAGCGGCAGAAGCTTCAGTTGTGGAAATGGATAAATTTCTTCAGAAAATTGGTTTATGGATCGGACTGGAAGAGAAAGGGATGCCAGCCGGTGAAATTGAGGCTTTGGCTAAGCAGTGCATGGTATTACCTGACTACAAGGGAAATCCCAGTGTAGCTACTCCGGCTGAAATGGTTGAACTAGTTAAGGATTCATTTAAACGAAGTGGGATAAAGGATAAAAATGAATTCGTCTCAAATTAATTTAGCACAACCAAATAGAGAGATACTGATATTGCTCAGAGAAGGCGATTGCGATGCTTTTTATAACCTCTATGTCCGTTACAGTAAAAGGTTGTACGGATTTGTTTTTATGCTTATTAAACAGGAAGCAGATGCAGAAGAAATTGTGCAGGAGGTTTTTATCAAAGTTTGGGAGGGTAGGAACAGAATTGATCTTTCGTCTTCATTCGAGTCATTTTTATTTACCATCGCTCATAATTCAGCAATCAGTTTGTTTCGGAAAAGGGTATCCGAGAAAAAATATTTTGATTACCTCAGATCTTTGCAGCAATTTGACAGAGCACCCGATTTAATCGATGAAATTCATTTTAATGAACTAAAACTAAAAGTACAATCCCTAATCAATGAATTAACACCGCGTCAGAAAGAGATATTTCAATTGAGCCGCGAGGAGGGACAAACCCAGGACGAAATAGCGAAAAAACTGAATGTTTCTGTAAATACCGTTAAAAAACATATGGTAAATGCGCTTGCCTTCTTAAAAACAGGCATCGGCGGAGTTCGATGTCAATAAAGAAAATACATTAATGAAAAGACAAATTGGCCTACTCTGCCTCTGATGTCATTACCCTGACAACAGACGCAGACTTATCTGCTACAGACATGATAGGAATAATATGAAAAATATTTAAAAATCAATTTCATGCAAATTTTAAATTTTAAATTGCTTCTTTTTCTTGCCCTTCTGATTTTATATTCAAAAACAGATGAACATTGCCTCACAGGAGGGAACACCGGTTATGCGTCCGCTTTTCTTTGATTTTCCCAAAGATGAAAAGTGTTATACTATTGAAGATCAGTATATGTTCGGGCCTGACATCCTGGTTGCTCCGGTGCTTGAGGCGAAGGCAGTTTCAAGAAAGATTTATTTGCCGGAAGGTTCAACCTGGAAGGATGCATTAAAAGGAAAATCATTCAAGGGGGGACAGACGATTGAATATAAGGTTGAAATCGGGAACATTCCAATATTTACCAGGAACGGTTTCGATTTTAAGTTAAACTAAATGAGGGTTTTAAAAATTAAAATCTTGAAAATGAATAGATTTATCATTATCGTACTGGTTTTGACCTTTGGTGCCACGGTGAATATCACGGCTCAGGAAGATGACCTTTCAGCTAAAATCGACAGAAAAGATTTCAATCCGGCGACCCTGTTATGGTATGATGGGCCTGCAAAAATCTGGGAGGAAGCGCTGCCTGTTGGAAACGGCCGACTCGGCGCCATGGTATTCGGAAAATACGACGAGGAACGGATTCAACTGAATGAGGAAACCTATTGGTCGGGTGGCCCCTATTCAACGGTGGTGGAGGGTGGAGCCGAAATTTTGCCCGAAATTCAAAAATATATTTTTGAAGGACAACCCCTAAAAGCCCATAAGCTGTTCGGGCGTAAGATGATGGGTTATCCTGTTGAGCAACAGAAATATCAGTCGCTGGCTAACCTGTACCTTTTTTTCGATAACCAGAAGGAGGTCACCGGGTACAAGCGTTGGCTCAACCTAAATACCGGCGTTGCCAGTGTGGAATATACTGCCAATGGGGTAACTTATCGCAGGGAAGTGCTTTCTTCTGCTCCCGACCAGGTAGTTGCTATCCGCTTAACGGCTAATAAACCAGGAAGTTTAACTTTTAAGGCGCAACTGAGGGGTTGCCGGAACATGACCCATTCGAATTATGCTACCGACTATTTTAAAATTGATGGAGTGGGTCAGGATGGACTGATGGTTAACGGTAAATCGGCCGATTATATGGGAATTGAAGGTAAACTGAGATACAAGGCACAATTGAAAGCCATTGCAGAGGGTGGAAAAATGAAAGTTGATGCCGACTATCTTTTCGTTGATAAGGCGGATGCGGTTACCTTGTATATCGTTGCCGCGACCAATTTTGTGAATTATAAAGACGTGAGTGCCGACCAGCAAATACGTGTTTCAAATTATCTGGAACAAATTAAGCGAAAATCGTATCGCGAAATTTATTCTGCTGCCGTAACCGACTATCAGAATTACTTTAATAGGGTGTCGATTGAGCTTCCCAAAACAGAAAACTCCTGGCTTCCGACAGATAAAAGAATGACGCAGCTAAAGGAGCGTGCTGATCCCTCTCTGGCTTCACTCTGTTATAATTTTGCACGCTATGTGTTAATCTCTTCTTCGCGACCCGGTACCCAACCAGCTAACCTGCAGGGTATCTGGAATGACAATATGAATCCGTCGTGGGACTCAAAATATACCACCAATATCAATACAGAGATGAATTACTGGCCTGCCGAATCGGGCAACCTGGCTGATTGTGTGGAGCCACTGATTAAAATGGTGAAGGAATTGACCGACCAGGGGGCTCAAGTGGCCAAAGCGCATTATGGCGCCCGAGGGTGGGTGTTTCACCAGAATACCGATTTGTGGCGGGTGGCGGCTCCCATGGATGGACCTTGCTGGGGTACTTTTACCGTCGGCGGTGCATGGTTGACCAATCAATTGTACGAACATTATCTGTTCAATCAGGATAAAGCATACCTGGAAGAGATCTATCCGGTGATGAAAGGGGCCGTACAATTCTTCCTCGATTTTCTCGTGGAAGATCCGAAAACAAAATGGCTGGTAACCAATCCATCCACCTCCCCCGAAAATCCGCCCAAAGGACCCGGATATGAATACTTCTTCGATGAAGTTACGGGGATGTACTATTTTACAACCATCTGTTATGGAGCATCTATCGATATCCAAATCTTAACAGATCTGTTTGGTTATTATCTTGAATCGGAAAAAATCCTGGGAATGAATTCTGATTTTGGTGCAAAAGTCGCAACGGCCAGAAGTCGGTTAGCCCCTCCGCAGATTGGCAAAGATGGAACCCTGCAGGAGTGGACAGTAGATTTGGCACAAATGGAGGAGAAACACCGTCATTTTTCGCATATGTATGGTTTGTACCCTGGCAATGTGATCTCAGCGAAAAGAACTCCAAGATTAATAGAGGCTTGCAAAGCGGTGCTCAACCAAAGAGGTGATGGTACGACAGGTTTTTCGCGTGCATGGAAAATGTCACTTTGGGCCAGGCTCTACGATGGGAACAGAGCCAATAAGATTTTTAAAGGATACATCGAAGAACAATGTTTTCCCCAATTGTTCGCCAAATGTGGCAAACCGCTTCAGGTTGACGGAACGCTGGGCGTTGCTGCAGGAATTACAGAAATGCTGGTTCAATCGCATGAGGGTGCCATCAATTTGCTCCCTGCACTGCCCGACGAGTGGAATGAGGGTCGGTTTGCCGGAGTTTGTGCCCGTGGTGGTTTTGAGCTCGATATGAAGTGGCAAAATAAAAGCATTTCTGAAGTGAATATTTTGTCGAAGGGCGGCAATATTTGCCGGATCGATAATGGAACAAATTTCAGAATCACCATTGATGGGAAAAAGGTAGTTTCGAAAACCAACAAGGATGGTTCGGTCGAATTTAAAACAGTAAAAGGGGGTTTGTACAAACTTATCCGAAAATAAACAGGAATACGTATGAAAAGAACATTCGAAATTATTGTCTGCATTTATCTGCTAATTACCACCTCTTTTGAGGTTTCAGCTCAGAAAAGTACCTTGTCGAAGCTGACACTTGATGACCTATACAAAAACAACATATTCAGTCCGAAAGGGATCAATGCGATCAGGTGGATAAAAGACAACAAGGGGTATTCGGCCCTGGAAGTTAACAAAGAGATTGGTGGAAATGATATTGTTTTCTATGATGTGAAAACCGGGAAAAGAGAAATTTTGGTTTCGGCAGTGCGGTTGATTCCTTCAGGCAAAAGTTCACCTTTGTTGATCAGTAATTATTCGTGGTCGGATGACAATAAAAAGCTCCTGATTTTCAGCAATACCCGTAAAGTTTGGCGCTATAATACACGTGGTGATTACTGGGTGCTGGACTTGAGCAATGGAAAACTGATGCAGATTGGAAGTTCAATGGAAGCCACCCGTTTCATGTTTGCCAAATTCTCGCCCGACGGAAAAAAGGTTGGATTCGTTTATAAAAACAATATTTATACCCAAACTCTTGAAAACGGAGAGATGGATCAGTTAACTAACGATGGTAGTGATCATATCATCAATGGGACCTTCGATTGGGCTTACGAAGAAGAATTAGGTTGCCGCGATGGGTTCAGGTGGAGCCCCGACAGCAGGAAAATCTCTTTCTGGCAGATGGATACCAAAGGAACCGGCACGTTTTACCTGATCAACAACATCGATTCGATCTATCCCAAAATTGTTCCGCTTCCCTATCCCAAAGTTGGCACAGACAACTCTTCAGCCAAAATCGGTTCTATAAACCTTGATAACAAATCAATTACCTGGATGAATATTCCGGGAGATCCAAGAAATAACTATCTGGCACGTATGGAATGGGCTGATTCATCTGACGAACTGATCATTCAGCAACTAAACCGTGAACAGAACACGAACAAAGTGCTTTTAGGCAATGCAATTTCGGGGGTTTCAAAAGTCGTCTATACCGAAAAGGTAGATACATGGCTTGATGTTTATGACGATCTTACCTGGCTCGATGGGGGGAAAGAATTTACCTGGCTGAGCGACCGTACCGGGTGGTTGCACCTCAACAGGGTTTCCCGTCCCGATGGGAAAATAGTCCCGATAACATCGGGTGATTTTGAGGTGATACAACTCCTGAAAACAGATCAGGAAAGTGGATGGGCTTATTACATCGCATCGCCTGCTTCCGCAACCCAGCGTTACCTGTACCGGAGCAAACTGAATGGCAGCGGGAAACCGGAAAGGCTCTCTCCAGCCGACCAGACTGGTGAACATACTTACGATATCTCGCCCGATTGTAAATTCGCCATCCATACATTCTCAAACCACAATACCCCTCCAGGATACGAAATTATAACCCTTCCCGACCATAAAGTGATCCGGATTCTGGAAGACAACCATGAACTTAAAAGAAAATTGGCCCAATATATTATCCCGGAGAAAGAATTTTTCAGAATTAAAACGGATGAAGGATTGGAATTTGACGCCTGGATGATTAAACCTCTGGGTTTTAATCAGGAAAAGAAATATCCGGTGATGTTTTATATCTACGGAGAACCCGCAGGTGCAACGGTACAGGATGTGTGGAGCAGTAATTTGTGGGATCAACTGCTGGCGCAGGAAGGGTATCTTGTGATGAGCATCGATAACCGGGGAACTAAATCGCCGCGTGGCCGCGAATGGCGAAAGTGTGTCTATAAAAAAATCGGCATTATTGCCCCGCAGGATCAGGCGGCATGTGCCCGTAAAATACTGCAATGGCCTTTTGTCGATTCTGAACGTATTGGCATCTGGGGCTGGAGTGGCGGTGGTTCAAATACCTTAAATTGTATGTTCCGCTACCCTGAAATCTATAAAACCGGTATTGCCATCGCGTTCATCAGCGATCAGAAACTCTATGACAACATCTACCAGGAGCGGTACATGAATCTTCCTGTAAACAACGAAGAGGGCTACCGCGATGGCAGTCCGATCACACATGCGAAAAACCTTCAGGGAAACCTGCTTCTGATCCATGGTTCGGGAGACGACAATTGTCATTTTCAAAGTTGCGAGATGTTGGTGAATGAATTGATTAAACAGAATAAATACTTCACGATGGTTGAATACCCGATGAGGACACACAGCATCAATGAACGGGAAAATACCACGATGCATTTGCGAATGACCATGCTTAATTATCTGAAGAAGAATCTACCTGCAGGGGGAAAATAACATTAATAAATGGCTTTATAATGAGTGAATTATTGAATCAGAGAAAACCTATACGAATCATTAAAGCAGCGGAAATCAAACAGTTTTATTCTATGCCAAAGGCCATTGAAGCAATGGGCAGGGCATTTGCCTCAATGTCATCAGGCGAAAGTTATGTCCCAATGCGGTTTGTTTCGAAACTTCCGACCAACGAATTGCTCATGTTCTTTAAACCCGCATTCGTGGAGAAAGAGCAACGGGTTGCGATAAAATTCCTCACACAAAGAGCATCCGCGGTTATCCCGGGAATTCCGACTATACAGGGAATTGTACTGGTCATCGATTCAGTTACTGGAGAAATCCTGTCGATCATGGATGGGGAATATCTGACAGCGCTGCGTACAGGAGCAGCCAGCGGACTGGCAACGCGCTTGCTAGCTCGGAAAGATGCCCAAACCCTTGCTTTATTTGGCTGTGGCGCCCAGGGCAGAACTCAACTGGAGGCCATAGTTTGCGAAAGAGCGATTAAAAAGGTGCTGGTTTATGATCCAAACACCGAATTGGCCGGCCAGTTTATAACCCTCATGGAGAAAAGATTTAATCTCGGGATGGTTTATACAGCTGACACAAAACAACTAAAGGAAGCTGATATTATTTGTACTGCCACCAATTCCCAAAAACCTCTTTTCAGCAGAGATGACGTAAAAAAGGGGGTTCATATCAATGCAATAGGTTCTTTTCAACCCCATATGCAGGAACTCGATCCATGGTTAATGCGTGAAGCCAGAGTTTTTCTTGATCATGCCGAACCTTGTTTGAAAGAAAGCGGCGACCTTTTAAAGCCGATTGCGGAAGGAATTATCAATAAGAATCATATTGCAGGTGAAATTGGCGATTTACTTTTAAATCGTATAACCGGAAGGGAATCGGAGGAACAAATCACCCTTTTCAAAAGCGTAGGGGTGGCTATTCAGGATTATGCTGTAGCAACTGATATCTACAACGACGCGTTGAAACAAGGTTTTGGATTGGAAATCAACCTTTTTGATTAACAGGTACTAAATTTTAAACAATTGAAATGGATAAACTACCCGGCATATTTAATGATGTGATTGGTCCTGTGATGCGGGGTCCTTCCAGCTCACACACCGCAGCATCCTGGAGGATTGCACGAACAGCAATCGAAATTCTCAGTGATCCCCTCGAAAAGGCGCTTATTGAATTTGACCGCGACGGTGCATGGGCGCCAAATTTCAGGGAACAGGGAACAACCATGGGAATCGATGGCGGCCTGTTAGGACTTGAAATTACCGACGAAAGGATGAAAAACACGGAGAAGCTGGCCCGGCAGCAGGGAATTTCCATCGAGTATTTGGTCAGCTCTTTCCCGACCAGTCATGCCAATACCGTGCGACTCACCCTTTGCGGACGCTCAAAGAAAGTGGTGCAAATCGTTGCTGTTTCACTGGGAGGCGGTTCGTTTCAAATCAGATCCATTGATGGATTTCAGGTGAAAATGGATGGCGATTTATATGAAATAATCTTTTTTACGAAAGGGAAACCAGATATTTCGAACGATCTAAAAGCGATAATTCCTAATGAAGTTGAGTTTTCTTCCGAACAGAAAGATGACATCATCAAGTATGAATGTAAATCATCCTTCCCGTTTTCTCCTGAATTTATTGCCAGGCTGAAGAACAACCCGATCATTGACGATATTTCTGTCATTAACCCAATCATGCCGGTAATTGCAGGAAAACAAAATGCAATGCCTTTCACGTCCCTGCAATCCCTGATCGGTTATGCTGAAGAGACAGGCGCCGATCTGGGTGATTTGGGCCTTATTTATGAAAGATGTATCAGCGGAATGACTGATGATGAGATTACTCAAAAAATGTCGGAAATTGTTCAGATTATTCATAACAGTATTGATACTGGATTAAAAGGAACAGATTTCGGAGATCGGATCCTGGGTCAGCAATCTCATTTGATCAAAAAGGCTGTTGGAGCGGGGAAGCTTAAAGATTCTGTTATAACCTGCGCAGTATCCTATGTCACCGCCCTGATGGAATCGAAAAGTGCGATGGAAGTCATTGTGGCATTCCCAACAGCCGGATCAACAGGTACAGTCGGAGGCCTGGTCCGCGCCGTGGCAGAAGATCTAAAATCTACTGAAGATGAAATAATTAAAGCCTATCTCGCTTCGGGTATTGTCGGGGCTTATTTTGCACAGGGCCCCGGATTCTCGGCCGAGGAATATGGTTGCCAGGTGGAATGTGGTGCTGCATCAGGAATGGCAGCAGCGGCGATTGCTCAGCTGATGGGTGGGAGTGCGCAACAGGCCCTGGATGCCGCCTCTATGGCCATCCAAAATATGATTGGCATGGTGTGCGATCCGGTAGCCGACCGGGTTGAAGTGCCTTGCCTGGGTAAAAACATAAGTGCTGCAGTAAATGCATATGCCTCGGCAATTATGGCCATTTCGGGTTTCGATGCGGTAATTCCTTTTGATCAGGTTATTCAGACAGTTGCGAGGGTTGGAAAGTTGATGCCTTCCTGTGTGAAATGTACGGGAAAAGGTGGTCTGTCTGTGACCGAAACTTCACAAAAAATAAAGATCGCATTACAACAAGGATTGAAGAGTTAAGAAGTAATGATTATTTCAAATTAGCTTGTTATGAAGATTATCAATGAATACAATAACAATTCGGAACAAAGAAAGGAAGCGATTCCGATGGACCTCCTGAAGAAGGGCGGGTTTACCCTGGGATTGAAATCACAGACAATGAGTTTGGTATTCATGTTTGCAGGTTTAGGTCTTGCTGCTGAGCAAAAGCCCAATGTCATTTATATCCTAACCGATCAGTGGCGTTCATCCGCATTCGGATATGCCGGCGATCCGGTTGTAAAAACCCCAAACATTGATAAATTTTCCAAAGAAGCGGTCATTTTTAGTAATGCCGTGTCGGTATGTCCCGTTTGCACCCCTCACAGGGCATCGCTCATGACAGGACGTTTCCCTACATCTACCGGGATGTTTTTGAATGATCTTTACCTTCCGAAAAGTGAACTTTGCATGGCAGAAATATTTAAATCGGCCGGTTATTCAACCGCTTATTACGGAAAATGGCACCTCGACGGTCATGGCCGATTCAATTTTGTACAACCCGACCGGAGGCAGGGTTTCGATTTCTGGAAAGCAAACGAGTGTGATCATGATTACAACCATGAACACTATTATGAGAATGATGATTTGCAAATCAAATACTGGCCAAAATATTCTCCTTTTGCCATGGAGGAGGATGTGGAATTGTACCTCGATAAGTTGGCTGAAAGGAAGAATCCGTTTTTGCTCTTTGTTTCTTTCGGGACACCCCATTTCCCGCATCAGACAGCACTGGATGAATATAAAAAAATCTATCCGACGTCGGAACTGGCATTCAGGAAGAACGTAACTGAAGAGAAGTTTCCCGGAATCAGAGAAGAACTTCAGGGATATTATGCGCATTGTACGGCCACGGACAAAGCCATCGGTGACCTTATAAATAAATTGAAGAAACTAAATCTGTTTGATAATTCAATCATTATTTTCACCTCCGATCACGGAGAAATGATGGGGTCGCACGGAGTAAGGCCCAAAGAAAAGCAACTGGCATGGGATGAGTCAGTCAAGGTCCCATTTTTAATCCATGTTCCTGGCTTGGAGAAGAATGGGGGTAAAGCGATAGCCTCACCTCTCACAACTCCCGATATTCTGCCAACCATGCTTTCTCTGGCTAACATTGCAATCCCCAAAAGTATCGAGGGTGAAGATCTCTCTTCAATGATAAGAAATCCAGGTTATCAAAAAGACAGGTCAGCACTTTTCATGAGCGTATCCCCATTTGCAACTACCCCTTTTACTGCATACAGGGGCATAAAAACCATCCAATATACTTATGTAAAAACGCCGGATAAAGTTACTGTGTTATTCGACAACGCGACCGATCCCTTTCAGATGAATAACCTAATCGATCGCCCGGAGTATCAGAAATTGCAGCAAAAAATGGAGAATTTGCTTCAGAAAGAGTTGGAAGCAATCGGAGATCAGAATTTTAAAACCGGAAAATATTACCTTGACCAATGGGGGTATGATTTAAAGGAAGGCCAGTCGGCGCCTTATAACACCATTCCAGGCAAAATAAGCAAGGTCTATACCCCTCAGAAGAAATCCAATCCTTAATGTTTGAACAAGGATCCTTATGAAAAAACACATTTCACCAACAAGGATTCTCATTTAGCGCAACTATCCAGGCTTCGCAAAGTGTTTAAGGAAGAGTGGTTTCCGGATGTAAATTAGTAATCTTAACAAAACTGAATACAATGACATCAAGAAGAGAATTTTCAAAAATCATTTCAATCGGATCAATTGGAACCCTGGTTCTTGGAGCAGCCTCTTGCACGGGGAAAAGTAAACAATCTGAACCCGTTATCTGGGCTTCAGATAAAGTCAACCTGGCTTTTGTGGGTATCGCAGGAAAAGGTGCGAATAATTTGAAAGCTATGAAAGACCATAACATTGTTGCTTTGTGCGATGTAGACTGGCGGGAACCCCAACAACAGGTCTTTGATGCATTTCCTAAAGCCAAAAGGTATAAGGATTTCAGGGAAATGCTTGAAAAACAGAAAGATATTGATGCTGTTGTGGTTTCCACACCCGACCATACGCATGGGATGATAGCGATGATGGCAATAAAGATGGGGAAACATGTCTATTGTGAAAAACCACTGGCACATTCCCTTTTTGAAGTTCGCGAGATTACCAAAGCAGCCCGTGAAAAAGGTTTGCAAACCCAGATGGGTAATCAGGGGCATTCGTATGATAGTATCAGAGAGTTTTATGAGCATATTAAGGGAGGAACTATTGGTGAAGTAACTGAAGTTCATGCGTGGTGCGACCGGCCGGCAGGTGGGGGAAGTGTTTCTTTTCCGCATGGGATTGTCCGCCCCACAGGCGATTATAAAATTCCCAAAGAACTGGATTGGAATCTGTGGCTGGGACCTGCCGAAGAGCGGCCTTATCATCCGCTTTATCTTCCCCGTTCATGGCGCGGATTTATTGATTTTGGTAGCGGTGCTCTGGGTGATTTTGGTTGCCATACGCTTGATCCGGCTTTTTGGGCTTTGGATTTGGGAAGTCCGGAAAGTGTAATAGCAAGCACTTCAAATCTGCTTGAAATCCCTTACGACACGTATGCCACTGCTTCAATAATAACTTATAAATTCCCCCAAAGAGGAAAACAGCCGCCGGTTAAACTAACCTGGTACGATGGTGGACTTTTGCCCCTCAACGACGACCGCTTAAGGGATATGAAATTTTCGGATTGTGGAGCTCTTGTCATTGGAGAAACGGGAATTATAACACATGGTTCCCACGGGGCCGGAGGATACAAGGTTTTCCCATTTGATAAAAAACGGGAAATTCAAAAGCCACCTCAATTTTTGAAACGTGTCAAAGGGCATGCCACTGATTGGCTGGAAGCAATAAAAACCGGAAAGCAGGCCAGTTCAAATTTTAACTATGGGGGGCCGCTCACCGAAACCGTCTTGTTGGGAACTGCCGCATCGCGATTCCGAAACAGGGAGTTGTTATGGGATAGCGAAAACTTGAAAGTAAAAAATATGGAAGAAGCTAATGCAGTCATACACCCTACATTCAGATCGGGTTGGTCGTTGTAATTTAATATTCACAACTCCCAATCAGATAGATTCTTCAGATTATAAATTTTTCAAATCAGAAACAAAGCATAGCAGAAGATGAAACGAATAGTAACCAAATTCTCAGTTATATTTACATTGACAATGATGGTATCAGGTGTTGTGTTTTCACAGGAGCTGAAGAATCAAATGAAGCCAGCTATTATTAAACCTTTAAAACGAAATAAGCCACCTTCAGACGCTGTAGTTTTATTTGAAAGGGGTAATCTGGATAAATTCAGTAGTGCGAAAGGAAATACTTCAGTTCCCTGGAAGGTTAGGGGAGCAGTTTTTACCGTGGTTCCCGGAACCGGAAATATTCTAACAAAACAAAAATTTGGCGATATCCAACTTCATGTTGAATTTAAAATTCCACGAATGGCGAAAAAGAGGGCAGGTCAGAAATCGGGGAATTCCGGAATTTATCTCATGGGTAAATATGAGGTGCAAATATTAAATTCCTATGAAAATGAAACCTATCCGAAAGGACAGGCCGGGGCGGTTTATGAGCAATATCCGCCACTTGTGAATGCTTCGCTTAACGTCGGGAAGTGGCAGGTTTACGATATTGTATTTAAAGCTCCGGAATATGGCAACAACGGTGGATTGATAAAACCTCCCTGCTTAACAGTATTCCATAACGGTGTTTTGATTCAGAACCACGTTGAGGTGTTGGGGCCAACCACATCTTACAATACAGAATTGCCGGAAAAAGCAGAGAAAGGTCCATTAATGTTACAGGAGCATAATAATGCAGTGAGCTACAGGAATATCTGGGTCAGAGAATTGTAAAGTTATTCCATTCAAATATTTGTATTGAAAAATTGTAGAAAATGACAACTCAACTCAATTCAATAAAAATTTTTATTCTTCTAATTTTCACATCTTTTCAGACGGTTGCACAAATCGATGAGAATGTTTTCCGGGATATAAAGGGTAAAAATGGTGGCTTTAAAGCGGATTCAACAAATGTAATGGACCTGCACCTGATCTTTAATGCTGACTGGCATTTTCATTTAGGTGAGATCCCGGCTTTTTATGAACCGGACTTTGATGATTCAGCATGGCGGGTATTGGCGGTTCCACACGATTGGTCGGTGGAAGGGCAATTTGCCAAAGAAAATCCGGTTGGCGTGTCGGGCGGATATCTGCCAATTGGAATCGGATGTTATCGCAAACATTTTACTCTACCGGAGGGGACGAAAGGGAAACGGGTGAAAATTCGGTTCGATGGGGTCTATATGAACGCTTCGATTTATCTGAACGGCATTTACCTCGGCAATCGTCCTTATGGATTCAGTACTTTTGAGTACGATTTAACCCCCTACCTCAAATATGATAGAAGTGCCAATGTAATTGCCGTAAAGGTGGATCACTCTTTTCCAGCTACCTGCCGGTGGTACACTGGTTCAGGAATTAACCGAAATGTCCATCTTTTTATTACAGAACAGCAACATTTTAAATCTTTTGGCACATTTTTCAGGACCACCTCAATCAAGGACAATATTGCACGGATGAAAGTGTCGTGTGAAGTTATCTCCAACAATTACCCGGAAAGTATGAACATTAATTTCCAGCGATTCCCTGAGGACTGGAAAAAAGTTCAGAAAAATGCCCTGATTACTGCACGTATAAAAGACAAGGATGGCGCCATTTTTGCCGAAACAAGCGGGAAATTTGTGCTTGGTGACTTTACAACCTTAAACCCAACATTTGAATTAGAGGGAAAAAATCCTGTTTTATGGTCGGATAAGAATCCTTGCTTATATACGCTGGAGCTTCAGCTGTGGATTGAAAACCGGCTGGTTAATACGCTGGTGCAAAAAATTGGAATCCGCTCGATTGTCTTCAATAAGGACCAGGGCATGCTGGTAAATGGGGAGAAAGTTATCATCAAAGGGGTCTGCCTGCACAAAGATGCGGGGTCGTTTGGAACGGCAGTCCCGAAAGATGTCTGGCGATACAGACTGGAAAAACTAAAGAAAATGGGGTGTAATGCTATCCGTACACATGGTCCGGTTGACCCTGTTTTTATTGATGTGTGTGATGAGAAAGGGTTTTATATGATGGCTGAGGCCTTTGATGAATGGAATAAAAGGTGGCATTTCGGCTGGTCGGAAGATCCTGCAGGTAAAAAAGCAAATTCATACCACATGTTCTTTAACCAATGGGCGGAAACCGATTTAAAGGATATGATTAAACGTGATCGTAATCATCCCTCTGTTTTTATGTATTCAGTTGGTAATGAAGTGCCCGACCAGCGGTATGCCGAAGGGCCTGAAACTTTGAAAATGCTGATGAATTGGGCCAAAGAAGAAGATGACACACGCATGATTACAGCCACCTGCGACTGGGCCCCATGGGCAAATGCCAGTGGTTTTCTCGATAAAATGGATATTGCCGGTTACAACTACCCGGATCGCTATTTTAAAGAACAGTATCGCGAAGAACATGCCCGCTATCCTAATCGCATCTTGCTTGGTGCTGAAAATTACGAAAACCTTGAAAACTGGCTCGCCGTAAGGGATAATCCATACGTTACCGGACTTTTTCTGTGGGTTGGAATTGATTATCTGGGTGAATCGCTGGGATGGCCCCGCCGTGGTTGGGAATGGGGGCTGATTGATATTGGGAGTTTCGAAAAAACGATGTATTACTACTGGCAGGCCTTCTGGTCAGAAAAACCCATGGTACACATTGCTGTTAACCTGAAAAAGAAAGACAACTTTGAATGGCGTTGTTACAACGTGGCCTCACATTGGAATTTCAAGCCAGGCGAGGTGGATACTGTTTTTGTTTACAGCAATACAGAAAAGGTAGAACTGTTTCAAAACGGACGAAGCCTGGGCACAAAAGTGATAAATCCGAATACCTATCAGGCAATCTATCTTGTTGATTACAAAAAAGGTAAGTTGACTGCATATGCGTTTATAAATAGAAAAAAAGTAGCAACCCATACCCTGCAAACGGCTGGTGAACCCGAAAAACTGGCATTAAAAGATGAAAGGGAATCAGTTGGCAAAGATAACGATCGGCTTATATTTCTGACCCTCGAAATCCAGGATGAAAAAGGGGTACGCTGCCCCTTTTCCAATGACGAAATAAGCGTGGATTTACATGGCGCCGGTGCACTGATCGGATTGGATTCGGGCGACCAGTTCAGCCATGAATTGTATAAACAAAACAGGCGCAAAACTTACGAAGGCCGATTGCTGCTCACCATCCGTCCAAAAGGGGAAGGTATGATTTCCGTTCAATGCCGGGCTGAAGGCCTGAAATCGTACGCAGTCAATATTCAAAATTCAATGATTAATTATATTCCAGAAAATTGAACTGTCTAATAAATAATACTAAGGGAAGAATAATAAAATAGTAATGAATTGTTAAGCCAAATATCATGAAGATCAAAGCCATTTCATTATACCGGTTGTCCTTTTTTTATCTGATCACAATCGAACTTATGACAGTTAGCTCAATAAATCCTGTTACCGGACAAGGGATTATTAAGAAAGGCATTCGACCTTATGAGCTCGACTGGGCAGGACGTTACAAGGATAATCATATCCCGCTTATAGATTTTGAGAAGGAAGAGAAATGGACTATTGATGTCAGGAATGGATCGGCTCAAATAGCCCGATCTCAGGAACAGATGATCTGGGATGATTATACTTACAAAGTTACTTATCAGGCAAAAAGCAGAGATGCAGATTTTATAATCCGTCCGCCGGAGCCGGTAAAAATCGGGAATGCATTTACAGCCTTAAATTTATGGGTAAAAGGGAATTACAATATGTCTGAGGATCGTGAGAGGAAAAGACCTGTTGCAAAACTAAGTGTATTGTTGGAAACACCAGGTGGTGAAACTTTCGATATTCCATTTCGCAGGGATTTGGATTGGACTGGATGGTACCTGATGCATATAGAGCTTCAGGTTGATCAGCGTAAAGCTTTTGCCGGCGGAGGTATTTTCAGGGGATTCAGACTGACGAACTGTTTGCCGGATGCCGAAGAGGCTATTTTCTTTGACAATCTTTCCTTATTCAAGGAAGATATGTCGGCTCCTATTCAATATGAGATACTTCCCAGACCCGGAATTGATCTGGCAGAAGATCAGGATCTTGGAGTGCATAAAGGAAAAGAACGACTCCCTTTCCCAACAAGGGAAGAGACGATTTTACCCGAAAATATTTCAAAAAATTTTACCAACGAGGTGCTCCGCGAAGGTAACACCTATATCTTTCGTTACCGTGGTGATGATGGGAAAATGGAATACCGGTACAAGCCGGAAAAGGGCGATTTCGGCGATATTTCAGTTCAGTGGATGGACGGCAAATCAGGAGTTATCAAACCAATGGATAATGGTGGCATAAAACTGAAAATGGATGACGGGTTGGATAGTTTAATAACCGAGCGGTTCGGTAATTTCAATCCAAACAGAAAAACGGCCAGAGATCCAGATAACATCAAATTAATTGATTGCAGAATATCCGGAAAAACTGTTGTGTCGAAATGGAAAGTAAGTTATAGCACTCAAAGTACTGAAGCAGAATACACATTTCGGATAATGCAGAAATCCCTTGTGACCGATGTGAAATGCCTTGGAGGTGAAGTAGGTAAAGTTTCTCTTGGCAAAGTCAGTGGAGCTGTAAATCCTGAGTTAATAGCTGTGCCATATTGGACAGGTAGGCCCAAAGTACTCAAAATGGGAACCGAAACCAAACCCTTATTTTTGACCTCAGTGGTCGATTACTACCGCACAGGATCTTCCGGTTTATATTTTGATGGCGATGGCGATAAAAAGGGAATTTATTGTAACGGAGGATCCTATTACGCTCCCAAAACCAATAGGAAGAGGAACAATTGTTATGAAAGGCTTTTCCTTACACTTTCTCCACGCTTTGAAGAAACACTTCCAGCCATCCCTAATCCGGTAGCCATTTACCGGAATGATGCTGCCAATTACCTGGTATGCTATTATGCAGTTTATGACAGGGAAGAGGACTACAAATACTGGAAGAATGCGGCACGCTACGGAATCAATAAAGTGGTGATGCTCGACTGGGAGGTATGCTGGAGAGATGGGGACGAAAGTTTTACTTTCCGTTCCGGATCTGCTCCAGGAAAGGGAGGCGATGAGAACCTGAGGGAATATGTTCGTAAGGTTCAGGATTTGGGTTTACGTTACGCCTTGTACAATAATTATGTCGATTTCGCCCCGGTAAATGCCTTATGGGATGAAGATATGGTTGTGCGTTTACCTAACGGAGGTTGGCAACAGGCCTGGTTCCGGACCTACACGGCAAAACCCGCGAGAGCCGTTGAATTATCACGGCAAATATCCCGGAATGCAAAAAATAAATTTAATCCTACCGCAGGAGGACCCGATGTGCATACAGCTGTGAGTCCCTATTCTCGGGTAGATTATGACGAGCGTATGCCGGGTGCGGGAACCATGCTAACCCAGTTTTATTCTTACGGGCAACTTTTGCTCGAGCAGCAGAAAATTTGGGAAGGACCTACCTACGGCGAATGTCACAACGGTTATTATTACAGTGGACTTACTACAGGAAGCGGTGCCTGCGACGGGACTGCCTATGATGATAAATACTGGCTTGTGGATTTTTATCTACGGAAAATGCAACCCATCAGCGCCCACTGGAGCCTCGGAATGGGAGAGCGAAATGACGAAGGTTCTGATCGTTATTTTGCCAGGACTATTGCTTACGGAATGCCGGGTGGTTACCTGGGAGGATGGCGACAGCCTTTCGACATCTATTCAATCAGGAGCTATTTCATGATTCAGCAACTGCAATCCTATTATTGTAAGGCATTAATCAGGAAAATTCAATATGCCAACGGTAAAGGAAAATTGTTGGACGTGTCTGCCGCTGCCGCTATGAATGTCCTTAAACGTTCACAGTTAAAACTGGAATACGATAATGGCCTGGAAATATGGGTTAACGGAAGTAAGGAAGAGATTTGGAAAACTCCGTTTGCAGCATTACCTCCTTCATGTTATTATGCAAGATTACCGGATGGGGAGTTGGAAGTATTCAGCGCAGTTAAAAACGGGAAAAGAGGAGACTACGTGCACTCTCCGGCTTATGACTTTATTGATGGCAGAGGGAACTGGTTGGAAACTCCCTGGGGGGCCAGCGATGGCCAATTGATTGTACTGAAAAATAGCGATGGCTCCCGTGAGGTTATTCCTTATGGTACAGAAAAATTTGCCGTTGCCCTTGCTAAAAAGCCAAAATCTGCGTTCGTATTGGATATAGACCGAAAGGAAATTGGGCAGGCGAAAGGAGAGTTTCGGGACGGATTGTTTTATATTCAAGCTGTTCCCGGCGCAATCAGTTATCTGATGAAATTCTAAGAGTGAACAAATTATAAAAATAAAGAAGATGAAAAGCTTTATAACAGTATTACCAGCTTTAATACTTGGCAATTCGTTGTTTGCAAAAGATTATCAAGCTTCAAATTCAGGTAATGGCCCAAATAAAGAACAGTCAAAGCCAAATATGGTGTTCATTCTGACGGATGACCAGGCATGGAATGTTCTGGGCAAAGACGGTCGGTATACCTTCATGAAAACGCCTAATATTGACCGTTTAGCAGCAGAAGGAGTTGATTTTAAGAATGCCTTTGTAACAACGTCACTTTGCTCACCAAGTAGAGCCTGCTTAATGACAGGATGTTATGCACATACCCATGGTGTGTATATCAATTCATATGCTGACCCTAATCCCAATGTTCCATTTCTTCCTAAAGAACTTCAAAAGGCCGGGTACGAGACAGCCTTTATTGGGAAATGGCATATGAAGAGCGGAGCCGGACCCCGCGAAGGTTTTAATTACTGGTTAAGTTTTGATGGGCAGGGTCAATATTTGAATCCGCCACTGAATGAAAATGACCGCGAGTTTACACAGGAGGGATATATTACGGATATTCTCACTGATTACGCTCTCCGCTGGTTAAAAATGCCGAGAAAAAAGCCGTTTTGCCTTTTTCTCTGGCATAAAGCTGTTCATGCACCTTTTACTCCGGCTCCACGTGATTCCACCGCTCTTGCTGATGCCTTGATTCCGGAATATGCTAACTGGTATGACAATATGAAAGACAAACCCAGATGGATGAGAAGAGGATGGTACTATGGAGTACATAATGAAGTTTGGAATGAAAGCAAAGGGAAGCCAGTTCCGGATAAAATTGATCCGCACCCATGGGATCCTAAGAATCCAAGATGGCTGAACTACCTGAGGGCCATGCTCGCAGTCGACAAGAGCACCGGAGAGATCAGGAATTGCCTCGAACAACTGAATATCCTTGATAAAACAGTTCTTATCTATGGCAGTGATAATGGATTCTTCCTTGGCTCCCATCAACGTAGTGATAAGCGGTTAATGTATGAAGAGTCTCTTCGTATCCCCTTAATAATAAGGTATCCCGAAATGATAAAACCAGGAACTAAAAACAACGAAATGGTGCTGAACATTGATGTAGCCCCAACGATGATTGAACTTGCGGGTGGTAAAATTCCAGGTGAAATGCAGGGGACTTCCCTTGTTCCACTACTAAAGAATAAAAAAACCGGTTGGCGCAAATCATTTTTGTATGAATATTTCCAGGAATCCTATGCTCCCGGCTTCGTTACTGTTGTTGGTGTGAGAAATAAGAGATACAAATACATAGAGAGCCCCAATGTTATGAATGATATCAACGAGTTGTATGACCTTGAAAAAGATCCGGGGGAGATGGATAATCTCATAAATAGTCCCGGACATCAGTCAATTAAGGGAGAAATGATCAAAGAGCTGCAAAAACTAAAAGCCAAAACTGGATACTTCGATCCCGGAGTATATAAAGATTAAATTTTGCAATACCTTAAAATTCAGCAATATGAAGATAGCATTAAAAACATTAAATACGATTACCTTCTCTTTGATCATCATCCATTCAAGTGGTGACAATTTGAGTAAAGAGAAGCTGGATAAAACAAAAGGGAAACCCTTAAATATATTATTTTTAACTGCAGATGACCTGGCTTATAATTCAATCGGGGCTTTTGGGTGTCAGGTAAAGGATATAACTCCAAATATTGACAGGCTTGCCGCTGAAGGGATAAAGTTTTCACATGCCCATATTAATTCTGCTGTATGCCAGCCCTGCAGGCAATCGCTGCTAACTGGTCTTTACCCTCACAATAATGGTGCTGAAGGTTTTGAACCTATTGATAAAAACGTGACAACTCTTCCCGAATTGCTGAAAAAAGCCGGCTATATAAACGGCATTCTGGGTAAAGAGATTCATCATCAGCCAACCGAAAAATTCTTCTGGGATTTTATTCCCTACAAAACCGAAAAGGATTCAATCTGGCGTTCCGGAAACTCACGGAATCCAGCCCTTTTTTATGAATACGCAAAACGCTTTTTCAATAGGGCAAAAAAGGAACATAAGCCGTTTTTTTTCCAGGCCAACTCTCACGACCCGCACCGGCCATTTGCCGGCAGTGCCCTTGACAGTGCGGAATGGGGTGGACACATTCCTCCAATTACCAGAATTTACAAACCCCAGGATATAGAGATGCTTGGATACCTTCCCGATATCCCGGATGTTCGTAAAGAGGTAACTCAGTATTATAATTCGGTGTACCGGTGTGATCAAAGTATTGGTGCAGTATTAAAAGCGCTGAAAGAAAGTGGCTTAGAGGGAAATACGCTGGTGATCTTCCTGAGCGATCATGGTGCATCATTTCCTTTTTCGAAAGCACAATGTTATCGAAACAGCACCAAAACACCTATGATTATCAAATGGCCGGGGATAACCAAACCGGGGTCGGCAAATATTGATCCGATCATCTCCGGCACAGATATTATGCCAACATTGCTTGATGCGGCTGGACTAAAAGTCCCCGATAAACTTGACGGCAGAAGTTTCAAACCTTTACTACTGAAGGAAAAATATGAAGAAAGATCTTATCTGTTAACCTCATTTTACCAGATTTTTGAAAAGAAAAGATTCCCGATGAGGTGTCTTCAAAACAAGGAATTCGGTTATATATTCAATTTCTGGTCAGATGGTTCAACCACTATGGCTGGTGATGCAACAGGAGGGATAACATGGAAGGCTATGCTCAAAGCCGCTCAAACAGATCCCGTAATTGCCCGTAGAGTAGAATTGTACAAGCACAGGGTAAAGGAGGAATTCTATGATCTGAAAAATGATCCCGACGGATTAATTAACCTGATAGACTCTCCGGCTTTTTCTGATAAAATAGAGGAATTCAGGGAAATGATGCCAATTGAGATGAAAAGGTGTAATGACCCGGCCTATGAGGCATACCGGGACAGGAACAAGGCAGGCGCTATCGAAAATTTTATGGAGATGCAACGGAAGAAGGCAAAGAGCACCAAATCGAATGTGAGTTTCTAAATTATGGGTAAAGTGCAAAAAATGAAAACTAAAATTTACAATTATGAAAAGATTGAATTTGTTTTCTAAATCATTTTATAAAATACTCCTCCTGATTTTTGTAATGTTTTTGCAGGGCCCAGCTGTTTACTGCCAGGTAAGAGCATGGGAGGGAACCATAACCATCCCCACCTATGGCTGGCAGGACGATGTCAACCCTAAATTCTGGGCTCTGGAAGCCGGGGCTAAAGGTGCTACCACGGTAAAAGCATCAATTACCTATCCGTATAACATGCAGGACCATCTCTCCAGAAAGCTGGAGAATGTTACCTATAAAGCTGTTTATCTTGAAAATGAGTATTTAAAAATAACCTGTTTGCCGGAACTTGGCGGCAGACTCCATTCAGTATACGACAAGACAACCGGGCAGGAAGCATTTCATAAAAATGATGTGATAAAGCCAAGTATGATCGCCATGAGGGGTGGTTTTATCAGTGGCGGGATTGAATGGAATGCAGGCCCGCAAGTACACACGGTAACAATATTGTCGCCGGTGGATGTGCTTACCGGTGAGAATAAGGATGGGTCTGCTTATATCGAAATAAGCAACCTGGAGAAGAGCCTCAGAACAAAATGGACCGTTCGGATAACGCTTCATCCAGGGAAAGCACTGCTGGATGAAGATATATGTATTTACAATCCTACAGATGCGATGAATCCTTACTATTTCTGGAACTGTACCGCTTTCCCGCAAAAAAAGGGAACCCGGTTTATTTACCCCATGAGTAAAGGTACTGACCATTTTGGGGTAAAATATTTCGATTGGCCTGTAAATGAAGGGATAGATCTTTCATGGACCAAAAATTACGTAGAAGCATCCTCCATATTTGCAGTTAATTGTGCCTATGATTTTTTTGGAGCTTATGACGTCGATAAAGACAGAGGAATTGTACAGGTGGCAAATCATAATGAACATCTTGGTAAAAAGGCATGGACCTGGGGGCAGGGTGAATACGGACGTGTCAGCATGAAAAATCTGGGAGATAAAGATCCGGAATATATTGAAGTACAAAGCGGGCCATTGCAAACGCAATCCGATTATGGGATCTTATCTCCGGGAGCTGACGTCTCATGGAAAGAATACTGGTACCCTGTTCATGGTCTGAATACCGGTTTTGAATTTGCCACAGAAAGTGTTGCCATTCAGACGCAGCATAAAAAAGATAAAATCAGAATAAGTCTGCTTTCAACAGAGGTATTAAAGGGTGTCAACTGTGTCGTTATGGCCGGCGGCAAAGAGATTCAGCGAAAGGTAACGGATCTTACTCCGGTATCAGCTGTAACCCTCGAAATGAATAAAAATAGTCAGGATACTGTCACCCTGCTAATAGAAACGGATAAAGGCAAAGAACTGGCAAAATTCCAATCCCCTCTGCCATTACCTCATGTAGACCCCATTGAACCCGCATCGTATGTAAACAAACCTGATGAAACGCTCACAGTCGAAGAGAATTACCTGAAAGCCCAGAAGTTTGACAGGGCACTTGATCGCCTTGGCGCAAGGAAATATTACAATGCAGCGCTCATGGCAGACTCCCTACATCTGGCTTCACTTCGTGATCTGGCCATACTTGACTTTGAACAAGGCATGTATAACAACGCTGAGGCACTGCTGACAAAGGCGTTGAAACAGATTCCCAACGATGACGGGCTGGCCTGGTATTTTCTCGGTTTATGCCATCTAAGGAAAAATGATGTGGATGGAGCGTTGAAATGCGGCTTCAGAGCATCAAGATGCCAAGGAACTGTTGCCAGAGGATTTGATCTTGTAGGGAGAAGTTACATGTGGGAAAAACAATTTTCCGAAGCAAAAAAATATTTTCTGAAAGCTTGCCAGTCCGATCAGCATGATCCGTTGTTATACCACCATTTCCTTATGGCCTTATATGCATCCGGTGAAAAAGAAAAAGCAGTTGAATTGGCAACAAAACGGATTACGGATTATCCCACTGAACTTGTGCCGAGATTTCTTCTGGTTGTATCTGGTCTGAATTCCGATAACAATGTCACTGGAATAAGGAAATTTGTAGGCGAAGATGATTTTGAAATTCTGGAGGCTAGTCTTGACTTTTCAAGGGTTGGAATGTTGAAAGAGGCAATCCGGATTCTGGAAGCAGGATGTATCAACCCATTGGCTTCAAATGACCGGGACCATCTTATCCTTTACAGGCTTGGGTATCTGAATCATCTGATTGGTGAAGAGGTTCTTGGTGGCGAGTACCTTAAAAAAGCATCTTCCATTTACCGGGATTATATCAATGCCTCCAGACCTGAAATGGAAGAAACACTCATCTATGCACTTAAAACAAATCCAAAGGATGCTTTGGCTTCCTACCAGTTGGGAAATTTGTATGCCAATTTTGGTCGTTTGGCCGAAGCTGAAAAATACTGGGAAATAGCTGTTGGCTCAAATCCTTCAATGAGTATCCCCTGGCGAAACCTTGGACTTTATTACTGGGTCGTGAAAAATGATCATCAAAAATCAGAATCATGCTACCGGAATGCGATTTCCGCAAGACCCCTTGACCAGACGCTGTACAGGGATCTGGCAAAAGTACTGGTTGATAATAAAAAGATTAAGGAGGCGATAACGCTTCTCGAAAATATGAAATATACCGGAACAAGAAGGTCGGATATCATCATTGATCTTGCCCAATACTATCTCGGTGACGCCAGATATGATAATTGTATCGACCTTTTAACCTCAGTACCCTATTTCGTTAATTGGGAAGGGACGAGTCTTACATGGGATATTTTTAACATGGCAAATGTGAAAAAAGGCATCGCCCTTTATGAAAAAGGTGTGTATAGCTCAGCACTTAAAGCATTTGATAAAGCACTCACCTTTCCTGAAAACCTTGGCGTTGGAAGGTCAATGCGGACCGAAGAGGCAATGGCATGGTTCTGGAAAGGCAAGACATTACTGGCGATGGGAAAAAGCAGTGAGGCCTTGTTGGCATGGAAATCGGGAGCCTCCTCTCTTAAGGGGTCGGATGTTCAGAACAATTATATAAAACTTTGCTCCGATCTTCAGAAATAGCACCACAAACCAAAAATTAAACCGAAATGATTTGTGCAAGGCTAAATCCGAAAATTGTTTTTTACATTATTGATTTCACTGTTTTTTTTAATGTAAAACAGTTCTTTATGGGAAAAGTGAGAGGGATAATGAAGGGAGGCAAAACTCGTATTTGGTCAAACGTGCCGGATTTTCTCATGAGATTGATGCAGACTGGAATAAAGAATTATGGAATAGTATAGTACCAAACCACTTCTCCAGAGAAATTATATGAAAGTCAATAAACCGGGGCCGGGCGTGAGCTGGAGGGCTAATTAAATAGTTATGAAAAAGAAACATCTTTTTTTACTCGGGTTGCTGATTTCCCTTTTCTTAGGGTTATCTGCACGTGAAAAAATTGATCCTTCAAGGGGATTCTCACTGGAAAATAAATTCGTCAGATACGTTTTCGAACCGGTTGGAATGGGATTATCTGCCATGGTCGATTTGAAAACGGGTTACAACCATATTGATCCTGTGGTTGGAAACCATCTTTTATGGAAAGTAGTGTTCGGTAAAGGGATCATGCGTCCTGCCATCGACAACAATTACAAACCCTGCAGTTACGGGAGTCTGACAAAAAAGAGCGATGGAGACCAGGTGCTGATCCTTGAATGGAATGATCTTCGCTTCTGGGAAGAGGATAGTGTATGTTCTGTAAAGGTTGTTGTTGAATTGCCTGGAGACGATGGCGTGGCCCAATGGAGGGTGTCGGTCAGCAACCGTTCTGACTACTGGGGATTGTGGGAGATTGCCTGCCCTGCAGTGAATGGCTTTCCCGGAGAAGGGAAATATGATATTGCAACCCCGGTTACTGGCAGTGGTGGATACCTGCTTAAAAACTGGAAAGGATCATTTAAACAACGTTCGCCATCCGGTTTCTTCCCGATGCAGTTTATGGCCTTCGGCTCAGGCTCCAATGGTGTATATTTTTCAAGCAGCGATGGTGAATCAAGGGCAAAAGATTTCTTTGCTGACTCAAAAGGTAAGGAACTATCCCTGATAAGGTATCCCGAAAATATGGGTGTAGTAGGCTCCGATCTTCCTGATTATTATCCGGTTTCTTTTGGACCCTATCAGGGGGGATGGTTGGAGGCCGCACAGAGATACCGGAAATGGGCTTTAAAACAGGTGTGGACATCCCAGGGACCCATCTCTCAGAGGCCCGATTTTCCGGAAATAGCAACTAATGTCGGATTCTGGGTAAGGGATACCTGGGTTTGGGATCTCCCCCCTGACGAGATCAAAAATACAGGAGATCCGCGCACCTGGAAAAGGGATGACCGCGATCCGCACGAGATGAACCTGCCGTTTTTGAATGCCATGAAAACCATGGGGGTGCCTATCGCATTTCAGTGGTATGGATGGCACCATGTGTTCTTCGACAATGATTATCCGCACTTCCTGCCACCCTTAAAAGGATTCAAGGAGCGGGTGAGTGAATTAGTGGATTCCGGCGCCCTGATTGTACCATACATCAATGGGTTAAGTGCTGACAGTAAAACCTCTGACTGGTATAAATTCGACCCTCATGCCATAAAGGATGAGGCAGGAGGACTACATCAGAAATTTTACAGGGATGGAGCGGGCCGGTTGACGCCCATGTGTCCAAATCAGAATTTCTGGCATTTTACAATAAATAATGTGGTTGACAGTATCATCAATGTATATGGGGCCAATGGCATTTATATGGATGAAATATCGTGCAATTCGCATGAATTGTGTTTTAACCCTGATCACCGCCATCCGTTGGGCGGAGGTCGATACTGGGCCGACGGATATCGAAACCTCTATCGTAAAACCTTGAATATTGCACATCAGACCGGAAAGAAAAGTGTAATTACTTCAGAATCGGCAAATGAGATTTTCTATGATCTTGTAACAGCCAACCTCTTTACTGGCCAGCCAACCGATTACGAGATCCCAATGCTGCAGGTGGTATATTCAGGATATACGCTTTTTTATGCAAGCCGGTGCGATTTTAGGAAAAGCGACCTGCTTTTCAATTTTTGTGTTGGTCAGGGTTTTATTGATGGACGCCAGATAGGATGGATGGATTTCGATCTTTTCAGGCCCCAGTTCAGCAATAAAGTTGAATTCATGAAGAATTGTGCCAGGTACAGAATGGCTACAAGGAAATATCTCACTTTTGGCCGTCTTTGGGAACCGGTTTATCCGGATAATGAGGTCCCTGTTTTTAAAGAAGAATTCCAGGGTGGAGGAGTTCATACCGGTACAGCTCCATCAGCCGAGGCAAGGCTGTGGCAGGCTGAAGACGGAAAGATTGCAATTTTCATTGCCAATTACCTTAATGAAAAAGTTAAATTTTCGTACACCATCGATCCGGGTAAATATGGCCTTGATGCTTCCAACTATCAGATTACAGAAATTTCGCCCGAAGGAAATCATCCTGTTTCTCAAACGGGGAAAACTATTTCGAGGACCGAAATTCTGGAACCCTGCAAGGTGAAAGTAATTGAATTTGCCCCTTTAAAATAAACCGGACCGAAAACAGATCAGATAATGAAAACAACAAAGAGTTTCAAAATATTGGCAGTATTGTTGATAATACTGCTCCGGATACAGGTATTGGCTGCACAAAAACAAGTTGACATATCAAAAGGATTCGTTCTGAAAAACGATCATGTAAGCTTCGAATTTGAACGCGGGAACCTGGGTCTCTCATCGATGACAGACCTTTCAACAAACCATAATCACATTAATCCGGTAAACGGTAAACACCTGCTTTGGGAAATAGCTTTTGCAAAAGGGAGTCAGATCTATACCATAACCAATAATTATAAACCTTGTTCCTTTGCGACAATTGAAAACTTAACCAACGGAACTGTCAGGGCTACAATGGAATGGAACAGATTAAGATGGTGGAATGAAGATGACGCGGTGTCTGTAACGGTAATTATCGATTTGCCAAAAGACAAAGGTATAGCCGAATGGCGGATTTTTGTCGAAAACAACAGTGACTATTGGGGATTATGGTCTGTTCTTTTCCCGATTGTAAATGGATTTCCCGAATCGGGGAAATATGATATTGCCCGTCCGTCGTTTGCCAGGGGAGGGGAATTGCTTAAATCATGCGACCAAAAACTCAGAGGGCGATATCCGGGAAGTGTTTGGCCTATGCAATTTGTTTCCTTTAGCAATGGTAATAACAGTGTTTACCTGGCTACCATGGATCCTGATGCAAGGGCAAAAGAATTCGTAATTGAGCCTATAAAAAATCTTGACAGCCAGAGGTATCCCATTCTTTTTGACGGCAGAAGGCATCGCACGTTTGATCCGGAACCGGGTGAGAGAGTCTATATCATCCATTACCCCGATGATATGGGAGTGCAGGGCTCTGATTATCCCGATCACTATCCGGTTGCTTTTGGAGTGCATCAGGGAGGATGGACTGAAGCAGCCCGGAAATACAGACCATGGGCCTTAAACCAGAAATGGACACAAAAAGGGCCACTTTCCAACCGGATTGATATTCCTGAGAGCATAATTAATATAGGCATCTGGATCCGGGATAACTGGATATGGAACAATGCAGAAGGAACTCCTGCAGAGATGAACAAACCTCTTCTGGAGGCAGCCAAAAAATTGGATGTGCCGGTTGGTCTGCATTGGTACAGGTGGCATACACCACCCTTCGACAACCTTTATCCACACTATTTGCCGGCAAAGGAAGGATTTAAGGAAAGAGTCACAGAGCTGAAAAAGAACAATATCATAGTGATGCCCTATATCAATGGTTCGAGTGTGGATATGAATATTTCAGACTTCAACAGGTTTGAGCCACATGCGGTTAAAGATGAATCTGGTGGTTTGCGGCATCATTACTATTCCGATAGTTCAGGGAGGTTGATTTCCATGTGCGGAAACCAGGTTCCATGGCAGGATGAGATTGAATCGCTGGTGGACAAAATAAGAAAACAATATGGCGCAACAGGGATTTATATTGATCAGGTATCAGGGCTTTTTCATGAATTGTGTTTTGATAAATCTCATTTACATCCGCTTGGAGGTGGAAGCTACTGGACACGGGGAAACCGAGACCTGCTTGGAAAAGTAAAAGATGTGGCGCTCCAAAATGGTGGTAACATGGTTGTAACATCCGAAGGTGCGAGTGAAGTGTTCTTCGACCTGCTGGATGCAAACCTGTTCTGGTCTCAACCTTCTGAGCGGGAGATTCCATTGATGCAAATGGTTTATTCGGGGTACACAATTTTCTTTGGGAGTGCATGTGACTATACGAAAAGTGATAATTACTTCAGGTATGCCCAGGGCCAGGC
>Ga0118677_10003320_pt1 | contig 30681 bp, 25 predicted proteins | sample AliMusrvi5mmetaG_FD_86154 | JGI IMG/M metagenome (GOLD analysis project Ga0118677, IMG submission 86154) | reverse complement strand
CCGGTAAGGTGACGTGTTGTTGAAGTAATTCGGCGACAGTACTCATAGGCGTATCATAATACAGACCAGCGGTCTAAGTCAGCACCCGCCCACTGGGCGGTTTGAGGCGAAGCTTCGCTAGGCGCCCGCGGATAAAGTATCGTTGAGCGATGGTGCCGAGATTTTCGTGTCAGGCGAACACGATATCTCGCTACTCTATGAAGGCATAGACGGCAGATATCGTGTGACGCATCACGCGGAAAGATCGGTATCAGCGCCGACGAGAATTTATCCGCGGGCTGCTAGGCGCCACGCACAGGACTGCATCACCCATGCGATGCGGGCATGATATCGCTCCCAGATATCATGCCCGCAACCGCCACAGACTACACCTTATTGCAATTTGGCCCTGGCATCTGTCAGCAACCGGCGGGTAAATGAAATGTTATGCGCGCCATGGCTCTTATCCGCGATGATATACAGGTAGTTGTAGCGCGCTGCTTTGTAATTCTTCACCACCTGTAAAGTTGGATCGCTGGCGTCGGTGATGTTGTTGGCTGCCGCATAGGCGGCCAGTAACCCACCATTGGCGGTGGCATCCGGGAGCGTGGCATCGGTGGCATCCACTCCACCCATCTCGATAAGCTGCGCGACAATGTCCGCTTCGCTGGCCTCGAAGGTTGCTTCGCCGTCAATATGACAGGTGTTGCACGCGGAAAAATCCACATCTAATGTTTCTGCGGAATGGTCAACCTTCCCAGTCGTTGATGAGATATTTGGCTGTAGATGGCAGGTGACGCACTGGTTCGGCACCGTCTTGGCATGCATGCCCGGCATGTCCGTCACCCCGAAACCGCCTTTCCCCTCGAAGTAGAGCGCTTGCGGGTGATGCGGTCCGGAGACCGCTGAAGGTTTGGCACTCGCCAGATCGGCATCGGTTTTCGCCGCCACCGGGTTGTCCAATTGCTTGTACGAACCCACGTGGCAGTGGTAGCAGGTCGATTTGGCGATTGGCACGCGATTGATATTCGTTTTGCTCGGGTTCGCCGCATGGTTGCTGCCCGCACCATGACAGCTCTCGCATTGAATGCCTTCCATTCGCAAACTGACCACGCTGGCTGGATGGGCGGGATCATATCCGCCACTCTCGCCAAATCCCGTCACGTGACAGGCAGCACATTTGCCCCCCAGACCGGTGATCAAGTCATTCGGCGGATGCGCGGTATGGAAATTCTGCGCATGTTTCTGCGTATTGTAGTCGGTATCGATCGCGGGATGACATGTTTTACACGTCTCCCGGCCGACATAGGTGGCCCCGGCCGCTGTTGGTGTCGGGGGAATAAGTTTGTGACTCCCGTTATTACAGCCGACCAGGGTGACCAGCGCCGCGGCGGCGATGATCACCAGAAGAAAGAACAGGTGCTGGCGCACCCCCGCGGGTGCGTGGCCATGGCGATACATAGGAACTCTCCCTTCGTGAAACAAGTCGACTGGTGTCGGCAATCCGTATATTGCTGATCGGCATTCCGCCGACCAGCACGCTCATTATTCAGGCATTCATGAATAATGCAGGCTAGAACGCCTCGGTAAATTGCACATTGAATAGCACGGCGCGGTAGCCGGGCACGGTTGAACCCGCTTCCGCATTGAAGTCGTCCAGCGCCACATGCGCAGAAAGGCGCCCGCCAAATTTCCACTGGTACTCGGTACCCAGTGAAAGTGTGCGTTGGTTCAGATTCAGCGCGCCGCGGGAATCGGTATTGCTATAGGCAATATCAACATTGAGCAAGGGCAACACCTGCCAACTTGCCCCACTGGAAAGGGTGAAGCCATCGGAGGCGGCGGGCACGGTGGGATCAGTACCGGTCAGATCGAAATTCTGGACCAGATACGTTGCATACACGGTAACCCGGTCATTGAGTAGATACCAGCCGGTAAGATTTCGTTCCAGCAACGCATTGTCCGTGGCAAAGTCTTTATTTTGCCAACTCAGTTGTCGCCACCGCGCGGTGACCCCCGCACGCCAGTTCGGCGCATACGACACCTCCAACTGCTGATCGTCCTTCGCAGACCAGAACAACGATTTCTCCGGAAAATCGGTGGCGTCGAATGAGGCGGGGCGATTGCCGGTCCATTGGTGATCAAGGCGCGCTTTCACTTTCAGTGATTTATACAGGTGGACGCGGACTTCGCCAAATGCGGAATTTTGCGTTACCGGGGTGGTGGTTTTTTCATCCACATTGACGACGTCAACGGCGCGCATCATGCCGCCGACAGTCAGTTGCGTATGTGCAATGCCCTGGTAATCGGCACGTAAATCGGCGGAAGAGTCGCTGGAGGCGTAGAAATTCTGTGCGATGGCATCCATCGTCGCCAGATGCATGGCATCCGCCGTGAGGGTGAGATCTTTGGTCAGTTCATGGGAACCGTCCAGGGCTAGCCGATAATTCCATGGGCTGGTTGATGATCCGTTCAGGAAGGTTTGCGCCAGCACCGCGGAACCACCGAATTGTGATCGCCCAGCAAGCGGAGTATTGAATCGGATATTGACCGCGTGGGTGTTGCCGGTGTAGCGATCGCCTTGGTCGAAGGTAAAGGCCTCCTCTGTGAAGCCGACGCGGATGGGCCAGCCTTGCACGGATCGTGCACCACTCAGGCCGAAGGACTCCAGGGTCCACGCCTCAGGTGTCGCGGCGCCATTGCCCATCAAGTTGGTGTTGGTATACCCGAGTTGCCATTCGGTCTTGCCGATCGGCATCAGCAGGTTATAGGCACCGTCATTCCGCGCCAACGCCTGACCGCTGGATGACCAGTCGCGATAGAATTCTGAGCGCCGTAATTGGGCGCGTAGATATAACGCGCCGGAATCAAGTGAGGCCCACAGATTTCCACCCTGTGATGAATTGCCAAGGTTGCGCAACTGCAGGTCCCCTTGCAGGCGGCTATCCGGGAGATAAAAACGGAGTTCCAACGGTGTCAAGGAGAGCCCTTGTGCCGGGGAGACGTATTGTTCGTAATGATGGGCGTTTCCCGATACATGTGCATTATCATTCTGGACGCCGCCGTCGAAAACTAGCGAATCACTCGCCGGGCTGACCGCTGCCGTCGTCGCGGCGTCCGCGGCGGTGGTTTGCTGCGCGTGGAGCGGCAGGGTCATACACAGCGTGATGACACTACTGGCAAGTATCCATGTCCGTATTGACTGCATACCCAACTCCTTCGTCAACCTTTGCCACCCTGCAGCATTCCGTTTCGCCGTCGCGGTGTGCGCAACGCGCAAAACGCAGACTATTCCTGGAAGAATAAGCGGTTCGCATTCGACCCATGCATAGCTTTATGGCAGCCCCAGCAAGTTCGACCGGTGAAGTGCGTCGCGCGGTCGGCATGACACTGCATGCACAATCCGCGATTATTCAGTTTTAACAATTTTAGATTAGGCGACCCATGCACGCGATGGCAATTCAAGCAGGCGTCTGACGTATTGCCGCTGATCGCACCATGCTCATAAATAAACGGTCCGCGTTGCCGGCCATGACAGGAAACGCAGAGATCACGCTTCATCGTCGTAGTCGTGGGACTATGCGGATCATGGCAATCCGTACAGGTGATACGCTTCTCCAGTACCGGGTGATGTGATGGCATGGCGAGTTCGGCGCGTTTTTCTCCATGACAGGTCAGACAGACAGCACTGCCCGGAGCCCGCGTGAAGGCCGCATGGGTGAATGGCGCCGGTTTGTCGGTCGCCGCTTTCGCATCGTGTTTCGCGGGTTTCCGTTTCGGAAGCATGGCCTGCAGGTGTGACGTGTCGCCATGGCAGACCAGGCAGTTGACACCCTCACGGTGATGCGCGCTGCGCGTCCAACTATTCGCCGAGAGGCGTAAATCGTGACAGCTCAAGCATCCGGAGCCGTCCGCAGCCGCTTTCTTCAAGGGCGCCGCGGTCGCGGCTGACGGGTCGCCGGCATGTGCAGCGCCTGGTCCGTGACAGGCTTCACAGAGCGGGCCGGGCGTCTTCTTATTCTGATTGAGCATCGCCTGTCCATGCGCGGATTTAGCTAATTCCCCGGAAATCTCATCGTGGCATTGCAGGCAGGCGTCAGTGCCGGCGTAGGTCGCCTTTGCTACGGTAGGCGGATGCGCGGTGGCCGGCGTGTCCGCTGCTTGCAGACGATGCGCAACGAGACCGCCGACGCCGATGATCCCCGCCAACAGCAACCCTCTGAGCGCGATGTGCCAATAGGATGTTGGTGTCATGCATGAACTCCCATGTGCTCCCGCGTTATTTCCGCCGGTCGTCCCGCGGCGTCCGTGTCGTTCGGGTCCTCTTCGCACGTTTGCGTGCCTCCCGCTATCGGAGTAATCGCAAAGAGTTGCCGTGCAAGCTGCAGCCGGTACTCGGCGTCTTCCGCACACGGCAATTGTTTGATAGCGTCGGTGGGGTCGCGTAAGATTTCACCCACGAGTTGTTTCGTATACCGATCAATCAGCTGCCGGGCCGCGTCATCCGTGATCGCCAACTCGCGGACCAATGCGTCGGCTACCTCGCCGCGCCGAGATTCGGCACGCCGTTGTAACTCGACGATGGTCGGCACGGCACGACGCATGAGTAACCAGCGGGAAAAACGCCTCGTTTCGTCTTCGACGATCTCTTCCGCCATGGTAAACTTCTCCAACCGGCGCGTAGAGAGATCAGAGGCCGTTCCCATCAGGTGATCGATATTGAGCAGTTGGACGCCGGCCAGGTCGGCGACCGCCGGTTCGACGTCGCGTGGGACCGCCAGATCGATCACCAGTAGCGGTTTGCCCGTGCGTTCGTCCAACACTGGTCTCAGCAAAGGGACGGTGAGTATTGGCGTCGGGCTGGACGTACAACTGATGACGACGTCTGTCTGCTTGAGGTGAGCGGGGAATTGTGAGAGATGCAGGGCGGCGCCATTGGTCAGTTGCGCAAGTTGCTCTGCGCGCGCCAGTGTGCGATTCGCAATAAAGACATTGCGCACCCCTTTACTCACCAGGTAATGTAAAGTCAACTCGGCGGTCTCACCGGCACCCAGCACCATGACGGTGATGTCGCGCAGATTGGTGAAGATGCGCTTACAGGTTTTTACCGCGACAGCAGCGACGGAGAGTCCACATTCATCATAGCGGACGCGCGTACGCGCCAATTTGCTGGCCGCCAATCCGGAATCGATTAAACGGTGGAGCACCGTACCGATGGTCTGCTCAGCGCGCGCCGCCGTGGCCGCCTTTTTAATCTGGGCAATAATTTCCGCTTCACCGAGGACCATTGATTCAAGCCCGGCGGCAACGCGGAAGAAGTGGCGCGCTACCCCGTCGCCACTGTAGCAATCGAGACATGAAGCGAGTTCGGCGCCGTCAGCGGCGCGCCGGGTGAGATGACTCGCCAGCAAGGCATACCAATCGACGCCGGAGTGTACGACAGCATACAGTTCGACCCTGTTGCATGTCGACAGGATCATCGCTTCGGCAATTGCCGGATCACGCATGATCTCCCGCAACATCGCTGGAATGTCCGGGGTGTTGACGGACAGGCATTCACGAATCGCGAGCGGCGCCGTGCGATAGTTGACGCCAACCATGGCCAGGGTGGCGTCGTCGCGGGATTGCGCACCGGGGTGCATGGCACTCACCGGTTGTTGCGGTTCATTCAGTAATCCTGACTTGAACATGATCCCGACGATCCTCCCCCGTCTTCACCGTTCCCTTTCGGGTCGTCTATCGGTAACTATCTTAATTACTTATTATTAAGTAGAATAGCTAAGGAATACTTCGCGAATATACATGCGTGTTAGCCAGGTATCACATAGTGATAGATCACAGATTGCATGATATTATAGAAACACATCAAACCTGTCAACTGTTTGACAAGAAATAATTGTACAGCAATTATACCATATATTATTATTGACAGTATGTTTCTGTATTGATACTATCACAAAGTGATAGTCAAGAAAAGACGAGTGGCGTAGACGTGCAGATTGAATTTCCCGACATCCGAACGATCCGGCAGGAGATGGGACTCAGCCAGCGAGAATTGGCGCAGTTCCTGGGTGTGTCGCCGCGCACGGTGCAGAGTTGTGAGCAAGGATGGCGCAGTCTGGGGGTGGCGCTGGAAAAACATCTGCTCTTGCTGCTTATCATCTACCGACGTGGCGCGACCCTGCAGCAGCATCCATGCTGGGAAACCCTGGCCTGCGCGGATGATGCGCGCGCACAATGCCTGACCTATAAAACCCGCCAGGGGCATCTCTGCTGGTTTCTGACCGGCAATCAATGTCGCTGCCGGCAGTTCAGCGACTGGAATGAGAAGAAACTGTTTTGCCTGCAATGCCCGGTTTTGGAGCAATTGCTGGCGAAATGAGCAGGATTCTATCTCACCCGCATTATTCATGAACGCAAGAATAATGCTTCGGTTAGTCGAAGCTTTTCAGGACTTTAGCTTCTGGGTCGAGGGTGAGGGTAAGCAACTATACCTGGGAGAACAGAGTTTTTTGAACGGAATACCCTGATAGCTGTTGAAATCTGGTACCATTTACATAGAGCCTCTCATGTAATTCGGCTCCCAAGAGCCGAATTACATCTCTGGTAGTGCTTCCGCCACGGATGGTGGGAAGCATGGCGGATGATTGTCCCCTAGTCAGGGATGTTTCATCGCACGCAGATATTTGGGGTCAGGCGCAAAGCGATTTTTGACTGTATATGGTATGCAAGGCGATCCGAAACGACACTTCACGCCTTATGGAGCAATAATGAACGCCGACACGAGTAATACCACCTTGGCGCAGGTGCGCGGAGACATAGGGAAGAGCGATCTGCAGCGCTACGCGCGTTTCCCGTGGGGCCAATTGATTGCGCTCTACTGCGCCGTCACTTTTGTCATGCTCGGATTCGACATGGCTCTGCTGCATCTCGGCTACCAGCATTTTCAGTTTATTGCGATCATGCCAATCATTTTTTGTGGCATTGCGGCGATAGTCTCCTTCATTATGGCGTTTTCCGCCTGGTGGCGTCGTCTTTCCTGGGTACTTGCGGTATTGGCCATGCTGGTGGGCACTATCGGCACAGTCATTCATTTGGAAATCGCGCTCACGAACTTGCATCACCCTTCGCTGAACGTGTTGTTCGAGCGGTTGGTTTTCGATCCGCGTCCGCCGCTGGCGCCTGCTGCGCTGGCCGGGACCGGTCTGTTGCTCTTATTCATCGCCTGCACCGAACGGTGGCCGATACCGTGGATTATCGCCCTCGTGAAGTATATTCCCATTATCCGCGACTGGCTGAAAAGCGAATGAGTATAAAAGACTTGACCGGGGAAAGAGTGATGTTATTTCGGTATGGGTTCCAGTGTGTCCTGACGGCATGCGTCGGAATGCTCTTCAGTGCCGTGCTCCTGTGCGTGGCGCCGGGGCGCGCGGCAGACACCGCGCCTGATCTTATCGCGCCGAACGACCGCGCCGCATGCCTGGCGTGCCACGCGGAGGCGGTGAATCTCCATATCTTCGTACCATCGGCGCATGGCAAACTTTCCTGCCAGGACTGTCATCAGGGGATCAATCAGTACCCACACCCGGCGCCGGCAGTCGCGCATAAACCCCTGTGCGTAACCTGCCACAAATCGAACTCCCTGGATGTGTCGCACAGCGTTCATGGACGAGCCACATCAAAATTGAAGGCGCCGCTGGATTGTCAGGCCTGCCATGGCAATAAAGCCCATGAGATTGTGCGTCCGTCCAGCGTGCCGGTAACACAACGCGAAGCCGCCTGCCTCTCCTGTCATCGCGATAAGGCCACGCAACTCGCCTCCAGCGTACACGGCGGCAGTGGCAACAGACAGGGGATGCCGCGTCCCGACTGTCTTGCCTGTCATGGCGGCAACCCACACAGCATAAAGGCGCCGGCGACTGCGGCGCGCCCGCAAAACACCATATGTCTGAAATGCCATGACAAAAACACGACGATGATGCTCTCCCTCGCGCATGGACGAGCCTTACTGGCCACCGATACGAAACTGAAATGCCTGGATTGTCATAACCATAATCCACATGCCGTTACGCCCCCGCTGCGCGTAGGAGGCGCGGTGAAGAGCGCAATGTGCGCCACCTGTCACACCAAAAACGCTGAGATGTTGGCACATAGTGCGCATGCGAATGCCGATATGCAGGGAGGCAATCGTCCTAATTGTTTGACCTGTCATGGCACGAAGTTGCACGCCGTACTCACTGCGGCGCAGATGACGCCGGCGCAGAAGGACGCGGCATGCAAAAGCTGTCATACGGACATTGCCCATCGGTTGGCGGCCAGCGTGCACGCACAACCCGGGAAGGGGAAGCTCGCGCCGACCTGTCTCTCTTGCCATGGCGGCGGCAACCCGCATGCCGTTTCGCCATTACAGGCGTTGACACGTACCGAGCAGGACGCAACCTGCGAGCGCTGCCATGCCGACCTGTCGCCGACGTTGCATGACAGCGTGCATAATCGTCCGGACAAGCAACCCGGCGACCATCCGACGTGCCTGACCTGCCACGGCGGCGATTCCCACGGTATCGCCCCGTCGGCACACTTGACACCGAAACAGAAGGTGATAATGTGCGCCCGCTGCCATGCGGACGAAACACGCATGGCGCGGTATGGACGCACCGATGCCGTTGCGGCCTATGCGCGCACCTACCACGGTCGCGCCATTTTGCGCTTCGGACATACGAAAGAAGCCACCTGCGTGGATTGTCACGGTCAGCATGGCATTTTGGCTTCGCAGGATCCGCGTGCGCGCAATACCCCCCGCCACGCCGCGGAAATCTGTGGGAAGTGCCACCAGAAAAATATGACCTTCGCGTTCTCCTACGCCGGACATCTGCGGATGAATGTGGAGAAATCACTGATGACGCCGCTGGAAAATGTCCTGCTGCGCTGTGTGCGCAGCAGTCCGTTCGCATCTCTGCTCGTGCTGCTGTTGCTCGCTGTCGGCGCGCTCGCGGTGCAGCGACGGCATCCCGTGCTGGCAGACTGGAGTATCGAGGCGTATAACGGGGTGAGCATGGCCGGGGTGCTCATCGGCGCTTTGACTCTGCTCACCTTGCACATTATGCACTTGTTGCAGGAACCGGTTGATGCGCGCACACAGTATGCCGCGCTCTTGCTGATCATTATTGGTTTGATTGCCCTGGCCATCGCGCGGATTGTCTTTCCCAGGCCATCACGCATGACGCGGAGACCTTCTCCGGGTAACGCGGGGAGCGCGAAATAACCGACATTATTGAAAAAGGGTCGAATCAAGCGGGCTAACACAGCCGGTCGCCACGAGATCGATGCGCGACGCCAGGCAGCAAGGTTTTGCAATCACCTCTATTGTCTATAATAAAAACGCTATCAAGTAATAGTACTTCGCATTTTCATTGAATAAACGCGTTGAATCAGACGCCGCACAACCTTGCAGGCACGGGCGGAGAAGGATAGCACGATGACGGATGGAGAATATGCGGGACTTGCCGACCCTCCGGCAACCTGGATTGTGCGGCACGCGTGGCAAGCGGCAGCGATCTGTCAACTCGTCGTGATCGCTCTCGGTTTCATCTACCAGTTGCTCGGGGGGCGCATCGCGGTTCCCTTCCCCTGGAATTGGGGGGCACTCCTTTTTCTCATCGTTGTCGCCGGCGCACTGGGCATCATCTATCGGCGCACCCCCGGGCTCTGTTGGTTCTCTGGAGCGCCGTTTGCGGTCACGATCATCACGCTGGTCGCGGCCATCGGGTTGTTGGGCACGTTGATTGTTCAGGAACCGGAACGCGCGGATGCCCTGGCCAAACTGGGTTTGCGCGCGCTGTTCACCTCCCCGCCGTTCGCCGCGGCCATCGCGCTCATGTTGTGCCATCTGGCTGCAACAATCGGACGTCGACTGGCCACACCGCGACGCGGACAAATCGGCTTCTTGCTCAATCACGTCGGGTTGCTGCTGGTCATCCTCGGCATGTTCGCGGGGGCCGCGCAATTTACCAAGCTCATCCTGAGTATCCACGAAGGCGAATCCGTGCAGCAGGGGGTTGATGAGCGCGGCACGATGCATGATATCAGCGGCACGGTCGCGCTGAATAAGTTTGAGATTGAGAAATTCCCTCCAAAGCTCATTGCCGCCGAGTTTACCGGCATGAAGGAAAAAACCATTTCCGATTCGGATTGGGTGGCGACAGGACGTCATTTCAAGGTGTATGGCACCGAGATTTATGTTGAACAATATTTGCCCATTGCGTTTCCTGGCGACCATGGCGAGTGGGTGGCCACCGCGAGTCACGGGTTGCCGGCAGCATTACTGCGCATCACGGTTGGCGGCAAGCAGAAGAAGGCCTGGGTGACTTCCGGCATCACGTCGCTGGGTATTATCCCGCAGTCCGCGGAGATCGATCCGCTGCATGCCGTCGGGCTGGAGGAAGCGCAACCAAAGGCGTTCCGCTCGCATTTGACCATCACGCCGTCAGGCGGTTCGCCCCACGCCGCTCTGCTGGAAGTCAATCAACCGGTGAAACTGGGCGACTGGCAGCTATATCAGAGTTCTTACGAACAGACGATGGGGGGGCGGGTGTCCATCATCCAGGCGGTGCGCGACCCGGCGTTGCCGATGGTCTATTTCGGACTGATCATGATGGGGTTAGGGGCGTTCGTCGCCTTATGGATCACGCCCGCGTACCGTCGACAGCCGGAAGTGACGACCACTGCGGATGAGACAACGGAGGCCCAGCGATGACTTCCCATGCACCATTCACTATCGCGGCAATCATTGTCTTGGCGTGCTGGGCATTGGCCTTTGTGGCGTACCTGCCGCCGGTCGCAAAACGCGCGAAAGTTCCATGGGGACCGATTTTCTTTGCGCTGGGCTGGCTGGTTATTGCCGGATATTTGACCTGGTTATGGATCGCGTTGGAGCGACCGCCCTTGCGGACACAGGGGGAAACACGACTCTGGTACACATTGTTCCTGCCGCTGATCGGGCTCATCGTTGAATGGCGTTGGAAGACGAAAACCTTGGCATTCCCGACCATCATTATGGCCTCCGTCTTCCTGATCATCACGCTGGCGCACCCTGAGACGCTGGACAAGTCGATGATGCCGGCGTTGCGCAGCCCGTGGTTTGCCCCGCATGTCATCGTGTATATGGTGTCCTATGCGACACTCGGCATCGCCGCGGCGCTTGCTGCCTGGGCCCTGCTGCAACAATTCACCCATGCCGGCTACAATCTCGAACAAGCCGTGCTGGAAGCCCGGCGTTTGATAGTCATCGGGTTCCCGTTTCTCACGGTCGGCTTGATCTTCGGTGCCTTCTGGGCGAAGATCGCCTGGGGACATTACTGGTCGTGGGATCCGAAAGAAACCTGGGCCTTCATGACCTGGGCGATGTATCTGGCCTACCTCCATTTGGATCGCTATACGAAACTTTCCTCGCGCACGCAATTAGCGTTGATCGCGGGCGCCTTCATCATTTTGCTGGGTTGTTGGTTCGGCGTCAATGCGCTGCCGTCCGCACAGAACAGCGTGCACGCCTATTCAGGCACGAATTAAGCGGGGGAAGTGACTTGTGATTGGTATCTCCAAACTCTACTGCGCGACGGTTGAAGTATCCGATCCCCTGCGTTATGGACGGCTGTCCAGCACGCTGCCTTCGCACCTGCTGCAATTTTCGCACGATAAGAAGCCGGTGGTGGTCTGGAATGTCGGGCGTCGTTGTAACTTGCGCTGTGTCCATTGCTACTCGCAGTCACGCGATATCGCGTATAGCGGCGAGTTATCGTATGACGAAGGCCGGCGCATGATCGACGATCTGGCGCAATTCGGCGCGCCGGTGCTCCTCTTCTCCGGCGGCGAGCCCTTGTTGCGCCCTGATCTTTACGAGTTAATCGACTACGCCAGGAAAAGCGGCATGCGCGCCGTGCTCTCCACCAATGGCACGCTGATTACCCCGGAAGTCGCGACTCAGTTGCAGGCATTTGGCCTGTCGTATGTGGGGGTGAGTCTGGACGGGTTAGAGGAGACCAATGATCGCTTCCGCGGTCAGCAGGGCGCATTTGCACAGGCGTTGACCGGCATGCGCAACTGTCGCGCTGGTGGGATCAAAGTGGGTTTGCGCTTTACGATGAACAAGCGCAACGTACAGGATATTGACGGAATTTTCGACCTGTTGCAACAGGAACAAATTCCGCGCGTGTGCTTCTATCACCTGGTCTATGCCGGGCGTGGCAGTAAGCTGGTGGAAGATGATTTGTCGCACGAAGAGACACGGGCGGCGCTCGATTTGATTATGGACCGCACGCGGGCATTGCACGACGCGGGTTTTCCCGTGGAAGTGCTCACCGTCGATAACCATTGTGACGGCCCCTATCTCTACCTGCGTCTGTTGCGCGAAAACCCCGGGCGTGCAGCGGAAGTACTGGAATTGCTGAAAATGAATGGCGGCAACAGCTCCGGAGTCGGCATTGGTTGTGTCAGTTGGGATGGTGAAGTCTATGCCGACCAATTCTGGCGCCATTATTCGTTCGGTAATGTGCGTGAGCGACCGTTCAGCACGATTTGGACCGACCTGTCGAATCCCGTGATGGCGGGATTAAAGGACCGTCGTTCGCGGTTGACAGGCCGTTGTGCCGCCTGCCGCTTTCTCGACATCTGCAACGGCAATTTCCGCGTGCGCGCGGAGGCGATCACCGACGACATGTGGGCGCCCGATCCGGCGTGCTACCTGACAGACGAGGAAATCGGTATATAACGCAGCAGCGGAAGAAGCACGAGTTGGAGCGTTTACCCATGGTACCTGATGATTTGCGCCTGGTGTTCTGGGAATTGACGGCAAAGTGTAATTTGAAGTGTCAACACTGCCGTGCGGAAGCCCAGGACAGTGAAGCGGCCGGCGAATTACATACGGAAGAAATCCTGCGCGTAGCGCGGGAGATTCGCACCGCCGCCGACCCGATCATGGTGTTGACCGGCGGCGAGCCGTTGGCGCGACACGATTTCTTTACCATTGCCGAAACCTGCACCCGGCTGTTCACACGCGTGGCGCTGGCGACCAATGGGACGATGATCGATGACGCGCTGGCAGAGCAGATTGTGGCCACCGGCATCCAACGGGTGAGCATCAGTTTCGACGGCGCGACCGCCGCGACGCATGACCGCTTCCGCGGCGTCCCCGGCAGTTTCGACGCCGCGTTGCGCGGCTACGACGCACTTAAACGCGCCGGTATGTCGCTACAGGCCAATGTCACGGTAACGAAGCATAACGAACACGAACTGGCGGACATTTTGCAGCAGCTGCTCGATCGCGGCGCTGACGCCTTTCATGTGTTCATGCTGGTGCCGGTCGGTTGTGGCGCTGAGATCGCCCCGGAGACGCGCCTGTCACCGCAGCGCACCGAGGAAATATTGGCGTGGCTCTTCGAGAAATCGGTGGAGCATCGCGGTCGCCTGCATATCAAATCGACGTGTGCGCCGATTTATTACCGCATCATGCGTGAGGCCGCGCAGCAGCGCAACATCCCGATGCCGACGGGTGGCCATGGCCTGCAGGCGGTGACCCGTGGCTGTTTGGCCGGCTCCGGGGTCTGTTTTATTTCGCGCACCGGCGACGTGCAACCCTGTGGCTATCTGCCGATTGTCGTCGGCAACGTGCGCGAGACGACACTCGCCGATCTCTGGAAAAACGCGCCGGACTTCGCACGATTACGCGATCCGCAACAACTCACCGGTAAATGCGGGGTGTGCGGCTACCGGGTAGTCTGCCAGGGATGCCGTGCGCGCGCCTACGCCACCACCGGCGATTACATGACCGCGGAACCGGATTGCGCCTACCTGCCGCCTAAACTGTCACAGGAGGCGCCGACAGGTGGATGACATCTTTCTGACACCGCTGGCACGCGCGGTGCTCAATGCCATTCAAAGTGGTTTTCCGCTCAGTCCGGATCCCTATGGCGACCTGGGCGCGGATATTGGTGCGTCTCGTGACGAGGTGCACGCGATCGTTCAGGAGTTGCGACAGCGTGGCATCATCCGGCGTATCGGCGGTTCGTTCGTTGCCGCGCGGCTGGGATACCATAGCACGCTGGTCGCCGTACAGGTCGATCCCGACCGCTTGCCGGCGGTGGCGGAAGCCTCTGCGGCCTTCCCCGAAGTCACGCATAATTACGAACGGACGCACGCCTACAATTTATGGTTTACCATCATCGCGGAGACGCCGGAGCGCATTGACGCGATTCTCGCGGAAATACGGGACCTCGACGGCGTGCGGGTTGCGCACTCACTGCCGGCGTTGCACACCTATAAAATCCGCGTACAATTTGATTTTTAAGGATGCGGCGCATGTATGACACCACGGATAGAACACTGATCGCGGCGCTGTGCGGCGACATCGGCGAATCGTGCTATCCTTATCGGGAACTGGCGGAGAAACTGCGGATCACCGAAGAGGAGGTGCTGACGCGCCTTCGCGGTTACCAGCAGCAAGGCGTCATGCGCCGTCTGGGCGCCATTCTGCGTCATCAACAGGTGGGCGTCGCCGCAAACGGGATGTCGGTGTGGAATGTGCCGGAAGACGATATCGCGCGGGTCGCTGCCGTCTTTGCGGCAACCCCGGAGGTCAGTCATTGCTATGAACGCCCGCGTCTCCCCGATTGGCCCTATAATCTGTTTGCCATGATCCACGCGCACACCGAAGCGCGTTGTCGCGAGCACGCCGCGCAACTCGCCATCGCGACCGGCATCACTGATTACGACATTCTCTTCAGTATACGCGAATTCAAAAAGACCAGCATGGTCTATCTGGGGTAATCCGGGCTGAGTTGCGCACGCCAATACGGATAACTGCCGACCAATAACGCCATGCCGATGGTCAGGTAGAGCACCCCGATAAACCCAAAAACATGCCAGTGCGCGCCTACCCAGCGACAACCGATGCCGAAGCCGATCATCGCCGCCACCAGCAGATACGTCGTGGGGCTATACAGTTGCCAACAAGGTGTGCGTGTTGCCAACCCCTGAATGCGCGCAATGCCCCCCCTGGCGGACTTCCACAGCACCCACACCCCTTTGCCGGCGCCGACGATCACCGCCAGACCGAGTAACGGGAGCAACAGGCGCTGGGTCCGGGCGTCCGTCAACACCCACGCCAGACCACGCGCACACAGCATCAGGCCCACCAACACCCACAGGATCCCGGCATGCCGGAGATGCTGTGGCCGCGAAACGGAACAATTCATGATTCATACTGTACCCGGCAGGCGTGAGATTATCCATGGTAAATATTCCGGACTCATATACAGACGCTAAATAGACCACAGAAGCGCGTATGGTATAATGCACATCACGGAATCATTGCCGCAAAGGTGATGCAAATGAATCAATCCCGTTGGTTTCCACGATATCTCCTGTCGGGCGTATTCGTGCTGGGGTTGGGTGTACCAATCCGGGCCGCAGATTTTTTCTGGGTGGCGGAGAATGCCGGCGCCTGGTCCGCTGCCGCGCATTGGGTAACCACTTCCGGTGGCGCGAAAGGCGCAGGCGTGCCGGGCGTGGAGGACCGCGCAATTTTTGATGCGGGAAGCGTTGACGCGGAAGTCGATTCCGCCTATGTGGGCGTGATAGGAAGCATCCTGGTCAAACCGGGCTACCACGGGGTGATTACCCAGGCACGCGACCTGCGGGTGAAAGGTGATTTCACGCTGGATGGCGGTAGTGAAACGGGCTGGACCTTTCGCAGTGCCACCACGGAAGCCGAACTGAAAGAAGATCTGAAAAAGCGTGACCTTGATACACTGGATCCGGAGGCGCCGGCCGAAGAACCGTTGCTCACGGGCGAAGACACCCCCGCCACGCTCACGGTCGACGGTACGCTGACGATTACCGCCGGGCATCTCCTGCTCTGCCCGCGTTCTGCTACCGAAGGGGAGGGGAAAGGGCGCACGCTGAGCATCGGGAAAAACCTGGTGGTGCACGGAGCATTGAGCGCCGATGGCCAGGGGCTGCGGGTCGGTCCCGGTACTCCGAAACAACCGGTCGCTCCAGACCAGAATCGTCCCATTTCGTCTGCCGGCGCCGGGCATGGCGGCCGTGGAGGCTATATCGGCAGTGGCGACCAGCTCTGGGTAGGTGGGGTGACCTATGGCAGCATCACCGCCCCGCTGGAACTCGGGTGTGGCGCCCCGCGCGTCGATTTGAAAAAGATCGACATCCCCGACGCGGTTGGAAATTCACCGGTTGATAACTGGACGGGGCAGATCAGTGCCGGAGGCGGCGCGATCACCCTTACCGTTGGCGGTGCGACCACGGTGACCGGGCGTATCAGCGCCAATGGCCGCATGGGCGACACAGGGACCAGTGGGGGGTCCATCTATCTCACCTCGGCGACGCTGGATGGCGCCGGCGTCATCAGCGCCGATGGCAGCAATGGCCCACCGTACGGTTGGGGACGTGGTTGCGGCGGTGGCGGGCGCGTGGCCGTGGTGCTGCGAAAAGGCACGATGTGTGGCCAAGTGAAGCTGCAGGCCTACGGTGGCACCGGGCGCTTTTCTCCCCCGGCGGCCGCCGGCACCATCTACCTGCAGGTTGCGGGAGAGGCGAAAGGCACGCTGATCATTGATAACAACGGGAGCCAGCCCCGTTCGATGTTGGAATCAGCCACCGTGGTTTGCGACCGCGGTGCGCAAGACTACCAATTCAGCGCTGTCCACATACGCAATGCCGGGGTACTCGTGCTGGATCCGGATGACCACATCGAAACGCCTCTCCTGTCCAGTGGTGACCCCAACAACGCCGGCGGCGCCGTGCTCGTCTGTGGCGTCTTAACCTGTCCGACAATCAACAGTCGGGAACAGGAGACGATTGACGACATGGTCTTCGGCAACGGTGCAGCGCGTACGGCGACCATCTACGCCCTGGGACAAGGACGCACGCTCACTGGAGAACGCCTGCTGAAATGCTTCACTGTTGGCTATCTGCCGTCGTACCGGAAAGTGACTATTACCGGCAATTTGGCCGCCTTTCCGCATCCGGACCTTCTCCAGGAGTATACCGGCGCCACAGTGGGGGTCTATGCGCCCACGCAACCCACTGCGTTGGCCACGGGGACGCTGACCTTCAATGCACAGCGTGCGGGAGTGCTGACACTGAATGTACCGGATTTGGCTGACGGCACGTATACGGTGCGCATCCGGCTGGGCGGGAAACTGGAAGTGCCTCCCCTGACCTTTGCACGGAAAAAATTCCCCTGGGAAGGCAACACTATCGGCATTACCGATAAAGTCTACCCCCCCTTTGAACCGCTGGTAGTGAAAGGAAATGAGCTGCAACTGGCCCAACGGGTCTATCGCCTGAACGGCTTCGGACTCTTTGATGAAGTCGTGGCGAAATCGCGGAATATCCTGGCCGCGCCGATCACGCTGAAATTGGAGACGGCGCAGGGGTTGCAGCAATGGACCTTCGGCGACGGGAAATTCAGCACGGTAAAACCGAACGTGGTGGTCTATGACGCCGTGGCCACCGCCGACCCCGTGCAGGTGACCACGCGCAATACGGTCGAATTTGACGGTTGCGCCAAGGTCGAGATGACGCTGGCGCCCGGCGTGAAGCCCGGTGAGATTACGCGCCTGTGGGTGGAAATCCCTTTCAAGGATACGGAAGTACCGCTATTCCATGATGCTGCGTTTGAAGGCATGCGCCGCGACTACGTGGGTAGTACGCCGCGGGGTGGGAAGATCACGTGGGGCCCCAAGCCGGGCGCCTGGATCCCCCCCACCTGGTCAGTGGAAAAAGGCGCCGAAGGGCAAGACCCGGCGGTGATCTGGACGGCAGCGGACACCCGCCCGTGGAGCCACCCAACGGTCAACGACTTTGTCCCGTATATCTGGTTAGGCGCTGTCGAACGCGGTCTGGCCTGGTTTGCCGCCAATGATAAAGGGTGGGTACCGGATAACAGCAAACCGGCACAGGTCATCACCCGCGAAGGCGACCGCGTGGTACTGCGCATCTACCTCATCAACAGACCGGTCACCTTAACCGAACCACACGCCTTGACCTTCGGTCTGCAAGCCAGTCCCACGCGACCCATGCCGGCAGATTTTCGCACCGTCGACTACATGGGAACCTTCCCCTGGGGCGCCATGACGCCCTTTGGCGGGAAATACTGCTCCGATAAGTACCCGCTGGACCGCGACTTCTCCCTGGTGGATAACTGGTTGGCGGAACGCCAGAAAGCGAAACCGGATTACACCTTTTTTACCAAGAAGGTGAACAGTTTGCTCGCGCGCGAAGCCTGGCCAGCCCCCTACACGCCACAAGCCTGGTTGAAAATCTGGGAAGGCACCTTCGCCACGCGCCATGGGATGTCCATCTACTTTGAGGAACACTGGACGAACCCGATCCATGAAGAATTCGACTACTTCAAGGATGAATGGTTCGGCGGCGGGGAAACCTACTGCCGCAGCCATGTCGATTTTTGCCTGTATTATGCCCATGAATACCTGAAACGCGGATTCAGTCTCTATTTTGACAACACCATGCTGAATACGACGAACAATACACTGGTGAACGATGCCTATGAGACTACAGACGGACGTATCCAACCCTCGACCAGCATCTGGGAAAAACGCGAGTATTACCAGCGCATCTGGAACGCGCTGAATGAAGAGAATGCGCTGGGAAAACACCCGCGCCTGAACTTCATTCAGCACATGACCAATGAACTGATTTTACCGCACGGTACCTGGGCGACCACCACCATGGATAATGAATGGTCATGGTGTGATGCGGCGTCCGGCCACTATCCGGCGATTTTTCCCCCGGAAGTGCTGCAGGCGGAGATGATGGGCCGGCAGACGGGTACGCAGGGCGCCGCCCTGTATCCCATTGGCGCCTTCGATATGTCTCCCGGTGCGCCCCCCCCCGGCAAGCCGCGCGATATTCCCGTGCAATATGCGCGGCGTGAATGGGGCATGCGCGTGGTACATGAGATCTTCCGCTCGCCGGAACATCAAACGCGGGAAGAGTCTATCCTGCGCCAGTACGGCTATGGAAAACCCGGTTGCCGGGTGGTGAATTATTGGGAGGACGCCCCCCCCATTACCGTGGACAATCCACAGGTGAAATGGCTGGGGGTGATGCAGGCGCAAGGAGGAACGGGGGAGTTGGTGCTGCAAAGTTATGCCCCCACGGCGCAAACCGCTCGCATACATTTTCCCGAGGCCCACCTGTTGCTGGATGTCGCCACACGGGAGAGTTTTCCCCTGGATGCCAACGGCAATGGCGCCGTGCCCATACCCGCGGACTACGGCACCCGCGTGTTGCTGGTGGGCGCCGCCGCGGCCGATCTTCCCGCAGCCAGCCCCCAGGGTGCCATCTTTTTTGATGATTTCGAGTGCGGCTTTAACCCGCTGTGGCCCGCGCCGCCGAACTATTTCTCGCTGCTTCAGGACCCGACGAAGGCGAACAACCACCTGTTGCAGGTCGAACGGTCACGCGAACCGGGCGGACCCTACCCCACCTTCGCCGTGACCGATGCGTTGTTGTCCGCGGTACCGAACTATGAGCTGTCGATGAAAGTGCGGATTCCGCTCTTGCCGACCACGCCCAATGACCCCGGAACCGGCAGCATCGTCTTTACCTATGGTCTGGGGACGCTGGGAGATGATCCGGCGGAAGCACCCCCCGACGATCCGGACGCCGGGTTGACGGCCGGCGCCACGCACAAGCCGGCGAAAAAGGTGCAGTTCGGGCTGCGCCTGGATGTGAATACGGTTGACGACAAGTCGACCTGGGCCTGCAGTCTGGGGCGTGGCGCAATCGATATGCTGGAGTGCGGCACTTTTTGGAAGTATGAGACCAATCTCCTCACCGCCAATCGCAGCGGTCTGGCGGCAGTGCTGCCGCAACTCGGACCCGCCACGAATGGCTGGCACACGCTGAAATTCCGCGTGCAAGGTGGCCATCATGTGCTGAGTATCGACGACCATGTCTTCCTGGATGGGCAGACCGACGCCGTATGCGTCCCGCGCGTGATGATCGCCACCCCCCATGGCGGCCACGCGGAACACGTGGAAATCGATGATCTGACTTTGCTGGTGTTGCCGGAGAAATAGGGAGAGTAGCTGGTAGGAGCACGGTACGGACTGCTACAGCAATCTGCGCGCGGCCTGCGGGCTGGCGTCGGGGTGGTGGTGTGCTACGATACTCTATCCGCGGGTTCGCATGCACCAGACGATTACCGTGAGGGCCTCAGTGCCTCGATCCTGACACCTCGGTCGCCTATGCCGCGGTTATTGCGCCCGTCGAAGCTCTCGACCTTCGACGGGCGTTGTGGTGTTCTTGAGCAGACTTTAACCTCCTCGCCGTCGAATTCCAACGAAATAGTTTGATAGTTTGTAAAAATGCCCGGCTAAGTATGGGATAAAAGAAGTGAGGGTGGAAAGAGAAACGACCTTTCCAATCATGATCCCTCTACTTTCGAAATGAAAAAGGAGATGACCCATGCAAACTCGTTTATCGGCACGCCGAGGATTCACCCTCATCGAATTGCTCATCGTCATCGTCGTTATCGCGATTCTCGCATTGATCGTGATCCCGCGTGTGATGGGCGCCGGCCGCAAGGCGAAGGAAGCCACCCTGCGCAGCAACCTGCAGCGCATGCGCGCTTCGATTTCCCAGTTCAACGCCGACACCGGCGTGTGGCCCAACGCGCTGGGCGACGTGGTGGCCGCGGCGGGCAGCAACCCGACCGGCGCCCCGACCGGCACGTACAAAGGCCCCTATCTGACCCCGAACGGCGGCATTGCCAATACCGGCATCCCGATGAACCCGTTCTCGGATCCGACGGCGGCCCTGGCCTCCCACTGGACATATGCGACTGCGGACGGCAGCATCATCAGTGCCGTGACCGGGACCACGCTGGATGGTGTAGCCTACACCCAGCTCTAAGGTCTACAACATGAACGCGTGACCGTCGGCTCTGCCGACTCCCGCGGATAATATGGAGGAGGGGCGAATACTGCAAAGGGTTCGCCCCTCCTCCTTCTTGTCATATACGCAATCCCGCGATCAACAGCACAGGAAGTACCTGAACACACTGCGTCGCTCTCGCTCCTCATCACGCGCTTTTTTCATCGGGTATGCCTTTCTCCACTGCCAAGCGCGCCAGGAGTTCACGGCCCTGGTGGGCGGCCTCGGCATAACTCGGTGCCAGCGCGGTCAACACCGGTTCCGCGCCGCGCCAGAAGGGGAAATCGCCCAGGCGGTGCAGCAGCGGGGCGGTGACCGCGGTCGGACGCGCATCGACAGTGAATGGCACGGACTGCGGCGTGCCGGACCAGAATAGCGCCGGATCAAGAGCGAGTGGCTCCGGGGCGACTTCCGGGATTGTCGGAGCGGTATTCGCCTCGCCGGCGACCTCCCGCAGGCGTGTGAGCAGTTCCTCGCGCGGCATGCCGCGCAGCGCGAAGATCAGGAAGGGATCGCGGTCGAATTCCTCGCCCAGCAAGTAATAGACCGCCGCGATGTGTTTGCAGGGATTGGACCAGTCCGGGCAGGTGCACTCGGTGGTCAGGTCGCGCGCCGCGGTGGGGAAGAGGGGCGCGCCGGACGCCTTGAACGTCTCCTCGATGTCCGGCGGCATGTCGCCGGCCAGCAGCTTGGCGAGGAAGATCGCCCGTCCGGCGAGATCGGTGAGCACCCGTTCCCATTGCTCTGCCGACAACGGCGCCAGCTTGATCGTCACTCGATAGGGCGTGGGGCGCGACCCCTGCACCTTCGCGGTGACGGCGCCGGGGGCGATGTCGACCGACAGCACCTGCCCGCTGCGCGCATACGCGCGTCCGCGCGAAAGCCGTGCACCCAGGCTGAAGCTATCCAGCACGGCGATCCAGCGTTTGGCCCACCACCGTTCACCGCCCAGCTTGCTTCCACCTTTGGCTTTGATGCCGCCCTCTTTACGAATGGGGGTGGATTGGGGGTAGTGATCATACTCGCGCCAGCGACTCATGGTAATCCTTTCACCCCCGGCAGTGCCAGACCCGCGTGTGCGAAACGCATCCACTCCCACGCATCATACAACCGGATATCATGCGGCATAGAGTTCCTTCCCTTCACCCAAGGCGATGGTACAAATAGCCCTGGGGGAATGTTTTCGCCTTTCCAGATCGCTGGGCGTCACGACGACAATATCAACCGGGAAGAGAAAACCGCCGAAATGTCTATGCATGTCTTCCATCGTGTGACGACGGTGGGTGCCATCCGGCATGACGACCAGCAGGTCGAGATCGCTGTCCGGCCCCATCTCTCCCCGCGCGGTGGACCCGAACAAGATCACGCGCAACGGATGGAAGGCCGGAACGATGCGCTGTATTATCTCGTCCAATTGTTCAGGCGTCGGTTGCCGCATGCGGGCATTATAGCATAAATTATACCGTTGGCTTATTCTGCCACCGCGTCTTCGCGCAAGGCAAACAACTCCTTCAGTTCCGCGGCAGACAACTCGGTCAGCCAGCCTTCACCGGCGCCTATCACCTGCGCGGCGATCTCACGCTTGCGCTCAATCATGTCGCTGATCTTCTCTTCCAGTGTGCCGGCGCAGATGAATTTGTGCACCTGCACGTTTTTCGTCTGCCCGATGCGGAAAGCGCGGTCGGTGGCCTGGTTTTCCACTGCCGGGTTCCACCAGCGGTCGAAGTGGAAGACGTGGTTGGCGCGGGTCAAGTTCAGCCCGGTGCCGCCGGCTTTCAGCGAGAGCAGGAAGATCGGCGGTGCATGTATGTCGTCCTGAAAACGTTCCACCATCTGGTCGCGTTTCGCCTTAGACACTCCGCCGTGCAGGAAGAGCACTTCCCGCCCAAAGGTGTCCTGTAAATGCCGCTGCAGGATGTCGCCCATCTCGGTGAACTGGGTGAAGATGAGTGCGCGCTCGCCCATCGCGAGGATTTCTTCCAGCATCTCGGTGAGCCGTTCCAGTTTTCCTGAGCGTCCGGAAATGGCCGAACCGTCGCCGAGGAATTGCGCCGGGTGGTTGCACACCTGCTTGAGCTTCATCAGCGTGGCCAGCACCAACCCTTTACGTTGAATGCCGTCCGCACTTTCGAGTGCCTCTTCCGCTTCCTTCGCCACCGCCAGGTACAGCGACGCCTGTTCTTTCGTCAGCGGACAATAGACCGGCATCTCCAGTTTGTCCGGCAGATCGGTGATGATGCTCCGGTCGGTCTTCACGCGGCGCAGCAGAAAAGGGCCTGTTAAGCGCTTCAAGCGCGCAGCAGCATCTGGGTCGCCTTCCAACTGAATTGGCTGGAAGAAATTGGTGTGGAACGCCTTCGCCGTGCCAAGCAGCCCGGCATTGAGGAATTCCATGATCGACCATAGCTCGCCGACGTGATTTTCCACCGGCGTGCCGGTCAGCGCGATGCGGTAATCTGCCTTGATTGCCCGTGCCGCTTTGGCAACCTTCGTCTCCGGATTCTTGATATACTGGGCTTCATCCAAAATCACCCCCGCCCAGGTTACTTGTTGTATGGCGGCCAGGTCGCGATGTAATAGCGCGTAGCTGGAAATCACCAGCGCCTGCCGGTTCGCTTCCTCGATAAACGCCGCTTTTTTCGCCCGTCCCGTGCCGTGATGAATGAGCACGGACAGCTCAGGCGTGAAGCGTTCGGCTTCTTTCCGCCAGTTATTGACCACCGACGTCGGGCAGATGAGCAACACCGGACGCGAGACGCCTTCTTCGCGATCACGCGCCAGCAGCGCCAGTGCCTGCACCGTTTTTCCCAGGCCCATATCATCCGCCAGGCAGGCGCCCAGCCCCCAACGGCGCAGAAAGGCCAGCCAGGAATAACCGCGTTCTTGATAGGGGCGCAGCGTACCATGCAAACCCGCGGGGGGCGGTTCTATGCTGAAGGGGGTGCGGCCATCCAGTTGCGCGATCATCTCTCCCAGCGCACCGGTGGCCACCACACCGGCGATGGGCAACCCGCCGGGTGCGGAGCCGGCGCCCAGCGCCATGCGCGCCAGCTCACGTCCGCTGGTTTCGCTGGTGGGATCAGCCAGCAGCTTCAGCGCGTGGCGCAGATCATCCGGATTCAGTTCCACCCATTGCCCACGCAGTTTCACCAGCGGTGATTTCATGGCGGCCAGCGCCTGTAGTTCCGCCAGCGAAAGTTCGTCATCACCCACGGCAACCGACCACTGAAACTGCACCATGTCATCCAGTGATATCCCGCTGCCTCTGGTGGCCTTTTTCTTCGTTCCTGTCATTTTCGCGCGGGCCGCTAGCCGTAGCTTTGCCCCGCGCCGCGTCCACCAGGCGGGCAGTAATACGCCAAAGCCCAGGCCTTCCAACAGCGGCGCGGTGTCGGCGAGAAATTGGAAGGCGCCATTGATCTCCAGTGCGAACGAGGAGGGTTGCGCTGTATGGAGACTCTGTTCAATAGCCGGTGACAGGGTGGCTGCCGTGCCCAGCGAGGCCAGCAGGAAATCGTGTGGGCTGGTATCGCCGCGCTGTAGCAACGCGGTTTTCTTTCCCCGCGCTTTCCAAATATCCGCGGCTGACGTCAGCAGGCTGGGATCATCCACCGGTTGCAGCAGGAAGCGCACCTGCCAGGGGTGTTGCTCCTCCGCCGGCTCTTCCAGGCGGAAAACCAGCCGATAGGGTGACGCCAGCGACAGCGACAACGGTTCGCGCCAGCGTCGCACCGCGAGCGCGAATGATGTCAGTTCTCCCGCGTCACCGCCTATGCGACCATCCGGCGCTCGCAACGCGGCCAGCCACTGGTCATGCACGCTGGCGAATTTCCGCCGCTTGTCGATAGGGAGATTAGGGCGTGCCAGCGCATCGACAACAGCGGTGATGAAGGATTCCAGCATCACAGTAGCCGGCATAGCCGGCGGTGCGTCCGCCTTCTCAATGGCCCGTGCTACGGACGGCATGCCGGCAGCCAGCGCCGCCAACCGCGCGGCATCCTCGCCGGCAAACACCGGCTCCCAGTGCGCGACAACAACGCCATCGATTTCCGCGATACCCGGCAAATATTGCTGCCGGGCCACCAGTGATGCCGCAAAACGCAGAGCCGCAGCCCAGTAGCGCAGGTCATCGCCGGCGATGATACCGGGCGCCAGCACCGGGTTCTCCATGCTGGCAGAGAACAACGCCGCTATCGTCTCCCACGAGAGGGGCATTCCAGTCACCTGCCACGGCGCCAGCGTCGCCTCGCCAGTGGGCGTCTCGGCAATCAACGCGCTCGATGGGCATGGCGTACCGTGCACCGTCGGCAACCAGATTGTCAGCGGCTGAACGGCATTAGCGGCCATTCCCAGCGTGGAGAGCGCCGTGCGCACCCCCACCGCTCCGGCGTCGTAAGGCGAGGCCCCCGCGGCGACCTTGCGTGGGCGTCCGCGTTGCGTGCTCACCGCGCCGCAACTCTGCTCACCCCAGAGCCAAAACTTACCTTGACTGTAACCGGCATGCAAGAGAATCATCAGACACGTCGTTTCGATGAAAAATGGCGATAATTATACCGCATAGGGTGCGAAGCGCTGAGCGTACATGAGGGGGATCTGGAGCCACCGAGCGGATTCGAACCGCTGACCTGCGCATTACGAGTGCGCTGCTCTACCAGCTGAGCTACGGTGGCAAGGGCAATTACCGTCCGGCGGGAGCCGGATGCGAGGAATTATACACAAACGAGGAGGGGAGTGTCAATGCGCTACACCGCCATGCCGGGGCATTCAGCGTCCTGATTGCATAACCTGCGTCAGGATATGGGCCGCGAACAGGGCATTGCCATACAGGTTCGGATGGACGCCGTCATAGGCCAGCCTGGTGGCGTGGTCCGGCGAATAGGCGGCATGGAAGGGGCTGGTGTCGATGTACCATACCTGCGCGTCCCCGCCGCTTTGCCGTTCCCGGACCGCGTGCGCAATTTCGCGGCTATGCCATCCGAGCAAGGGGGCGATGGCGTAGATACGCGCCTGCGCGCAGGCTGCGCGGACCGCGTGCAACCAACGCGTATATTCCTCGGTGATGTCGCAGTCGAAATCATTGGTGCCCATATTGCAGAACACATAATCGGGCGCCGGGAGCAAGCACCCGTCGGTCAGGCGTGAGGCGGCGGCATCGTACTGCCCCCAGGTTTCATGTAACGCGGGGAGTTCCCGGCTCACGACCATTCCCTGCCCACCGCTCCCCACCTGTCCGTATTCGCATCCCAAGGCCTCGCTGACGATGGGAAACCAGGTGCACCGCGCATTATTGACGGCAAGGTGTTGCCAGGACGTAAACAATCCGTCGACACCGACGCCTTCGGTAATCGAATCGCCAAACCCGATGGCCAGCCCGGGCCGTGCCGGCATGGGGCATACCGTGCCACCTTCTTCAAGGAGTACACCGGCCAGGCAGAGGTGGGTCCGAGAAGACGTCCAGCGTTGCTGGGTCAGATCGGCCGCCCGGAAGTAGCAGTCCACACGATGCGGCGCTGCCGGATCCAACCCCGCGGTCAAGGTGAGTGGATAGACGTGGTCGATCTCAGTAAGGGCGACAACTAGAAATGGCCCATAATCGATGGAGAATTCGAGCACGGGCCTGGAGTCCGCCGGACACCCGGCGTTGACGGCGCCATCAATCAGTAACTGCACGGTTGTCGAACCAGAGATAGTGAAGCGGAGATACGCCCCGGGCATCGTCGCCGTAATCCGTGCGCCGCTCCCCTGGCCGCGGTGGCGCCAGACGTACGGCGCCGACAGGAGGTGCGGATCGTCCATCGCGATGAGATGCATGGCGGTGCCTCTTTCATAGATTCGCGCAACGGTGCGCCTGTGCGTGTTATTCCTCTCACGCTTTACGATTCCCTCCCGCGTCGCGGGCGTTGACGCCGGTGGAACGGACCGGTACAATTTCTACGACACGCCGGCAGGCAACTCGTGCAGTGCGTGCAAAGGAATTTATCGATGGCAGAACTCGGCATACCGCGCGCAGGAGTCGCGATTACCTTGTTGATCTGGCTCATGGTTGCGGCGCTACCTTTCTCCCCGGCTTTTGCGGTTCCGGCTCCCGCGGGCATACCAAATTTCCATGTCGTCGCGCCGGGCATCTATCGGGGAGCGGCGCCCACCACGCAAGGACTCTCCGCGTTGAAGGACATGGGAATTCGCACCATTATCGACTTGCGTATCTCCCCGAAACTGGTGAAACTGGAAAAAGCGCAAGCGTTGGCTATGGGCTTCTCCTGGATTAACCTGCCGATGGGCAGCGAGCCGCCGACACAAAAGCAAGTCGATATCCTGCTGGCCACCTTGTGCAAAGCTCCCGCGGAACCGGTCTTCGTGCATTGCCAGCATGGTGCGGATCGCACCGGGTGCATGATCGGCATCTATCGAGTGCAGGTGCAGGATTGGTCATTCGCGCAAGCCTGGCCGGAGATGCGCCGGTATGGTTTTAAGCCCCGCTACACCAAACTCACCGCGGCTGTGCGCTCACGCGCGAAACGCTAGCAGCCCGCGAATAAAGTATCGCTGTGCGCTGATGCCGAGATTTTCGCGTCAGGCAAACACGATATCTGCAACTCTATGAAGGCATAGACGGCAGATAACATGTGACGCATCACACGAAACGATCGGTGGCAGCGCCGACGAGACTTTATCCGCGGGCTGCTAGCCCGGGCTAACAGGAGAAGACGCAATGAATAATGAACTGGGGATCGGCGTCATCGGTGTTGGTGGACGCGGGACGTTAGCAGACCTGGCGCACGACCCCGCGCACGGGGTGCGGCTGGTCGCCGGCGCGGATATCGTACCGGAAGTGTTGACCGCTTTCCGCACCAAGTATGGAGCCGACACCTTCATCACCACGGATTACCGCGCGCTGCTGGCGCGTGCGGAAGTGCAGGCGGTGTTCGTCACCTCCCCTGACTACCTGCACGAGGAACACGCTGTTGCCGCATTGGAAGCGGGGAAAGATGTCTATCTGGAAAAGCCGATGGCCATCACCATCGCCGGGTGCGACCGCATCTTGCACGCGGCATACACGCACCGGCGCAAGCTGTACCTGGGCCACAACATGCGTCATTTCGCGGTTATCTTGCGCATGAAAGCCCTTATCGACGCCGGTGCGATCGGTCACGTGCACGCCGGGTGGTGCCGGCATTTCATCTCTTATGGTGGAGATGCCTATTTCAAAGATTGGCACGCCGACCGCCGCACCGCCACCGGTCTGTTGCTGCAGAAAGGCGCACACGACATCGATGTGCTGCATTGGCTTTGTGGTGGCTATACCCGACGGGTGACCGCCTTCGGTGGTCTGACCCTCTACGATCGCATCACGGATCGGCACGCTCCGGGTGAACGTGGCGACGCCTCATGGAGCGCGGCGAACTGGCCCCCGCTCTCCCAGCGTCAGTTGAACCCGGTAATCGACGTCGAAGACTTGAGCATGATGCTGATGGAACTGGACAACGGCGTTTTCGCCTCGTACCAGCAATGCCACTACACGCCGGATGCCTGGCGGAACTACACCATCATCGGATCAACGGGACGCCTGGAAAATTTCGGCGATGACCCGGGAAACAGCGTTGTCCGCGTGTGGAATCAGCGCCATGGGTACTGCCCGGAGGGTGATGCGCAATATCCGATCGCCGAAGTAGCAGGAACACACGGCGGCGCCGACCCGCACATTGTGGACGAATTCATTCGCTATGTTCGCTACAACGGCGCGATCAGCACCTCGGCCATCGCCGCGCGCAACAGTGTAGCCGCCGGTTGCCAGGCGACCCGCTCGCTGCGCGAAGGCGGCGTTCCCCAGGAGATTCCGCCGGTGCCGGCAGATGTTCTGGCGTATTTTTCCCCAAAAGAGCAGGAATCTGCCGCCGCACCTGTGGAATAAAGCTTATATCAAATTTTCCTCAACGTTGTATAGCGTGATGAGCGAGCCGGTATAATTCTTTTTCCGAGATCAGAACGGAGGTAATTTCAATGGGAGTCTGGTTCATCTTTCGCTACAATTCGAAGACCTACAAAGCTACTGATAGCCGCATTGTCGAAGAGCAATCCTGTACATCCGAATACATCGGGGACCTTTTTGATCTGGAGACGGACTTTCTGAAGCGAAAGAAGGTCTACGCGTGCTTCGTACAAGAATTTCAAACCGGCAGTTCCCCTGACGCCTGGAAACAGTATATTCCAGGTCTGGTCGATATGAAGACCTGGCGCGCCAACATGGACTTTTTCATTCGCAAATACATCAAGAATGATCCGATAGCCTGGAAAGAAAAAGACTGGACCGGCCCATCAGTACCGTTCGATCCGGAAGTGTTGCAGAAGTGGGCGGCAACCTGGCATCACGTGATCAAGGTTACCCCGGACGACAATCTTCATGCTATTCTTGATGACATCACCACCGTAGGCAACGTGTTGTCGGACCTGGAGGATCTGGCGAAATTTGCTGAACGCGCAAAAAACGCCAACCAGAAAGTGGTCTTGCAGGTCCGTTACTGAGCCCGGATTATTCATGAACGAATTGACTCCCGGGCTGACGGAAGCATTATTCGAAATGTTATGAATATGCAGGTGAGGTGACGCCGGGCAGGTGATGCTATGCGTGCACAGTATACCTGCGATATATCGATAATGCAGGAGCTATCCCGGCAGGGAGGCATATATGGCTGAACCGGTCACAAAACCGCCTGTGATTGTGGATCATTATTCCTCCTGGATGGTAGTTGTTTCGCGGTTGTTTGTCTGGCTCGTCATCATTTCCGCTGTACAGTATCTACTCTCCGCGACGTACCCCTTTGTCCGCCTCATATACCTTGGCACCCTGGCGTTGGGCCTGCTGGTGGCAGGGGGATATCTCGGTCAGCGCATCATCCGGCGTCCCTGGATAATGGCGGTGTGCCTGCTGGTACTGGCGTTGCTCGTGGCCTGGAGTGCGTGTGCCGGGCGGGAGCCTGATCGCCCGCATTTGCGCCAGGCATATCTGGCCCGCTTGCGTGCGTTTGTCGGCACGCGCTATATCTGGGGTGGGGAAACCCATGTGGGTATCGATTGTTCCGGACTGGCGCGCGTGGCGCTCTATGAGGCGATGGTAGTGTGCGGCGTGGAGGAGGGCAACCCCCGACTGCTCGGGCCCGCACTCTGGCGCTTTTGGTGGCGCGATATGAGCGCGAACGCCATGTGGGGCACGGTGTCTATCGCTACACGCGCTGGATGCGCGACGTACCGCAACTTGCCGAGTTGTCCCCCCCCACCGTGCGACCCGGCGATCTGGCAGTGCGCGATGATGGTTCCCACGTCCTCATTTATCTCGGCGCTCGCCAATGGATCGAGGCGAATCCGGAAGATGGCCGCGTCGTGATCAACCGCGCCACCCCCGACTCGCCTCGCGGCTACTTTCACCTGCCGATGCGCCTCGTGTCCTGGACGCTGCTGGACTGACACCGGTCCCCAGGATGCCTGCTTCGGGTTGCTACTCCACAATGCTCCGCTCATCCAACGCCATGGTGATCTCCGGGGTGTTGCAGAGCGTGTTGTGGATCAAGCAGCGATGCACCGTTTCCATGAAGGCGTGGGTCTTGTCGCGGGGAACGCCAGCTGGCAGTTCGATGGTGATCGCAAGTTTGCCTACGCGCGCCGGGTTGTTGGTTTTGTCGAAATCAGTGTGGACGACCATGCCCTCGGTCGCGATATTATAATTTTCACAAA